>Ga0268266_10006261_pt1 | contig 10918 bp, 9 predicted proteins | sample KBSS13metaG_FD_190356 | JGI IMG/M metagenome (GOLD analysis project Ga0268266, IMG submission 190356) | Switchgrass rhizosphere microbial communities from Kellogg Biological Station, Michigan, USA - KBS S1-3 metaG (SPAdes) (version 2) | ecosystem: Host-associated > Plants > Roots > Rhizosphere >... | reverse complement strand
GCCAGGCGCGCTGCCGCTCGTCGCCGCGTTCTCGATCCCGGCGGATGGCTCGGCGCCGGTCGAGTACATCTTCGCGAGCCTGCCCGAGCCGTCGGTCGTCGCCGTCGCGAGCGCCACGCCAACGGGCGCAGCGCCGGCGATCTCGCTCGATGCCGAGTCGGTGCCGTTCATCGCGCTCGGCGCGCTGGCACCCGGCATGACGAATGACAGCGAGGTCGCGACGGGCGCGCTGCGCTACCTCGCGACCGCACCGAAGAGCGCGGCGCTCGCGATCACCGCAGCAGCGAGCACCGCGATCCAGATCCAGCAACTGTCACCGGACGCGAGCGTCCTCGCGAGCTCGTCGACCGGCGGTACCGTCTCGCTCGCGGTCACGCAGGATACGCGCGGCTACACGGCGCTGCGCATTCCCGCGAGCGCCGGCGCGCAGGTGAGCTTGTCGATCGATGCGACGTATCCGTTTTACACCGCGACCTCGCCGGCGGTGACGTTCACGGACGCGTGCGCCGGCGGCGTCGACATCACGCCCGCCGATGCCGACGAGGGCATCACCGCGCCGCTGCCCGTGCCCGCCGGGTTCACGTTTTATGGCGGCGCGGTCGCGCAATGGGTCGCGTCGACGAACGGCTTCCTGAGCTTCGATCCGGCGCTCGCCGATCCGATGCCGTCGTTTGGCAACGCCACCAACGTCGCGCCGTTCTGGCAGGACCTCCACGACGTGCAGATCTGCGAGCGCTCGGTCGCGGGCGCGCTCGTCGTGCAATGGAGCGGCAAGACGCCGACGGGCGGTGCGATTCAGGTCCAGGCGATCCTGGATCCGTCGACGAGCTCGATCGAGCTCGCGTTCGGGCCGGGGCAGGTCGACCGCGGCGACGGTGCGGTGCAGGGCGTTCACGCGGTGGCGACGAGCGACGTCACGGTGACCGGCGATGGCAGCACCGAGGAGTTCGGCTTCCCGAACACCGGCGTGGTGCTGGCTCACTGAACGATCGACGGCAGCGCGATCTCGTACGTCGGGCCATCGGCGCCTTCCGCGCCGTCGTTGCTCGTGAGCCCGACCACGAACAGCGTGCCGTCGGCGAGCGCGACCGGGAAGCGATAGTCGATGCGCAGGTCGGCGAGGTCGGGCGACAGCACGATCGCGGTGACCTTGTCGGCGACGAGGTCGTACGCGAACACGCCGCCTTCACCGATGTAGATGACGTCGTTGTTCCAGCGCGCGAAGCCGCCGTCGGCGCCGCTGTCGTAGTTCGAGGCGTTCGCGAACGTCGAGTTGAGCGGGAACGCGTGCGTGTCGATCTTGGCCGCGACGTCGGTGAGCGAGCTCGTCGCGTACGAGAAGAAGTGCAGGCCGCCGTTGTCGTCGTCGAACAGGACGCCATCGCTCTCGAAGTCGACGCTGCCGTACGCCTGGATCGTGTTCTTGAGCGACGTCGCGTGCTGCGTGGTCAGATCCAGCGACCACAGCCGGCCGCTCTCGTCGAACACCATCGTGGTGCCGCTGACGTCGAAGTCTTCGAACTCGCCGACGTCGACGCCGTCCGACTCGAGCGTGGTGACCGCGGCCGGCATCTGGCCCGAGCCCGGGATCCACTTGAGGAGCGTCGTCATGCCCTGCGTCGATTGATCGATGAAGTACACGGTGCTGCCGTCGACCGCGTACGCGTCCCACTTGGCGCCTTCGGGCGCGATCAGCTGCGTGCTGTCGACGAGCGTGTTGGCCTGGTTCGCGTTGTACGCGTCGAACGTGACCGGATCGGTCGTGTCGTCGGCCGTGACGATCAAGCTCGCCGATTCGCGCGCGTTCGCGTCGTCGCCGGCGCCGATCGAGAACTGGTACGCCAGCGTCGCGCCGGCCGCGTGGTCGTAGCGGAGCAGCTTCGGGCTGTAGTTGGTCTGGTCCTGATAGAACAGCTGGTTACCGACCGGGGCGAACGCACCGACGTCCGGTCCCAGGAACTGCATGCGGCGCGCGTCGTCTTGCGTGACCAGCTGATTCCACTGATCGACGTCCATCTGCGCCTGGTTGTTCGAGCCGTCGTCGTCGCCGCCCATGCCCTGTGAGGTCGGAATCAGACAGCCGGTGGACAACAGCAGCGGTAGCCATGCCTTCATGCCGTAGCGAGCCTCGAGGTACCCGCCGGTCGCACAAAATCGGTGCTACAACGAAGCGATGGCGCGCTGGCTCCTGGCAATCGCGGCGGTAGCCGGTTGCTCGACGCCGCCGGACCTGCTTCATGCGCCGGGCGACGCGACGCGCGCGGCGGACGCGATTGCGGCCAAGCTCGGCCAGTCGCGCGCTAAGCTCGGCGTGCTGAAGGTCGTGGTCCGGGAGCGCGAGCTCGACGTCTACGTGCCCGATCCGAGCGATCCGACCAGCGCCGCGCGCTACGCCTACTTCGACGGCAACGTGTCGGCGCCCAGGCCGGTCATGGTCGACGGCGACGCCGACATCAGCACATTCCCGCTCGACGCCTTGCGGTTCGACATGGTGCCCGGGCTCACCGCGCGCCTCGGCTTCGAGCTCGGCGCGCCGGTGACGCAGCTCCGGCTCCAGTTCAACGCGCTCGACCGTACGATCCCGCTCTTGGTCGCGGCGAGCTTCGGTGATCGCAAAGGCGACATCGAGCTCTATCCCGACGGCCGCGTCTACGAGCTCAACGCACCACGCTGAGCTCGGCGTGGCGCAGCCAAGGCCGGGCCCGGCGCCACGCGTGCAGCCGCGCTCCGTCGTCGGGAGCCATCGCGGCGTGGACGGCGAACCGCGTGACGTGCGGCAGCTGGGCGTCGCCCCACGCGAGCCGCGGCACGATCAGCTCGAGCGCCTCCAGCCGCGGATACGCGCGGTCGAGCTCGGCCGCGTCCACGCATGGATCGTCGTCGCGCACCTGGTCGCGGTCGTCGGGCGCGAGTGTCACGGCAAGCGCGCGCAGCGCCGGATGATGTTGCGCGAGCGCGGCGGCGAGTGCGTCGCGAGGCGCGTTGCGGATCGCGAGCCAGTGCAGGAAGCGCGCGAACGGATGCGCGAGCAGGGTCGCGAGGACGTCGCGCGTCGACCGCCGGGAAACGCCGCGCTCGTCGTTCAAGAAGATCGCAGCGACGAGGCCGTTGCGGACCTCGACGCTCACGCGATAGGCCTCGTCACCGAGCGCGTTCGCGATCGCGTCACGCGCGTCTTGAACGTTGCCGGTGCGAACGCACGCGCCGCGCGGATCGCCGGCATCGAGCCACGCGTCGGCGAGCACGTCGAGCGCGGCGGGATCGTCGGGTTGGTCTTCGACCACGCGCTCGAGCTCGGGAAAGCTCGTGAAACGGTGCGTGCTCGCAACCGCGGGAGGATCACTCACGCGGGCCTGGTATTTTGCGACCGCCGCATGCAGCGCGCGATCGGCCGCGTCGCGCGTGGCGTGGCGGATGCGCGCGACGGCATCGAGGTCGCGCACGACGAGCTCCCACCCGGCGACGCCGACGATCTCGTCGCCGTCGTCGAAGCCGGCATCGAGGTAGACGTTCTCGACCGTGATCTCGACGGCCGCGTCGCCGCGCACGAGCCTCACCACGGCCACAGGCTCCACGTGTAGTAGCCGCCGGCGAGCACGATCGCGGTGATCGCCCAGCCGCCGAACAGCTGGAGCGCACGTTCGGGCCACGGCCGCCTCCAAGCGGCGCACACCACCGCGCCGACGAGCGCGCCGGTGATCGCGCCGCCCGCGCCCCACAGCACGATGCCGGGATACAGCATCGCGACCGCGCCGGCGGACACGTGCAGCGTGAACGTGTGCTCGAGCGGCAGGTACGCGAGGCGCGGCCACTGACCCCAGTCGCACGCCGCGTACGCGAACGCGCCGCCGATGATCGCGCACGCGGCGATCACGAACGCGCGCTGGTGTGACACTTGCGGCATGTCGTCCCGGTCAAGCTGAACGCGGACGCGCCGTCGTGACAAGAGGCGCACGTCGGCTTGGGGGGTGTCGCGAGCTCGACGACGTTCCCGCCGTGCAAGTCGGTGTGACACGTCGTGCACGCGGCCTGCGCGTGCGGCGTGTGCGAGAACGCCGTGCGCACCGACCATGGATCGGCGGCGCGTGCGGCGACCCGTGCGGCGTTGCGGCCGAGCGCGTGGCACGCGCGACATTCGCCGAGCGCGGGCGCGGGCCCGCCGGTGGCCGCGTGACAGGCGCTGCCGGTGCACGCGGCGTGGCCGTGCGGCATGCGCAGCTCGGCGTCCTTTGTCGTCAGCGAGTGGCAACGCGTGCAATCGCCGGCGTGCTTGTCGTGATCGAGCGTCGCGCCGAACGCACTCGCGTCGGGCGGCGGGCGATCGGCGCGCAGGTGTCGCCACGGCTCGGTCGAGATGTGGCACGCGCCGCAGATCGTCGGCGAGCGCTTGCCGAGGTCGTCGGCGTGGCACGCGGTACACGCCGCGTGACCGGGCGCGGTCGCGTCGCCGTTCTTGTCGAGCGCGTGACACGTGCTGCACGGCTCGCCCGCGACGAATGCCCAGTGCGGCCCCGCGTGGCTGAACCGCGCCTCGGGGCGCGCGACGTCGAAGTGCTCGGTGGGCGCGGCGTGACAGCGCGTGCACGCGACCGTCGTCGCGAACGCCTGCTTGCCGTCGTGACAGTGCGCGCACTCGGCGACCGTCGGCCGCGGCAGCTCGCTCGCGTTCGTCCGCGCGATCGCGGCGTGACACGTCGTGCACTCGCGGCCGTCGCGGCTGCGCGCCGCGTGGCGCGCGTGGGAGAAGATCGATCCGATCGAGTTCTGGATCGTGCGCAGCTCCGGCGGCTGCGGCCGGCCGCTCGCGGCGGGGTGGCACTTCTCGCACGCGGTCATCGCGCCGGCCTTCGCGCCGTCGTGACAGGTCGCGCAGCGCGCGTGCGGCTGCGGCTTGGGCCCGCCGAGGTCGTGGCACTGCGTGCACGCGGCGGTGGTGTGTTGCTGGTGCCCGAACGCGAGGTTGAAGTCGCGCTCGAACGTGTACGGCGGATACGGCACGGTCACGCGACCGGCGAACGTCGGCGCGAGCACCGACTCGGCGTGACACGCGGTGCACACGCGCGCGCGGTCTTCGGTCAGCTTCTCGCGCCGCTTCGGCGGCGTGCCGTGACATGCGCCGAAGCACGCGGCATGGGCGGGCTTGCCGACGAGCCGGCCCGACTTGTCGAGCGTATGGCAGTGCGCGCATGCGATCGCATCGGCGCCGGAGACGTCGACGTCGCGCGCGTGCAGCGTGTGATCGAACCCGCGCGGCGCGTCGGCTGCGGCGATGCCTGCCAGGGCCAACAGCAGGGCAAGCGCGGCGAACGCCGGGCGCGCAGCACCGCCGAAGGCGGTGCGCAGCACGACGACCGCGCGCATGCTCAGGCGGCGGGGCGCGCCTGGAGCTCGCGATACAGCTCGCGGAGCGCCACGTCCGACGTGACGTTCTTCTGCGTCGCGGCCATCACGCACGAGATGGTCTCGCGGGTGAGCTTGACCGGCGCCGGCTCGAACACGGCCGGATTGTGCTCGAGCATCTGGAGCGTGAGCACGGCGAAGAAGAGCGGCCACAGGCAGAACAAGCGTAGACCGGGCTCGGTCTCGGGAAGCGCCAGCGTGTACTCGAAAGCGCGATCGATCTCGGCGCGGGCCACGCCGACCAGCTCGTCGAGCAGCGCCACGGCCTGCGCGCGGCGCTCGGGCAGGGCCAGCGTGCGGACGGTGAGCCCGTGCGCGGCGAGCCGATCCTTCGGCAGCCAGCAGATGCCGCGATCGAGGTCCTCGCGGATGTCCTTCAAGATGTTGGTCATCTGCAGCGCGCGGCCGAACGCGACGGCGCGCGGCTCGAGGACTTCGGCGATCGCGCTCGCGTCCTTGGAGTGGCCGATGAACAGCTGCGTCAGCATTTCGCCGACGGTGCCGGCGACGTAGTAGCAGTACGTCATCAGCGACTCGAGGCTCGAGAGCCCGTCGACGTGGGGCCGGCCGTGCACGCCGCGCGTGATCTCGTCCATCCCCTTGGCCATCGTGTCGATGCAGCGCGCGACGAACGGCCGCGTCCACACGGGCAGCTCGGCATGCGCCTGCAGCACGAGCCGCGTGTGCTCGAGCAGCTCGACCTCGGCGGCCGGCGCCTGCGGGCGCAGCACGCGACGAGCGCGCGCGGTGAAGTCGTCGGCGCGCGTCTCCCAGCCGTCGGGCAGCGAGACGAGATCCGCGAGCTCGGCGAACAGCTCCGTGCGTGGGCCTACGCCCTCGTCCTCGAGCGTGTCCGCGATCCGGCAGAGCAAGTACGCGACCGTGACGACGAGGTCGAGCGGCTTCGGAAGGACCGGGATGTTGAGCGCGAAGGTGCGAGAGACCTCGGGCAGAATACGTCGCGCAAAGGTTTCCGGAGTGTCCACGGCCAAGCTCAGAAATTAGGTGGGGACGTGCGTATCACGGAGATTTCGCGGGTTCGACGTTCGCGGGCGGCAAATTGCACGGGCGGTGACGACGTATCAAGAAGTGGACCGGGCCTTGAATCCCGCGAAAGCACCTAATACCGCCCCTCCATCATGAGCCGGAGGCTCTTGTAGCCGGTGATCTCGGGCTCGAAATCGAGCGCGGAAGAGATCTCGTAGCTCGCGAACAGGCGCAGCCGCTGGCCGATCCACGCGTCCATCTGGACCCGTCCGCCGCCGCGGAGCTCGACCGTTTCGATGCCGGTGTCGCTCGTGCTCGGGCACATCGCCGTTTCGAGCGCGCAGTAATCCAGGGCGTAACGCGTACGCCGGCCGTAGACCTCGACGAGCAGCGAGAACTTGCGCGCTCCGAGCGTCATTCGAGCGGTCGTTCCGATTTCGGTGAACCCGCGCTCGCCGAGCTGGCTCGATGCGCTTTGAGGGATCGGGTCGGCCACGTTCGGGTGGTCGATGATCTCGGATGCCGTCGGATCGTCGATGTCGGTCTCGCGCGTCAGGATGCTGGCGCCGAGGGCGATCTGGCGGCGCAGGCGCACTTCAAGCGCACCGCCGCCCTCGACGTAACTCGGCGTGTAGGCGGTCTCGAGCGAGCTGTCGTCGAGCTCGCGCGAAATCGCACCGCGTAAATACACGTCGATGTTCTCGGCAATCAGGGTCGCGGCGCGGGCCGACACCAGGAGCTGGGGCAACACGGGCCCGAGGTCGAGGTAGCGTCGGGCGGCGACCGGATCCGGCTCGAGCACGGTCGGATCCCACAGCCAGTCGTCGCCGGTCGAGTGCGTCACGTCGACGATCAGGTTCGTGACGTCGCTGTACCGCGCCTTGAGCTCGAGATGCTCGTTGACCCAGCGATCCGACAGCGCGCGCGCCGAGCCGGTGATCGAGATCTTGGCCAGCGGGTGCCACGCGAGCAGCACCTGGAAGTGATTCGTCGCGTCGGTGTTGGTGCCCTGCGTGAGCGCGAGCGTCTGCGCCTCGAGGCTGAGCGGCACGTGCACGAGCGAATCGAGATCGACGCGCAACGAGCCGCCAGCGACGCCCGCGCGCGTCACTGGCACGAGCGGGTCGATCGTGTAGTCGGGCACGATGCTGCCGGCGTAGATGCTGGCGTGGACGCTCTTGCCGTCCCACGCGCCGTTCGCGCCGTACATGTGCAGCACCCACGGGCCGTAGATGTAGAGCTCGCCGGCACGCACGCGCAGCGGCTCGAGATACGGCTGTGGCATGAAGTCTTTGATCTCGGCGTAGGCGGCGCGCGGCTCGAACCCGCTGCGATCGAACCACGTCGCGATCGGGTTGGGCTCGGCGATGTTGCCGTGCGGATCGGCGCCGGCTTGCAGCGGCGCGTAGGTCTGCGTGGTCTGCACGAGCTGGAACTGGCCGCTGAAGTACGTCGACAGGCTGTCGAAGCCGACGCCGTGCGTGCTGAGCGTGCCCTCGCCGAAGCCGTACGCGCGGGTCAGCGCGAACTGCGCGTCGCGCCGCGAGTCGTTCGCGACCGTGCCGAAGCCGGCGGTCGGCGGCGGCGCGCTGACCGTCGTGCCGTCGACGACGTAGCCGAGGTTGACCTGCGCCGCGATGCGCTCGCGCAGCTCGCGAACCGACGCGGGCTCGCTCGGATCGCTGGGCGGCACCGGCGCCGGCACGTTGACCAGGGGCTTGGGCGTCTTGATCGGCGACGCGGCGGCGACCTTCTTGGCCCGCATGCGCAGCGCGGGCGGCAAGTGCTCGAGCTCGAGCTTCACCGGATCGGCGAGCGCCGCGACTGGCACGAGCACGAGTACGAGCGCGCGGCCGAGGCGGATCATCGGTCGCCTCATCGCTTGGGCGCTCCGACGACGGTGCCGTGGCAGCCGTTGCCGCTGCACGCCGCGCGCTCGTCGACGTGGCACGTCAGGCACGCGATCACGTTCTCGCGCGCGGCCGCCGCGTGATCGAGCTGGTACGTGCCCGGGAAGCCGTGCGAGCGCGGCCGCTGGACGTGACACGCGGTGCAGAACGACTCGACGTGGCAGAGCGCACAGCGATCGCGGTGCGCGAGCGCCTCGGGCCCGTGGTCGAGCTCGCGGAACGTGATGCGGTGATCGGCCGGCCGCATCGTCTGGTGACACTCGTCGCAGGTATCGGCCGCGTTGCCCGACATCTGCGTGTGGCAGGTCGCACAGCGCTGGGCGTTCTGCGCCGCGGCGTCGGCGTGATCGGTGCGGAAGCCGATCGTGTGATCGAGCGGCTTCTCGCTCGCCGGCAGGTGGCTGCGCGGCGCGAGCGTCGCGATCGATTGCTCGCGCCCGACGTGGCACGTCCCGCACGCGCGCATGCGGACGGTGTCGGGCGCGCGATCGCTGTCGTCGTGGCAGCTCACGCAGCTCGCGATCGACGGCGCCGGGTGCGCGCCGTCGCCGGCGTTCGGCGTGCGGTCGTGGCACTGCTCGCAGCGGATCGGCCGGCCGCCGCGATCGACGCGATGGCTCGGATGATCGAACGGCCGCAGGTCGCCGCGGATGAGCTGCGCCTGCGTGCGCAGCTGCGTCTGCGCGGCGTGACAGCCGGTGCACTGGCCCATCGTCACCAGGCCCGGCGGGCTCGCCTCCGGCGCGTGACAGCGCGCGCACGTCGCGTGATCGGGAGGCGCGAGCTTGCCGTCCTTGAGGTGGCAGTCGGCACATGCGACGTGAAAGCCGACCTCGCGCTCGACCGCCGCCGAGTCGAGGTGCTTCTCGTGCGAGAACGTCGGCGCCTCGGTCTGCCAGACGTCTTCGACCGGATACGGCTTGAGCGGCGCGGCGAGCGGCGACGTGGTGACGCGCGTGTGGCACACCCTGCAGAGCGGGCCGGGCGGCGCGAGAAACGCGGCGCGGTGGCAGGTGTCGCACGGCTTGTGATCGTGCGAGCCGGGGCGCGGCCCGTCGTGGCACGACGTGCACGGGATCGCGGCGTGGACGCTATGTGAGAGCCGCGTCGGATCGATCGGCGGCGCGGGCGCCACGCTGCCGACGGGCGGCGAGCTGCACGCCGCCACCGTGATCGCGACGACAGTCGCGAACGTCGCGCACGTGATGAAAACGCGTGCGAGCCCCACGCAGTAGCGAACGGTACCTCAAAACGGCAGCTCGCCTGCGCGCGCGGCGTCGCGATCGGCGTGATCCAGGTGAGGCCGATCGGACGTCAGCGCGCGGCGCCCGAGCACGCGGTCGGGCTCGCCGGGCGACCACCAGGTGATCGCGAACGCGCGCGCGCCGGCGGGCGTGTACGCGACGCTCGTGCCGGCAAGGCTCGGCACCGCGTCGAGCTGGCTGTGGACGACCAAAAGCCCGCCGGGCGCGACGAGCTCGCCGGCGCGCTGGATCATGCCGCGGACGATCTCTCGATCGGCGCCGCGCCAGATCGCGCCGGGCGTATCGGGCATCGGCGCGTTGCAGGTGACCAGCTCGAAGCGCTCGCCCGGATCGAACGTCGTCGCGTCGGCCTCGATGACCTCGAGCCGGTCGAGGCCCGACAGCCGCGCGCCGAGCCGTGCGTAGTGCACCGCGCGCGGATTCACGTCGACGGCGACCAGGCGATCGGCGAGCTCGGGGCGCTCGAGCATCGCGAACGCCGAGCCGCAGCCGAGATCGAGCCAGCTCGCGCGCCGGCCCGGCGGGATCGACTTCACGAGGTGGTAGCTCGAGTCGTCGGGCCAGCACACGCGATGCGGCTCGTCGGACGCGTCGGCGCGATCGCAGACGATCACGCCGCGTGCGGTCGGCAAGACGCTGACCCGCGCGTGCGAGCCCTCGACCAGCTCGCTGTCGACGCCGGCGACGTCGACGCCCGCGACGAACAGCGCCAGTAGCTCGCTCGCCTTCGTGATCGGCAGCCCCGCCAGCCGCGCCGGATCGAGCGCCGACAGCCGATCGGTGCCGGCCCACGCTCGGAGCGCGCGCTGCGTGATCATCACGGCATCATCAGGTACTGGCGCGCGAGGTCGTACTCGGCGTCCATCACGAGGTGCGCGTCGACGGCGCGCTCGAGCAGCTTGCGCGCCGCGGCCGGATCGCGCGCCTCGGGATCGAGCCCGAGCGATGCGCCGTAGAACGCCAGCTCGGCTTGGCGCGGCGCGGTCGTCGCGGCGGCGGTCAGCGCGGTCCAGTCGAGCCGGCCCGACGCGGCCTCGGCGAGCAGCTCGTACCACAGGTCGCCGTGACGGCTCGCCAGATACTCCCAGCACAGCCGATCGCGTGCGTCGCCGCGGCGGCGAGCATCGGCGAGCACCCACAGCGAGATGTAGACCTTGTCGAGCTCGCCGAGCTCGGGTGACGCGAGGCCGCGATGCGCGGCATCGGCGGCGTCGGCCGAGCGGCCGACCTCCAGCAGGAACGCGACGGTGTCGACAGTCGTCGTGCCGACCTCGGGCGCGAGCTCGGTGGCTTCGAGCGCCAGATCCACGGCCTTGTCGGAGCTGCCGAGGTACCACATGCCACGCGCGAACTCGA
>Ga0268266_10006260_pt1 | contig 10924 bp, 12 predicted proteins | sample KBSS13metaG_FD_190356 | JGI IMG/M metagenome (GOLD analysis project Ga0268266, IMG submission 190356) | Switchgrass rhizosphere microbial communities from Kellogg Biological Station, Michigan, USA - KBS S1-3 metaG (SPAdes) (version 2) | ecosystem: Host-associated > Plants > Roots > Rhizosphere... | reverse complement strand
AACCACATTCCTCTCACTTCACGGAGACACCCATGAGCTACGACAACATCGAAGTGCGCACCGAGGCCGGCAAGGTCGGCATCGTCACGCTGAACCGCCCCAAGGCGCTGAACGCGCTCAACGACGACCTGATGACCGAGCTGGGCGACGCGCTCAAGGCCTTCGACAAGGACGAGGCCATCGGCTGCATCATCGTCACGGGCAGCGAGCGCGCTTTCGCCGCCGGCGCCGACATCTCGCGCATGGCGGGCTACAGCTTCATCGATGCCTACAAGGGCGACTTCATCACGCGCAACTGGGAAACCATCCGCACCATCCGCAAGCCGGTGATCGCGGCGGTCAGCGGCTTTGCGCTGGGCGGCGGCTGCGAGCTGGCCATGATGTGCGACTTCATCATCGCGGCCGACAACGCCAAGTTCGGCCAGCCCGAGATCAAGCTGGGCGTGATTCCCGGTGCCGGTGGCACGCAACGCCTGCCGCGCGCGGTCGGCAAGTCCAAGGCCATGGACATGACGTTGACCGGCCGCATGATGGACGCGGCCGAGGCCGAGCGCGCGGGCCTGGTAAGCCGCGTCGTGCCCTACGACAAGCTGATGGACGAGGCGCTCGGCGCCGCGCTGCAGATCGCCGACTTCTCGCAGATCGCGGTGATGGCCGCCAAGGAATCGGTGAACCGCGCATTCGAATCGGGCCTGTCGGACGGCGTGATGTTCGAGCGCCGGCTGTTCCACGCACTGTTCGCCACGGCCGACCAAAAGGAAGGCATGGACGCCTTCGTGAACAAGCGCAAGGCGGCGTTCAAGCACAGTTGAACCAACGCGCCGTGTTCGCGTGAACACGGCACCGACCGCGCTCAGCGTTCCAGCGCTTCGCGCAGGGCCTCGCGCAAGGCGCTCAGCGCACCGGCACTTGGCGCACCGGTGCCGGGCGGCGAGCGGCCCTCGCGCCAGCGCACCCAGTTGCCGGCGATGTCGAGCGACGCCAGCCGGTCGCCGTTGGCGCGCTCCAGCACGATGCGCCACTCCACTGCATCAGGCAGCGGCTGCGCGCCGACCGCCGACAGCGCGGCTGATCCGAGCAGCGGCGCCAGTTCCGAAAACTCCTCGCGCGACAGATTGCGGCTGGCACCGTCGGTGCGCAGGATCGTGACGCGCCGCCATTGCGACAGCGCGGCGAAGGTCGGCGGATCGGTGGCGTCGGTGCGCACGGTCGGTGGTGCGGCGGGCGCGGGCGCGCGCTGCGCCGCTGCTTCGTCGCGGGCCCGCCCCGCGCCACCCCGGCGCTCCGCCGCGTCGCCGGCGGACAGTCCGTTCGGTCCAAGGAAAGCGCCGGACGGCGGCGCGGCCGGGGCTGCGAGCGAAGGCGCCGGGGGCGTTGGCGTCGCTGCTTTGGGCGCTGCCGCGGGCGGCGGCGATGGAGGAGCGGGTTTGGGCGCGGGTGCGGGTGATGGTGGGGGCGCGGGTTTGGGCGCGGGTGCGGGCGGCGGCGCCACGGGTGCCGCGGCCGGCGGAGGTGCCGCTTTCGCCCTGCTTTCGGCTTCGCGCCGCAGTTCGTCGGGCGACAGGTCGTCGGGTGGCAGCGCGCGGGACTGCGCACGTCCGGCCGGCGCGTCCTGGCGCGCTGGCGCGGGCGCGGCGGCGGGTGGTGCGACGTTGCCCGACGGCCCCGGAGCCGGCGCCTGCGGCGCGGGCGCCACCGGCACGACCGGCGCTGCGCGCGTTGCCGGCTGGGCCGGAGGGGTTGCGCCGGGAAATGGCGACGGCGCTGGCGCTGGCGCTGGCGGAGGCGGAGGCGGAGGCGGAGGCGCTGGTGCCGGTGCCGGTGCCGGTGCCGGTGCCGGTGCCGGTGCCGGTGCCGGTGCCGGTGCCGGTGCCGGTGCTGGTGCTGGTGCGGTCCCGCCGGGTGGCGCGGCCGCGATCGGCGGTGCCTCCTTTTTCGCGGACGGCAGCGTGCCGTCGGCCGACGGGGCCGCGCCGGTTGCCGGTGGCGCGGGCGCCGTAGCCGGTGCGGGCGGCGGCGCAGCCGCGACCGGCGGTGCTGCGGGCTGCGCCGGCGCAGTGGGCGACGGCGCAGGCGCCTCCGACGGGGCAGGCAGTGCCGGCGCCGCCGCGCTGCGTTCGCTGTCGAGCGTGGCGTCGGGCACCGGCTCGCGCTGCCACAACAAAGTCACGATGCCCGCGACCAGCAGCGTCGCGAAGGCCGCATTCCATGGCATGCGGCTGCGTCCGCCTTCGGCCTTGTCGCGGCGGCCGAACAGGCGGCGCCACCACAAGACGAAGATCGACTCGTCCAGGTCGATGTCTTCCGGCCGGGGCTCGATCGCCCGATGGGCCGCGCGCTGGATCTTGCGGCGGATTTCGTGGCGCGGCTCGGCCGCGTGGTCGGGCGCGTTCAGCAGCGCGCGCTGCATCACCGGATCGCGCAACGCGTCGAAATCGGCGTTGTCGAGGTCGTCGTCACCAGTCGGCTCCATCGGCTCGTTCGGATCGGTCACTGGACGACCCTCCGCGCAGCGCGCTGCGGGATGAGCGCTTCGGGGCGGCCGAGCGCGCTCATGCCAACCCTCCGCGCAGCGCGCTGCGGGATGAGCGCTTCGGAGCGGCCGTGCGCGCTCATGCCGCCTGCCCCAGCGCGACCAGGTAGCGCTCCATGCAGACGCGCAGTTTTTTCAGGGCATAGCGCAGCCGGCTCTTGATGGTTTCGAAGCCGCAGTCGAGCGTGGCTGCCATCGCTTCGACGGTGAAACCATCTTCGTGATGCAGCAGGAAGGCGGCGCGCTGGTCGGCCGGCAGTTCGTCCAGGCACGCCAGCAGGCGCTTGCCGGCCGCCTGCCAGAACGCGACGTCTTCGGCCGACGGATGCACGCCCGGCGCCGCCAGCACGTCGCGCCGCAGCGCACCGCGATCGAACAGGTGGGCGGCATCGAGGCCGTCGCCGTCTTCGTCGTGGGCGTAGAAGGTGACCTCGCGGCCGACCTCGCGCAGCCGGTCCATCGCCACGTTGTGCGCGATGGTGAAAGCCCAGGTGCGCCAGGCAGCGCCCTGGGGAGAAAAACTGGCGCGCGCCGCCACGATGCGCAGCCAGGTGTCCTGGAACACCTCGTCGACCTGCGATGCCAGCGGGATGCCCAGCAGCCGCCGGACAAAGCGGTACAGGGCGTTTTCGTGCCGGTTGTAGAGCAGGTCGAAGGCCGCCGGATCGCCGCCCGCATAGGCGAGCATCAGCTGGTCGTCGGGCATGGCTTGGAGATCGGCGTCGGCCGGCGGGAACTGCATGCGGGGATTTTCACCTCTGCTTGTACGCCCGAAAGGCCCGATCGGGGTTTGGAGAAGCTCCGGTCGTGCCATACGCCCGGCGGGCGGCGCCAGGAGCCTTGCATATAATGGCGGACTCGGCGCTTTAGCTCAGTCGGTTAGAGCGATGGAATCATAATCCACAGGTCCGCGGTTCGAATCCGTGAAGCGCCACCAACATTCGGATCGAAAGCCTTGCAGGTCAATGACTTGCAAGGCTTTTTTGTTGCACTGGCCCGTGGCTTCAGTGCAGCTGGCTGAACGGCCGGCCCTCGACGCGCGCCCAGATGCAGGCGCGAATCCAGGCGATCACCATGCGCGAATCCTGCGCGGCCGGAACATGTTTCATCACGATCAACATCGTTGCCTCCACGTGGTGAGCGCTCAGGGGCGCCGCCCCGTCAGCAGCCGGACCACGTAGCCCGCGCCGTACCAGAAGCGTGCCTCGGCCAAGCTGGACGTAGTGATGCTCGAACCATTGGGCGCCAGACACAGGTAGCACCCGTTACGGGGCGAGCAAGAAACGGTGGTTGCATGCGCCGCGGGGAAAGTGGGTTTCGGTTCCATGCCGTTTCTCCGGTTGCCTGGATTCCGGTATAGACATGGCGCAGCGCCGTGGCCAGCGGCGGCGGGCGCGGGCCTCCGTCGGCGCGGGCACGCTGGCGTTGTCCGCCTTCATGCACGCGCACGCCGTCGTCCGCGGCTGACACGCGAGCGCGCCAGCGCTCAGGCGGCGTTGCGCCGCGCCACCCAGTAGGTGGCGCCATCGCTGCCGTAGCGCTCGGCATGCGGCGCGCCGTGCAGCAGCTCGAAACGATCGCCCGGCTGCAGGTGCTGCGTGGCGTCCGCCACGGTGAGCCACATTTCGCCCTCCACGACGACCGCCTTCAGGGTAAAGGGATGGGAATGGGTGTCGAGCACCCGAAGCGGCTCCCAGATGCGCTCGAGCACTTCGTCGAAACCCTCGGACAGCGCTTCGGCTTCGAATTCAAGGAAGGTGGGCAGTTGCACGATGAACTCCGTCGATGGTCGCGTCCGGCATGGCGCCGTGCGTCGGCGCATTTTCGCGCGCCGCCCCTCAGGCGTGCACGGCGTGATGCGCCGCAGCCGACGGTGCGCCGCTCTGCTGTTGCGACCGCAGCTGCCTGGCCCAATCGACGATCTCCAGCCGTCCGTCCGCATGCTCGACCAGCGCCGTCAGGCTCTCGACCCAATCGCCGTCGTTGCAATACAGGATGCCGTCGATGTCGCGCATCTCCGCGTGGTGGATGTGCCCGCACACCACGCCCTGCACGCCGCGCCGGCGGGCTTCGCGCGCCACTGCCTGCTCGAAGTCTCCGACGTAGCTCACGGCGCGCTTGACCTTGCCTTTGAGGTACTTCGACAGCGACCAGTACGGCAATCCGGCGCGGGCGCGCAGCGAGTTCAGATGCCGGTTCAGGCGCAGCGTGAATTCGTAGAGCGAGTCGCCCACATGCGCCAGCCACTTGGCGCACTGGATCACGCCGTCGAACAGGTCGCCGTGAATGATCCACAGCTTGCGCCCATCGGCGGTTTCGTGGATCCACTCGTCGGCCACGTCGATACCGCCGAAATTGTGATGCAGGTACTTGCGCGCAAACTCGTCGTGGTTGCCGGGAATGAAGATCACGCGCGTGCCCTTGCGCGCCTTGCGCAGCAGCTTCTGGATCACGTCGTTGTGCGCCTGCGGCCAGTACCACTGACGACGCAGTTGCCAGCCGTCGATGATGTCGCCGACCAGGAACAGCGTCTCGCACTCGGTATGCCTCAAGAAGTCGAGCAGAGCGCGCGCCTGGCAACCCGGCGTGCCCAGATGAAGGTCCGAGATCCACACCGTGCGAAAGCGCAATGGCGTGCGCGTCGGCGTGTCGTCGTCCGACGGCCCCGACGAAGCCGGAGACAGATCGCGCCATGCGCGCAGGAAGGCATCTTCGCGTTGCATGGTGGCCGATGGTGAGTCCGCGCCATGACAGGGCCATGGCGACCGCGTGACGCGTACACGGCAGCACGATGAAGCCGGCGTGACAGCCCCATCCGCAACACGCCGAAAACCGCACAATCGCGCACCGATCCGAAAGATGCTCATGACGACCGACCTGCGCACCTGCCAGGGCTGTGGCTACCAGACGACCGACGACATCACCCAGTGCCCCCACTGCAAGCGGCGATTGATGTCGGCGCGGCAAATTCGGCGGCTCGGCTGGGTGCTGCTGGTCATCGGCCTGTTCCTGCTGGGCTTGATGGGCACGATCACCTTGTACCTGGCCCCTTCGCTGCTGCAACCCGAGCGCCAGGTGCTCGGCGGCTCGCGCTTCACCGGCACGGCGCAGCAAGGAATCTCGGCGCTCATGCTGTTCGGCGCGGTGATGCTGTTCGGCTTGACCGCGTGCATCAACGGCCTGTGGCAGATCAAGACCGGACAACGCAACCGGTGGCTGCTCTATGCCGTGGCGGCGGTTGGCCTGATCTTGCTGGGCACCTTCTGGTCGGTCTACACCACGTTCGACTGAACGCCCTGCAATGCTTTAGCTGCCGAACATGTCCTGCGCACGATCGGGCCGCGCCACGCCCAGGTGGCGGTACGCCGCCAGCGTGGCGATGCGCCCGCGCGGCGTGCGCTGCAGGTAGCCTTGCTGGATCAGGTAAGGCTCGATCACGTCCTCGATCGTGCCGGCCTCTTCGCCGATGCTCGCCGCGATGTTGTCGAGGCCGACCGGGCCGCCGTCGAAGCGATGGATCACGGCCTCGAGCAGCTTGCGGTCCATCAGGTCGAAGCCCTGCGGGTCGACATCGAGCATGGCCAGCGCCTTGTGCGCGATGTCTTCGGTGATGCGCCCGGCGCCCTTGACCTCGGCATAGTCGCGTACCCGACGCAGCAGCCGGTTGGCGATGCGCGGCGTGCCGCGCGAGCGGCGTGCGATCTCGGTGCCGCCGGTCTCGTCCATCGGCACCTTGAGCAGCCCTGCACTGCGCGTGACGATGCGCGCCAGCTCTTCGGGTGAATAGAACTCCAGCCGCGCCACGATGCCGAAGCGGTCGCGCAGCGGGTTGGTGAGCATGCCGGCGCGCGTGGTGGCACCGATCAGCGTGAAGGGTTGCAGTTCGAGCTTGATGCTGCGCGCCGCGGGCCCCTCGCCGATCATGATGTCGATCTGATAGTCCTCCAGCGCGGGGTAGAGGATTTCCTCGACCACCGGCGAGAGGCGATGGATCTCGTCGATGAAGAGCACGTCGTTGCGCTCGAGGTTGGTGAGCAGCGCCGCCAGGTCCTTCGGCTTCTCGAGCACCGGCCCCGAGGTCTGCCGCAGGTTGACGCCGAGCTCGGCCGCGATGATGTGCGAGAGCGTGGTCTTGCCCAGGCCGGGCGGGCCGAACAGCAGCACGTGGTCGAGCGCCTCTTCGCGCTTGCGTGCGGCGCCGATGAAGATCTCCAGCTGTTCGCGCACTTTGGCTTGGCCCACGTATTCATCGAGCAGCTTGGGCCGCAGCGCACGCTCGATCGCCTCTTCGTTCGGCGAGGCCGGAGCAGCCGACACCACGCGTTGCGGAGCGGGGGCGAAGTCGTCGGTCTGGATGGTCATGAGGGGGTTGGCTGAAGGGAGAGTTTAGTCGGCCGAACGGCCAGCGCAGCGTTGCATCGCGCCGGTAAACCCGCGTCGCTGTTGCAGAATGCGCCAGCCCGAGAGGAAGAGGAAAGCGTGTCGATCTACGAACTGAAGCCGAGATTTCAGGCCCTGTTGCGGCCGCTCGTGGCACGCCTGTACGCATGGGGCGTCACGGCCAACCAGGTCACGTTGGCAGCCTGCGCGATCTCGGTCGCGCTCGGGTCGTGGCTTTACTTCGCGGCCCCGTCTTTGGCGGCCTTTGCGCTCATCCCGCTCTGGATGTTCTTGCGCATGGCCTTCAACGCCATCGACGGCATGCTGGCCCGCGAGTTCGGCCAGAAGAGCGCGCTCGGCGCATTCCTGAACGAGCTGACCGACGTGCTGTCGGATGCCGCGCTCTACTTGCCCTTTGCCCTGGTCGCGCCTTTCAGCGGCTTCTGGGTCGGCACGGTGATCGTGCTGGCGGGCCTGTCTGAATTTGCTGGCGCGCTGGGGCCGACAGTCGGCGCATCGCGCCGCTACGACGGCCCGCTCGGCAAGAGCGACCGCGCCTTCGTGTTCGGTGCGCTCGGCCTGTATGTCGCGCTGGGCTGGCCGTTGCCGGCATGGAGTGCGTGGCTCATGCCGCTATTGGCGATCCTCGTCGCCTGGACTACTTTCAATCGCATCCGGCGCGCGCTGGCCGAGCCCAATGTGAAAGCTTCATGACTGCACTCCGCCTCGCGCACGAACATCACTTCAGCACGCACGACGATGTGTCGCTGTTTTACCGGCACTGGCCGGCCCCGGTCGCCACACGACGCGGCGCGATCGTGCTGTTCCATCGCGGCCACGAACACGGCGCACGCATGGCGCACCTGGTCGACGAGCTCGACCTGCCCGACTTCGATTTCTTCGCGTGGGATGCGCGTGGCCACGGACAGTCGCCCGGGCAGCGCGGCTTCAGCCCGAGCTTTGCGACTTCTGTGCGCGACGTGCAGACATTCGTCGACCACATCGGCAGCGCACACGGTGTGGCCGCGCCCGAGATCCACGTGATCGCACAGAGCGTCGGCGCCGTGCTGGTCGCGACCTGGGCGCACGACTACGCGCCGAAGGTGCGCGGCCTCACACTGGCGTCGCCGGCCTTCAAGGTGAAGCTGTACGTGCCGTTCGCGCGCGCCGGGCTGGGCCTGATGCACAAGCTGCGGGGCCTGTTCTTCGTCAACAGCTACGTCAAGGCGAAATTCCTGACGCACGACCCGGAACGCATCGCCAGCTACGACAGCGACCCGCTGATCTCGCGGCCGATCGCCGTGAACATCCTGCTCGGGTTGTACGAGGCAGCCGACCGCGTGGTCGCCGATGCCAACGCGATCGTGCTGCCGACGCAGCTGTTGATTTCCGGCGCCGACTGGGTCGTGCACCACAAGCCGCAGCACGAATTTTTCGAACGCCTGGGCAGCAGCGTGAAAGAGAAGATCGAACTGCCCGGCTTCTTTCACGACACGCTCGGCGAACGCGACCGCGCGCCGGCCGTCGCTTCCGTGCGCGGCTTCATCCTGAAGCTGTTCGATGCGGCGCCGCCGCGCGTCGACCTGCTGGAGGCCGATCAACGCGGCGCCACGGCCGACGAGTCGCGAGAACTGGCGAAACCGCTCTCGCCCCTGTCACCGCGCGGCGCGTATTGGGCCTTCACGCGCGGCGGCCTGCGCTTGGGTGGCCTGCTGTCGCGCGGCGTGCAGCTCGGGCACGACACCGGCTTCGATTCAGGCAGCACGCTCGACTACGTCTATCGCAACGAGCCCGCGGGGGCGCCGCTCGTCGGCAAGTCGATCGACAAGACGTATCTGCAATCGATCGGCTGGCGCGGCATCCGGCAACGCAAGATCCATGTCGAAGAAATGCTGCGCGAAGCTTTCGAGAAGCTGGCCGAAGCGGGCCGTGACGTGCGCCTGATGGACATTGCCGCAGGCCATGGCCGCTACGTGCTCGATGCCGTGCTGGCGAGCCCGGTACGCGTGAAATCGATCCTGCTGCGCGACTACAGCGACATCAACGTCCGTGATGGCACGGCGCTGATCGCGGCCAAAGCACTCGCGGACCGTGCGCAGTTCGTGCAGGCCGACGCGTTCGACCGCGCAAGCCTGGCCACCGTGCTCCCGCGTCCCACCGTGGCCGTGGTGTCGGGCCTGTACGAGCTGTTTCCCGACAACGCGATGGTGCGACGCTCGCTGGCCGGCGTCGGCGATGCGGTGGAAGACGGCGGCTACCTGGTCTACACCGGGCAGCCCTGGCATCCGCAACTGGAGATGATCGCGCGCGCCCTGACCAGCCATCGCCAGGGCCAGGCCTGGGTGATGCGCCGGCGCACGCAGGCCGAGATGGACCAGCTGGTCGAGGAAGCGGGCTTTCGCAAGATCGATCAGCGCGTGGACGAATGGGGCATCTTCACGGTGTCGCTGGCGGTGCGCGTCGAACGATGAGCTTCTTCGCTCAGCGCCCCTGGAAGCGCGCGGCCGCGTGGCTCGCGTTGCTCGGGCCGTTGTTCTACGCGAGCTACGGCTTTGCGAACTGGTGGGCGTCGACGCGTGCCGCAGTGCCATCGATCGTGTTCGAGTGGGAGCACGCGATTCCCTTCTGGGCCTGGACGATTTTTCCGTACTGGTCGATCAACGTGTTCTACGCGCTGTCGCTGTTTCTCGGGCGCTCCAGGCATCTGGTGGATCGACACGCCGCGCGCCTGCTCACGGTGCAGCTCATCGCCGTCGGTTGCTTCGTGATGTGGCCGCTGCACTTCAGCTTCGGGCAGCCTGCGGTCGACGGTGCACCGGCGTTCTTGTTCAATGCGCTGCGCGGTTTCGACCAGCCGTTCAACCAGGCGCCGTCGCTGCACATCGCGCTGGCCGTGATCCTGTGGGACTGGTATCGGCGGCTGTTGTCTGCGCGCTGGTCCCGCATCGTGCTGCACGTGTGGGCTTTGGCGATCTGCGCGTCGGTGCTCAGCACGTACCAGCATCACTTCATCGACATACCGACGGGCGCGTTGCTCGGCTTGCTGTGCGTGTGGCTGTGGCCACTGGAGCGCGTCGTGGCGCTGCCGTTTGCGTGGCGCATCGCGCGCGATCCGCAGCGCTGGAAGTTGGCGGCGTTCTATGCCGTTGGCGCAGCGCTTTGCCTGGGCATCGCGTTGATGGGGCGCGGCGTGCTGCTTTGGCTGGCATGGCCGGCCGCGTCGCTTGCGCTCGTGGCACTCGTCTACGCCGGATTCGGCGAGCGCGGCTTCGCGATGGATGCGCATGGGCGCATGGGATGGGCGGCGCGATGGCTGTTCGCGCCCTACCGAACTGGCGCCGCAGTCAATGCATGGCTGTGGACACGCACGCTGCCGGCGTCGGTCGAGGTGCAGCCGGACTTGCGCATCGGCCGCCTGCCGAACCAAGCCGAATGGCAGGCCGCAGGCCGGCCGCGCCTGGTCAGCCTGAGTGCCGAACTGCAGTTGCCGCGCGTCGAAGGTGCGCGCTGCGTGCCGATGCTCGACCTGGTTGTACCGCCGGCGATGCGTCTGCGTCGTGCCGCCCTCGTGATCGAGGCACAAAAGCGGGATGGTCGCGCCGTGTGGATCTGCTGTGCGTTGGGTTTCTCGCGCAGCGCCGCATCGACGGTCGGCTGGCTCACGCTCTACCGGCACGAGGATGGCGTTGCGGCAGCCGAAGCTTTGGTGCGTCGCGCACGTCCGCAGATCGTGCTGCGTGGTGCGTGGCACGCTGCGTTGGAGCGCATCACCCGCAACGGCGCGACGCGATAACCATGAACGACAACGACCGCGCCCTCTGTGCCGCCATGGCGAGTTGGCTGCGCGCCGCGCGCGCGATCGCACACTGGGGCTTTGCCCTCAGCTGCATCGCAGGTCTGGTGCTCGCGCTGACGTTGCGTTCGCTGTCGCTCACGTCGGCCATGGGCTTCGGTGCCGTCGCGATCCTGGGCGCGCTCGAGCGCTATTTCGCGCTGCGCATGCAATTCGAC
>Ga0268266_10006258_pt1 | contig 10926 bp, 5 predicted proteins | sample KBSS13metaG_FD_190356 | JGI IMG/M metagenome (GOLD analysis project Ga0268266, IMG submission 190356) | Switchgrass rhizosphere microbial communities from Kellogg Biological Station, Michigan, USA - KBS S1-3 metaG (SPAdes) (version 2) | ecosystem: Host-associated > Plants > Roots > Rhizosphere >... | reverse complement strand
CTGCGAGCCTCCTACGCCCAGTTCGCCGACCAGCTCGGGTTCATCGGTTACTACGGCAGCGGGGTGCCGATCTCCAACGGCTACTACTACTACTGGACCGACGCCAACGGCGATCACCGGGTTCAGCCGGGCGAGCTCGGCGACTTCTACGGCTTCTACAACGACATCGATCCCGCGACGCTGCCCAACAACCCCAACATCATCGACCCGAACCTGAAGACGCCGAAGACCAACGAGCTCACCTTCGGCATCGACCAGCAGTTCACCGACACCTTCGCGGTATCCGCGACGTTCAATTACCGGTCCACCAATGCTCTGCTCGAGAACATCCCCAACGGCTCCAATGGCGGGACTTGGGAACTGGCGGGTCGGACCCTGTGTCTCTCGAATCCGGACGACCCGGACTCTCCTCGCGTTCCATGCACCGCGACAGCGGCCAACGGATTCCAGCTTTCGTTCGACGAGCCTTTCTACAGCCTGACGCTGCCCGAAGAACCCGTCGGCGTCACGATCAAGAACAGACCGCAGGCGACCCAGAAGTACTACGGGGTGGACCTTTCGGTCGTCAAACGATTGTCGGACCACTGGATGCTTCGAGGCAATTTCGGTTGGAACAACTTCACGCAGCGCCTGGAGCCGAGCTCCCTCGAGGATCCGAACAATCTCTGGGGCGGGACGAACTGCGGATCTCCGCCGCAGAGCTCGTGCGTCGCGACCGGCTTCTCCTCCAAGACCTCCGTGTTCATCAACGCGAACTGGCAGTTCAACGTCAACGCGCTGTACCAGGGACCCTGGGGGATCAACCTCGGAGCGAATTTCTTCGGCCGCGAGGGATTCCCGAACCCCTACTACGTCCGGACGCGCGCCGTCGACGCTGCCGGTGTGAGCCATCGGTACCTGACGCAGATCGACCAGGTCGACACCTTCCGCTACGACAACGTGTACGAGTTCGACTTGCGCCTCGCCAAGACGTTCAATTTCGGTCAGGTCGCGGTGACTCCGGCGGCGGAGCTCTTCAACGTGGCCAACGCCGCGACGGTCCTGCAGCGCGGTCAGCGCGTCGGCGACTACCGGGCCTCAAATGGGAAGTTCTCTCAGAACGACACTTTCAATCAGATCTTCGAAGTGCAGAGCCCTCGCATCGTCCGGCTCGGAATCAACGTGGCCTTCTAGGTTCCCCTGCCTGCCTTTCTCGAAGGGCCCGTCCGGGAATTCCGGACGGGCCTTTCGTTATTCTGCGGGCGTGACGAAGCGTCTCTCCGCTCTTCTCGGCGCGGCGGCCCTCCTGCTTGTGATCGCCTCCTGCCGCCGCGAGAACGTCTCTTCCGCGCCGGCGCGGTCGTCCGCGGGCGCGCCCGGCTCCGTGAAGCGCGCCCCGCGAGACGTCGTCCTCGTCACGATCGACACCCTGCGCTACGACGCCGTGGGCTTCGACGGCAATCCCCGCGGGACGACGCCGAACCTGGATCGGTTCGCCGCGGAGGGGCGCGTCTTCTCCAACGCGCACTCCCACAACGTCATCACGCTCCCGTCCCACACGAACATCCTGACCGGAATGCTTCCGTATCAGCACGGCGTCCGCGAGAACGCCGGCTTCCGCCTCTCCGCGAAGGTCCCGACGGCCGCCACGCGGCTGAAGGCGAAAGGCTATGCGACCGGGGCGTTCGTCGGCGCGTACGTCCTCGACTCCAGGTACGGCCTCGGCCACGACTTCGACGTGTACGACGAGCTCTACCGGCACCTGGACGAGCAGTTCGAGTTCGAGATCCAGCAGGCGCGGGCGGAGGACGTCGTGAAGGCCGCGCTCGAGTGGTGGAAGACCCAGGAAGGCAGGCCGCGGTTCCTCTGGGTCCATGTCTACGATCCGCACGCGCCTTACGACCCGCCGCAGCCGTACAGGGACCGCTTCAAGGACGACTTGTACCTGGGAGAGGTCTCGTACACCGACGCGGCGCTCGCGCCGCTCCTCGAGGCGGTTCGGGCCGCGCGGCCGGAGCCGCTCCTCGTCGTCACCGGGGATCACGGAGAGGCACGGGGCGATCACGGAGAGCTGACGCACGGCCTCTTCTGCTACGAGTCGACGCTGCACATCCCGATGCTCGCCTGGTGCCCGGGCCTCGTCCCGGGAGGCACCGACGCGGTCCCGGCCCGCCACATCGACATCCTCCCGACGATCCTCGACACCGTCGGGGCACCGACGTCGCCGGAGCTGACCGGAAAGTCCCTCCTCGTGGAGAAGCGCACGGAGTCCGACGAGGGGAGTTACTTCGAGGCGCTCTCCGCCGCCTTCAACCGCGGCTGGGCGCCGTTGCGCGGACTGGCGGCGCGCGGGAACAAGTACATCGAGCTCCCGATCCCGGAGCTCTACGATCTCCCCTCGGATCCCGCCGAGGCGAAGAACCTCGTTCCGGAGAGCCCCGACTCTCTCCGGAGACTTCGGAAGCGGCTGCTCGAGCTGCCTTCTCCCTCGCTCGAGCGCGGGACGATCGGCTCCGAGGAGGCGGCGAAGTTGAAGAGCCTCGGCTACCTCGCGGGCTCCGGCGAGAAGAAGGTCTCGTACGGGCCGGCGGACGACCCGAAGACGCTCATCGTCGTCGACCAGGCGCTCCACCACGTCATGGAGCTGTACGAGGAGGGCAAGTGTGACGAGGCCCTTCCGGCCGCCCGCCGCGTGGTCGCGGAGAACCCGAAGATGAGGCTCGGTTACATGCACCTCGCCATGGTGCTCCGGTGCAAGGGAGACCTCGCGGGAGTCCTCGACACGTTCAGCCGCGCCACCCGGAACGGCGCCGGCGGCGAGAGCCTGGCCCGCCAGCGGGCGATGGTGCTCTCGGAGACCGGAAGGCCGAAGGAGGCCCTCGCGGTGCTGTCCGAGTACCGCGAGAGCGAGGAGCCGGAGACGCTGAACGCGCTCGGCATCTCTCTCGCGGACTCCGGACGGCCGGCGGAGGCCCTGCCCGTGTTCGCCCGTGTCCTGGAGCTCGATCCCTCCAACGCCGTGGCGTACCAGAACACCGGCATCTCGCTCCTGATGCTGAAGCGGGACGACGAGGCGCGCCAGAACCTGGAGGCGGCCCTTCGTCTCGGCAAGCGCCACGCCCGGGCCTGGAACGCCCTGGGCGTCGCGTGGCTGCGCCTGGGAGATCCGAAGAAGGCGATCGACGCCTGGCAGCGGTGCCTGGAGATCAACCCCGAGCAGTACGACGCGCTGTACAACGTCGGCCGGGTCGCCGGCCAGGTGGGCGACTGGAAGACGGCGCGCGTGGCGCTCGAGCTCTTCGTGGCGAAGGCGCCGCCGAAGCAGTACGGCCGGGACATCGCGGAGGTTCGGGCGGCGCTCGAAGATCTGGGGAAGAAAGGCTTGTAGTTGCGTTGTCTCCGTTCGCAGGAGGCAGGAGGAAAGATGAAGAAGCTCCGGACCTCGGGCCTCGCGTTCGCCGCCGTCTTCGCCGGTCTGGTCCTCGCGATCGCGGCGTTCTCGCCCGACGACGCCCCGAAGTCGTTCCTGATCGCCGGCGCGCGTGTCGCCGACGGCACCGGCGGCCCGATCGAGAAACGCGACGTGCGCGTGTCCGGCGGGACGATCGCCGAGGTCGGCACGCTGGAGCCGCGATCGGGCGAGCCCGTCGTGCGGGGCGACCGTCTCGTGCTCGCCCCCGGTTTCATCGATCCTCACAACCACTCGACGGAGGGCCTCGAGACGGACCCGCTCGCGGAGACGCAGGTCTCCCAGGGCATCACCACCGTGGTCATCGGGCCGGACGGAGCCTCGCCCTGGCCGATCGGCGAGTATCTCGCCGCACGGGAGCGGGCGCCCGCCGCCGTCAACGTGATGACGATGGTCGGTCACGAGACCGTGCGCAGCCTCGTCCTGGGCAAGGACTTTCGCCGGAAGGCGACGGCCGATGAGGTCGCGAAGATGGCGACGTTCGTCGACCAGGGGATGCGCGAGGGAGGCGCGGGCCTCTCCTCGGGACTCGAGTACGACGTCGCCAGCTACGCGTCGACCGACGAGATGATCGCGCTCGCGAAGGCGGCCGCGCGATACGGCGGTTTCTACATGACGCACGTCCGCGACGAGGCGGAGAAGACCTTTCCGGCCTTCGAGGAGGCCGTCGAGATCGCGCGAAAGGGCGGGCTGCCCCTCCAGATCTCGCACATCAAGCTCGCCACCGTCGGCGTGTGGGGCAAGACGGACGAGGCGATTGCTCTCTTCGACCGCGCCCGGACCGCGGGCGTCGACGTCACCGCCGACTGCTATCCGTACGAGGCGTGGCACACGAACATCGAGGTCCTCGTCCCGAACAAGAAGTACGACGACCCGCCGAGTGTCGCCGAGGCGCTGCGCGTCGTCGGAGGACCCTCGCGGATCACGATCACCGCCTGCAAGGCGCACCCCGCGTACGCCGGGCACACGCTCGAGGAGATCGCGAAGTCGGAGGGGGTCACACCGGTCGCGCTGTACTCGAAGGTCGTCCAGGACGGCGGCGCGGACATCATCGGGCACTCGATGAAGGAGGAGGACGTCCTCGCGTTCTACAAGCAGCCGTGGGTGATGGTCGGATCGGACGGCGGCATCGACAACGACCATCCGCGCGGCGCGGGGACCTACCCGAGGGTGCTCGGCCGGTTCGTCCGGGAGAAGAAGCTGATCACGCTCCAGGACGCGATTCGCAAGATGACCTCCCTGCCGGCGTCACGGATGCGTCTCACGGACCGCGGGCGCATCGCCGCCGGACAGCGCGCCGATCTGGTGCTCTTCGATCCGGACACGGTCATCGACCGTTCCACCTTCGAGCATCCGCGGGCGCTCGCGGAGGGGATCGTCCGGGTCTGGGTCGGCGGCGAGGCGGTCTGGGCGGACGGCAAGCCGACGGGCGCGAAGCCGGGGAGTGTCTTGTACGGCCCGGGGAGGCAAACGGCGGCTCAGAAGTAACTGGACGTATCGCGCGGGCTTCGGCTCGTACCCCAGGTTCAGGTTCCCGCGCCGGGGCGCGCCGACGTCGTGTCTCCGCCCACGCCCCGCCGACGAACGCGTCCCGAAGAGGGGCCAGGGCCATACAATCGCCCCCCGTGATCGAGCGAAACACGATTCCCGGGCGCTTTCCGAGCGTCCCCCGCGGTCCGCGGCCGGCGGCGCCCCGCCGGCGTCCCGCCTTTTTCGGCGCAGCCGCGTTCGCCTGGCTCGGCGCGGCGGCCGCCCTGTTCGCCACACCCGCTCCTCCCGTGATCACGGAGCCGGCGGTCGACGGTGAGACGATCAGCCCGGTCGACGTGCACATGGTGGCCGGTCCGTTCGTCGGCTCGCCGGGCGAGACCCACGTCTGCAGCGACTGGGAGATTCGAACGGTCCCCGCCGACACGCTCGTCTGGACGGCTCTGTGCGCGACCGGAACCTCCGCGGTCCACATCCACCTCGGCGACGGCGCGTTCGTCGGCCCGTTCGCCGGCCACAACCAGTTGAATCCTGGGTCGAACTACACGCTTCGCGTTCGGTTCAAGGGCAGCGACCCTCCGCCGGACGGGACGTGGAGCGACTGGTCGGTGCGGATGTTCTCCACGTTCGCCGCGACGCAGCTCGAGCCGCTCGTGCTCTCGGACGTCGCCGCGATCGCCGCGCCGCGCTGGCGCGACGACACGGGCGCCGACGTCGTCCTGCCGGCCGGCGATCCCGCGCCGACGCTGCGCCTCGAGGCGTCCGGGCAGACGCTGCTCCAGTGGACCGCCGGGTCGGCGACGCCCGACAACCCTCCGGGCCTCGACGCGCACGCCGCGCTCCGAGTCGTCCTCTCGTCCGGCGGCGCCGCGCTGACGCTCCCGGCGACCCGGCTGACGTTCACCGACGGCGGCGGCACGGACCGCGAGGCCTACCTGCCGGCCGTGACGCTCGCCGCGGGCCAGACGGCAGCCTGGTGGATCTCGGAGATCGGAGGGGCTTTCACCGACGCGAGTGGAGGCGCGGCCGGGGCCGCGGCGGACCTCTCGACGCCGGTGACGGAGCCTCCCGTGCCCTGGGTGGTGCGCCAGCCGGGCTTCCGCGTCGATCGCGTCGCGACGAACCTCCAGCTTCCGGTCAACATCGCGTTCGTGCCGAACCCGGGCACGGACGCGGACTCGCCGTTCTTCTACGTCAACGAGCTCTACGGCTCGATCGCGGCGGTGACCCGAGCGGGCGTCGTGTCGAGCTTCGCCACCAACCTGCTCAACTTCGACCCGACCGGCCCGTTTCCCGGCACGGGTGAGAAGGGCCTCACGGGGATCGCGATCGACCCGGCCAGCGGCGACGTCTTCGTGAGCATGGTCTTCGCGATCCCCGGACAGACCGATTTCCACTTTCCGGAGGTGATGCGCCTCGCGAGCGCGGACGGCGGCCGCACCGCATCGTCCCAGACGCCGATCCTGCAGTTCCCGGACGAGCCGCAGGGCGCCTCGCACCAGATCTCGCATCTCTCGTTCGGTCCGGACGGCAACCTCTACGTCCACGTCGGCGACGGGCTGCTCACCACGCCGGCGCAGGACATCAACTCCGTGCGAGGGAAGATTCTGCGCGTCCGGCCCGACGGCTCGGCGCTTCCGGACAATCCGTTCTACGACGAGGCCGACGGTCTCGGCCCGGCGGATCTCGTCTACGCGTGGGGATTCCGGAATCCGTTCGGCGGATCGTGGCGCCAGGCGGACGGAAAGCTCTGGGAAGCCGAGAACGGCCCGAACGTCGACCGCATCGCGCGCGTCGAGGCCGGCGTGAACTACGGCTGGGACGGCTCGGACGCGAGCATGCATACGAACGCGGCCTGGGTCTGGACGCCCGCGGTGGCGCCGGTCAACATCGCGTGGATCCAGCCGGGAACGTTCTCGGGAAGCGGATTTCCCACCGAGAAGATGGACCACCTCTTCGCGACCGAGTCGGGCCCGACGTACGGAGCCGGACCGCAGCTCCACGGAAAGCGCATCAGCGAGTTCGTCTTCGACGCCGCGGGAGTTCTCGTGTCCGGACCCACCGCGCTCATCGAGTACGAGGGCGTCGGAACCGGTACCGCGGTCGGGCTCGTAGCGGGCCCGGACGGCCTCTACTTCACGGACCTCTACAAGGACTTCGCGGCGGCGAGTCCGATCGAGGCGGGCGCCAGCGTCTTCCGCGTCCGGTGGACCGGCGTCGTCGAGTTTTCGGCGGAGTCGCAGGCGGGACCGGCGCCTCTCACCGTTGCCTTTCACGAGGGCTCCAGCGTGCCGTCACCCACGGCGTGGCACTGGGAGTTCGGAGACGGCACCGTCAGCGACGAGAGGGCGCCGGTGCACCAGTACCTGCTCCCCGGCGTGTACGACGTGCGGCTCACGGTCACGGGATCCGGCGGCGAAGCGGTCCGCCAGAAGGCCGCGTACGTGTCGGTGGCACCCGCGCTCCGTTCGCTCGATCCGCTCGCGCCGAACCGACCGCCCGTTCGGACGCTTCCCGCCCGACCTTAGACGCGTCACCGCCGGTCGTGCCCCTCTGTCATCCCGAGGAGCGGAGCGACGAGGGACCCCTTTATTGCCGCGGAGTACCCGCACCGCGGTTCCCAAAGGGGTCCCTCGCTGCGCTCGGGATGACAAAGGGGGCCTCGACCCGCGCCATACAATGTCTGTGTGCGGAACGACTCGTCGGATCGCTCCCGGAAGCCGGGAGGCTGGCTGCGCTGGCTCCTCGTGCTCGGCGCCCTGGGCATCGGGCTCGTCCTGGTGCTGGCTTTGGCCCGCCCGCGCGGGGCGGTGGTCCAGACCGCCAGCGTCCGGAAGGGACCGATCGTCGTGCCCGTCCGGAGCGACGGTTCGCTCGAGCCCCCGCCCGGCGGCGAGCTGCGCGCGGAGGAGTCGGCGACGGTCGGGCGGATCGTCGCATCGGAAGGCGACCGCGTACGCGCGGGTGACCTTCTGCTGGTGCTCGAATCGCCCGATCTCTCGCAGAAGGCTCTCGACGCGCGGTCCGAGGCCCTCGGATTGTCGGCGGATCTCGAGAGCGCGCGCGCCGAGCTCGCCGAGGCGGAGCGGCAGGAGAAGCACCTGCGCGAGATCTCGGAATCGGACGCGAGGCTGCTCGCCGGGGGAGCCATCACGAAAGCCGGGGCCGAGACCGACGAGCGCGCGTGGCGCGCCGCCGAGGATCGCCTGCGCGCCGCGAAGGCCCGCGCCGCGGGACTCGAGGGCTCGGGCTCGCGGCTCGCCCTCTCCGAGCGCGCCGCCGCGGATCTCGAGAGGCGCGCGTCGTCGCTCTCCGTGCGCGCTCCGGTGGAGGGAATCGTCTACGGCCTGCCGCGGCGGGTCGGGGAGGCGGTCTCGGCCGGCCAGGTCGTCGCCAACGTCATCGACCCGCTGCGGCGCCGCGTGCGGGCGCGCGTGGATCAACCCGACCTGCCCCGGATCGCCGTCGGCCAGCGCCTGCAGGTCACTTTCGACGGGCTTCCCCAGGAGCACTGGTCCGGACGGGTCGTCTCGGTGGCGCCGGGCCTGCGCACCGAATCGGGCCGCGACGTCGGCGACGTCATCGGCGAGATCGCCGACGCGCAGGCGAAGCTCCCCGCCAACGCGGCGGTGGAGGTCGAGATCGTGACGGGCGAGAAGGCGGACGCGCTGGTCGTGCCGCGCGCGGCGCTGCTGCGCGACGGCGACCATCGATTCGTGTACGTCTACGAGGACGGGCGTGCGCGGCGGCGCGAGATCTCCGTGGGTCTCCTCGGCATGAGCGACGCGGAGGTCGCGTCCGGCCTGCGCGAGAACGAGCGAGTCATCCTTCCCGGCGGAGCGCCGCTCGCCGACGGGCTACGCGTCCGACCCGGCCGCACCTGACGCCGTGTTCAACCGCGAGATCCTCGGCATGGCCGCGGATCGCTTCCGCAAGCATCCCGTCCAGACCTCGCTCACGCTCGCGGGCCTGATCGTCGGGACGGCCTCGATCATCCTCGTCGTCACGCTGGGCCTGACGGGGCGATCCTTCGTGCTGCGGCAGATCGAGGGCGTCGGCTCGCGGCTCGTGTGGGCGAACTACCGCGGGACCGTCCTGTCGGGCGTATCCCGGGCGCAGGACGACGTCCTGCTCGACGAGGACGTGCGCGCGATCGCGGCGCGGCGAGACCTGTTCACGGGCGTGACCGGGATCCTCACGCTGCGCGGGACCGTGACCGTGCAGAGCCAGTCGAAGACGCTGACGGTGCTCGGCGTGATGGCCAACTACGGGGAGGTCCGCAAGAACATGCGCATCCTCCGGGGCCGGTTCATCGACGACGACGACATTCTCCAGCGGGCCCGCGTCGCGGTGGTCAACCGCGATCTCTACGAGCAGCTGTTCGGAAACGACACGGGCCCGAAGACGATCCGCACGCTGGGCGCGACGTTCCAGGTCATCGGCGAGTTCGAGGAGCCGGTGGACACGCTGGGGCGCGGCGAGGTGGTCCCCGAGACGATCCTCATCCCGGTCACCGCCGCCTGGTACTACACGCCGGTGCGGCAGCTGAAGACGCTGTTCGCCGAGGCGCGCGACTTCGAGTCGCTGCCGGCCGCCGTGAAGGTGGTCGAGGAGATCCTCCGCGAGCGACACCGGCCCGGCTCGTTTTACGAGGTCGAGAGCATGACGACCGTCGTCCGCATGGCACAGACCATCTCGGTCGCGCTGATCGTCGTCTTCATCCTCGCCGCCGCGGTCTCCGTCGTGGTGGGGGGCGTCGGCATCATGAACATCCTGCTCGCATCGGTCGAGCAGCGGACGCGCGAGATCGGCGTCCGGATGTCGGTCGGCGCGCGGCGCAGGGACATCCTCGGGCAGTTCCTCGTCGAGGCGCTGGCGCTCGGCATCGCGGGTTCCGCCATCGGCGTGGCCGTCGGTCTCGGCATCCCCTTCATCGCGAAGGCTTTCGTGAAGGGCGTCGACGTGCGGGTCTCGATCATCTCCGCCGTCGTCGCGTTCCTGTTCTCATGCCTCGTCGCCGTCGTCTTCGGCGCGGTGCCGGCGTACCGCGCGTCCATGCTCAACCCTACGGAGGCGCTCCACCATGAATAGTCGTTCGAAAATGCTCGGCATCCTGATCGGCGTTCTCGCCGCGACCGGTGTCGCCGTCGGCCAGAGCGACGCGCCCGAACCGCTGACCCTCCGGCGGACCGTCGAGCTCGCGCTCGAGCGGGCCCCCCAGCTCGGCGAGGCCGTGGCCGCCCGCGACGAGGGCGCGGCATCCGCGGACCTCGCCCGCGACGCGTTCCACCCGTCGGCCCTGTTCACGACGACGCCGGGCTACACGTACGGCCTCCCGTCCACCGTGCTGGGGCGCGTCCCGGCAGTGGTCGGGGTCGAGATCCGCACCGCGATCTACGACCCGATGCGCAAGTCGGCGGCTCTCCTGGCCCAGGCGACGGAGTCCTCGCTCGGAGCGTCGCTCGAGAGCTCGTGCCGCGGCGCGGCCGAGTCGGCGGTCGCCGCGTACATGCGGGTCTATGCCGACGCGGGTCGCGTCGATGCCGCGCACCGGCGCGTGGACGCGGCCGAGACGGCCGCGCGGCGGGTCGAGGCGCTGTACAACGAGGGCCGCAGGACGCAGCTCGACGTCGAGCGTTCCCGGCTGACCGCCGCGCGGGCGCGCCAGCGGGTCCTGAACGCCGAGTCGGACCGACAGCTCGACGAGCTCGAGCTGCGGCGGCTGATCGGCTGGCCCGCGACGGCCCCGGTCGTGCTGGCGGGAAATCCCGAGTCCGAGATCCCGGAGCTTCGCTCAACGGAGAACCTCGCCGCGGCGCGCTCGGCGGACCCGACGCTGCGCTCGCTCGGCCGCGAGGTCGAGCTGCTCGGACAGTCGGCGCACCTCGAGTCCAAGCGCTGGGCTCCGATCATCGAGGCCTCCGCGCAGTACCAGCGGCTGGCGAAGTTCAACGACTACGACAAGTACTACCTGGCGTTCACGCCGGACT
>Ga0268266_10006253_pt1 | contig 10931 bp, 16 predicted proteins | sample KBSS13metaG_FD_190356 | JGI IMG/M metagenome (GOLD analysis project Ga0268266, IMG submission 190356) | Switchgrass rhizosphere microbial communities from Kellogg Biological Station, Michigan, USA - KBS S1-3 metaG (SPAdes) (version 2) | ecosystem: Host-associated > Plants > Roots > Rhizosphere... | reverse complement strand
ACATGCACGCGTAACGCGTCTCATCCCCGGCGTGGTCTTCGGAATCCGTGTCGACGTCCTCCGCCTTGGAAGGATCGTGCTGCAACATCGGGAGCGTGCGGATCGTGTGCGTGCAGGTGGAGAAGAAATACAGCATCGGCTTGCCGTCCTCGCCCAACAGCCGTCCACGGAGCTGGTCCCAACCGGGGATGCGTTTGTTGTCCGCCGGTCGCCAGATCGTGGGCGCCATACGGCTCGCGATGCTCGGTCCGCCATCCTCGTGGAATGCGGCGGGATCAATCACCCCGTAAGCCTGCTGCTCCTTCTCGCGCTCGCGGATGCCTTTCCCTACCGCTTCAGCCGTCATCTTCAGTCCGATATTCGGCTGACGGTCCTTCATGCCGTACCACTCGCGATATTTGATGAGCGCACCCCGGGGAAACTGTTTCAGGGACCCGTCTGAGACCGCATACCAGCCCACTGAGAAGGGCTTCGCCGAACCCCAGTCCATGGACCGGAAGCGTGTCCAGTTGGCTGGGAGGGTCAGCGGCTGCACCACATGCCGGTCTGTGGAGAACTCCGAGAAGAACGCGCCCTCGATGACCGACCAGTCGCCCTCCTTTATCGCCTTGACGAAGCTGGCGGAGCCGGCGCCTTCCAGGCGTTTCTCGTAGCCGGGGTCGTTTGCAATCCCGATCTTGTTGTCCTGGAGGCGTGCTTTGACGAACAGGCGTCGCATTCCTGAACCGTCCTCAGCCTCGAAGACGTGATCCCCGAGCGGATATTCGTCAATCTTCCAGTATTCACGTACCCAGTGATGACCCGGCCCTCCCGGATTCGCGGAGGCGCGAATTCGTTTGTTCGGGATGGTCGCACCCGCACTGCGCAACCGAGCCTTCATCTTCAGATACGGCGTGGTCGATGCCCATAAGGCGATCTCGTCCCAGCCGATCCACGTATAGGCGTGGCCCCAATACTCCATCCAGTCATCGTCATGCTCCATATGACGCATCTTGAGTGTGGCTCCGTTGGGCCAGACCCAGGCCTTCTCGAGTTCCTTGCTACTGCCCGTCCAGCGACATCCCGGAAACCACTGGGGATAGATCTGCTTGGAACGGTCGATCAGGTCCTCGAGCTGCTTATAGCTCTTGCGAAAGAGGATCCCATGCCAATGCTGACCATAAGGACGCGGAACATCCTGTGCGAAATCCCCCAGTAGAAAGTCAGTCTTGCCGCCGAATACCGCACCGCCATAAAGCAGCTCATCAACCGTGTCCCGGCGAATGGCCGTTAGCTGGGGTCCCGGCTGGGCTCGCCACGGCATCACTGTCACGCTGCTCGACGGGGATAGGCTGCGCTGCGTATTGACCGATGACACCGTCTACCTTCGCATCGACTGAAGAGAGTTTGGGATGCAGGTAAGGAGCTGCTTCCTTGGCATAAGGCATTGCGGCAGAAGCCCCACCTTGCTCGTAGGCTTCACGCATGGCTTCCAGCATCACCTCAAGAGGCGTGGTGCCTTCCTTGAGAGCACGTATAGTCAGCTCCTGGCGAAGCTTGCCGATCGGCGTGTCGGCCGTCTTCTTGCGTCCTGCACCCTTTCGCTTACCACCCCGAGGCACGTTTGATTACCTATGAAACGAATTGATTCAAGTCAGAGAATCAATCTCACTGAACCCCCTGCATATTCCGCACACGATAGCTCAATTCCTGGGAGAGCTGATCATCTGTCCCGTAATCACTCTGGATAGTCAGCACGCGCTGTTCATAGGGGTTACGGTCATTCAAGATGCTGTTCGCACTGCTGGGAATCGTAAGTTCCACGGTGGTATCTGGAACGACTGTCTGCCAGTCGAGTACGACCGTAGGCCATTCGGGGATCGTGACATCATCCAGGCGGTAGCGGATCGAGCCGGGCGTGAACAGCGCGTATGTCTCGTCCTTGAAGCTGACCGCGAACTTCTGGCGGGACTGTTCCATGATCGTGAGCACGCGCTAATCCTCTTTCCCTGCGATCCACATTTCCGTCAAGAGGCGTTCAAAATCCTCCCGACTAATGAGCACTGTATCGTTCTCAAACCGCATGCGAGCCAGATAGCGATCGAGAATGGGCTTCCACTGATGCGGCTCATAGCGCCATGGAATTTCATCGCGAGCCCAATTGAGGGGAAAGCTATCCATTTATGCTACTTCTACGTTCAAGCAGCGGCAAACGTCAATGTGACAGTCAACTGCCAAGCTTGCGTGTTTGTTTTTGTGCCCAAAGACTCGACCTTTCGCTGCCACATGACCCCACTCGCGGCGGCATTGAACGTGCCCCACTCCTGCCAGGCGAAATTGGCCTGGGAGGTGCTGAAAGTGCTGCGGAAGGTTACCCCGGCCCCTGAGCGGCTGGGATAACTCGCATCCATTCCGACCCGCAGCTTATTGGTCGTCGCCTGGAGATCGGTCTGGGCATTCGAAAAGGCGGTCGTCGAATCACCTACGCCCAAATAGGCATTCGAGGCGTTGATATAGGTCGGGGTATCGTTGATCGCACATTTTGCGATCTCGGTGGCAGCGGCGGTCGTAAGGCCCATTACTTTCTCCAGACTTGGGTCGGACGGCCATGACCGCCGACGATGAGCTCGACGCATTTCGGATCCAGCAGATCGCGCGTGAGCGATTCATAGTCATTGATCCCAAGCGGTTTCGGCTCAGGATCGCCATCGAACTTGGCCAGCGAATAAAACGCGGGTTCTACCGTGACCTGAACGCCTTCTTTGCTCATAGGGGGCTGATACTGATCCAGGTTCGTAAAGGGATGATGCGGATGGCCATTGGGCGCCGATCCACAACCTGATCGATAGTCGACACTTCACTGATATCGACAATCAGATCGTCGCTACTCTGAAATTGCAGAATGCCGCTGAAGATTCCGATCAGCGATTCTTCACCCACACTGATCGAGACCGTGTCTGAGGCCGTAATGGATTGAGACGAGGTCGATAGATTCGACGTATCCGTCAAGCTGACCGATACCGCATCGGCCGTGACCACTGTCACATTGACGGCCGAGATTTCCGCGACCGATGTGGCGACGGTGTCCGACGTCGTGACGGGCGTTACGCCGCTTTGGACCAGCGCGATCGTCTCGGAGAGGGACGCGCTGACGGTGTCCGTCGCGAAGACGACATTGAACAGCTGCGACGTTTCCGACACCGAGACCCGGGTCGTAACGTCCTGCGATGAGATCGAGTTCGAGGTGACCGGGTCTTCCGTCCATTGAACGGAGACCGTATCACTCGAGATAATCGGGACCAACAGCGACGGCGCTTTGCCCGGCACGTCATAGTAGGAGACCGGCGTGCCACCGACCCCCAGTATCGTGACCTGGAAAGCCTGCGTGACCGTCGAACTCTCCGTCAATGTAACGGAAGTCGTATCACTTGTGGAAAGCTGCGTCAGAACGAGCAGCGAACTCGATTCTGTCAGCGTAGCACTGACGGTATCCGCAGTGCTCGCGGCATCCTTGACCGGTATGGGGGACGGCCCAGACGCGCCCCACACCGCAAGGGTGGTGTAGAGCGCTGGAAAGGACATGTTACACGATCACGAGCGTATCAGCGTTAGCCGCAGCGGACGTCGTGGCGCTCACCGTGAAGTGACCCCGACCGCCTACGAGCGAGTAGGCGGTAATGCGCGCAGCTTGCTGATTCAGTGTTCCCGAAGTGAATATCACGGTGCGACCTACCCAGTGATTGGCTGCGGCGGTCGTGATGTCACTGCATTCAAATTCTGTGGTGGTCGGACTGAACCCGGCAGTGGCCACCGTGCCGATCTGCATGGTATTGGTAGAAAGCCCGAGATTCGCCGCGCCCTGATTGAATCCGTTGACTGAGGAAATATTGACATTCAATACCCCTGTCCCGGCAACGAGTGCGTTGAAGACCGAAGCCGGTACAACCGTCCATTCGGCGCGCACCGGGAGTGCTCCTGACTTGCTGATATCGAGTTGCAACTGGCCCACAGTGCCCGTGTCGGTCGTGTCCAGCGGAATGAAATACCACCCTCCGGTATCGTGTGTCGCACTTGTAGCGCTATGCTTCTGCGCGGCAGCCGCATAGTTTAATGACAACGAACAGTCAGCCTGAGCGATCGTGAGCGCAGTCTGTTTGGTTACCGCATCCGTAGCGGAAACGAAGGGCCCTACCCGCACCGTGACAGAGGTTGATTGTTTGAGCAATCTGAACATGCGGTAAGCCTTTTAGTGGGACTGATAGTAATTGCTGGCGAGGACCGCGATGGGCGTGCCACCACCTCCCCCGGCTAATTTGAAGGTCGCAATGTAAGCGGCCCATGCCCCGGAATTCGTCCAAGTCCAATGCGCTGAGGACGTCTCAGTCGCCGCAAGCACTTTGAATGAGGCCTGTCCGCCAATGTAGGTGCCGGCGTCCTGCTCCACACCAAACGTGGTATATCCAGTCGTGGCCGGATCACTGATCCCTGCAGGCGCAGGGGAGTTGTCAGCGACTAGAATCGCAACCACCACTTCAGCCGCTTGGGCATTCGCCCCGCTACAAGTTATTGTGGCACTGGTCGCCGTACCACTGGCATTGCCTTGCTTATCGAGAATCGTTCCCGCGCCAGGATTACTGATCCAGAAGCCGAAAGCACTGCCCGCATGGAATCCCGCCGCGGAGATATTGACCGTAACGGTATACGTTCCGGTCGGAGCCGCTCCAATGTCAGCGCAATAGTAGATGTAACAGCTCACATCCACATTCACTTTCGAGCCTACAGCCGTGAAAGTGTTTCCCTGGTTGTCGGTGATAGAACTGACGGATCCGTCAAAGACAGAGACGCAGACAAAGGCTGCAGCATGGGCAACAGGAGGAGTAACCCAGGATATTGTATCGGCGAATGTCCCGGTCTGCGCCCAGGACGTATTGGTGGCATTCGCCGTTGTCAAATGAAGGTCCCCAGAAGAATCGGACTATAGGGGCCCGTATAGAGCCACAATGTCTTGCCCGAGAGTGAAGTGAATGCGCCTTTACGCAACACCACTGTCACTGATGTATCGCTCCAGGCCGTCGGAATACAGATCTCTCGAATGGCTGAGACCGTTGAGTAGGTAGTCTCGTTTGAGATCATCACCCTGAACATGGAATCATCGAAATAAATACAGTGGTTATAGTCTTTGCCGATCGGGTCTGGATTACCTGGAACCTTGGTCAGGTTCGGATCCGAGAGATTGCTATACTCACTCAGGAACCAGTCGGTCTTCCTACTGTTGTAGGTTGAATTGTTGTTGGTGAAGCGAGTATTGATATTGGAATAGCAGCACATTCCATCCACGATGAACTGTCGCAGACCGTCCGCCGTATTGAGCGTCCCTTCAGTATAAAGGTATTCATGGGTGTGCCAAACATTGATGCCCTGTCCTACGCGGGCAGCATCCGGTTGTTTGTCGTAGAAGGACGATGTACCAATGCTTTCTACATAGGTCGAGGCATCTCCACCAAAGATCATGTCAGGGCCAACAGTACCGGATGTCCAACCCCTCAACAGCTTGACATTAACGAAGTACGCATCTCCTGTAGCCCCATTCCCCCAGTCCCAGATGTGATCGAAATATGTTTTGCGGAAGCAATACATCTGGCCCGTAACCCCAGAGGTCTTCATGGGGTTCAGCCAGATGATGGCAGCCGGACTGCGGACCGCGGAGTCTTGAGCGCTGGTCTGAGCGGCGCCCAGGGCGTTCACGGGCTTGATAGTCGTTTGGATGACGCTGCTCGCATCCGGGCTCAACGTCACCCCTGGATTGCGACACAACGTCGAGGTCGCGAAGTTGGTATCCAATGGGAAATAATATAATGGCAATGCGCCGCCGGGCTTGATGCCGAAACCACCCGCCGCCTTACTGATCGTGACGGTCTGACCATCAGCGAATGTGCCTGAGACGGTGATCCCGGCACTGGGAACAAACCCAGTCGCTCGTACCAGAAACCGCGCATCGCGCTCGCCCATGGTGATCGAGGTAAATGTCGTATTGTCATTCACCCCGGTTCCGGCAAACGTCTTGAACGTGCCGGGCAGATCAGTGCTAGTGAACGTCTGCGTAGTATTGCCCGATGGACTGACAACGATCGCGCCGTTGTCAAACTCGCGGACCCACATGCCCTTGAAGCGAGGACCGGTGGGTCGCGCTCCATTGGAGCCGGCAACCGGATTGCCTAGCCAGCCCAACGCCGCAGCCCCGGCCTGGTCAAACTCTTCCGGCCAAACGATGTCCGCAAGATTTGATGAATAGCCAGTCGAGAACTTATTGATTGCCGCCTGACCACCACCCAGATAAGCACACCCTGCGATGTAGCGGCTGTATTGCGGTAGCGTATAAACTGGCGGGAAGCCATTGGCGGTGGGCAGCCGCGGCAATGCGCTCCCATCAGCGGCCGTGTCGGGCCAGGATCCCTGGAACACCACCATCTGGGGATTCTTGGCGATGTCAAGGGCCTTGAAATAAGCGGCCATCATTGGGCCGAAGCCCTGCCACGTATCGCGTGACCAGCTCTTGCCGATGAAGCTCTCGCAGACACCTCCGTCCAGAATGCCCTGCATCACTCCAGCACTCGCGGTGCCCGCATCCCCGTAGCCGCCGCCGTAATTGGCCATGACGTACTTGGTCGGAGCCAACGCGCGGATCTGATCGCAATAGCGTCGCTGGCCGGCCTGTAACCAGGGCGTGATGACCGTCGGCGAGCCTTTCAGCTCGGTAACGTTGTCCCGGTTGAAGTCGCCATTGATGCCCGGATCGCAGAGGAAATTATCCTGGAGAATGGCATCGAGATTGGTCGCGACCAACGCGGTGCTGAGGCTCGTGAAGCGCACCTCGCGCGTGGTCGTGAGCACCGCGTTGTAGCAATACTTCGCGCCGAACTCATACGGATATTCGAGGGACGGATTCTGTCCCGCGTAGTCGGTATAAAGCACTTCCTGGGTCGTGCCGCCGTCTAATGAGGCCAATGGCGTACCCGTGGCACCGACCAGATAGCAGAGCCAGTTGCGCGCCTGAACCTCACTACGCCACAGACCGTATGCCACGCCATTGGCGCTCGTGTCGATCTCATTCAGGCTCATGTACTGACACACCACGGTCTTGATGGGCAGTACGGACGCCGCTTTAATCCCCGTCACGGCCGCTTGGCGATTCAAGCTGGTATGTCCTTCCCAGTAACCTCCCATGATGAGCGTGTTGAACTTGGCGTAGGTCGGCCAAGCCGCACTGGGATAGTCCTGTACTCCCGCGATACCGAGTAATGCGGCCGTGGGATAGGACCATGACAGGGTCGGCGGTCCGACCGCGGCCGCCTGTGTCGTAACGGAGACGACAGTCGACCTGCCGGAGAGATTTCCCGCGCCGTCGATCGCCGCGACCTGGTATTGATACAACGTCGAGGCTAGCAATCCCGTATCGGAGTACGAGAGTGAAGTTGCTCCGACTTGAGCGATCTGCGTCGAATTACGATAGACCAGGTAGCCGGTCAGACCTGAGCCGCCGACATCGGTAGATGAGCTCCAGGAAAGATCGATGCGGCTGCTCGAGATCGCCGTTCCCGCTACTCCAGCGGGAACAGTCGGCGCAATCGTATCGGGATCAAAAATGACCCGCGAAAGCGTGCTCATGTCACTGATGGCTTTCGGGATCTTGGCCATGCCTCACCCGAAAAGCTTGCATATCGGCTTTGGGCCCCTGCCTAAGAGGTACAGCCACCAGCTTCTTAGGCAACCGCGAAATCCGTGATGGGCGCCGGGGTCTTGGCGGCCACGACGAAGGCGACCTCGTTTCCCCAGGCGGCGATAGCGCCGTCCTTGGTGCGGGCGCGAGCAGCGGAGAACCATTGACCGATAGCCAGATCGGTTGGAACCAGCGCGGCGATCTTGCCGCCGGAGGTTTTCATGGTCGGATCGTTGATGATCCGCGCGTAGTTGCCCGTCGCGGTCCCATACCCGTAGTCGAACGAGGTCACTTCGCCTGGGGGCATCGCGGTCCCGTCCGTGTAAAGCGTGGGCGCAGTGAAACTGAGGCCGGCTGGATTGGTCGGGCCTGACATGGAACACCTCAGAAATGAAAACGGCCGCGTGATGCGGCCGTCAGTGACAGTAATGGAGCGTACTTGATTAGGGATGTAACCTAGGCGTTTTGGCCCCAGGTTTCAAGCATTTAGAAGCCTTTTCCCCGATGTTTTTGCTGTGCGCATACGTGTTTGTTGCGTGGATACTAGGCGCACACTGCGCGCACATACGGTTCCTCGTGGAACGTTCGGTCGATAGGAAGCCGCCCCGCCAGGAAATGATGCGCATTCTCCAGCTCAGCATAATATTCCCGCGAGTCACCCTCGCCGTGGGAGTCCAGATAGCCGAGTTCAAACGCCTTGCGTTTGATTGTGATCCGCCCCCGGTTACAATCCTTATGGGGCACCACATAGTGCATGAAGATCAGGCGATGGAGTTCCTCCGGCATGGTGGGCTCCTTGCGGATGGCCAGCCGCACCGCGAGCGCATCTCCAGCCATGACCTCACCGAAGCGCTGTCGAATGTTGGCGATCGCTTTGGCGTCCAACTCCCCTCCCCTGGCGCGCTCGAAAGTGGCCAACGTCGGATAGCCCTCCCCGTTCGATCCCAAAACCCAACGCATGGCGCGTCCCCAGGCCTCACAAGCTTCTTTCACGCCATCCAACATCGCGGACGTTGCGCCCATCGTTATGCTCCGGAGACCTGTGCGAAGGCCTCTTCAAAAGTTTTGACGCGCGGAATCTGCCAATCATGCAGGAATTCAAGTTGTTTTGGATCGCGTTTGCGATATTTCGTGATGCCATCGACCTCGAGCACAAAGATTCTGCCGTCATGAGGCCGGCGGACGAGTAGATCTGGAAAGTCCTGTTGACGCACGAGATAACCGCACTGCCGCAATCCTTTCACGATAGCGGGTTCTGTTTCGTCACGACGTTTGGCGCGGCGATGGAGGCTCACCGGAACTCTACCGGCCATTGACGCCGCATCGATTCGAGCTGATCGCGCAGATCCGTCAGGATTTCCCCCGGCGAGCGCTCCAGGACGTGGTGGCGTGGGAACCGGCCGTCCGCCGGGATTCCATGCAGGAGTCGCCATTGGGCTCGTGAGAAGCCCGCATTCGGGCGCAAGGTCCTCATGTCTGGCCTCCTGCCAACCTGTTGTGATGTGCCTCACACAATGCGCGGGCGCGTTGGTCGGTGGTCGCTACGCCCAGATCGTGACTGGTTCCGAAGGGTGTCAGCTCGTAAGCAATCCAGTTTTCCTCCGTCGCCTGAACGACGCAGTAATGTTGGTCTGCAGTGTGTTGGACAGAGCCGTTGGGTTTGTCCCACTTCATGGCTGAGTCCGCCATACCTCATTGTGTCTAGCGTGAATGCATTCACCACCTAACAACCGACTCGCAACATGCATGCAATGTGGATCGGCAACACACCATTTCGGGCCATGAACATCGTAGAGCTTGAGGGCTTGTCGCTTGCACCAGGCAAATCGCTCTGCGTAAAACATCGTATCAGGTTCTTCCTCAACATCGCAGCGCGCAAGATACGAATCCAATAAATGCCATGCATGCAATGGCTCCAGCTCCACAAGACGCATCTCCAGACTGCGTTGACGCAGATCGTAGTTTGAAGCCCCCTCCCGACTCGGTGCTTCACGACGCGGCGCATTACGCAAGGATGCTGGCTTGGGAAACTTCGTCTCTGCTGTGGCATTCAGCAGGATGCGCTCGACATGCGCCTGAACCTCATCAAGCGCCACATCGCGCAGTGAACGCCAGTACGCCTCACCGAGCGCATCGGTATAGGCCTTGCCAAGTGTCGCGCACAGTTGCTTCAACTCGCCTTTGAACGATTCGAATTCTTCAGCTCTCATCGACGTGCCTCGGGGTCGTAACGGGGATCGCCTTTGGGCGTCCAGCCTTTGTCCTCAGGATGCTTGCCGTTCGGCGTGGCTTTAGGCGCAAAGAGCCCCTGATAGCCGTTCGCGATGGAATGCTTGACGACTGCCCCCTGCTCCGCTCCGAACGCGGCTAACTCTTCAGCGGCAGCAACCAGACTCGTGACCTTGATCGCCGGCTTGCGTTGAGCCCGATAGCAGATCCAGCTTTCCCACGCTTTCAAATCCAATCCAGCCACCGAAAGCGCGCGACTGCGCGCCTCTTCTTCTTTCTTTTTCTTATCTAGGTCTTCTCTAGGTCTAGTGACGCTGTTGGAGTTATGCGAGCGTGACGGAGGCGTGACACAAGCGTTAACATTGGAACGATGGCGCTCCTGGCGCTTTTGTCCTAACGCTCTCTTCTTTGCTGTGGTGCCGTTATGAGCTGTGTAATCAACGAGTTTCACATTGTTCGCGTCGATGATCTGAAACCAGTCTGTCGGCATCAGCTCGCAGAAATTCTCGACGCCGACGAGCTCGTTTACCTGATCAGGACCGATGGGAAGCGTGTCATCCTCACGGATGTGAGTGTCTGCGTACCACCAGAGCGTGACCAGTGCGCCAATGATGACGAGGCGGCTGCGTGATCCGACCGTGACATCAGCGTTACGCAAGCGTGACGCCATACGAAGCACATGAGGATCGTTGGCCAAATCCTTTTCGACTTTGATCCATCCGCTCAAGACAGCAGCGCCCTCGCCGCCCAGATGATCAGGCGCCTGATGAGATAGACCGTAGGCCAACCTCCCAGAAGCATTCCGAGCCATATCAATCCCAGCGCCGTGCCTTGAAGTCTGCGAACATGAGGAAGCGTGAGGGCTTCATTCATACGTCACCTCTGGCGCGGCACGAGAATTGCTTGCCGCAATGCGGGGTTGTGTCTCTGCTAAGCTCGACTCCGTCAAAAAAAGGCCGGCCCCGAAGAGCCGGCAATACAGGAGTCAAGCTGTGAAAATCGCTAT
>Ga0268266_10006252_pt1 | contig 10932 bp, 7 predicted proteins | sample KBSS13metaG_FD_190356 | JGI IMG/M metagenome (GOLD analysis project Ga0268266, IMG submission 190356) | Switchgrass rhizosphere microbial communities from Kellogg Biological Station, Michigan, USA - KBS S1-3 metaG (SPAdes) (version 2) | ecosystem: Host-associated > Plants > Roots > Rhizosphere >... | reverse complement strand
TCCCGCGTCGTCCCGGATCGGTGCGCCCAATCCGGTTCCCGTCGGCGTGCGCCCGAACGCCTGTCCGATCGCGCCGCCGCCCAGGCCGCGCAACAGGCGACCGGTGTACGCCTCGCCGCGCAGCTCGAGCCACGAGGTGAAGGACACGCGCGCGTCCATCGTCGTCGCATAGCTCGTGACGAGCTCACCGAGTCCCGTAGCGACCCATCCGCGATGGACGCCGACGCCGATCTCCCCGCCGCCATCGCCGATCGACGCGTCCGTGGCGCCGGACGAGGTGCTGTCACCCCACTTCGCGCGAAAGCGTCCCTCGAACGCGGGCCGACTGGAGCCGCCGGCAACGTCGGCTACGCGACCTTTCTCGACTGGCGCGAGCGAAGCCACAGTTTCGACGAGATCGCGCTGATCCGATCGTGGGCGCCGACCCTGATCGCCGACGGCGAGGCTGAGCGCATCAGCGGGATGCGGGTGTCCGCGAATTTCTTCCGCACCCTCGGCGTCGCTCCGGCGATCGGCCGCGACTTCACCGCCGCCGAGGACACTCCCGCCGGCTGGCAGGTCGTGCTGTTGAGCGATGGTGTGTGGCGGCGCAAGTTCGGCGCCGACCGGGCGATCGTCGGGCGCGTGATCACGATGAGCGGGCTGCCGTTCACGGTCGTCGGGGTGATGCCGGCGTCGTTCGAGCCGCTGATCTCGGAGCGCTTCTACAAACGGGCCGAGGTGTGGGCGCTGGTCGGCTACGACCCCTCACAGCCGTTCGCGTGCCGCACGTGCCAGCATCTCAAGGCGATCGGCCGCATCAAGCGCGGCCTCGCCCCTGAAGCCGCCCGCGCCGATGCCGACGCGATCCAGGCCCAGCTGCGCCGCGAGCACCCCGCGGACTACGCACCGTCGACGATGGTGCTCGAGCCGCTGCGCGATCAGTTGACGGGCGGGCTCCGCCCCGCGCTCGCCGTGCTGATGGCTGCGGTCGGGTTCGTGCTGCTGATCGCGTGCGCCAACGTGGCCAGCCTGCTGCTGGCACGCGTCGCCCGCCGCGAGCGCGACCTGGCGCTGCGTGCGGCGCTCGGCGCGAGCAGAGGACGGATCGTGCGGCAGTTGATGGTCGAGAGCGGCCTGCTCGCCGTGGCCGGCGGCCTCCTCGGCGTCCTGGTCAGCTTCGTCTCGATCCCGGTGCTCGTGCAGTTGGCGCCGGCCGCGACGTCACGACTGACAGCGGCGCAGATGGACGGCCGCGCCCTCGCGTTCTCGATGGCGCTCTCGCTCGCGACGGCGTTCCTGTTCGGCCTGCTCCCGGCGCTCAAGGCGTCGCGGATCGATCTGCAGGGCTCATTGCACGGCGAGGCGAAGAAGACGTCACACGCGCCGACGTCGATCGCCCGCCGGCTGCTCGTCGGCGCCGATGTCGCAATGGCGGTGGTGCTCCTGATCGGCGCCGGCCTGATGATCAAGAGCGTCGGCCGTCTGGTCGGCGTCAACCCGGGGTTCGAGGCGGAACACGTGCTGACCGTACCGGTGTCGCTGATCGGGCCGGCGTACGCGAAGACGGAGACGGTGATCGCCAGGACCGAAGCTTTGGTCGCGCGGCTTCGGTCCTTGCCCGGCGTCGAGGCGGCTGCCGCGGCCGGGCAGATCCCGCTCGACGGCAACGGCGATACGTGGGGCTTTCACATCGAAGGACGGCCGATCGGCCCTGACGATCCGGCGGTGGAGCGCTTCGCGGTGACGCCGGGCTACTTCTCGGTGATGCGGATCCCGCTCCACCGCGGCCGGCTGTTTACCGACGCCGATCGCTCCGGCAGCGAGAACGTCATGATCATCGGTGAGCAGACCGCTCGCGCGCTGTGGCCCGGCGCCGATCCGATCGGGCGACATGTGAAGATCGGCGGCGACACCGGTCCCTGGCGCACCATCATCGGCGTCGTCGGCGACGTGAGGCAGCGGAGCCTGGCGGTGGCGCCGACGCTCCAGATGTACCTGCCGCAGTCGCAGAACACGGATCAGTTTCTGACGCTCGTGGTCCGCACGGCCGGCGACCCGGCGCAGCTGGCGCCGGAGGCGCGGCGGGCCATCGCCGCGGAGTCGCGCGACGTGCCGGTGTTCGAAATGGCGCCGCTCACCGATCTCGTGGCGCGGTCGGTCGGCCCGCGTCGGTTCGTCATGATCCTGCTGGAGCTGTTCGGCGGCCTCGCGCTGCTGATGACGGCGATCGGCGTGTACGGCGTGATCTCGTACTCCGTGGCCGAACGCACGCGCGAGATCGGCATCCGGGCCGCGCTGGGCGCGCGCCCGGGCGACATCGTCCGGCTGGTGATCGGAGGAGGGCTGTCCGTGGTCTGCGCCGGACTCGCCGCCGGCGTCGTCGTGGCGCTGCTCGTCACGAGATTCCTGGAGAGCTCGCTCTACGACGTCAGCACCACCGATCCGCTGACGTTCGCCGGCGTGGCGGGCATCCTGCTGCTGGTGGCGCTCGTCGCGCAGGCGGTACCGATCGTTCGAGCCATGCGCGTCGATCCGACCGTCGCGCTCCGGCAGGACTAGCTCCGACGATCAGAAGAAACCGCGGAGAGCGCAAAGAACGCAGAGAAGAACGCAGAGACAAATTTTCTTGGCGCTCTCTGCGGCCTCAGCGGTTTCTTCTGATCGTGGCTATACTCCCGCGCTGATGGCCGCTTCCCGTGTTCGCGCGCGCGTGCTCGGCCTGGCCTTCCTGCTCGCCGTCGTCACCTACCTCGATCGGATCTGCATCTCAGCGGCGGCGCCTTACATCATGGACGACCTGCACCTGAGCGTCCTGCAGATGAGCGTCGTGTTCAGCGCCTTCACGCTGTCGTATTCGCTGTTCGAGATCCCCTCGGGCTGGCTCGGCGACGTGAAGGGGCCGCGGCTCGTCCTGACCCGCATCGTGCTGTGGTGGTCGGCGTTCACGATGCTGACGTCTGTGGCGCGCGGCTTTCAGTCGCTCGTCGCGATCCGCTTCCTGTTCGGCGCGGGCGAGGCGGGAGCCTTTCCGAACATCGCGCGGAGCTTCTCGAAATGGTTTCCGATCCGCGAACGCGGACGCGCCAACGGCGTCATGTTCCTGGGGTCGCGGGTGGGCGGGATGCTGTCGGCGCCGATCGCGCTGCTGATCGTGTCGCGCTGGGGATGGCGGACCAGCTTCGTCATCTTCGGCGCGATCGGCCTTATTTGGGCGGCGACCTGGTTCGCGTGGTACCGCGACCGGCCGGAGGAACACCCGTCGGTCGATGCGGCGGAGCTCGCGTGGATCCGGCAGGATCAACGAGGGCCCGAGCGGCCGGCCGGCCGCGAGCAGACGCCGTGGGGCGCGTTGTTTCGGAGCCGGAACCTGTACGCGATCTGCGCGATGTACTTCGCGTTCGGCTACGGGCTGTATTTCTATTTCACCTGGCTCCCGACCTACTTGATCAAGCAGCTCGGGTTCTCGGTGCTCGCGGGCGGGCTGTTCGCATCGCTGCCCTTCATGCTCGCCGGCATCGCCGATCTGACCGGCGGCTGGCTGACCGACCGCCTGTGCCGCACGCGCGGGCTTCGGGTGGGGCGCTGCTACCTCGGGTTCGCGGCCTTCCTGACGTGCGCGACGCTCGTGTTCGCGTCCACGCTGCCGGTCCCGCCGATCGCGAAAGCCGTGCTGCTCGCATTCGCCCTGGCATCGGCGGATCTCGCGCTCGGCGCCTGCTGGGCCGTCCCGATCGACATCGCGCCCGACCACGCCGGCGTGATCACCGGCTGCATGAACACGCTGGGCAATCTCGGCGGCCTGCTCGGCCCGCTCGTGGTCGGCATCGCCGTGGACCGCTGGGGCTCGTGGACGATTCCGTTCTACGTGACGGCCGCGGTCTACGCCGCCGGCGCGCTGGCGTGGCTCGCGATCGATCCGGAACTGAAGATCACGACCGGAAGAAACCGCAGAGATCGCAAAGATCGCAGAGAACACATTGTTTGAGTTTCTCTGCGCCGTCTCAGCGTTCTCGGCGGTCTCCGCGGTTTCTTCTTCGTCGTGTCACGGCTTTTCCCTGATCCAGACGGCCATCTCGCCCTGCCCGCGGTTGTTCCACGCGTAGTACGGGATCGCCACGAACGGACGGCTTCCCTCGCCGCTGATCACCTCGACGCCATTGAGCAAATCTGGCCGGAAGCGCGATCGCAGCGCGGCGTCGCGCGGGACGACGAGATCGAGCGCCTGGCCGCCGTTGTCGATCGCCTCGACAGCGTAGACCAGCGGACCGCGTTGGATGGCCATCCGGCCTTCGTCATCCTTCACGCCGGCGTGCGCGACGATCCGGCGGGCGGGCATCGGGAGGGTGAGATGAATCGTATCGCCGCGCTTCCAGTTGCGCCGGATGCGCACGTATCCGTCCTTGACGTCGATCGGCACGCGCTCGGGCCCGGCGTTCCGGCCACGGACGGAGATCACCGGCAGCTCTCCGCCGTTGTCGGCGAAGCGGTACAGATCGCTCGCCACCGGCTGATTGCGGGCCCAGCCCGGAATGCGCAATGCCACGGTGAACGGGCCTGACCCTTCAGGCTCGAGGCGCAGCGACACGTCGCCGTCCCACGGGTATCGGGTGTCCTCGACGATCTTCACCGTGCGGGCGCCAAGCTTTACGTCGGCGTGATTGCCGACGTAGAGGTTCGCGTAGATCGTGCCTGGCCCGCCCCCCGTCGAGGAGTCGGCGCTCTGGGCAAAGACAAGCCCCGGCAGCTGCTCCAGCATGCGGGCCAGGTTCGCCGGACAGCAGGCGACCTCGAAATACTCGGTCCGCTTCGCGCGGCCGTTCGACTCGAGCGGGTTCTGGTAGAAAAAGGTGTTGCCGGCGAGCGACACGCCGGCGAGCACCCCGTTGTAGAGGATCCGCTCGAACAGGTCGATGTACTTGCCGTCGCCGTGCAGCAGGAACATCTTCTGGTTCCAGAGGTCGTTGCCCACCGACGCGCACGTCTCCGTGTAGGCGCGGAGGTTGGGCAGTTCGTAGTCTTCTCCGAACGACTCCGTGGTGCCACGTGCGCCGACCCCGCCGGTCAGATACAACCGCTTGGAGACCACGTCCTGCCAAAGGCGATCGGCGGCCTTGGCAAACGCGTCGTTGTCGGTGAGCGCCGCGACATCGGTCACCGCCTCATAGAGGTACATCGCGCGCACGGCATGTCCGACCGCGCGGTCCTGGTCGACGACCGGCGCCTGATCCTGCTTGTAGGGGCGGTCGTTGTACATCTCGAACGCCTTGTCGGGGTACGGCGGCATGTCCGGGTGCGGCTTGCCGCGCTCGGCGACCAGCCAGTCGGCCGTCTTCAGGTAGGTCGCGTTGCCGGTGGCGCGATACAGCTTCACCAGCGCGAGCTCGATCTCCTCGTGGCCCGACACCGCGTGACGGCCGTTGGGACCGAAGGTCCTGCAGACGAGATCCGCGTTTCGGATCGCGACGTCGAGCAGCGAGCGCTTGCCGGTCGCCTCGAAATGGGCGACGGCGGCTTCGTAGAGATGGCCGGCATTGTAGAGCTCGTGGCTGCCGTTCTCGTAGATCCAGCGCTCGGGTCCGACGCCGGGCGCCGGGTGCTGCGGATCGATGGTGCGCGCCGGAAAGAGGTAGCCGTCCTTCTCCTGGGACGCGGCGATCAGCTGAATCAGCTCGTCGAGCCTGGTGCTCAGCCTCGGGTCGGGAACGATCGCCAATGAGTACGACGCCGCCTCGATGATCTTGTAGATGTCGGTGTCGTTGAAGCGCCGCCCCTCGTACGGGCCGCTCTTCCTGCCGGCGGCCTTCTCGAAGTTCGCGACCCGGCCGGTGTCGTCGTTCTCTTTCAGGATGTGCGGGATCGTGACGGTGCGGTTGACCTCGAGCTTCGGCGCCCAGAACCCATCGTCGATGGTGACGGCGGTCATCGGCACCGCACGGATCGGGTAGTCGTGCGGCGGTGCGGCGGGCGCCGCGGCAACCAGTCCGGCAGCAAGGGCGACGATGAACATCCTCATGACCGGAATTATCGCTCTCCTGACAGCACGCTGTCAGGAGCCGGCTGCTACCGTCACTCATGTCGCATGGCGCGACGAGAGGAGAAGGCGATGACTCATCCGGTGATGTGGTTCGAGGTGCTCGGAACGGACGGCGGCAAGCTGCGAAAGTTCTATGGCGAGCTGTTCGGGTGGGGGTTCGACGTGACGCCGGGCGACTACGGGGTGGCGAAGACCGGCGACACGCGCGGCATCATGGGCGGGATCGGCGCAACCTATCCAGGCACCAGGTCCTGGGTCACGTTCTACACCGAGACGCCCGACGTCACCGCCTCTCTGGCGAAGGCGCAGGCGCTCGGCGGCAAGGTCGTACTGCCGCGGACCGAACTGCCGGACGTGACCCTCGGCATCTTCGAGGATCCGGAAGGACACACGCTTGGCCTCGTCGAGGCCAGGACGACTGCCGCACAATAGGCGGATGCGCCGCGCCGACCGTCTGTTCCAGATCGTCCAGATTCTCCGCCGCCGCCGCACCATCGTCACGGCGAAGCAGATTGCGGGCAAGCTGGAGATCTCGGAGCGGACGGTCTACCGCGACATCCGCGATTTGATCGAGGCCGGGACGCCGATCGACGGCGAGGCGGGCGTCGGGTATCGCCTGCAGCCCGGCTACGATCTACCGCCACTGATGTTCGACAGGGAAGAAATCCAGGCGCTGGTCCTCGGCGCGCGGATCGTCGCCCAGTTCGGCGATCCCGCGCTGGCGCGCGCCAGCGAGTCGATCCTCGGCAAGGTGGCCGGCGTCCTGCCGAAGGAGCTGGCGCCGCTGCTCGCGGATACCCGACTCTTCGTCCCGCCCACGCGAAGCGCCGCGCGCGCGTCGGCGGGACTCGCGGTTGCGCGCGAGGCGCTGGTGGCGCAGCGGCGATTGCAGCTGAAGTACGCCAATGAGCGAGGCGAGGCCTCCGAGCGGACGGTGCGCCCGCTCGGCGTGTTCTTCTGGGGAAAGACGTGGACGCTCGCCGCGTGGTGCGAGATGCGCACCGGCTTCCGCAGCTTCCGCCTCGATCGCATCGAGACGGCCACCATCGGCGAGCGTTTCGAGGAAGAAGCGGGCCGCACGCTTCGCGACATGCTGCAGCAGTACGGCGACGCGGCGGTCCGGCTCCTGGACTAGCGGCTCGCGGCGATCGACTTCTTCACCGCGGCGATCGTCTTCTCGGCACGAAATGCGGCGATCTTCTTCCCGTTCTCGATCGTCTTCTCCGCCGGCACCAAGCTGACCCCGTTGATGGTCGCCTTGCCGGCTTTGATCCGCTCCGGCAGCCTGACGCCGTTCAGATCGTGGACGGCGATGAGCGCCGAGATGTAGTAGTCGTCGTGCAGGCCTTCCATCTTCTCGTGGATGCCCAGCGCGCTCTCCTCGAACTTCTCGACCTCGTCGTAGTTGTAGTACTCCGGGATGGCGTGGGCGCGGGCGTCGGCCCCTGCGGCTTTCCATTTGGCGTTGAGCGCGTCGGCGACTTCTTGAATCGGTTTGATGTTGCCGCCGCTGTCGCCGATCAGCACGATATCCTTGAAGCCTTGCGTCTTCAGGCTCACCGCCATGTCCGTGAGGACCGCGCGATAGGTCTCTGGCGACAGGAACACGGTACCCGGGGTACGAACCCGTTCAGGGTTGCCGGGCTCGAGCGTGACAATCGGCGCGATCAGCGCGTTGCCCAGCCCGCGCGCGATCGGATCGCCCATCACGCGGAGCACGTTGTTGTGCTTGCCGGTCGTGAGGTAGGGACCGTTCTCCTCGATGCCGCCGGTCATGATCACCGCCGTGGTCTTGCCGGCCTTGATCAGATCACGCACCTCCATCATCGTCAGGTCTTCGATCCAGACCGAGTCGTGCATCTCGATCGGCCGCGCCATGCCGAGCACATCCACGCGCGGCTGGGTGTTGACCGACGCCGTCGGCCGCGGCGGCTGCTGCGCAGTGGAAACCTGAGCGAAACCCGCGGCTGGAAGAAGCGCGAACGATATCGCAAGCGCCAGTCGTCTTGTCATGATCTCTCCTCTAACGACGAACGACGAACGGCGAACGTCGCTAAGGAACCGCCGGCGGCGGGACCCGCTTCTTCGTCGCCTGCTCGAACGCGTACGCGAGCTCGAGCAGCTTCGGCTCGCTGCAGGCCATCCCGGTGAAGCTGACGCCGAACGGTCCTGATTTCGCGTCGAAGCCGGAGGGGAACGCCGGCGTCGGTGCGTTCGGCACCAGCGCGAACGGCACGATGACCGTCGGATAGCCGGGACGCGCGGCGATGCCGGCGCCGCTCGCGCCGGGGAAGAGGATCGCGTCGAGCCGCTCGGCCTTCATGACCTCGTCGATGCCGTGGGGACCCGACAGACGGATGTCCTTGGCGCGATCGGCCTCGTATCGGGTGCGATCTTTCTCGACGTCCATCTCGTCGGAGATGTCGAGGAGCGACTGCCCGTACTTGATCGCCCCGGCCTTGGCGTGCGCCGTGTTCCATTCGCGCAGCTCTGTAAGGCTCTTCACCGGCGCCGCGGCGCCGAGCGATTTCAGCCAGCTGTTGAAGTCGCGCTTCATCCCGTATTTCAGGACGACCGAACAGTCTTCGTCCTTCCCCTTGGCGTTGTTCGCGCCCGAGCAGCCGTTCCAGCGCAGGAAATTGTTCTTGGGATCGGGATCCACGACGCTCGGGATGTTCGCGGGATCGATGATGATCGCGCCCTGCGCTTTCAGCACGGCGATCGCGTCGTCCATCGCCTTCTTCTGATCGGGGTTCAGGCCGTTGCCGCCGCCCCCGCCACCACCGCGTCCGCCGCGTCCCGCGTCCGCTGCCGGCGGCGGCGGACCGGGAGGCGTGAACGCGTCGTAGAACGACGCGCGCGGGATGCCGATCCGCGCGCCTTTGAGGCCGTCGGCCTTCAGAAACTTCGTGTAGTCGCGGCCGGGCGCCGGCGTGCAGAGCCTCGTCGCCGGATCGTTGGGATCGGGCGACGCGCTTTCCATCGCGCCGAACATGATCGCGACGTCCGCCACGCTCTTGGCCATCGGTCCTGCGGTGTCCTGATCCGCGGTGATCGGAATCACGCCGTAGCGGCTGATGCGGCCGACCGTCGGCTTGATCGCGGCGAGCATGTTCTGGTTCGACGGGCTGAGGATCGACCCCGACGTCTCGCTGCCGACGTTGCCGGCCCAGAAGTTGGCCGCCGTGCCGATCCCCGAGCTCGAGCCGCCGGTCTGCAGCGCGGGCCGTCCGTCGAAGGTCGCCTCGCGCGGGTCCTTTCGCGGGTCGTACGGGTTGTAGCCCTGGCCGCCGACGGCGTTGTAGTCGGCCGGCATCGGCGTCGGCGCGCCGGCGACGAAGTTGGCCAGCTCGCTCATGCCGGTCTTCGCGATGATGATCGCGCCGGCGTCGACGAGGTTCTTCGTCAGGGTCGCGTCGTAGGGCGGCGTCAGGTTCTCGAACGCCAGCGCGCCGCCGGTGGTGCGCATGAACGTAGTGTGGACGTTGTCTTTCAGCGCGATCGGGATGCCGTGCAGCGGCCCACGAATCCTGCCCGCCGCGCGCTCGCGATCCCGCTCTGCGGCGATCTCGAGCGCCTTCGGGTTCACCGTGATCGCGGCGTGCAGCAGCTCTTCGTACATCCCGATGCGCTGCAGGTACTGGCGGACGATCTCGCGCGACGTGACCCGTCCCGCCTTCAGCGCCGCCTGCATCTCCGGAATCGTCGCCTCGACGACCGTGAATGGCTTGTGAGCGACAGCAGGCGGAGCGGCGGCGGGCTTTTTCGTCTGGGCGGTGAGGGTCGCGATCAGCGTCGCTGAAGCGATGGCGACGGCAGCAGATGTGGCGAGACGTTTCATCCGGCGATCATAATCGACTACGACGGCCAACGCAGCCGCCTGCGCGCTGCGGCGCTGCGGCGTGCCGCGCCGAAGCTCGTCGAGACGGCACCGAGCGGAGGCGGGAAACCGCGGAACACGCAGAAGAAACGCTTGGTCTGCGGGTTCAGCGCGTTCTGCGTTGTACGTCGTGATCCTGGCGGCATGCTAGGCGTTCGGCGCGTTCGCGAGCGCCAATGTCAGATCGGCGGCGGCCCGCGCGAAGGTGACGACCGCCGCGAGGTCGACCGCATCCGGCCACAGATCGCGCGGGTTGTGGAACCAGGCGTTCGCGCCGATGAACGACACGAAGCGGCCGCCCGCCTCCCTGATCGTCGCCGCTTCGCCGGCGACCTGGGCGGCCTGTGATTGTCGAATCTTGTCCAGCCCGTGCGGCGCCAGCGCCCGGACCGCGGCGTCCCGCAAACGATCGTCGGACGGCGTCATGCCGGTATCGCCGGTCGAGGTCGCGATGTTCGCGCCGAAATGGATCCAGGCGTACGCCTCGCGCGCGAGCGCCGGATGCCGACGCAGGTAGTCGTGCAGGCCGAGGTGTCCGAGTTCGTGCCCGCTCGAGGCCACGAACCGCACGGTTCTAAGAAGGCCACCTCTTGACGCGACCACCGCACGCATCGTCTCGAGCCAGCACACCAGCCCGCCGCCGCGCTCGGACGCGTTGGCGTGCCAGCCGCTGCGGGGCGTCATCACGCACACCGGCGGACGCGCCGGATCGGCGCCTCGAATCTCAGAGACGACGTTGAACGCCTGAGCGTCCTGCCGTGTCGCGTGCGCGACCACCTGGACCTCGAGGCGTGATCGGGCCGCGTCTTCGATCGCCGCGAGATGCTCGCTCGACACCTGAAGCACGGGCGGACCGAACGGCTCGCTGAACCAGGCGGCATTCACCGGACACAGCCCGGGATTTCCGCCCATCGTCACCGCGATGATCGCGGTGTGCCGCGACGCCTCCCGCATCTTGCGCAGCGCGGCCTCGCCGTTCGGGGCGATGCGGGTCCAGCCGATCGGCTGCTCGCCGTCGATCGGTCCAATCCTGCCG
>Ga0268266_10006250_pt1 | contig 10933 bp, 9 predicted proteins | sample KBSS13metaG_FD_190356 | JGI IMG/M metagenome (GOLD analysis project Ga0268266, IMG submission 190356) | Switchgrass rhizosphere microbial communities from Kellogg Biological Station, Michigan, USA - KBS S1-3 metaG (SPAdes) (version 2) | ecosystem: Host-associated > Plants > Roots > Rhizosphere >... | reverse complement strand
CCGCGTCGATCAGCCCGCGCGTCGAGCGGTCGAGCGGCACGTGCAGCGTCACGATGTCCGATTGCCGGAGCAGCACATCGAGCGACACCGGGGTGACGGCGTTGTCGCGATAAAACGCATCGTAGGTGCGGATGTCGTGCGCCAGCACCGTCGCACCGAACGCGCGGGACAGGCGCGCGACCTGCTGACCGACGCAGCCGCAACCAACGATGCCAACCGTGCATGAGGAGAGCTGCCGTCCGCCGGCATGACGCCATCCGCCGGCAGCGAGCTCGGACGCGAGCGGCACGACGCTCCGGCACAGGGCGATCATGAAGCACATCGTCAGCTCCGCGACAGCCTGTCGGTTGACGCCGGGCGTCCACCGCACCGAGACGCCGTGACGCCGCGCCGCGTCGAGGTCGATCATGTCGAGTCCGACGCCGTATTTGCTGACGAGACGCAGCTCGGGTACCGCGCTGAACACCGCATCGTCCAGGACGTCGAGGCCGGTGATGGCCTGCCGGTGTCCGCCGAGGAACCGCACCAGCGCATCCCCGGCCAGAACCGTGGGTCCCTCGTCGTTGAAGCGCGATCCGGGGTAGCGAGCGAGCAGTTCCTGGCGGAGGACCGGATTCCGCGAGAACGACCGGGAGGCGACGGCGACGGGCGAGGGGTCAGTTGGCACTGGGTCGGAGTTGAAGGTCGGAGTTAAAGGTCGGAGTTTAGTATTGAACGGCTTTCCGGTGGACGTGGCAATCAACTGGTGTCAAAATCTTGGCGATGTCGCTAAATGCCTGACTCGCTGAAACATCTCCTGCTCGTCGAGGACGAAGCACCGCTGCGTCAGGCGATTGCGGAGCAGCTCGGCGACCGCGGCTATCAGGTCGAGCAGGCGGAGTCGGGTGAGGCCGCGCTGGCGCGCCTGGCAGACTTCGCCTTCGATATCATCGTGACCGACCTTCGGCTGCCCGGCATTGACGGCTCCGCCGTGATCGAGGCGGCGGTCGCCCGCTATCCCCACATCATCGCCATCGTCGTCACCGGATTCGGGACGGTGAAGGACGCGGTCGAAGCGATCAAGCGCGGCGCGTGGGACTTCGTCAGCAAGCCGTTCCAGATCGACGAGTTGCTGCACGTGCTCGATTCGTCGATGGAACGGCGACGCTTGAAATCGGAAAACGCGTATCTGCGGTCGCAAGTCGAGGAGCGGTACCGCTTCGAGGGAATCGTCGGCAAGAGCCGGCCGATGGAGCGGCTGTTCCAGCTGCTCGAGACGGTCGCCCCCACCAACAGCACGATCCTGATCACCGGAGAGACCGGGACCGGAAAAGAAGTCGTCGCGCGCGCGATCCACCACAACAGCCCGCGTCGCGTGCACCGGTTCGTCGCGCTGAACTGCAGCGCGATTCCCGAGACGCTGCTCGAAGCCGAGCTCTTCGGCCACGTGCGCGGCGCGTTCACCGGCGCCGTCGGCAACCGCCAGGGGAGACTCGAGCAGGCGCACAAGGGCACGCTGTTTCTGGATGAAGTCGGGACGATGAGCGTGGCGCTGCAAATGAAGCTGCTGCGCGTGCTGCAGGAGCGCGAGTTCGAGCGCGTCGGCGATTCGCACACCATCAAGGTCGACGTCCGGGTGATCGCGGCGACCAACAGCGACCTGGCGAAGCTGGTCGCCGAGGGTCAGTTCCGGGAGGACCTGTTCTACCGGTTGAACGTGATTCCGGTGCAGCTGCCGGCGCTCCGCGAGCGCAAGGAGGACATCCCGCTGCTCGTCCAGCATTTCCTCGCGAAGTTCGAAGCGGAGCGCGACGCGAGCGCCGCTGCTACCGGTGCAAGAGCGGCGGCAGATCACCTGCCTCGCGTAACGGTGTCGCAGGAAGGGATGCGACTGCTGATGGCCTACCAATGGCCCGGCAACGTCCGTCAGCTCGAGAACGCCATCGAGCGCGCGGTGGCGTTCACCGCCGGCCGGTCGCAGATCGACGTCGACGATCTGCCGACCGAGGTGCAGCAGGCGAAGGAAACCGCGGCGACGTCTTCGGTGACGCTGCCCGAAGGCGGCATGGATCTGGATGCGTTCGTGGCCAATATCGAGCGGGAACTGATTCAGCGATCGCTGGAACGGACCAACGGGAACAAGGGGCAGGCGGCCCGGCTGCTGAATCTGAAGCGCACCACGCTCGTTGAGAAGCTGAAGCGGCTGCACAAGTAGCGCGGCACGCTAGATCGGGGCGGAATCCTTGAGGCCGAGGAGCCGCAGCACCCGGCTCATCACGTCACCGCGTGTCGTGGATTCGACCTGGGTGAGAATCTCGAGGCACTCGGCGACCGACTTCACGACACCGATGCCGAGCCGCTGCGCGGTCGCCGGCAGCCGATCCTCGCTCTCGCGCCAGACCAGAATCGCCCGCGCCTTTGAGTCGCTGATGACGTCGAGGCAGTTTTCCGGGCGATCGTCGACCACGATGTCGAGGCCCAGAGCGGACGCGATCCGGCCGCGCGATCCCTGCACCACGAAGACGCTCGGCAGCATGAAGCCTTTCGCCTCGAGCCATCGTTGGGTCTGCACCTGCGCGGTGGCGCCCTTGGTGTCGGGCCGCTTCGTCAGAAAAATGATTTCCCAGCGGCGATCGATCGCGATCGCCGCCAGGCGCTGGATGGCGCCGGGCTCGAGCTCGTCGAGTCCTTCCCAGAAATTTTCGATCGATTCAACGTGGCGCCATAGCCGGCGCTGCTGGCGGCCGGTCATGTTGAGCCGAATCGCCGGCGGCCCGAAGTCAGGCGCCGCGTCCGGCGAGCCCGGCGCCGGATCGCCCGGGTCAGCCGCGGACGGGCCGGCGTCGGCCTCGTCGCGCGTGCGGCGCGTGGCGACGTCGCCGAACAATCTCTCCGACTGGCGTACCAGCTCCGACTCCATGTCGGCAAGGACGCCGTCGAGATCGAACGCGATCCGAAGAGGCATGGGTACTAGAACCCGTAGGTCAACGCGGCGCCGACCAACAATCTCTCGTACTCATGGTCGACGACCTGGGTTTGGCGGTGGCTTTGATCGACGTTCAACGCGAGGCGTAGATCCTTGCCGATGTGATATCCGACGCCGAGGCCGATCGTCGTCACGCGATCGCTGCGATCCGCCACCGGCACTGCCACGCCGGCGCGGTTGCGATAGTCCAGATAGGCGACGTCGCCTCTCACCTGGACGTCGACGGGACCGAAGATCTGCTGGGCGACGGAGCCGCCGATACGAGACTGCACGTAGTACGGCTGGTTGATGTCGTAGGAATACTGCACACCCCTGCCACCGGTGACCGCAAAGCGCGTGCTGCCAAGCAGTACGTAGGTGAGATCGACGGAGCCGACGAAGCCATCGAAACCGGGAAGCGCCGGATCGACCGGATTGAAGTTGTCGTAGCCTACTGAAAAGCCGCCTTTCAGCAGCGCCGCCGGCTGGAACGAGACCGACATCAACGCCGAAGTCGACACCGTGTTGCGCTCGGGCGAGAACTCGAAGTCCGCGTTGGCGCGCGTTGCGCTGAAGGTGATCGTCGTCAGCGGTGTGAGGAGGTGGCGAAAGTTCACGCCAAAGGTTGTGTCGACGCGGTTGAGCGAGCTCTGCAGGTCGGTGCCGTTGTAGAAGGCATCGTCGGCGAACGCCGTCTGCAGACGGGTGGCGGTCAGGCCGATGTACGATTTGGACAAGGCGTGAAAATCGACGGACCCGCCGAAGCTGGTGTCGGACCGCTGCGCGCGCGTGTCGATCTCGAAACCGGGTCTGTCCTTCACATTCAGATAACCCGCGTCCACCTTGAACGACACGCGAGAGCCCGGCACGGTCCAGCTGATCTTGTAGATGTCGTTGGCGTTCCGCTCGGTCGAGTATTCCTGGTACCAGTTGATCGCATCCGTGATGTTGGCGCTGAGCCAGGTCGGGCCCATCCGCAGCCAGAAATCGCACGCCGGCGTCACCGTGAAGGTGAAATCCTCCTTCGGGTCTTTGTCGGGCGGATCGTTGAACACGTTGTGATCGATCCCGATATTGGTGAGCGAGATCGTCGGGTTCAACATCAATGGACCGAAACGCACGCGGACGGTTGACGGATCCGGGCCACCGTCTCCGATCGCCTGGGCGAGCGCCGGCGCGCCGCGCAGGAATCCGAGCACGATGAAGACCGCGGCCAATGTTTTTCGCAAGAGAAGTTTCCTTATCCGGCTTTTCGGCTCGGACGCACGATAGTAACAGGGCCAAACCTCCACCCGGCTGTGCTGGATGGCACACCAAAGCCCGGGCGCACTCGCGTCGGGGAACCGTTAGAATGGCTGGGTGCCGCCCCGATACGCGTACTGGACTATTTTGATCGACGACAAGGCGACGGCCTTCCGCGCGCGCGAGCGCGAGGAATTGCAGCCGACCTTCGCGCAGCTGCAGCGCAAGAACGCCAATGTCACGATGCGCTGGTTTGCGCGCGGCAAGCTGTGGGAATCGCGCGAAGCGGAGCGCGATGACTTTCAAGTCCAGAAACAGGCGCCGTCCGCGCCGCGCGAGCGCCGAACCGATCGTCCCGAAGGAACGGAGCGGCGCGGGGCCGACTGGAGACCGGGCGGCGCGCACAAGGATCCCAGGGATCGATTCAAGAAAAAGAATCGGCCCGAGCGCGCGTGGTCGGAGAAGGATCCGGCGACGCAGCGCGATCGCGACAAGCCGGGCTACGTTGCTGGTCGGCCACGCGAACCGCGTGGGGATCGCCCATGGCAGGACAAACCCCGCGCCGATCGACCCTGGAGCCAGCGCCCGCCGGACCAATCTGATCGTGCGCGGCCGCTCAACAAGCGAGCGGACGAGCCACGCCGGAGTTCACCCGAACATCGCCCGAGCGGAGGCGAAGGCTTCCGGCCCGCCAAGCCTGGCTCATGGCGCGACAAACCTACCGGTGCGCCGCGCGAGGATCGACCGCGGCAGGACAAGCCCTCGGGAGAGGCTCGCTGGAACAAGAAGCCGTCGGGCGCCGGCCAGCGGCCCTGGGACGGAAAACCGCGCGACTCAGGCGGTGCGACGCCGCCTCCCTGGCAACGCCCAGGGGAACAACGGCGGCCGTCGCCCCGCGATCGTCCCGGCGGAGGCAGTGGCTTCAATCCGTCGAAGCCGCGGGACCGAAAGCCCTGGAGCGACAAACCGGCGCCGCCCAATGATCGACCGTGGCAGACAAAACCGACGGGCCCGCGAGCGCAGCGGAAGCCGTGGGCCGGCAAGCCGTCGGGCGACGCGCTGCGCGGCGATCGGCCGCGGTCGAACAAACCGGTGGAAGGCCAACCGCGAGGCGATCGACCGTGGACCCCGAAGCCGTCGGGTCCGCCGCGGGGCGATCGGCCGTGGACCCCGAAGACGCCGGGTCCGCCCCGGGGTGACCGGCCGTGGACCTCGAAGCCGTCGGGTCCGCCACGAGGCGATCGGCCGTGGAGCGGAACGGGGCCAGGCGCGGGCGATCGGAAGCCGTGGCAAAAGAAACCGTTCCGACCGGGCGGTCCGCCCAAGCCGGATCCACGAGAGCGCAGCGCGAACCCGCGCAAGCGCCGCGACGATGAACCGCCCGATCGCGACTGATGTGGGGCGGCGCCTGAGCGGATGCTGACACACCTCGTCCTGATGAAACCGCGGGCCGACCTCTCAGAGGCCGATCGCCAGGCCTTCGTCGCGGCCTTCGAGCGGGCGCTTCGTGAGATTCCCTCTATCCGTCACGTGCGGGTCGGCCGCCGCATCACCCACGGCGCGGGATACGAGCAAACGTCGGTGGACGCCGCCGACTTCCTGGCCGCGATCGACTTCGACGATCTCGCGGGCCTGCAGGCATATCTTCAGCATCCGGCACACCAGGAGCTCGGCGCGCGGTTCGGTCAGTCGCTGAGCGCCGCGCTGGTGTACGACTTCGAGATGGGGGGAGTCGAGGAGCTCTCGGGGTTGGGTCGCTGAACCTGTGGGTGGTGGCTCGCCGCTCTACGCGATCGCGAGTTCGTCCGACGGCACGAACGGCTTCACGCGGGACATCACCGCGGGCCGCTCACGGAACGACGAGGAATCCGTCTGCGACAGAGTGTCGAGGCACTCGTCAACCGATTTCACGATGTCGACGCCCAGGCGCTTGGCGGACGCCGGCAGAAGCTTCTCCTCGCCGCGCCACACCAGCATCGCACGCGCCGTCGAATCGGCAACCACGTCAAGACAGTTCTCGGGACGATCGTCGATCACGATGTCGATGCCGAGCGCTTCCGCGATCCGGCCGCGCGATCCCTGCACCACGTAGACGGTAGGAAGACTGAAACCGCGCGCCTCCAGCCAGCGCTGGGTCTGCACCTGCGCGGAGGCGCCGTGCGTTTGAGGCCGCTTGGTGAGAAAGATGATTTCCCAGCGCCGATCGGTCGCCAGGGCGGCCAGGCGTTGAATCGCGCCCGGCTCGATCTCCTGCAGCGTCTCCCAGAAGCCGTCGATTGATCCGATGTGCCGCCACAGACGGCGACGCTGGCGCGAGGTCATGTTGAGGTGAACGAGCTCGGGCACCCCGGGCGCGACACCTTCGGCAGGCTCCTGACCTCCTGGCGAGGCTTGAGACAGGGAATCCCCAAAGAGCATCGTCGCCTGGCGCACCAGTTCCGATTCCATATCGGCGAGGACGCCGTCGAGGTCAAATGCCAGGCGAAGCGGTGTCTCGCGCGGCAGACCCGCTGTGGCGCGCCTGCGGGAGATGTTGAGCGCCGCGCGCTCGATTTCATTCGGCACGGGCAGCTCGTCGGCGAAGACGGGGGCGCTCAAATCTGGCTGCACGGCTGCGATCGCACACTCGGCCATCGCTCGCTGAGCGTCGCCGGGTTCGTCGGTCACGCCGCGTCGACCGCACGCGCTACACCGTCGACGCCGCTGATCTGCGAGCTGGCTCTTCCAGATCTCCCACACCCACTTCTGGCGTGAGTCCTCCGGGTGAGACGGCTGGCACTTGGTACATTGAAGCATTTAGGACGACTTCCATGCCACAGATACAAAGGCCAAGCCAGCCCGAGCAAGAACTGTAACTAGCGAGCGAATATTGTGAAGCGGCGCACGGATGAGCTATTTCCCTGATGAATCACGCCGCGCGTCTTGAAGGTCTCTCCCGGCGTCCCGCCTGAACACGCATCGCGAGCGCCGGCAGAACAGACAAAGTACTCGCCTGGGAAGAAGTGTTTCAACCATCTGGGGCACGAATCATCCGCTGTTGGCAGGAAAGACCGGCCATAGACAGCTGCGAAACGCGGATGGGAGCGTGGTTTTTCGTCGTACGTTCGCTACGGCAGTGGATCGCGGTCGTTCGTCTTGCCTGAGACGCTGGATGCGCAATCGATCATGGCGAAGGGTGACCGTGTAAACATGGCCGGCGCACGTCGGAGGATTGACACCACGTACGCGGCGAGATCGCCAAATAGGCCTGTTTCTGCATGTTTATGGTTGGCCATCTTTCTGCATGAGCTACACACAGAGGAGAGACCGCCGTGATACACAAGGAGAATCACTCCGTCGACGCCATGGACTACATGGATTACGTCGATTACACCGATTACCGGTCCGATGCGATTGACTTCCATCAGGACGGACCCACGGTGCACTCCATCGCTGCTGCCCTGGCCGCACAACAGCGCGAGCGGGCCGCGTTCACTCAGGATACGGGGATCCGTTTGAATCGCGACGGCAGACTGCTTCACCCGTCCCGCAGCCTCGAGTCTTAGGGCACGCGCTGAAGGCCGCCGGCACCGGCCGCGGCCTTCCAACGCCTCGACCTTTCCTCTATGCAGGCGGGGTCGACTGTACGTACACCGACCTGCACGCCTTGTCCCAACTCCCTCCGTTCCGAACCTGCTGACGTCCGCGAGACAGGGCCTCCTGAAGTATTCGGGGCCTCGCGATCCCAACTAGTTGATCCGAGACGGCGGGCGGCAGACGCAAGGCGGCGGCGCCACGCGTCAACGGCCCATAGCCGATGTTGCTTCCCCCACCGGGCCCTGCACCAACCCGGGCCTGCGCGACGGCCACCGCAGGTTCTGTGCAGATTCTGCCCGAACGGATGAGGAAGAGGACCGAACATTGCACTGCTCTCTTCGTTCGCCGGTGTGGAGGCGGCCCGGGGTTAGTGTGTCGTGAGCGCACGGCTTCGGAGCAACGTCACCCACAGAGTGACAGCGGCGCGCGTTAACGGTCAGAAACACGCCTTCTGGAGGACGAGTCCCGAAGCGGACCATCGCGCCGTTGCAACTTACGCTGAAAGTTCGCGTTGCACAGCTTCGGACGACATAAGAAAAGGGCGCCCTTTAGTCTGCCTCGGATGGGATTCCGCCACAGATCGCGTGGTGTTTCGCCGACGCGGATTGCGTCTCTTCAACGCCGAATCGCTCTCAGGACGCACCTGAGGGCGCCGCTCGGCGACGACATCGGACAGTCGACGATCACTGGAAGGGCGACCGTGACGCGAACTCGAAAAGCGCTCTCAGTGCAGAACGCTCGAACGACGACGACAGCGTGGAATGCGCGCGAGGAACTTCAGTCGACGCGGCGCGAAAAATACGGTGTAGAGTTGCGGCCGACAACCATGACGAACGTTCCGGAGAGCACGACGATGCGAGCGTCGACGCGGCCTCGGCAAGCAGGTAATCCTTAATCATGGTGGCGTCGCCTGTCGCTTTCGTCGTCGACGCGGACGTGGCTGAACTCCGGAAGACCGAGCACGCGCTCGAGGAAGCCGGGTTCGTGGTCATGACCGCCGATTCATTCGCGCAGGCGAAGTCCCTGCTCGCGTCGATGACGCCGGAGATCGTGATCGCGGATATCAAGCTCCAGGCGTACAACGGACTGCACCTGGCGGCCCTGTGTGCGGTGTGGCGCCCGGGAACGCCGTTCATCGCGACCCACAGCACCTACGACGTGGTGCTCGATGCCGACGCCAAGCGGCTGAGCGCGGCCTACGTGGTGAAGACTTCGACGCGCGAGGAACTGGCGAAGACCGCGCTGACGATGCTGGAATCGCGTCGCCATGGCGGCGACATCCGGCGCTCATACAGGAAACCGGCGCCCGTCCCGACGGTCGTTCAAGTCGCCGCTTCGAGCGCGGAGGTGGTCGACTTGAGCTATGGCGGTGTGCAGTTGAAGCTGCCGTCGCCCGACGCGGGCCCTCCCAAACACGACCCGCCGTTTGCCTTCGACATCGTCTTTCCAAACCTCGATATCTCTCTGCACGCGGCGCGCATCTGGGCGATGCCGGACAGTGACAGCGGCGGCTGGTTCTGCGGCGCCGACATCTCCGGAAACGATTCGCACCAGCTCCAACGCTGGCGTGACTTCGTTGACTCAGTCGGGTAACGAACCGGCGCACGAGATATCGGCAAATCTCCCGCTTTGCAGTCTTTTGTCGCCCGGGCTCCGCACCCAACCAGCGGATCCGCACCGGACCATGCTCAGTTCGTCGCTGAAATCGCGGCGTTTCTGGCGGCGTGACGTGGCACTGCTGTTGCGATGAGATGATCCGAGTGCGCGGGGCCAGTCAAAAAATGCGGCGCGTGCGCTGGCGCTCAGCAGATGTCTGATCCCCAGCGAGCGCAACTGGACCGCGCACTATCCAGGTGGAACGAGCCGAGAACACCAGCGGTCGCGTCTCGGCCCGGGGCTAGTAGCTTTTGGCGACGAGCGGCTCGGGTTCGACCGCAGCGCCACGGAGCCGCGCCGCCGACACGTTGACCGGCACCGCACGGAAGCGCTGAAACGGCAACCGGCATTCGTACTTCCGCAGGAAGTTGAGGAAGCGCTTGTAGTCGTTCGCCGACAGATTGAAGAGCTCGACGAGTCCCTTGTAGCTGCCGCGGGTTTCTTCGAGCCCTCGCGCGACGATCGCGCGGAGATCTTCGCGCGTCAGATCGCGGGCCATGAACGGATCGTAGACGACGGTCCAGAATGAATCGCCGGTTTCGACGATGCGCTCGTACAGCGCGTCGGCGGTCGACTTCCTCGGCGTTTCGTCGGCAGACGAAGAACGACGCGCCGGCGTCGCACTGGAGACTTCTCGCGGCAGATCAGCCGGCGTGATGACGCCGCTGCGGTTTCGAATTACCAGCCGCTCGATGATGTTGCGAAGCTCACGGACATTACCGGGCCATGAGTACGCCGTCAGCTTCTCGATCGCCTGTTCCGCGATGATCGGTCGCGGGATGCGGTGCGACTCGCTGAAGACCTCGAGGAAATGCGCGACGAGCGGAGCCACGTCTTCCCGGCGCGCACGCAGCGGCGGAATGCAGATGTGGATCACGTTCAGCCGGTAGTAGAGATCTTCGCGGAACGACTTTTCAGCGACCCGCTCGACGAGGTTGCGATTGGTCGCCACCACCACGCGGACGTTGCCGGCGGTCTGGACACGATCGGAGCCGACGCGCTGGATCTCGCCGTTCTCGAGAAACCGCAGCAGAAGGGCCTGCATGCGCAGGCTCATCTCGCCGACCTCGTCCATGAAAATCGTACCGTCCTGCGCCTGGTCCAGCCAGCCGCGCTTGTCGCGATACGCACCGGTAAAACTGCCGCGCACGTGACCGAACAGCTCTGACTCCATCAACGAGTCGGGCACACCCGCACAGTTGATCGTGACGAACGAGCCGGTGCGCCGGCTCCGCTGATGGATGAGCCGTGCCACGATGTCTTTGCCGACGCCGCTTTCGCCGGTGACGAGGACTTTCGCATCCGATCGGGCAGCGCAGTCGATCTCTTGCTCAACTTCGATGAGCGCAGGACTTGCCCCAACGAGCTTGTTTTTCATCGGCGTTCGTTCCTCATGGTCGAATGGCAGGAACCTCTCGGAGCCCGAGCATATTCCGTGTGGAAGGTTATAAGTCAGCTTGGCGTCGCAGTCAATGGTTTTCTGAGTACTTCAACTGACGTAAACGTCTAAAAAGG
>Ga0268266_10006247_pt1 | contig 10936 bp, 7 predicted proteins | sample KBSS13metaG_FD_190356 | JGI IMG/M metagenome (GOLD analysis project Ga0268266, IMG submission 190356) | Switchgrass rhizosphere microbial communities from Kellogg Biological Station, Michigan, USA - KBS S1-3 metaG (SPAdes) (version 2) | ecosystem: Host-associated > Plants > Roots > Rhizosphere >... | reverse complement strand
GGCGAAGACAGCGAGGCCTGCGAAGCGAGCGGGATCACGCCTATGTCGCCCGGCCCGAGCGAGGCAGCGCGGTTGCCAACGGCCGCTTTCCCAAGGAGCGCTTCACCTACGATCCGGCAGCCGACGCCTATCACCGCCCCGGTGGCGGCTTTTCGACACCCGCTACCGCTCGGTCACGCGCGGGCATGTGTCGATCCAGTATTCCAGCCCTGCCGCCTGTGCCGCTTGCACCATCAGGGCACGCTGCACCGGAGGCCGCTGGGGCGCATCAACCTTTGGGAGAACGAGGCGGTGCTCGAGCGCATGGCCAGGCAGCTCGCCGCCCGGCCCGGCATCCTGAACGTCCGCCGGGAAACGGTCGAACACCCGTTCGGCTCGATCAAGCAATGGATGAACCAGGGCGCGTTCCTGATGCGCGGGCTGGAGAAGGTCCGCGCCGAATTCAGCCTGACCGCGCTCGCCTACAATCTCAGGCGCGCTATCACCATCGTCTGCATCCCGGGTATGATCCAAGCGCCAGACATGCCGCCAAAAAAGGCGTTCCAGCGCCAGTACGGCCGCAAACATGGACTTGAGCCGCCTCTGACTCGTTTGGATGCGAGAAGCGTCAGGTGGCGGTCAGCCCGTGAGTTTTCGCACGGTCCGCCATCCTATTCGGGACGCTTGCGAACGGCAGCTCTCAGTCGAACCCGCCGTTCGTCGAAACCGCTGTGGACGGCGGACTTGTCCCAGACCAAGTCTTTCCACCTTACCTTGAGCACGGTGAACGAACGGCAGGAATGGATCACGTCAATTTGGAGCGTGAGCGACCGGGTTTAGGACGGCAACTCCCCTCACGCCGAACCGGAGGTCTCGCCGTTCATCTGGGGTGAAGTGAACGTCCGGATCTGACAGGAGCCGCCGGTCTAACGTGATGACTCCGTTCATCAGCAGCCACCCAGACATTGTCGTTTGATCGATTGCCTTGGCTTCCCGGAACAGGCTTCGGGAATGCTCGACCATTCAGTTTCTCCATCTCCGATCTGCCATTTTGGGAAAACTCAATCGGGAACAGCTTTTGGGAAAGCCCTGCCTGCCTGCCGTCCGGCTATCTGCGAGCGCCGGCACCGGTTGTCTCGCGACACGTTCGTTTGCAGAAAAAGCAGGCGCCGTGTCTCCGGCTATGCTTTGTCGAAAATAAGCACGTCAGCGCCTGCCATAGCCCGCAACTGCGCGACCTTTCCATCAGCCGAGCGGGCGAACCCAAAGATTAGGGTAGCCGCCGGCACATAGCCGTCCGGCATCACGAAATTTGAGGTGTCTATCGGGACGAGCTTCCGATCCCGCCCCCTCGATCTGATCAACAAACCGTCGTTCGCCCGGACGACCTCGATGGTATCTGCGCTGAAGCCGGTATCGAGGAACCCGGCGACGAGCGGGGCCTGATCATCACGACGACGGTAAATGCCACGATAGCCATCGAGAAGGGGCGCAACGGGGACGGTGGGCAGTTCAATTGACCAGTCTCCCGGCCAGCCGCGAGCGTCGGAAACGGCATTGCGGACTTCGTCGCCCAGCACGTCGCCGCGTTCGCCGTTGGTAAGCGCTACCAATCCGTCGCCGGATGCCAGATTGCCCTCCACATACGCTTTGTAGCTGTCGTTCGCTCCGGCATGATGGAAGATACGCGCCATCCCCTCTCCCGCGAGCCGTGGACCCAGCCCGTTGAAGCCGGGCGCTACGGCGGTCATCATGTCCACCGCCAGTTCCTGCGGCAGGAATCCGCCGGGTTCTCGATAGTTTGCGCCCAGCGCCACGATCATGCGAGCCAGATCGCTGGCGGTCGTCCATAGGCCGGACGCAGCTAATTCGGGAAAGCTCTGCCAACCGCGCGGAAGCGCCACGCGCCTCCCGTCTCTGTCGTGGGCATGAGCGATGTTGGCGGTGCCGGTATCAGGCGCGGCCTCGAACCGGCTGCGCCGCATCTGGAGCGGGCCGAACAGCAGCTTCCTGGCCACCGCATCAAACCGCTCGCCGGTCGCGTCCTCGATCACCGCCTGAACGACTATATACCCACCGCCGGAATAGCGTGAGCGGGTGCCCGCCGGATCGATTCGCACCAGCGCCGGGTTCATCGCCGGACGTTCTCCGTTCAGCGTCTGGACGAGTGTCGGAAGGGAAGCGCCGGGGGCATAGTCCGCAAACCCATGGACATTGAAACCGCTCGTATGCGACAGCAGCATCCGCAACGTGACCGCGCGGTCGTCGCCCTGTGCCCGAGAAGGTACGCGCCAGCGCTTGAGATAGCTGTTCACATCCCGGTCGAGATCAAGGACCCCACTTGCAACCAGTCGGAGGCAAAGGGCCGCGCTCGCAAGCTTGCTGACCGACCCTACGGAAAACAGCGTGTCGGCATCGATCGATGCATCCATCCCCGTGATGCGTGTGCCAAACCCTTGCACTGCTTCGAGCCGGCCCGACCGCATCACTGCCACGGCGATGCCCGGAACGCCGTAATGGGTCATGCGATCGCGCAAAGACCAACGCTCCGCACCACTATACACAGTTGAACGCAGGCGCAGATTGGAGAGTCCCGTCGGCGTCGCCGAGCCGGCAGGAGTTGCGGCAGCTAGCGGAATAGATGCTCCACCAGCCAGCAGGCTTCGTCTATTGATAAGGATCATGGGCACCCGCTACATCATTGGCAGCGCCCGCCGACTCTGTATCGCAGACTGGTCCGGTGCCCTAACCAATCCCTGCCATTCCGGCCCCACCATACTATTCGGCCGACGCGCCAAGTCAACGTTTGTGCGCTGCGTGATGGTTTCCCGAAATTCGATGCTTTTGGGAATCCGTGCGAACGGCGGTTGTCGGTTAAACCCGCCTTTGGGCAGATCTTCGTGGACAGCGGCTTCGTCCCACGCCCCGTCCTTCCGCAGTCCTGAGTTCCGCGTGAATGTACGACCGGTTCCGAAGCCCCTGCCGAGCCACTCGAACGTCTGCTCCTGCGGCGGTTCGTGACGACGACAAGGCGATGTTCAAATAGGCGGCTCGCGGGGCACATACGCCGTGAACCGCGTATTGGGGCACTAATTCTCGCCCCAGCCCGGGACACTCTGCCATGCTGGCTGCGATCGTGAAACCAGCCCTGCCGACCCGACGCAGCGCCGCTCAGGCGGTGGCGGTGATGATTTCGACCCGCGCCGACATCCGGACCGTGCCATCGCTCACGTTCGCGGCGCAGACCGCGGCCATTCGGTCACGCGCCCTAGCTTGTTCGCGGGCTCCGGCCTCGGCCAGCGGCGCGGCTGCGGACGAAGACGCCAGCAGGAATTCAGCTGCCGCATCTGGCCCCATGCCGCCGCCGACCTGCAGTTCGCCGCGCCAGGTCCGAGCGGCGCAATCGCGAAACCCGCCAGCTTCCAGCAGTGCGAGCAGCCGTGACGGATCGCCATAGCGGCAAGGTCCGGGCGCGTCTGGATCTGGCTGAGGCAGATCGATCACCGCAGCCACCGCTTCTCGCACGCTGGTCATGAAGGCCACCTCCTTGCCAGGCCCCCAGACCGCGAAGGCCAGCGTCCCGCCCGGCCGCAGCCATTGATGAAGGTTGGCGAAGGCACGCTCCGGCGCCTCGAAGAACATTACCCCGAAGCGCGATGCAAGGCGATCGAACCGCTCTGTGGGCCGGAAGTCGGCAACATCGGCAAGGGTGAAGCGCGCGACAGCACCTGCCCGGGCCTTGGCGGCTCGGATCAGGTCGGGCGAGATGTCGAACCCTTCGATCGTGCTGCCCAGCTCGGCGGCGGCGGCAATGGCGCGCGTGGTGGCGCCACCGCCAGCACCGATCTCCGCGATCCGCAATCGACCAGTGAGGTCCAGCGCGGCGATCAGCGGGGCATCGATCGGCGCCAGCATCGCCTCCATCGGCTCGAGCTGATCGCGCCATTTCGTACCGCGCGTTTCGGCCCAGGTCTGGCTGGATGGAGATTGGGTTACCGCCATCGAATCACCTCGTCGAAGTTAGCCTGCATATCAATTCCGTGAACGAAGGGCCGGTTTCAAGAAGCAGTTCCTGACCGTCGAACGGCAGCTGTTAGGGCGGAGGCCGCCCATTCTCCCCCATTCTTCGCCGAAGTCGGGTACAAAATCCGACTCGCGAATCGCGGCTGAAATCAGTTCGATTCCGGCATTCGGAATAGAACCGAGATTAAAATTTTAGAAATTGGCTTTGATGGTCGGGCTGATGGACGGTTATGTACATGCATTAAATTTATTACTATTTATCATGATATTATAAACGCAATTCGATTCCGGCTCGGTCCAGGGACTTCAGGAATTTAACTGCGCATGGCGTGAAGATACGGGCAATCGTCCCTGTCGTCGCCAAAGCGGGGCCTTGTCCCCATCCGGATTGTGCAACAGGAAAGCTGCTGATCGCTTTGGCGCAGGCCAAACGCTCTTGTCAGCAGCTTCCTTTTGCCGGTTGCCATCAAGGCATGCCGTGGTGATCAGGCGGCGCTGATCAGGCGGCGGTGATCAGAAAGTGGCACGCACGCCCAGGCGCAGGGTGCGCGGTTCGACCACGCGGCTGAGGCGCCCGTCGACAGGGCCATTCTTGTCGAAGGCGGGAATGTAGGATTCGTAGAAATAGGCGATGTCCTTGTCGCGGCTGTTCGCGATATTGAGCAGTTCGCCATAGACCTGGAAGCGACCGAACGTCCTTGCCGCCCGGAAATTGATCACGGTGCTTCCGCCGTCTCTCGCGCTGTTGTCCTCGCTCAAGGGGTAGGGCCCCAGATGGCGCAGCCGCAGGCTGGCCTCCCACGGGTCGAGCGCCAGGGCGATACCGGCGGAGGCAGCGTTTTCAAAGGCATTGGGGATACGATCGCCATTGTCGTACCGAGAACGGCTGGCGGTGTAGTTTCCGTCGATCGCCAGCCAGGCCAGCGGGCGCCAGAACGCGACCAGTTCATAGCCTTTGCGCCTGCTGGCGCCGGTGGGCTCGACAGCATTGGAATCCCCCACGAAGCGCAGTTCGCTGGCGACATCCAGCCACCAGTAGGTGGCGGTAAACGTGAGGGTCGATCTTTGCCAGCGCGCGCCCAGTTCCTTGCCCTCGCCACGCACGAGCACCGGCACGGGCGTGGTGACATTCACGGCGCCGCGCACATCGTTGGAATGAAACCCACGCCCCCAGTTTCCATACAGTTCCAGGCGATGCGTGAGCGCATACGCAACGGAAACCTTGGGCGACACGATTGCATCATGGCCCCGGCCGGTGCCCGCCAACTCTGCCGCCTCGTCGCGCGCGCGCACCTGGTAGCGATAATAATCGCCGCGCAGTCCACCGATGAGGCGAAGGCCCGGCATCGGCGTCCATGCCGCTTCGCCGTAAAGGGCGGCGGACGCCTCCTCGACATGATACCTTCCCAGCGAAAAGAGGAACGACCGCGCGCTGGTTCGATAGACGCCGACACTGCCGATGTGATCATAGCGTTCGTCTGTGCCAACGGACAGGCTCAGCGCGGGCGAGATTGTCCAACGCTTCTCACCGCGCCCGCCAACGACCCAACGCCGGTCGAACTGGCGGATCTGGGCGCTGGTGCCGTCTGGATCGGCGTACGTGGGGTTGGACGTCATCGCCCAATCGTAGAATTGGCCATAGAGGTTTGCATTCCAGGCTGCCTGCTCGACCGCGACAGTGCCAATCAGCCGTGTCGTGCGGCCACGGGCGGAAGGATCGGGAGAGCAAAAGACGGTCGGGCAGATCGCCGAGCCGATGATCCGCTCTGGGATCTGTTCGGTCGGCCGCCAGGTTGCGTGGTAGGCATTCACCGACGCTCTGATCGTGCCGGAACCGGCCTGGCCGACGTATTTCGCGAAGGCCGATCCATGCCGCAGATGTTCAGGCTCCTGCCAGGGGCCGTCATAGACTTTCGCCTGGCCGACCAAGGTGAGCTTGCCGGACGCCACGCCGTCGATCGTGCCGCCTGCCGCGATGCGGCCGTACCCGTAGGAGCCGCCTTCCACCGATAGCCAGGGCCGGTCGAATTGGTCGATCGTCGTCATGTAAGCCGCGCCAGCGAGCGCAAAGTCACCACCGTCGGCGCGGTAGGGACCTTTGCGGAAATCTTCCCTCGCGACGATCTCGGGGATCAGGCCATTGAGGTCGAGATAGCCTTGACCATGCCCATGCGTGCGCAAATTCATCTGCACACCATCGATATATGTGGTGAAATCCGATCCATGATCGAGGTTGAAGCCGCGCAGGAAGTACTGGTTGGCCTTCCCGCTGCCCGAATGCTGGGCAGCCACCATCCCCGGTACGGCCTCCAGCAGTTCGGAAACACGCAGAAGCGGCCGGACCAACAGGTCCGCACCCGCGACCGTACCCTCGCTGGCGGCATGGGCCACGCCGATTTTGGCCTCTCCCCGGCCGAACACCACGATGCCATCGCCGCCATCGTTGGAGGCCTGCGCCGGGGCCGCCGTCGCCGTGGATTGCGCGACGGCGGGAACGGAAATGGTGCCAGCGATCGTCGCCAGGCACCATGCGGTCATGATTTTCAAATCGTCTTCCTTCCGGGCGTCATGCGACAACCGGCGGAGGCGTGCCGTCTCGAACGGTCAGCAGGTCCCGCGCGCGGACGCCATTCAGCGTCGCGGGACGTGCCGATGCGGCCCCCACCGCACGTTCGTCGCCCAGACGGAAAAGGTCCGTGCCACAGCCACCCCCTGGGCCAAGGCAAGAGCGACCAGACGCCGGCAGGTCTCCTGGCTCACGGGTCATGACGTGATGCACGGCCTTCCCAGGCCTCGCAGGATTTAGCGTCCGGCCCAGTGGCTGGCAGTGGAAGGCCCTGCTTCCCTGCCTGTATGCATCACGCTCACCGCTTACAGTTGCAGGGACAGCCGCGGATTTGGGTGACCAGCACCCTCACCGTGTTCCCTTTTAAGCCCCTCTCGGGGCACCAGCGCGATCTATGCGCCCCCACAGCCATTGGCCATGGTGGCGGGGTGGATCGGTAGCACACAAGCATTGCGAGGCAAGCCCCCGTGTACGTCCGATTGCTGCGAAAAAGAAACCCGCAACCGGAATGGCGCAGACCTGTGCCAATGCTGCCCAGTTCACGGCGCATTGGTTGAAAGTAAAACATTGCTAACGGCATATTAGGGATGGCAAGGCATTCAGGCACGCGACGCCTGCTAAAGGCTTGCTGTCGGGGATGCCTGTCGATGCCTTCGATTCCACTTATTGCGCCCAATCCGCCACGCTTTGCCGACATGGCCGATGCATTTGCGGCGATCGAGCAGCGCCGGATTTTCAGTAATGGCGGTCCGGCCGTGCGAGCATTTGAAGCACAGGCGACCGCTCAGTTGTTTGGCGGGGATGGTGACTGCCTGGCGGTGGCCAGCGCCACGCTGGGCCTGATCCTCGCTATCCGTCATGCAGCTGCGGCCCGAATCCGGCCCGGCGCTCTGGCGCTGGTCCCTGCGTTCACGTTTGCCGCAACGGCGCAGGCGGCGCAGTGGGCGGGGCTTACGCCATTGATCCACGATGTCGACCCCCAGACCTGGGCTTCCGACCCGCAGATCGAAGAGCAGTTGCTGGCCCGCCATGGCGAGCGTGTGGCCGCGATCGTGCCTTATGCCGCGTTTGGCCGGAGCCTGGATCTTGATCGCTATGCCTGGTTGGCCCGTCGCCATGGGGTGGGCGTGGTCATCGATGCGGCGGCGTCACTGGGTAGCGACGATGGCGCAGGGCGCAATTTCGGCGCAGGCGCTCCATTTGCCGTGGTCTATTCGATGCACGCCACCAAGACCTTTGCCACCGGCGAGGGCGGGTTGGTGCACAGCGGTGACAAGAGCCTGATCGCCACCTTGCGCCAGATGGCCAATTTCGGTTTCGGCGCCACGCGCGCTGCGCAGATGCCCGGCATCAATGCCAAGCTTTCGGAAATGGGCGGGGCGCTTGCTTCGGCCAAACTGGCGGAACTGGATGCGGTATGCGATCATCGCGCCGCCCTGGCCCGGGCCTATGGCGTAGCCATGCCCCGGCTTGGCCCTGGCTTTGCCGCGCAGGCACCCATGCCGCAAGGGCGCCAGGCGTTCCAGTTCTGGTCGCTGCTCCTGCCGACAGAGATTGCCGGCCATCGTGCCGCACTGATCGCGGCACTTGCGCAGGCCGGCATCGGCAGCGGTCATTATTTCAGCCCGCATCTTGGGCAGCAGCCATGGTTTCGCGACCATGCCGTGATCGAACCCGTGCCGGTCAGCGACGACCTGGCTGCCCGCGTCCTGTCCCTGCCCATAACCGACGGCATGACCGTTGCCGATGTGAGCACGGTCATCGATCATCTGGCCGCGGCCATCGCGGCGTTGCATCGCCCGGCCGGCAAGGGAGCGAACGTGATGCCCATGAGCACCGATCACGATACCGTGTTGATCGGTGGTGGACCGGCCGGCACCGCAATGCTGACGGCTGCCAGCAAACAGGGGCGGCTGCCGGCACTCGCCCAGGGGCTGGCGATCGTGGAGCAAGGCGATGCCCTGGGGCTCGGCGAACTCGGCCGCTATGCCATTCGCTCTGACAGCACGGCGGAAACCTTCCTCAGCGCGGTGAAGGACAACGTCCATCCCGAACTCGCCGCCCTGGTCGATCATCCGGCGGGGGTGCGGATGGCCGATCATATCGGCGCTCTGGGGGCGCCGCTGGTGGAAGCGGGCGATCTTTTGGCGGTGACAGGAGACCGGCTGCGCGACCTGGCCGTGCAGCACGGCGCGTCGGTGTTGACAGGCCACACCGCGTTGGATGCGCGGCGCGAGGCCGATGGGCGCTGGCGCACTCGCCTGCGCGATGGCGCCGGCCAGGTGCGCGAACTGGTTTCGCCGCACATCGTGCTCGCCACCGGGGGGCGGCAATGCGCGCAAACAGTAAAGGCAGCGGTGCTTGCTGGTGGCACGCTGGGCGCGATCGCGGGCACGCGGCTGCTGATGTCGGACGATTTCCTGCGCCTGGGCGGGGTGGATGCCTTGCGCGACCGGCTGGCATCGGTGCGCAGCCCGCGCATCGCCATCGTCGGCGGCTCGACCAGCGCATTGGCGGCGGCGGTCCTGCTGCTCAAGGCCGATCCTGCGCTGGCACTGGGTGCGGGTGCGATCACGCTGCTGCATCGCCGGCCGCTGCGCCCCTTCTATCATGCGCGCGAGGCGGCACTGGCCGAGGGATTCACCGATTTTACCGACGCCGACATCTGCCCGGTGAGCGGCTTTGTCTATCGCCTCGCCGGCTTCCGGCTGGAAGCGCGCGAGCTTGTCCTGCGCATGCTGGCCGTGGGGGGGCGGGTGCCCGAGCCTCGGTTAGCCCTGATGCAACTCGACCAGCATGATGCGGCGGCCGCACGCGCAGTTCTCGATGCCGCAGACGTCGTGATCGGGGCCACAGGGTATCGCCCGCGCGCACTGCCGCTGTTCGATGTTGATGGGGCGCCAATTCTCCTCGCCAGTGATGCAGCCGTGCCCGGGCCGCTGGTCGATCGGCATTGCCGGGTGCGCGATGCAGCGGGAGAAGTGGTGCCGGGCGTATTCGGCATCGGCCTGGCAGCAGGCTTCGTTCCTTGGGGCGCGCTGGGCGGCGAACCCAGTTTTCGCGGCAATGCCAACGGCCTGTGGCTTTGGCAGAACGATGTGGGCCAGATGATCGTCGATGCGGTGCTGCCCGCGGCGGCGCCGCTGGTGCGCGAGGCGGTGGCATGAGTGGATCGCCGCTGATCAGCGTGGTCATGGCCGCCTACAACGGCGGCGCGCTGATCGAGGAGACGATTGCCAGCGTCCTGGCGCAGAGCCTGGACGATTTCGAACTGGTGGTGGTGGACGATTGCTCCACCGACGATACGCTGGCGCGGTTGCGTCGGGTGCGCGATCCACGGGTGAAAGTGATCGCCGCACCGGTGAACGGTGGCCCGGTCGTCGCGCGGAACCTGGCATTTGCAGCAGCGCGCGGGCGCTACATTGTCGGCCTTGACCAGGACGATCTGTGTCATCCCACGCGCTTTGCCGTGCAGCATGCCTATCTGGAAGCCAATCCCCAGGTTGTGCTGGTCGCCTCGGCGGTGGACCTGCTCCAGGCCGGCGCCATCCGGCCGCCACGGGCGCCGCTGCGAACCTCGCCGGTATTGATCGACTGGCAGATGCAGATCGGCAATCCGCTGGTCTGGTCGTCGGTGATGTTTCGCGCCGATGCCGCCCGCCAGCTCGACGTGTTCGAACGGACCGACCGGCTCTATGCCGAAGACTTCGACTTGTACCATCGCCTGGCGCGACTGGGTGCGATCGCGCGGATCGATGCGCCGCTGGCCACATACCGCATCCATGCCGGCGGCGCATCGCAGCGCTATACTGCGCGGATGGAGCAGAGCGCGGCGGCCGTGCTGGCAGAGCCTTATGCCGCGCTGTTCGGAGACGAGGCAGCGCAGGTCGCGCGGCTGGTGCTACACCATTTTGCCGGCGGCGTGCCGGCTCCCGATATCGCCACGTTGCAGCGCGTGGGCCTTTTGGTCGAGGCCGTGCACGGGCACTTTTTTGCCACGCGAGCGCCCAGGGCTGAAGATAGCGCACTGATCATGGAAGAATACGGGCGGCTGTGGTGGCGCCTGACCGATGCCTGCGTGCGATCGGGCACTCTTTCACGCGGCCAGGCGCTGGCGCATGCTCCCTCTGGGTTGGCGTCGGGAACACCGTCGCGGATGCGTTCGGCGACGTCGGTGTTGATCGGCACCGGTCGCGCGCTCGCACTGCGTCTCAAGCGCACCTGATTCCAACACCGATCGCGTCCAATCCCCCCACCCGCCGGGCGGACGGTGGCGGGTGAGGGCATGTTGCCTGGCGATTCTGTCTGTGTGATTCGGGTGTTGATCCCGGTGGATGACAGAAAAGTTTCGTGTGGAAACGCAGGCGC
>Ga0268266_10006242_pt1 | contig 10944 bp, 21 predicted proteins | sample KBSS13metaG_FD_190356 | JGI IMG/M metagenome (GOLD analysis project Ga0268266, IMG submission 190356) | Switchgrass rhizosphere microbial communities from Kellogg Biological Station, Michigan, USA - KBS S1-3 metaG (SPAdes) (version 2) | ecosystem: Host-associated > Plants > Roots > Rhizosphere... | reverse complement strand
ATGAAAGTGGTACGTGAGCTGGGTTCAGACCGTCGTGAGACAGGTCGGTCCCTATCTACTGTGGGCGCACGAAACTTGCGGAGGTTCTTCTTTAGTACGAGAGGATTTGGAAGGACGTTCCTCTGGTGTTCCAGTTGTCGCGCTAGCGGCACGGCTGGGTAGCTATGAACGGAAAGGATAAACGCTGAAAGCATATAAGCGTGAAGCCCGCTCCAAGATCAGGTTTCGTAGGGCAATTGCCCGAAAGTCCCCTGGAAGACGACCAGGTTGATAGGCCGGATGTGTACGCGCAGCAATGCGTTTAGCTAACCGGTACTAACGGACGAACGCTTGGCCACATTGATCCATTGCTCTTCCGCGTGATCGGACTGCCATCTGCTTAACGACAGATGGCCAACTGTCTAACGACAGCCAAACACCCGTCACGCGAATTAAGAGTCGTGCTAGATGCCACTCGATTACCACAACCCAATTTTATAGGCCGCACAGCCTTCATCAGCTGTGCGTCCTCTTTCCGGTGACCATATCTGAAAGGTCACACCCGTACCCATTCCGAACACGGTAGTTAAGCTTTCAGAGCCGATGGTAGTACCAAAAGTGCGAGAGTAGGTGTTGCCGGATTTTTACACCAACGCCCGCGATTGTCTTAATGACAGTCGCGGGCGTTTTTTTTGCGCGCTGACCTGGCTTGGGACCGCGACTGACACGCCACGACGAAGGCGAGACAGTCTCGGCAATCGGGCGAAAGCAGATGTGGAGGTAAACAACGATCAAGCCGGCAGGACCAAGTACGCATCGGCACACCATATTCCCCGCTCTTTTCTAGAGAGTTGGGCATCAACGTAATGCCCAAGGTCCCGATAGAGACAATGCGCAACGACGCGATCGACTTTACGATGCGGTTCTATGTGGCCGCCCCCAGGCGAGCGCGGACGTCTTCTTGCAGGTCCGCAATGGAATCAGAAACGACTATTAACGAAAAGGGTTATACCCCCGCGCCCTGAGCGAAGCCGAGTACTTGAGAAGATCAATGATAAAGGCTAGTGCTACTTCTATCGAATGTTCTCGTTCCATGTACAAGAACTGACCCGCATATTTTCCGCGCTCGTCCCAATTTCCCCTCAAAAACGTTTTTTCAACATCAATGCCCTCAGCTCTCTGAAACGGGATCGACTCCTGAACAACGAATCTAACTGGTGTATTCGAATCTCCGACGTAAAAATCCATTCCAAATGTTGCAACAAAAGCAAACAAGGCTTCCAGTGGTGTTGAGGCGAGTGAGAGGTCTGACGAGGCGGAAGCGGCACAACCAGAAGGGGGCACGCCAGGCACGTTTGGGCGCACTCCCGAACTGGTCAACTTGTCGGACGTGCAACCCACCGACGTCTCGTGGCTATGGCAACCCAGAATCGCTATCGGCAAACTGACATTGCTGTGTGGCGATCCTGGCGAGGGGAAGTCATTCCTGACGCTCGACATTGCTGCCAGGGTGTCACGTGGTTTTATGTGGCCCGATGGTAGCGGCAACGCCCCTCTCGGTTCGGTCGTGCTGTTGTGCGGCGAGGATGATATTGCCGACACCGTTCGACCACGTTTGGACATGGCGGAAGCCGATCCATCCAAGATTGTGGCGCTCCGTGGTGTCCGAACGGTCGATTCCGAGGGCGGTTACTGCCGGGACGTGGATCTACAGCGTGACCTGGACATCATCGAAGCGGCAATCGTCAAGACGCCAGATTGCAAACTATTCATCGTCGACCCGATTGGCTGCTATTTGGGTGAGACTGATTCGCACAACAATAGCGAAGTCCGAAAAGTGCTTGCCCCTCTTTCAGAAATGGCAAGCCGGCTCGGTGTCGCTGCCCTAGCTGTCCATCACTTCCGCAAGGGCGATGGGTCCGCAAAGCATCGTGTCACAGGCTCGCTGGCGTTCACTGCGGCGGCTCGTGCGGTCTGGGCTGTCACAGGCGACAAGCGCGATGAGACAGGCAGGCGCAAGTTGTTCGTCTGCGTGAAGAACAATATCGGTGTCGACCAGTCCGGGCTGGCGTTCCAACTGCACAGCACCTTTCGGGACTCGGTGCCATCCATCGCCTGGGAAGAATCCCCCATCGACATATCTGCGGATGAGGCGCTGACGACAACACGCAAGCAACCTGGACCGGAAGCCTACTCCTCCAATCGTGTCTGTCGGTGCTCCACCACCCCGGCCATCCGCCGCAGCATCCCCGCCACCGAAGCTTTTGCCGCTAAACGGCCATGTGATTCGTCCAGCGGCTCGACTTCGCACACCGCCGAATAAGCCATCGAGCACTTCAGCTACGCCTGGTAGTATGCCGCAGGCTTCGTCACGAGCGCCGCCAGCCCTGTCCAAGCCCAAACCTTCTAGGCGTGCCAGGAAGCCGCCAGCGAAGCGAACAAGCCGCAAGGAGGCAGCCCCGTTAAGTTCAGCTGGCGGCATCATCCGAGGCAACCACCGCGTGCCAGGCGGACAGTACGACGCAACGGCTTACGCCTGCTGGCAATTGTTGCCAGCCGAAGAGCGGTGGGCGGAGAGTGTGACGCTCCAAGATGCCCTGGCCGGTCGGCTGAAATCGACTTAGGACACTTCAGACTATGTCTTCGGCTTTCGCTTCGGCACCAGCTCCAGCCCGAGCGCATCCGCAACCCGTGCAGCAGTCGCCATTCGCAGGTCCCGGAAGGCGGCCGGATCATCAGTCATAAAGCGCGATAGCGCCCCGCCAGCGATTCCAGCTTGCTCTGATATTTGAATCAGGGTAAGGCCCGAGTTGCGGATAGCTTCGCGAAGTTGGGCGTCAATCAGCAGCGGTTTTGATTTCTTGGCCATCGTTAGTCCTCGAAAGGTTGAAAGTTGGAAAAGTCGGTTTTTTAGTCCGCCAAGAATCGGTAGGCGCTTCGTCTACTGATGCCGACTGACCTGGCAATCTCGGAGACGGAAAGGCTCGAATCTGATGCCCTTAGCCGCTTCGCCGTAGCGATCTGCGACTCCGATATTGTTAGACGCCGCCCCTTTGACGATCCGCCCCAGTTGGCGCCATTGGCCTTTGCTGCGGCGATCCCAGCGGCTTGTCTTTCTCGACGAGTCTCCTGCTCCATCGCCGCAACGGCAAAGAGCACCGCTGCAACTAACTGCCCTGTCGGTCCGGCAAAGTCGAGCTGCTGCGTAACGCTGACGACCCGCACCCCCGCCTTACACCAGCCCGCCAACGTGTTGATCCCATCAGCCAACGACCGGCTGAGCCGATCCAGCTTCCAGCAAACGACCGTCTTGATCTCGCCGTTAAAAATCGCCGCTTGCATCAGCTTGAAAGCCGGTCGGTCGAGATTGTCGCCGGTCTGCTTATCAATGAACCATTGCACGTCGGTCAGCCCGTTACCCTTCAGCCAGCGTTCAATTTCGCGAACCTGGCCAGCTTCATTTTGTCCCGTCGTGCTGACTCGACAGTAGGCCGCTACCGCGCTGTTCATGTTTCAAGTTCCTTGTGCCAGTTCATGTGTACTTCACCCGCCCCCGAAAACCACGGCCGGCAACGGGCGAAACCCCGGGAATTGTGTCGCCTTGTTCCAAACCACTTCATTTGGCACACATCGTAGAACCGAGCATCGCCCCGCTTTCGACCTCGCAGAGCATCTGGCGTAAGTTGTTTCGGCAGCGTTTGGCGAGCGCGAGGTAATCCTCAATCGGACGTCCATCAAGCCTTTCGGCAATTGCGACTTGCCGACATCGCTCGGCAAACGCCCGAGCCAAGTCACGCCTGGCCAGCGGCAGCACGATGCATCTGCTGAGTAACGGCGCTGCGTCGGTGCCGCTCTCGAAGGTTTCCTGCGATTCGGTGGTCGTCGTGAAAACCCAAGTCGACCACGGCGATAGTCGCTCGGTGGCAACCAGCAGTTGACGCACAGCAGCCGTGCTCAGTGCGTGCGACTCATTGACGACGAACGCCCAACCGCGACCGCCAAGCGGCCGTGTATTCGACTGGCGTTCGATTTCCGAAAGGCGAGAAGGCGTACACCATTGGGCGTCAAGTTCCTCGGTCGACCATTCGTCAGCGACTTCAGACGCAATAAGGCGCGCAATCGAGCTTTTGCCGGAGCCGGAACTGCCGGTCAACCAATAGCATCTGCCAGATAAACCGCGACGTCGCAGTTGACTGATCCGTGCGATAACACGATCTTGTCCGACGACCTCTGACCAGTTTTTCGGTCGATACTGTTCAAACAGCGAGACGGGCTTTGTGATTGCTTGCGGTTCGACGTAGGATAGCATCGTCAACTCTCTCTCTTTAACTGGGATTGGGTTTGACCAGCGGCCGGGAGTGTTGACGCACTCGCCGGCCGCAACTATTTGGTCGATGATACCACCGTTCTCGTAAGTGTCAACTGACATTTCTGATGTTGGCTTAGTATTTCGCATCGCTGAGCAAAGAGCATGCAAACAGCACGAAAACAGTATGTAAGCAATCGGCGAATCTTCCCTCATATACGTGTCACTCACCTCCACGTAATTGATGCAAAAAAGGTAACAGCGGTGCAGCACTGACATCTCCATCAGCGCAGAATCAGCGCAGCAACAGCGCTGAAAGAGGGAGAGAACAAGGGCGTAAGAGCGGAGCAACAACACCCCAGCAACGCACGCTCGACACGTGCACCCCGTCACGAACGAGACAGCGACAGCGGACCGCCGACAGCCAGGCGTCACTGCGATGACGGGAGAGAGCGGGGCCAGGGACGGCGGAGGCCCCGGGGGGAAGGCCCCCAGCGTGGCGAGCACTACAATTTACGTTCAGCTCCGGGAATTTTTACGCCCAAAAATTCTCGGGGCAGATGTCACGGTCAGTACTCGACGCCCACAGTATTAAACCCCGCTCGCATGGAGAGAGTTTCGTCGATTCGCAGTGAGGTCATAACGGTTATGACCTCAACTACTCGCACTGGCATGGATGGCAATCCTGACACGCCGTCAGGTTTACGACGTTGGTCTCTGTGCTGGCGTGCCAAAAGTTAGGTAACAGCGTGTTACCTAATTCAACGCCTCATGTCGGTGGTCGAATCCGGCGATCGCAAGATCATCGACGAGATGAATCGCACCGGCAATGTCAGTGGCGCCCATGAAAAGCTCGTCGTGCTGCAAAGGCTGCGTAGATGGCTCTGAAGATCGGTCCCACAAAAGAATTGTCGCACGATGCCACAATTCTTTTCGCTCGACTCGCTTGGCATCGGAAAGACCAGGCGCTCCGCCTGGAGCACCAAAAGCTAATTGTTCCACGCTGGAACAATTAGGAGTAGGTCGAACGCAATCTCATCGCTGGCAGCAGATGGCTCGTCTTCCAGAACAAGAGTTCGAGCACCACGTCCAGGCAAACCGGTAACACGCTGTTACCGGTTCCAGCCAACGGAGTCTCATCGTGCGACCCCATTACGCATCCCCGGTTGCAGGATGCACCAGGCCAACAAGCTGGATACGGTATCCACCCCACCACCCCACCGTGAGTACAACGTCAGTGCGAACGGCGCTACTGGCGGGGGTGCCTCACGTTCCATCGTCCTCAAAATCCTCATCCAGCACCCGCCTCGTTGATTCATCGAGTATTCGCTGCAGATCCGCATCAGAGACACCCGACAGGTCCGTTGTCGCCGATTGCGTTTTGTCGACCAATTCAACCATGCGAACTATGGCATGTAGACCGATCGCCTTTGCGCGGCTACCCGGCTTCGCTGACTTAATGTGAGTTGACAGCTCGATTGCAAAACTATTGATTCCCCCAAACGCCGCAATCAGCCGGGACACGGCCGACGTCAATTCACGTTGATTACGTGCCGCATGAACTCGCTGGGCAAGCTTTCCGGTCCTCTTTGACCTGAGGATGGCTGTTCGTTCCGCCTCGGCGTTTCGGTGGCACGAGTTGCACTCCGGGTGCCAGCAATATCGGTATTGCCACAAAGAGCACAGCAAAGCGACGTTTTAGGGTGACAGCAAGAAACGCCAGAACGCCAGTAGCGAGCACGAGCACGAATTCCAGTTGCAGGCAAACGACCGCAGGCTGAAGTCGCACGTCGGGCGGCGAGCCGACTAAACGGTACTCGATCCGTGCCGTTCGGTACGGCGGCGAATACCTTCCCGGAAGAATCCATGGCCGCACGGTAAAGATTGCAACAAGGCCACAAAGCGTCAGCACGACGACACCCAGTTGCTTGCCGTTCATCTGAATCCACCCCCGAGTTGGAATCGCTCGCCACGGCTGTAGCGTAATCTCCGCCCCAACAAACTTCCACTGGACCGGTCAGGATTGTGCCGGGGGGCGACACTGGATGTAACGTCTCTGCAAAAACTGCGCTTTCAAAATTAGTCGCAACCGGCCATCACATTGTCTAATATGCCAAGTCGGCTCTGATCGCATCTGGTTAGGAGGTAGCGCATGAGCGGCAAACTCGCTTGGGTCATTATGTGGACGAGCGTAGCGATAAGCATCTACCTCTTCTTGTGCGCAATGGGTATCGCTACGATCGATGAGACCCTCGGGTATATTTGCGCGACGGTTGTCCTGATTCTAATACCAATCGCTTGCCTGATTGCCATCTATACCGGGTTAAGGTGGAAACCAGTCGTTGTCCATCCAGAGCGACGAGAACAGCAGGCCGACTAAAATCGGTAGGGCGAGATGTCCGAACACGCTTTCGATGCTCGCGACTACGCGCCCACGTCGCTTCTGCGGGGTGTCATCCTCGAAATCGACCATCCTTCCACGACACACAATCGTATCGACACTGTAGTACAGTGCCTCTAAGGACGACTTTCCCGCTTTCTTGTAGACCCACGTGCAGACTAACACAACGGCGATATAGGCGAGCACCACGAAACCTGTGCCGATGAGTAGCCTGTCTCGCATGGATGCCCCCTGCTTTCTGATTAAGATGTCGACGTCTCAAACATCAACGATGCCTACGGTGAGTCATCTAGTCCAACTTTGAGCGCCTCAATCAGTGCTCGTTTTTCGACTAGATATCCAGTTGCAGCGCCTCGGTCGACCCGACAATGCTCGGTCTCTTCCATCCCTAGCAATGCCCTATGGAGGTCAATTTGATTTAACTCCAGCGACAGGTAGTCTTCTGGCTGCTCCAGGAACTCCCGGATAAAGTTCATGGCAGATTGTTCGCTAGTGAAAGCTCGATGCAGCGCAACCCATCCTCATCGGAAACAACAAAGCGTGCGCCGACCTTGAAGATCGCTAAACCGATATTTGAAATAGAGACGTGTTCCGTTCGGCTGATTCCGTATAGCGGAAGATTCAATTCGGTTGGCTCGCCAATCATAACGCTCTGCCTCGTCTCAGTGGTGTGCAATCGCGAAACTCGACCGCAGATTATGCCGCGCCAGCATGCGGATTGCGAGCAGCCGCCATGACTATCGACGAATCCCACGACCGCCTCCACGCTACCGGCTGGTCGACCGGAGACGTTGGCATTCTCGAAGCCGGCAAGCTGGTCTGGCAGGTCTACGCGCACAAGGGCGACTAGAAGCTCGTGGCGAAGTCGGCGAACCGGACCGAGGCGTGGGACGAGATGGCGCGGATGGCGGCTGAGGTCCGTTGACGGATCAGTTGCGTCGGTGACCGATCACGAACAGTGCGACCATGCCAATCGCCGCAAGCGCGATCGTGCTTGGCTCAGGGATACTTGCCACGCGAAACCCAACCTCAGTGGAAGCGTCCGCTGCGCCAAGTTGATAGGGCGTGGAGGACCTTGAGAATCGCACATCTGAGCTGTACGAAGTACCCGCCAATGTCCGGGAAGAAGTACCCACGACAGGGCCGCGTCCATCAACCCATTGCCACACATTACCGGCCATGTCGAATGCGCCGTAAGGACTCGTCGTGCCCGTATACGAGCCGACAGGGGTCGTATTGCCAACTACGTTATCGTAATTGGCAGTATTCGGCGTTGCCGAAGAAGCGCTCGCGGTTGGCGGAATATTGCTGCTAGTTGGGTAAAAGTAATACGAACTTGATGCTGGATTATAGTACTCGGCTTTGTACATCTCATTAAGGTTTGGAAGAAACACTGTCGCGCCAGCGTTTCGTGTGACGCTATTGCCATTGCTAGGCACCGGCGTACCGCCCAACAGCGTATAGGCTCCTGTTTCCGTCATGCCAGCAACTTGGCCATTGTTAAGCCAATTGACGAACCGAAGCGAATCGTACCAGTTGACGCAAGTCACGGGATTGTTGCCACGCCCGGGCATGACACTGAACTTGCTGCCGTTCGCGCCGGCTGATGTGTAGATGACCCCGCCGGTGCGGGAGTCGCTCATCAAACTGTCGTACAGGTGCAGCGGATCGGCAGTTGCGCCGCCAGGGACGTTCGAGTTGAGGAATTCGACGTACTGGTTCCACGTCACGTCGTAAGTGCCGATGTTGTAGGAGTAACCGACTGAACCGTATTTTGAACCTGTATATGGGTCGGCCGCGTTCCCGGGATTGCCGACAACAGACCAATCCATCGTCACGGCCGAAACGGTTGGAATTGCGACGAGAATTGTCGCGAAGAAAAGTACAAGTGGAAAAATGAGTCGATTCATTAGTCAGAAACCCAATGCTGAAGAAACCAAATGGAAGACAACCAAGTCGTCAGGTCGTACGTCGAATTGGTGACTTCAGTAGCGGGCTTCCGGTTAATGCGGAGAGGTTCGGCCAACCCCGAGGATAAATGGGGGCGAGAGCGGATGCAAGCTACCGGCAACAGCGACGTGGAGCTGCGGACCGTCCGAGTCAATCAGTACGGCTCGCCAAAAGCCATCTCGTGCAGGGAATCCCCGCACTGCCATTGCGGCTAGGTGGCTCGCATACCGGTGATGATGCGTTACTGCGTTTCAGTGAAAGGATGAAATCCGATGATCCCCGATTCGGGAAATAGTTGTTTCGCACGATCCATCTTTTGACGGTCGGCTTCTGGCGGACCGTCTAAGCGAAGATGGATGGCCCAGTGGCCCTCTTCGCCAAATAACCATAGGAAGAATGGCGCTGAGCAATTTGCCCGTTTGTTATTTCCCCACATGATCGGAGCAACAGTTTTTTCACCGTTGATCTCGAAACCCTCTGGGAACTCGTGAAATGCATGATCCAAGAACTCTTGCCTCTGGCGAATCCAGTTCACGTGATAAGCGACAATCGCAGCCGCCAGCGCAACCACCACGAACATTGTCCGCAGTGAGAACTGAATCCAGCGGCGAGTTGATGCTGTGTTCGTCATTCCGCAAGTCTACTGTGGACAGTCACGTCGATGCAACGAAGGTCGCTGGTGGGTGGTGTCCTAGGACTGTGGTGTTACAGACGCCGATTGAAAAGTCCTACATATCGCGTAGCGCTGGCATAAGACTTCGTACCAACCATACGATGAATGCCGTCGAGGACAGCACTAGGCCAACAGCTGCGCCGGCACGGGGCCTACCGATTAAATACCCAATCGCCACGCCCATGAGCGTGATTCCAACGGCGGCGACGCCGGCATCTCCTACCGGGACGCCAGCGTGATTTTTAGAGTCCATCACGCCTGGAAGCCCGACAAGTACCATGACACCTGAAATGACTAAGAGCGCCAGCGAACCGAGAGCTTTCATTGCGTGAGATTTTTTGCTTTCCATCCCCACATCCTACCGCGCAAGAAAACCCCGCCGAGAGGGCGGGGCGTGGGATCTTGTTTGGATAGAGGAGGGCTAGTGGTCACTGAACTTTATATTGGCTTCCGGGAATAGGACGCTCAATTCCTCTCGGTCTTCTTCCGAATACTGCGTTTTTGGCAAGAATATCATGATGACAGTTCTTGCGCGCAGTATTCGCCATCCGATCGGCAGTTGCTTCCAGGGTGGCGGAAATTTTCCCGGAGGGGACACAACCGTCGCGCCGTTGTCCATCAAAAATTCGAACGCAGCTTCGCGTCGCCTAACGAAAGAGAGATTCCACCCGAGCCACACGGCAAAGACCGTAATGAGCAGGAGCAGTGTGGCCAAGCTGAACTGAAACCAGCGGCGCCGGGGTGGGGTAGGCATGGGGGTAACTTAACTCGTCGGGTTACGATAGCGACCGATGTATCGAATCGTCGCGTCACCGACAATGCAAACTACAAGCGTGACTAATGACCACTCCGTCCCGCGTCTAAATGCCTCTGTGGTCGTCGGCGACCGAGGACTTGGTGGCGGGGACAGATTGACGTTCATGAAACCTCCTGGTCGCCGGTCACCGTTGAACGTCGCCAGAACTAGTTGCTCGTCGGCCACCGCCCACGTCGACGCCTGCCACCAGATGATTGTCAGCAGCGTGACCAGGGCAACAAGCCAGCCCAATGAGAACTGAAACCAGCGGCGGCGAATCGGAGTGGGCGCGGTCATCACGCTGTCATTGTAGATCGGCCACTCTGGTTCAAGCAACGAAGGCCGGCGAAATGTTCGACCGAGTTATCGCCTGCACACGGCAATCCACCAGTACTGGCGCGACTACTGGCTTGGACAGAAGTGCCGCGGCGCTGTAGCACGTTGCAAATGGCTAGAACTACTTCGCGTTTTCTTCCGGCAGACTCATCTCCGCTAGCTTCAATCGCATCTCGTGTAAGTCTCCATGCGCGGCGACTTTGCCTTTCGCATCGACCAGGATGTAATGCGGATAGAGGGGCGCGGGGTAGCCGGCGATCATGCGGTGCTGGTTCGGGTCCGGAACGGTGGAGACAAAGGTCGGGTGGCCGAATTTGCGTTCCTTGACGAAGGCGGCAACCTCGTCGGGCTTCGTTCCAGCCGGATGCATGCCGACGATTCTCACGCCATCGGCCGCCATATCGCGGAGCGCCTGATAATCATTCTTGCACGGCCCACACCAGACGGCCCAAAAGTGCAACAGGTACGGCTGCCCGGCAAGGTCAGGACGCTTGCCCCCGACC
>Ga0268266_10006241_pt1 | contig 10944 bp, 14 predicted proteins | sample KBSS13metaG_FD_190356 | JGI IMG/M metagenome (GOLD analysis project Ga0268266, IMG submission 190356) | Switchgrass rhizosphere microbial communities from Kellogg Biological Station, Michigan, USA - KBS S1-3 metaG (SPAdes) (version 2) | ecosystem: Host-associated > Plants > Roots > Rhizosphere... | reverse complement strand
GTCACCCGAGAATGCGGTGCGGCTGCAGCGGGTGCTGTCGCAAATCGACGTGCGCGACCTGCTGCCACTGGTGAAGGTACCGACGCTCATTTTCCATTCTCGGAGCGACCAGGCGGTGCCGTTCGCGCAAGGGGCTGAGCTGGCGGCGGGCATTCCGAGCGCGCAGTTCATCCCGCTCGAAAGCCGCAACCACATATTGCTCGAAAGCGAGCCGGCGTGGCGGACGTTTGCCGACAAGAGCCGCGATTTCCTAGAGGAGGGCGAGGAACGGGCGCCGTATCAGGTGAAGCCGCCCAAGCCGGCTGAGCCGGTGGATCGGAAGAGCGAAACCAAGGGACCGGACGGGGCGAAGATCGCTTATGCAGTGGCGGGCGAGGGCTTCCCGCTGGTCAAGGCGCCGAACTGGATGACCCACCTCGACCATGACTGGACGAGCCCGGTCTACGGTCATTGGCTGCGCGAGGCGGTGCGGACGCACAAGGTTATCCGCGGGGACATGCGCGGGTTCGGGTTGTCGGAGTGGGAGCCGCCCGAGTTCGACTTCGAAACGATGGTCGGGGACCTCGCCGCGGTCATCGACGCCGAGAATGTCGAACACTGCGATCTGTTGGGGATATCCCACGGCGGCGCAATCGCCATGGCTTATGCCGCGCGCAATCCGGAGCGGGTGCGGAAGCTGGCGCTGGTCAACAGTTTTGCGGCGGGTTGGCGGGTGCGGGCGGACCCGGAAGAGATCGCGTGGCGCGAGTCATTGCTGGAGATGAACCGGCGGCAGCAGAGCTTCCGCCGAAGCCTGCTCGGCGAGATGTTCATCACGCTCTATTTCCCGTCGGCGAGCAACGAGCTAATCGAATGGCACAACGAGCTGTTCTCGACACTCGGGCCGGTGCCGAGCATGACTAAGATGATCGAGGTCGCGGCCTGGCTCGATGTCCGCGACGAGCTGGCGAAGATCAAGGCGCCGACTCTCGTTTGCCATGGGCGTGACGACGGCAATTCGCCGCTGGCGGTGGGGCGCCAGGTGGCGGAGGGCATTCCGGGCGCGCGCTTCGTGGAGCTAGACAGCGCCAATCACGTGCTGCTGGGCGACGAGCCGGCGTGGCCGGTTTTCACCCGCGAAATGCGGGCGTTCCTCCGGTTCGATTAAGTAGTCTTCGCCGTCCCCGCGAACGCGGGGATCCAGCCGAACAAATTAGGACTGGGTTCCCGCTTTCGCGGGAATGGCGAGTTATCTTACGCGCGGGCCGCCAAAAGGCAGCGGCGGGGGCGGGCGGCGATCGCGGCGCGGAAGCTGCGCTTGGTAGGCGACGCCGCAATGCTGCACGCAATACGGGAAGCCGGGGTTGGCCTGCTCGCCGCAGAAGTGGAAGTCGGGCTCGCCCGGATGGCCCATCGGCCACTTGCAGATGCGATCGTTGAGATCGAGCAGGCTGGTCTTGTCGGCGACCTCGGGGCTCGGCTTCGCCGGCACGAGGCGGCGCGGCGGCGCCGGCGGGATCGGTGCCTGCTGCTCTCCCGGGCCCTGGCGGATGAAGCCGCCCGGACCGATCGAGCGATACTGAAGCTCCTGCGGGGTGAGCTGGCGTGGGGCACGAGTGTCGATCGGGCTTGGCGAGGTCACGGAGCGCGCAATCGGCTCGTCGGCTTCGGGCTCGGGAGCCGGCTTGGGAGCCGGGGCAGGAGCTGGCGCTGCGGCCGCCGCGGCCGGCTTCTTCGCAACTTCTTCGCCGGGTTTCACCGGGGAAGGGCGCTGTTCAAGGCCGAGGCGGTGCGCCTTGCCGATCACGGCGTTGCGGCTGACTCCGCCGAGCTCGTCGGCAATCTGGCTCGCGGTCGAGCCGTCGTGCCACATCTTCTTCAGGCGCTCGATGCGCTCTTCCGTCCAGGACATGTTCTAATCTTTGCTCCAAACTTGCCCGGCTGGCTACCAGCCGATAGGCGCCTCAACCTGTGAACGACCAATCCAGCAACTGGGTACGCAATGCGCCGGGAGACCCGGTGCTGAAAGGCGTCAATTGGGGAGGCCTTAAGACCCTCTATATCAAGGAGGTGCGCCGGTTCTTCAAGGTGCAGATGCAAACCGTCTGGGCGCCGGCGATCACGACCCTGCTGTATCTGGCGATTTTCACGGTCGCGCTGGGTCGTGGCGGGCGAATGGTGATGGGCGTGCCCTTTGCCAATTTCATCGCACCTGGGCTGATCGTGATGGCGATGATCCAGAACGCCTTCGCCAATTCGAGCTTCTCGCTGCTGGTCGGCAAGATCCAGGGGAATATCGTCGACTATCTGATGCCGCCGCTGTCGACGGGTGAGTTGATCGCGGGCCTTGTCGGAGCGTCGGTGACGCGAGCATTCCTCGTCGGCGGGGCGGTGTGGCTGGCGATGCTGCTGTGGCCCGGCGTGTCGGTGCACATTGGCAGACCCGAACTGGTGCTGTGGTTCGGGCTGATGGGTTCGCTGCTGCTGTCGTTCCTGGGATTGTTGACGTCGGTCTGGGCCGAGAAGTTCGACCATGCGGCTGCCGTGACCAATTTTGTGGTGACTCCGCTGTCGCTGCTGAGCGGTACTTTCTATTCGGTCGAGCAGCTGGCGCCGCATTTCCGCGCAGTGAGCCATGCCAATCCATTCTTTTATGTGATCTCCGGCTTTCGCGCGGGGTTCTTGGGGATCAGCGACTCGCCCCTACTCGTCGGTGCATTGGGGCTGTTGACCCTGAATATTGCGCTGTGGGCGCTGTGCTATTCGCTTCTGAAAAGCGGCTGGAAGATCAAGAACTAGTTTTTCCAACGACTTAGGTCGTTAAGCTAGTTGAACGACTGATAACAGGCACATTCAGGCCCCCATCAAGCGAATCGGAGCAGAAAGAGCGCATCAACGTTAGTGCTCGAAAGGAGAGCCGTTATGCGTAAAGTCCTTATTGCTCTTGCAACCGCCGGTGCGGCTCTGGCTGTCGCGACGCCCGCCAGCGCCCAATATTATGGCAACCCGAATTACGGCTACGGCAATGGCTACAACAACGGTGGCTGGGGCCAGATGCGCTCGCTGCAGGTCCGGATCGACTCGATTGAACGTCAGATCAACATGCTCGACCGCCGCGACCGAATCCGTAATCGTACGGCTGACCGGCTGCGTAACGAAGCGAACCGGATCGAGCGCCGCCTGCGCTCGGCCGGGCGTTATGGCCTGAACCCTTACGAAGCGAACGACATCCAGGTCCGGATCGCGCGCCTCGAGCAGCTGGTTCAGTTTTCGGCCCGCAACGGCCGCTACGGCTATAACAATGGGTATGGCTATAACGGCTACAACAACGGTTACCGCGACCGCGACCGCGACGGCCGGGATGACCGCTACGAAGACGATCACGGCTACCGCCACGACCGATAAGGTTCGGGCGAGCCTGATCAAGGGAGGGGCGCTCGGGAAACCGGGCGCCCTTTTCGTTACAGCCGTGGCTTTGCCCTTTTCAGGCGGTCTGGCTATAGGCCGGCTCGGCCGTCGGGGGACGGCTCCGCACATTCATATCCGAAGAGGAATCCATGGCCATCACGCCGCTTATGCCCGTCTATCCGCGCTCTCCGGTCCGCCCGGTCCGCGGCGAGGGAGTTTATCTCTATGGCGAGAATGGCGAGAAGTACCTGGACTTCGCTGCGGGGATCGCGGTGAATTTGCTCGGACACGGCCACCCGCACCTGACTAAGGCGATCCAGGAGCAGGCGGCGACGCTGATGCACGTGTCCAACCTCTATGGCTCGCCGCAGGGTGAGGCGTTCGCCAAGCGGCTGTGCGAGAACACGTTCGCGGATACGGTGTTCTTCACCAATTCGGGCGTCGAGGCGGTCGAATGCTCGATCAAGACCGCGCGGCGCTATCACTACGCCAAGGGCAACACGCACAAGACCGATCTGATCACTTTCTCGAACGCCTTCCACGGACGGACGATGGCGACGATCAGCGCGACCGACCAGCCGAAGATGATCGACGGCTTCGCGCCGCTGCTGCCGGGCTTCAAGGTCGTGGAGTTTGGCAATCTCGAGGCGGCGTTGGCAGCGGTTGACGAGAACACCGCCGGCTTCCTGCTCGAGCCGATCCAGGGCGAGGGCGGCATCCGCCCGGCGACCCACGAGTTCCTCGCCGGACTTCGCGCTGCCTGCGACGAGAACGACATGCTGCTGGTGTTCGACGAAGTGCAGTGCGGAGTCGCTCGCACCGGGCAGCTCTATGCCTACCAGCATTACGGGATCACGCCGGACATCATGGCCTCGGCCAAGGGTATCGGCGGCGGTTTCCCGATGGGCGCGTGCCTCGCGACCGAGAAGGCAGCAGCGGGCATGGTTATCGGGACACATGGGTCGACCTATGGCGGCAATCCGCTGGCGATGGCCGCGGGGCAGGCGGTACTCGACATTGTCGCCGACGAGGAGTTCCTCGCTAGCGTTCGCAACAAGGGCGAGCGGCTGCGCTCGGCGCTTGAGCAGATGATCCCGAACCACGACGACATTTTCGACAGCGTTCGCGGCGTGGGCCTGATGCTCGGCATCAAGATGAAGACCGACAGCCGGGCGTTCGTCACTTACCTGCGCACGCGCGGAATCCTGACGGTTGCGGCGGGCGACAACGTCGTTCGCGTGCTTCCGCCGCTGACGATCGAGGAAGAGCACATCCGCGAGTTTGTCGACGGCCTGTCGGCGGCGGCCGCGGATTACGAGGTGCCAGTCGCGGCGTAACCGTCGGTTGAGAACGGCCGCGAGCATTCCTATCTTGCGGCTATGCCTACAGTTGAACTTACTACCGACGTCGCGCTCGGCCTAACCATTCCCTCACGCGATGCTCGCGGTCGACTGGCTCGTCTTGGGCCAGTCATCGACGCGGTCCTTGCCAATCACGGCTACCCGCCGCTGATCGAGAAGCTGCTTGCCGAAGCGCTGACGATCACGGCGTTGCTCGGCTCGCTCCTGAAGGAGAAGGATGGCCAACTGACGATGCAGGCCCAGACTCAGGGCGGCATCGTCGACCTGATGGTCTGCGATTATCTCAGCGGCAATCTGCGTGGTTACGTCCGCTTCGACCGCGAGAAACTTGCGGATGCGTCGCGCAATCCGGCGCTCAAGGAACTCTTCGGCGACGGCTATCTCGCCATCACGTTCGACCAGCCGCAGGCCAAGGAGCGCTACCAGGGGATCGTGCCGCTTGAGGGCAAGGATCTGGCGGAAGCGGCGCAAAGCTATTTCGCCCAGTCAGAGCAGATTCCGAGCATCGTCCGGCTCGCCGTAGAGAAAAATGACGGCCATTGGACTGCCGGCGGATTGCTGTTCCAGCACCTGCCGGAGGGCGAGGAGGGGCGCGAGCGCCTCCATACGCGGCTCGATCACCCCGATTGGCCCCACGTGGCGATCCTGGCGGGGTCGGTGAAGCCCGAGGAACTGACCGACTCGAATCTGCCTCTCGACAATCTCGTGTGGCGGCTGTTCCACGAGGAGGACGAGGTGCTTACGCTTCCTGCGACCCCGTTGGCCAAGGGTTGCCGGTGCGATCCCGACTACGTCCGCTCGGTAATCCGGCGGTTCCCGGCGGAAGAGCGCGCCGAGATGGTCGGCGACGATGGCATGATCAAAGTTGATTGTGCCTTCTGCTCGACGAGTTTTCCGATCGATCCCAGCGAAGTCGCATAGCCGACGGTTGGGTATGCAAGCCTTAATCGGATCATGCTAAACAGCAGATCGGTGAAGGTAGTGAGATTGATTCTCGCCACGGCAGCAGCCGTCGGGGCTGTGATGGTGCTGGGCGCTGCCCAGCGCCCGGCCGCGCTCGCGCCGACCGCAGGCGGATTGTGGGAAGTAAGTGGAACTCCGGGAGCCAAGGCACCTGCCAAACTGTGCGTGGCCGACCCCGCATTCCTCGCCCAATTCGAGCATCGCGGGCGCCAGTGCACCCGGGTCGTCATCAGCGATTCGCCGCCATCTACGGTCATTCGCTACACCTGCCTGTCTGGCGGTTTTGGCCAGAGCAAGATGACCCTGATCACGCCGCGTTCGATTAGGATCGAGACGCAAGGGATCTCCGACGACCTTCCGTTCAACTATGTCGTCCAGGCGCGTCGCGTCGGGGAATGCCCCGCGCTGGCCGCCAAACCTCATTAAGGCCTCGTTTAACCATCGTCAGCTAAGCAGGTCAGGTGCCGGATTTGGCACGCTTTCCTCCCAATCGGGCAGTTGCCCGATACCTGGGCCGCTCTTCCTCGGACGGGCGGCCCTTCTTTTGTCGCAGACGAGGCTCTAAGGGCGCGCCGTGCTTTATCTTGCAATTAAGGCCGCCATCTCTGGCGTGATCGTTGCAGCCGTGTCGGAGATATCCCGGCGATATCCCGGCTGGGGTGGGCTGGTGGCGTCGCTTCCGCTGACGTCGCTGCTGGCGATGGTCTGGCTTTATCGGGACGCGCACGACTCAGAGCGGGTGGCCGAGCTGTCGATGAGCACGTTCTGGTTTTTCCTGCCTTCAGTGCCGCTGTTCGTTGCCCTGCCGCTGCTGATCCGGTCGGGAGTGCCGTTTTGGGCAAGCATGGCCATCGTGGTTGCGGGCACGCTGGCGCTCTACGCGTGCTGGTTCTGGGCGGCGCCGAGGCTCGGGATCAAGCTGTGAGAACCGCCGTCGTCCTGTTGTCGGGCGGGCTCGACTCGATGGTCTGTGCCGCGCTTGCGCGTGAAGCGGGTTATTCGGTCGTTGCCTTGACCGTCGACTATGGCCAGCGACATCGGGTCGAACTCGAAGCGGCGAAGGCAATAGCCGCGCGGCTCGCTGATAAGCACATCGTCCTGCCGCTCGACCTGCGCGCCTTCGGCGGATCGGCGCTGACGAGCGACATTGCGGTGCCGAAGGACGGAGTGGGGGAAGGTATTCCAATCACCTACGTCCCTGCGCGCAACACCATCTTCCTCAGCCTTGCGCTCGGCCTCGCTGAAGCCAGCGGCGCCCACGACATCTTCATCGGCGTGAACGCACTCGATTATTCGGGCTATCCCGATTGTCGGCCGGAGTTCGTCGCCGAGTTCGAGCGACTTGCGAACCTCGCAACCAAGGCCGGTGTCGAGGGCCAGCACATCACGATTCGGACGCCGCTGCTCGACATGTCCAAAGCCGACATCGCCCGCGAGGCAGAGCGGCTTGGTCTCGACGCGGGGCTCAGCCACAGCTGCTACGATCCGGCGCCGGATGGCGGTGCTTGCGGTGAGTGCGATGCCTGCCGGCTGCGCGCCAAGGGCTTTGCGGAGGCGGGGATCGCCGACCCGACGATTTACGCATGACCTACGCCGTCAAGGAAGCGTTCCTTACCCTGCAGGGCGAGGGCGTGCAGGCCGGCAGCCGCGCGGTGTTCCTGCGCTTTGCCGGGTGCAATCTGTGGTCGGGGCGCGAGCAGGATCGCGCGACGGCGCAATGCACGTTCTGCGATACCGATTTCGTCGGCACGGATGGCGAGGGCGGTGGCAAGTTCGAGAGCGCGGCGCAGCTCGCCGATCATCTCCAGGACCTCTGGGGATCGGGCGAGGACCGACGCTTGGTGGTGATCACCGGAGGCGAACCGATGCTTCAGCTCGACCGGGATCTCGTCGACGCGCTTCATGCGCGCGGGTTCAAGGTCGCCGTCGAGACTAACGGGACCCTGCCGGCAGTCGCGGGACTCGACTGGATCTGCGTTAGTCCAAAGGCGGGGACCCAGGTCGTCCAGCGCTCTGGAAACGAGCTCAAGCTGGTATGGCCGCAAACGGGAATCGACCCAGCCGAGATCGAGAGCTGGGAGTTCGAAAACTTCCTCGTGCAGCCGATGGACTGCGCCGATGGGAAGGCCGCGATGCAGGCGGCGATCGCGCTCGCGATGGAGCGGCCGAAGTGGCGCCTGACCTTGCAGGCGCACAAGGTTGTGGGGCTGCCTTAGGGGGTTGTGTTCCCGGCTGCGTTGGCCGTCGTGTTTTGCGTCGACGGAGCAGTCTCTGTGGTGGCGGGCTTCGACGCCGGTTCTGATTTGCCTGAGGTGGATTTTATCGTCCCTGCGGGGCCGGGGGCATTTCCAGTCGTGTTCGTTCCCGGAATATAATTGATGTCGGCAGCCATGTTCGCATCGGCGCCTGTAACGGCATCGATGGCAGTCACGTCGTTCGACGTGATGTTCTCCGCCGTCAGGCTTTCGTCGACGTTCGCGGTGTTGCCGGCCTGGTCGTTTTTACCGCAGGCGGCCAGGGCAATTGAAGCACCACAAATCAGGATCAAAGCGCGCATCGTGAGCTCCAAAAAAAGAGGCTGCCGGCAATCACCGGCAGCCTCTTCAAAACACTAACGTCCCCGTCAAGCGGAGACGTTAAAATTACATCGCGTTGTTCGCGGCAGCATTGGCACCGTTGGCCGCAGCGTTGGCGGTGTCGGCAGCCGCATTCGCGGTGTCGGCAGCGTTGGCAGCGTTCATGTCGGTGTTCGTCGCGTTCATGTCGACCGGGGCGTTCATGTCGGCCGTAGCGTTCATGTCCGTGGCGTTCATGTCAGCATTCATGGTGTTGTTGGCGTTGTCGTTGCTGCTGCAAGCAGAAACCGCCAGGGCCGCACCAGCGACCAGGATAAGAGCACGCATTCAAGACTCCCTAATTATTGCGATCGGCGCGCGGTCACCCGCGTCACAAATCGCGCGCACAATAGTCTGAAGCGCGAGTTTCCATCAAGAGACTTTGCACTCGTTACTCAAGCTCTTGAGAAATCGATGGAACTCACCCTCCAAGGCGGCATCAACACTCGCCAGCGGAATTTGTTTCCCCAAAGAAGCAAGGCTCGCCACTCCGAAATCGGAGATTCCGCACGGGACGATTCCGCTAAAATGATCCAGATTAGGATTAACGTTGATCGAGAATCCGTGAAGGGTCACCCAGCGCTTCACGCGCACTCCTAGAGCGCCGATTTTGGCTTCATTGCTGCCGTCGCCCACCCAAATGCCGATGCGGCCGTGGGACCGGTGCGAATTTACGCCAAACCGAGCCAAAGCGTCGATCATCCACTGTTCGAGTGCATGCACGAAACAGCGGATGTCTTTGCCGCGCTTTTCGAGGTCGAGCATCACATAGCCGACCCGCTGGCCGGGGCCGTGATAGGTGTAACGCCCGCCGCGGCCGGCTTCGAATACGGGAAAATGCTGCGGGTTGAACAATTCGGCCGGGTCGGCGCTGGTGCCGGCCGTGAAGAGAGGTGGGTGTTCGAGCAGCCAGACGCATTCGCTCGCGGATCCGGCGCGGATCGCCGCCGCCCGGTCATTCATGAACGCCAGCGCGTCTTCGTAAGGAACGGGGGCGTCGCTTACGCGCCATTCAATACCGTCGATCGATTTCATGTTGCGACTGGCGAAATGGCGCTGCCTTGCCGTTGCCGCAAGCGCCGTTGCGTGCGGAGCGCTCACTTCGCATAAGGCGGCACGCAGTTTCGGGGAGCAGGATGCGCCATCTTTCGATTTCAAGAGCATGGGAAGAGACACAGAAGATTGGCGTGCATGACGGGCGTTTGGTCGGGGCCGTCGCGCTCGCGCTTGTCGGATTTCCAACGCTCGTAAGCGGTATCGTCGCGCCCAAGGGCATGATGGACCAGTCGGTTCCGGGATGGGTGCTGGGAGTTGGTTTGATCGCCCAGCTGATCATAGTCGCCGGGCAACTCGCGATCGTGCGGCTGGCGATTGGACCGTCAACCACGGTCGGCGATGCCGTCACCCATGGTCTAAGGCGGATGCCGGTTTACGTCGCCGCCGCCATCATCATTTGCTTTGGAGCCCTACTTCTGGCTGTTCCGATTGCGGCGGTGCTCCTGGCAACTGGGGCGCCGCTGGATGAAGCGGCATTGAAGACGTCGCCCATTTTCAACCTGCTGGCGCTGATCTATTTTTGCGTCGTGATTTTCTTCGCCATCAGGCTGGTCATGATGTCGCCAGTAGCGAGCGCCGAGCCGGTTGGACCGGTGAAGATGATCAGCCGCAGCTGGGATCTGACGCGCGGTCATTGGTGGCGCCTCTGCGGGTTCCTTGCCATTTTCCTGGTCGGAGCGTTGGCCGTTATGCTTGCTGTAGGCGCAGCCATTGGAATTTTGGTCAACGCCGCGCTTGGTCCTGTCGAGCCGCTATCGGCATCGGCAGCCGTGATGGCACTGGCGCAGGGCCTGGTGACTGCAGGGGTGACGAGCGTGCTCGCGATCATGCTTGCGCGGATTTACATTCAGCTGGCGGCGCCGGACTCCGTTTCGGTGCCGAGCAGCGGCGCCTGAGGGGCGCAATCCTTGGGAAGGATTCCGAGAAGCCGCGGGTCCGGGAAACGTTCGACCGCGCGCTTGAAGGGCGTGAAGCCAGCGCGACGATAGGCGGATAGCGCGGCCGGGTGGTCGAGCGTGCAGGTGTGGACGTGGACACGGGTGACGCCGTCGCGCCAAGCGCGGCGAACCGCTTCCTCGAGCAGCCATTTGCCGTGACCCAACCCAGACAGCTCCGGGATCAGGCCAACGAAGGCGAGCTCACATTCGCCGGCTTCGCGGAAGTCCAGTTCGAGCATGCCGACGTCGCGGCCGTTGCCATCCTGCACTGCGAACAGTTCGACCTGTGGATTCTGAATGATTTCTTCGAGTTTGCCGTCGTCGAGCGTCAGCCTCGAGAACCACAGCCAGGGCGAGCCAACTAACCGGAACAGGGTCCGGTAGCGCTCTGCCATTGGATTGGTCAGGCGGAGCAGGTCGAGCGTGGAGCTTGGCGGCGCGATCTCGGGACGCTCGCGCATTTCAAGATAGGTGACGACCGCCGCAAGCTCGTTAGCGGGAAGCGCTTCGTAACTCATTTCCACCTCGCTAGCGGGGGCAGGCTCATCAGGATCGCATCGACGTTGCCGCCGGTCTTCAGCCCGAACAGGGTGCCGCGATCATAGAGCAGGTTGAACTCGACGT
>Ga0268266_10006240_pt1 | contig 10945 bp, 10 predicted proteins | sample KBSS13metaG_FD_190356 | JGI IMG/M metagenome (GOLD analysis project Ga0268266, IMG submission 190356) | Switchgrass rhizosphere microbial communities from Kellogg Biological Station, Michigan, USA - KBS S1-3 metaG (SPAdes) (version 2) | ecosystem: Host-associated > Plants > Roots > Rhizosphere... | reverse complement strand
GCCAGTGCTGGCGAAGTTGGTGGTGTTAAGACGCGTCCGCTGTTCGGTATGGAACAGCCCATTGCGGATATCGTCATTGCGGATGTCCAGCCCGGCGGTGGTGGCGGATTCTGCGCCGAACAGCGGGTGCGTCCAGCTCTGGCTTGCCTTGGTGCCGATTTGCCAGCGCGCGTCCTGCTGCTCGAACTGGTCGCCATGCACCGGATCGGTGAGAAAAAAGGTGAAATCGGAAATCAGGTCCAGGTCGTAATAGAGGCCGTAGAAAAGCAGATGGGATGCGGTGTTGCCGTCATCGCGGCCCCACGCGGCGCTCAGCGAATAGCGGCCCGATTTGCCGCCGTCGGTGGGATTGATCGCGCCCCAACGGTCGATCAGCCCGCTGGCGATGGCGCGATCCGGCACCTGATCGGTCGAAGTCCAGCTATTGTGATAGGCCGTCGCGGTGACTGCCCAGTCGCCCAGCCTGTAGCGCAACACACCGCTGATCTTGCGCTCGTCGCCGGCAAGGTCCCAAGGCCCGTCATAATGCTCCAGTTCCAGCGCATAGATCAGGTTGCCGGCCCCCAAAGCCGCATTGTCGGCGAGTACGCCGCGCTGGTAATTGAAGGCGCCGACCTCCAGCCGAGCGATGCCGGACGGCAGCTTGTCGTAATAGCGGATGTCGAAGGCGCCGGCCGCACCGAAATCCCCCACATCGGCATAGTAGGGGCCTTTCTTGTATTTGACAGCTTCGACCAGTTCGGGAATGACGAAATTGAGATCCGAATAACCCTGGCCATGGGCATGGCTGACCATGTTGACCGGAATCCCATCCAGGCTGATGGCAAGGTCGGTGCCGTGATCGAGATTGAATCCCCGCAGGAAATACTGGTTGGCTTTGCCGTCGCCGGAATGCTGCGTGACAATGACGCCGGGAATATTCTCAACGATCTCTCCTGGCCGCAAAAGGGGACGAAGCGCCATGTCAGCGGCGCTGATCGAACCCTCGTTGGAGGATGCGGCTATGCCCGTCATATCGCCGGCACGCCCGGTCACAATCACACTCTCGGTGAGAGGAGCGTCTGCGAACGCGGGCTGCGCCAGCACTGCGGCGCACATAATCCCCCAAGCTGCCGTACGCACGCCCCGTCTTTCCCTGCAGATGATGGTTGCTGCCGGGAAAGATCATGTCGAGAAACCCCGCGGTGTGATGTTTCCATGAAATATTCATACTGGGAGACGTTTGTCGCGCGACCGCCGCAGCGGACTATTGCAGCGCGCTGTTTCGCGCCGTTCACCGAAACGTCCGCCGCCAGCCAAGTCTGAGCGCATCGCTCCACAGGCATCCCGTTTGCTGGAACCCGAAAAGAGTTAGGGAATCCCGATATCGCTCCAGCGGACTTGTCTTGGCTGCCAGCCCATTGCGGCCACCACGGACCCCGTTTGGCGCAACGCTTCCGGTTCGGATTTCTTGCCCGAGGCAGAGGGCTGGCGGTGAAGCTTAACCAGAATTGTCGTTTTTGCGATTTTTCCAGATTACCGGGCGTTCCGGCACCAGCCCCACCGGATGGTAGCCCGCGGGATTGCGCCGACCCCGTATCCGTTTGAAATCGTTGAAAAACTTGGAGCGGGCGAGGCGAATCGAACGCCCGACCCTAACCTTGGCAATACTATGCTTGTCCGGACGTAGCAGAAAAGCCCCAATGTTTCCGCCATTTTTTGGTTAGCGAATTGGATTCGCATACCGATTTTTACCGGGCGTTACCGCGTTTTACCTAAGAATGCTCCGGACATAAAATCTGGCGTGAAATCAACGCCTTGGGATTGGTTGGGAGACTTCCAATTGGATGAAACCGGGAGAATTCGACGGAACCGTGCCCATCCCAGTTTCGACGAGGGGCGCTACCTCTCCACTGTCAGGGAGGGCGGCGAAAACCGAGTGATCGTTCTATTCACCGAGGAGGAGGCCGCCAGAATCCTCCGGATGTCTGTTCGGCAACTCGCCAACCGGCGACGCGCCCGAAAAATTGAATGCATCAGGGACGGTGTCTACGTCGCGTACTCCGAAAAGAACCTCCGGGACTTCTGTAAGAGCCTAGGCCAGCCCTGCGAGGAGCCTAAATCGCCCCCTCCGCCCCCACCCAGCCAGACAGTCAAGAGGGCTGTCCCCGTCCAGAAAAAAACAGGGAAGGTGCACCCCCTTGAGAGCTTAATTCTGATTGATCCCGACCTAGACTTTCCGCCTTCGCGTTGACAGAGCAAGATGCCGCTTCACGGCTTCTAGCAAATCGGATGTGTCAGTCAGATAGGTTTCAAGTCTGGTGCCTTTTTCCAACGAGCACAGATACTCGGCGAAGTGTTCTACCTTATAAACAATGAAATGACCGTCCTTAATACATCGGATTTTTCCGGCTCGGCGTCGAGTCGCCAGCATACGTGGCGTCATTTTTAGAATTTCAGCCGCCTCTCTCTCGGTAAATACATCCTCCCGATCAATCTCAATCATTTCTGCTCCGGCAATTCACCACAAACTTCCGCGCCACTGAGGCCGGAATGTCACGATCCACGACATTCCGAGCGTAGACCGGTTGGCACTATAGTTCCCATTACGAATAGGAACAATAGTTCCTAGAGAAAGTCGTCCCCTTCCTGCCGGATAGGATCATGCGGCTGGAAGCAATTTTGGGGACAAACGTAAGGCGTCTGAGGAAGGCCGCCGGGATGACACAAGAACAACTCGCCGCCGAAGTTGGTATCGACATGCGCTATCTCGGCGGTATCGAGCGGGGACAAGAGAATCCCAGCATCGCGGTCGTCGGGCAGATCGCCGCCGTCCTTCAAGTCTCGGCTAGTTCACTGCTCAGCGAAAGCAAATCGCGGTAATGAAAAGACGACCATCACCTGCGCGCAAACCAATCGCTCAACAAGAATTTCCGGGCTGCCACGCCGTATCCCATTGAAATGTGGGAGCAATCGCTGGCTTTTGGTCGCATTTCTGTCTAGCCTGCCCGCCAACTTTTTGCCTTGGGCGGGGCAATTTTGCCAAAGCGACATACTAGTAAGTCAACACCGAAGCCTCGACCTAAAGCGAGGGTCAGCGGGCGCAAACAGATCGTTCGTAAAGCCTACGGCACCGCATCAGGTTTGATGTTGGTCGGCAAGATTGAGGACGCCCTGCTCGATCCGGCCTTACACCGGTGCAAGGGTAAGATTGATCTGATTTTCACCTCGCCTCCATTTCCTCTGATCCGTAAGAAGAAATACGGAAACGAGACAGGCAAGTCATACATCGAGTGGCTTGAAAAGCTCGCTCCGAAGCTGTGCGAGTTGCTTACCCCCAAGGGGTCCATAGTAATAGAGGTAGGCAATTCGTGGGAGCCGGGTGTGCCGGTGATGTCTACCCTCGGGCTTGAGGCGCTACTCGCCTTCAAGAAAGCCGGAGGGCTCTATCTGTCGCAGCAAGTTATTTGCCACAACCCGGCACGCCTGCCGAGCCCAGCGCAGTGGGTGAACATCAATCGAGAGCGGTTGAAGGATTCTTTCACACACGTCTGGTGGATGTCTAAGAGCGAACATCCAAAGGCAGATAATCGGAAAGTTTTGTTGCCGTACAGCAAGACCATGAAATCGCTGTTGAAGAGGAAAACTTACAATGCCGGGCGGCGTCCGTCAGGGCACGTCATTTCTGAAACTGGCTTTCTCAAGAATCACGGCGGCGCTATTTCGCCGAACGTAATTGACCCTAATGTCGATGCTGCCCAATTGCCGGAATCGCTACTGACCCTTTCCGGCACGATGGTAGATACGACGTATCGGGACTACTGCTTGAAGAAAGGATATGAACCGCATCCTGCAAGAATGCAGTTGGGGCTGGCTCTATTCTTTATCGACTTTCTCACCGAAGCAGGCGACGTGGTCTTCGATCCCTTCGGTGGGTCAAATACGACGGGTTGGGCCGCTCAGGCGCTCGGGCGGAAGTGGATTTCCGTGGAAGCCAATAAAGAGTATGCGCAGGGGTCAAAGGGGCGATTTGTTCGGAGCGCTGCACCGCGACCGAAAAGAGCTAACTCAAAGAAGGTTGCGCGAAAAGTTAGGAAGCCGGTCCTTATAACCAAGCGCCGTAAGGCGTCTCGCTAACTATCGTCGCTTACTGCCCCTAACGTCGTCTCGCGCTTCGCCATAAGGGCTGCAACGGTCGCGATGCGGACCCGTTCTTCCTGTTCCAAAACGTCCTTTTCTTCCTCTGTGAGTTTTTCAAGCCCTGCGGGGCAACTTTCGAGTTCGCTATCTTGGTAGTGGAGGAGCGAATGCACCGCGAGCCAGATTTCATACCGGCTCTTAAAGGTCGCCGCCAATGCGGTGTCCTTCGCAGCCAGATGCTCCATCTCTGCATGAAAGCGGGGAAAGGCGGCAGAGTAATAGATGTCCAGCGTGCCCTCGTCCATCACGGCAGCGCTGGCAATTTTGTCGGCTTTGATGCCTTCGGGGAAGCGCGCCCAATTTTCGTCGTCCGGCCCAGCAACTGAGATCACGTTGAAGTTCGGGACAGTCGCCTTGTCTTTATTCATTTTCACTGGCGGTTTTTCGACAATGGCATACGGGTGCTGCGCGGTAAGCATAGGTTGCCCTTGCCGGGACAACTCGACGGTAATCTTCCCCGTCTCCCCGATAGCGTTCCCCTCCTTACAATCCAATATCAGGCGCATTCGTCCGCCTTTTAGGGCGGTGCTCCCTACGACCTTGAGATGTGAGCCGACAATGAAATTGAAGCGTGAGTTCTTCGGGTTAATGGGGTCGTGGTAATCTGAGTTTGCGTCGGTTTCAATCCGGATATAGCGGCGGCTGCTCTCATAGAAAGTGATCGGCTTTTCAGCATCCCAAACGATCCTAACAAACGTAGGTGGATCGTTGACTGTGATCGGCGTCGGTGTCTTGGGCGTGCCACCACCGCCGCCGCCTCCGCCACCACCGCCCGGAGCCGTTCCTTCCTTTCCCGTCTTCGGCTGTGTTGTTTCCACACCAACGCCGACACCATGAATCTTTAGAAGCCGCCCCACTTCCTTGCGCATCTGGGCCTCGCTTTGCTCGTCGCGCGACTTCAAGCTGCGTTCGCGGGCCTCATCATTGTGACGCTTTAGTTCATCATCCGATGTGAGGCTGGCGACAATCTCCTCGACGATCCTATCGAACACGAATCCGCTGCGGGTCTGTTCTCGAGTCGAGGTGAACAACTTCCGTTTGGCGTCGGCGGAGAGTCCGTCGCAGTTAATATGACAGATGAGCCGCCCAACCAGATACGGAAGCCCTACGTCTTTCTTGATAACACGCTGCGTCAGATCACCCTGATTTTGACCGTTATTGGTCATAATGATCGGGTGGTTTTGATCGACGTAAGATCGTATGGGACTCTTTTCTTTCTCGGAATGATTGAGAAGCCAATACTCGAAGCCTATGGAGCCAAGGTCGCCAAGCTGAATTGTATGCGTCGGCATGGCGTGCGCCATGCCGATGCCCTTGGCGTCATCTCCGTCATCCACCGCGCCATTGAGGCTGTTTCGGGACCCCTTGATCGTCCTGTTCCACTTAGCCACGTCATTCTGAAACGTAAGCGAGATAATGGGATCGAACAGATACCGGTTCAGCAATCCGTAGACGCTGCCGGGATCAAAAGCTCCATTGTAGTTCGAGAGGTCGTAGCCGAAGTGCCGGATCAACGTCCCTTTCGGAAAATCAAAGCCTGTTGCGCCAACTGAAATGACCTTGCCGTCCACCTTGGCGTACACATAGTGGCCGGTCTTAAAATCGTCCGGCGGCAAATCCAAGAATTTGACCAAGGTGACAGCGATTTCGTCGGAACCGTCTCTCCGGGACACGATCAGGGTGTATTTGGACACCGCGAAGGTACTGGAACCGCCCTGTCCATAGGTGCCAGCCAAATACCTCTTTTTGATCTTGTTGCTTTCATTCAGACTCAGGATTGTCGTCGGCATATCATCCGCAGTAACTCCGATCCCGTTGTCCCGCACACCTACTGTCCGCGAATTCTTTCCTTCACCTTCGGACACTCGCACGACAATATCTTGGGCAAGTGTCCGCCGCTGGGTTGAGGTCATACCACTCAAACCGGCGGGAGGGACATGGAGCCAAGCCTGCGCCGCATCCCTCGGGCTCTTGCACTCGGGAAGGCCATTCCTTTCGTAATGCTCGCGTTCGAGGACCGCGTCAGAAGCGTTCGTTACGCGCTCGATGAGGCAGCGACCGGGATCGGTTGCGACTTCAATTACGCCACGGTTGTTTTCTCTGCCACCGACAGGAACGAACTGTAGCCGCTCCCCAAGTTCGCCTACCAATGAGCCTAGCGCCGTCTCAATGTCCGTTACCGTGGAGGCCGCGAGCGCTACTTCGAGAAAATTCTTTAGTATATCTTCGCCCGGCATATCAGACTCCTGATGGCTTATTTCAGGCGAAACCCAATTTCACCCTTGGATGTGGTCGTCTCGAATTTTGCTTTGACCGCTTTAAGTTCTTTTTCTAGCGCGTCGATGATGCGGCGTGCGTCCTCGGGAGACGAGGCATAGTTGGAACGGTTCGCGAGATTGCCGATTAGCCGGATCGCGCGGAGTGCCTTGGGCACCCGCGCGTTGGCTAAGCGAATGAATTTATCCCGGTCTGATTCTTTAGCTTTCTTGGTCGCCATAATGATGACTGTACATGGGCGATTGGGGCCGTCATGTCAACCAGTTTTTCGTAGATTTTGCAATCATACGTGCAAAGGCGGCCTGTGTACTTAAAAAGTCTATATTCTACGGTGGTTTAGTCGTGCGACCGCAGGCTGCTCAGCTTCTGCCACCGGCGCGAATCCGGGAATCTGCACTTCCAGAATGTCCAGCCGTTGACGGCGGTCTTGGTGATCGCCATCGCCGCCTCGGATGGACTGTTCATCACGTTGCCGTCGAGCATCAGTTGGTCCGACGTGACGTTCGCGAGATACATCGTCCCCTTATATGACGCCTTGAACTCCGTCCCGTTGGGGAAAAGGATTCCCTTGTAGGACCAACCCTTGAGCGCTGCCGTGCTGCCCGCTTCCGAGGATTTGATGTCCAGCCCCAACAGGCCGCGCAACACATCATTGGGTGTCATCTCCTCGGTCTCACGCCGGGCCGTGATCTCCTTGAACACCTCAAAATCGACTTCGATCATAGCCATGTCCCTGCATCTCGTAGCTGTTACAGTACGAATAGTAACTATTTTTACTATTACGTCAATAGTACGTATCGCATCTTTGATGCTTTCAGCTTTGGCAGCGGCGTGAGCGCCAAAATGGCGGCGCGGCACTGCGTCGCCGCGTTCTGGCGTGATCTGGACTCTGGTGTGATCTGAACGCGGTTGTGCGAAAGCGCGCCGCTATTGGTCGGAACTCCTTGGAATTCCAACAGTATCTCGTTTAAAGATCAAAGATGAAAGTTAGCGCAGTCCTGACTTACTCAACTGTTCCATCAGGAATTTTCTGGCTTTTTGAACACGTGCTTCGTCTAGGCGGACGACTTTCAGCTTCGTGGCCCCATTTATGGCCGACCGCTGAGAAGCGGTGGACGCTTCCAATGAAAAAGATAGCTGATTATCTCGCTTATCAGCCTTTTTCATGCCCCGGTCCTCACTGATTCGCTGATTCGATCTTAACTAGTTTGCTCACCACAATCTGCTCTCGGGTTGTGTATCCATCGAGCAACGGTTGGAGAACTGGAAAAGCCTCCTTAGGTGATCGGGTAATGGTCCTGCCTTTTTCTTTCCTCGGCAAGCCATGTTTGAAAAACCTAACAATATTCTTGGGGGCAATACCATCATATTGCAGGAACACGACTTTTTTGTCGGCATCCTTTTCATCCATGGAAGCGGCGTCTTTATGAAGATCAATCGCCAAGCTCTTTGGATAGGGCTCAATGTAGATGACATTGCGAATGCCCGCCGCGATGATGTGACGCGCACAACTGTGGCAGGGGAATGTGGTGCAATATAGAGTGGCACCTTGGAGGCCGGGCTTATTGCCCCGCGCAACAGAAATTATCGCTTCCATTTCAGCATGAACAGCGCGCGAGTATTCGATCAGTCCACGAATCTCGGTCTTGGCGAGCGCAGCGCGCACATCTTCGTATTTCTGTTTCTTTTTATCTATGACCTTTGCTTCCACTAACTCCTTCCATATGTGCCCATACAAGGTCTCTTTCCGCTGGTCATTATGACAAACCTTGCCTCCGTACTTGAAACAGCGGTTGTCACCATCCCCGTCTTCCGAATGGTAGATGCCGCCGCCGAACTTTGGCACGTCATTTGATCCAACACCGATTAACTCTCGTTGGGGCGAGTAAATAGCCGCGCCAACTTGGCGAGAGAGGCAGGCCGAACTGGCTGCGGAAGAAACAGCAGTATACATCGCCGCTTCGTCTACTGTCGGCGTTGCTACTCCAACATTGAACAGAACATCGAAAAACCGCTGCAAAGACCGCTTAGCACGTTCGTCATTTACTCCGTCATTTCTGAGGAAGAAATCCGCTTCGTAGATGGTGTCACGGACTTTCTGTCCATCTGCCATACCCTCGTCTTCGTCTCTCTCCACCAGCCCTTGCACATCACGGTCTTGGATGCCCTTCTGCTCTTTCAACCGTTCCTTGCGAATGCCCTCAGGTGCAAAAACGCCGACGAGCCAGAAGGTATCGCCATAGACGTCTCGGAGATGTCGAACTTCTGCGGGATTTTTCAGGGAGTCCACAATGTGTACAACGCGGCGAGGCTTAGGCGGACGAAGATCATCGCGTCCAATTTCGTAACCATCATTATCGACCCGCTCTGTCGCTATGCGCTCGATTATTTTCCCCGAAAGATAGTCGGCACCAAACTTCCCCCTCAGCATGTTTCCGAGATTTTGCAGTCGTTCGATCCGGGCATTTCCTTCGAGGGCCGCGTCGAATGTTTCACCGATCAAACCACAAGCGTCTTTGATGATGGACGATACTTTGTATGAAACCGCGCGATAGTCGAATTCATCTTTTAGAATGGTGGCTATCAAGCCCGCCGTATACGAAACGCCCGATCCAACTGGCCCGACGAGTGCTATCACCAACTCAGGAGTGCGCCGGTCCTCCAAGTTGACCACCTTGGAATTTTCGTTGGCGGTCTGAATCTTATCGGCCGGTTTAAGCAACGGCACTTCGCTGGCTTGCGCCATGAATTTATCCTTCCACCTAATACTGGAACTTTTCGCCCCGCCACCGATGACGCTCAGTCGTTGATGGCTCTCTAGTTACGCATGTGCTGACCCCGAGGCGAGGCTAACATAGGGATTTCAGAGGTCGATGGAGTTGATCCGGTGATGGAAGCTAAGCCGGTACTTTGTAAGCAGATTTTCGGATATTCCGGACAGTTTCCGGACAAAACAGGGGATGCCTAACCTTTTTCTGATTAGCTATCCACCTGATTTTATTGGATAAACTTGGAGCGGGCGAGGCGAATCGAACGCCCGACCCTAACCTTGGCAAGGTTATGCTCTACCCCTGAGCTACGCCCGCACTCCAAGACGGCGGGTTATGGCCTGTTCCGCCCGGGGATTCAAGACGCAATTCCCGAGGTTTCGGTTGCACTGGGGCCGGCGATTTCCCAACAATCGCCCCTGGTTATGGGGGGCATGGGTGGCTGACCGCGGGCGGAACTTTGGGGAAGGCTACGTCCTTCTCGCCCCCACCCTGGCGGTCATGGGCCTGGCGCTGGCAGCCCCCTTGCTGCTGATGGCCATCACCAGCCTGAAAAGCCAGAGCGGGATTTCCTTTTCCGAGGGGTGGACGCTGAGCCATTATGGCGAGGTCCTGGGCCGCGCCAGCTATCGCAGCCTGTTCCTCCGCTCGGTGCTGATCTCGGGCGCCGTCACGCTGGTGACGGTGGCGCTGGCCTATCCGATGGCCTATTTCGTCGCCTTCCATGCGCGGCGCAAATTCATCTGGCTGGTGGCGCTGACCATTCCGTTCTGGACATCGTATCTGCTGCGCGTCTTTGCCTGGAAAATCATCCTGGGCTTCAACGGCGTGATCAATTCGGGCCTGATGCGGCTGCATCTGATCGACCAGCCGCTGGAATTTCTGCTCTACAATCCCTTTGCGGTGGTGGTGACGCTGGCCCATGCTTGGGCCGCGTTCGCCATCCTGCCGATCTATGTCAGCCTGGAGAAAATCGACCGCTCGTTGCTGGAAGCTGCCAGCGACCTGGGCGACAGCAGGTTTCGGCGCTTCCTGCGCGTCACCCTGCCGCTTTCCATGCCCGGGGTGATGGGCGCCGCGATCCTGATCTTTGTGCCCACCACCGGCGATTTCGTCACGCCGCAACTGGTGGGCGGCACCAAAGGCACCATGATCGCCAATATCATCGAGGTGCAATTCAATGCCGCGGGCAATTGGCCGCTGGGGGCGGCGCTGTCCCTGGTCAGCATGGCGATGGTGGGCATGATCGCCGGCTTGTTCGTGGCCGCGGCGCGGGCGGCGACAAGGGCGGCACGATGAAGAACCGCGCGCTTTTTTCCTACGCCCTGGCCTATCTTGCCTTCCTGTACGTGCCGGTGCTGGTGCTGCCGGTCTTTTCCTTCAACAACTCCGAATTCATTGCCTTTCCCTTGTCGGGCTTCACCACCCGCTGGTATGGGGCCTTGGCCGGCGACACCGCCATGCAACATGCTTTGGGCAACAGCCTGAAGGTCGGGTTGGTCACCGCCCTCCTTTCCACCCTGCTGGGGCTGACCGCCGCCAAGGCCGTGACGCATTACCGGCTGCGTGGCGCGGGCGCAGCGCTGGGCTTCATATCACTGCCTCTTTTCATTCCCGACATCGTGCTGGGCATCTCGCTGCTTCTGCTGTTGGGTGCATCAGGCCTGCCACTGTCGCTGGCGGCGGTGGTGCTGGGGCATATGCTGGTCTGCGTGCCTTTC
>Ga0268266_10006239_pt1 | contig 10945 bp, 9 predicted proteins | sample KBSS13metaG_FD_190356 | JGI IMG/M metagenome (GOLD analysis project Ga0268266, IMG submission 190356) | Switchgrass rhizosphere microbial communities from Kellogg Biological Station, Michigan, USA - KBS S1-3 metaG (SPAdes) (version 2) | ecosystem: Host-associated > Plants > Roots > Rhizosphere >... | reverse complement strand
CGCCGAGGTATCATCAGCCGCTCCGTCATCCTGCAGGAGCTGATCCATGGTCTGGAGGGCCTGATCGTTCCGGTCAAGAACCTGGAGATCGGTCACGGTAGGCGATGTCTCGGCCCCGCGGGAGTGAACATGGGCAAGATCCGCAAAAGTGCCTCCGCCGATCAAGAGGGCAAGAGCAAGAGCACCGGCAAGCGCCGGGCGGAACTGACGGCCGGTGTTGAAGAGCAGACGAGCGCGCATGCGCTCGAACCATCCTGCCGGAGTGCGATTCTGTTCTTCGCGAAGCAGAACTCCAAGCTTCTGATCGAAGTAAGCCGACGGCTCGGGCGCCTGCCAGGTATCGAGCAGGGACATCGTAGCTTGCAGGGACTCAAGCTCCTGACGGCATTCAGCACAGGAGTCGACATGTGCGCGTGCGGAGACGCTGGCTGGCGCGGCCGGATCGAGCAGGAGATCCGGAAGTGCGGATTGGCAGTCACGGCAGTTCATAAAACTCTCTCCAATGTTCTCGTCTGTGTAGCGGTACCATAAGCTCAACCAGAGCCCACAGACTAGATAAAACTTTTCAGCTTCCCGCGCAACGTCTGATAGGCGCGGAAGAGCAACGATTTGGTGGCGGATTCGCTCAACTTGAGCACATCGCCGATCTGTTTGTAGTCCATGCCCTGATATTTGTGCATCAGCACAGCCATTCGCTGGCGTTCAGGCAGGGCAAGGACGTGTTGTCGAATGGACTCGAGTCGTTCGCGGCGGAGCATGTCGCTCTCTGCGCCCGGTGTCGCATCGGCGACGTCGGGCGTCGTTCCGGTCTCGGAATCGACCTCATCCAGATAGATAGTAGAGGCTGCGCGTTCGTGGCGGGTATCGCGGGCGTGATTGACCCCAAGATTCGTGGCGATGCGGTAGAGCCAGGTGCTGAAACGAGCCTCGGCACGGTAGGTCTCGCGCGAGCGGTAAACCCGGAGAAAGACCTCCTGGGCGAGCTCTTCGGCGACGGCCTGATTGTGAACCATGCGATACATGAAGTGGACAATGGGCTTGCGATACTTCTGAATCAAGTAGTCAAAGCCGGCCATATTTCCGGCGCTGAGCTCGAGCATGATGGCGGCATCATCCATCTGCCCAAATTCAGAGAAAGTATGGTGCCGTTGCTGCTCGGCTGACTCAATTTCCTTGAGAAGAGTCGGGTTGACTGCAAGCGTTGCCATGTCTGTGCTAACACTGTTTTCCCTCGAGGGTTGCGGTTTTCCGGAGGTATGGGAAGAATCTTGGGGCCTCTGGGCTTCCGGTGAATCTGGATCGCTGATCGGGGGGCCGGAATGGGGAGGAAGAGGCATGCTCCAGAGCGTTGTGGTGATTGTATCGTCATGAAGGGAGGGAAACTTCCCTTAGTTTGGTATCGCGAGCGTGTTCAAAGGGTTACGGACTGATTTGGGTCTCGAAGATTGAGATGCTATTCTTGGGAAAGCCTTCTTGGAAAAGACAAGGCTCCCTGCCAGCGTAGGGCGCATAACTCAGCGGTAGAGTGCCACCTTCACACGGTGGAAGTCGTAGGTTCGAATCCTGCTGCGCCCACCAATAAAATCAATGAGTTATGTCCTTTCGAATGTCGAAAAGGACGTAAATGGTCAGAATCGAGATGCAGACTCCACAACATTTTGTGGCTAGCGCTCGTCACACCAAAGCTTCCGCACGTTTCCGAGAGAACCGTGCATCGACGACCTTGCTTTGGGCTTCGCTTTCATTTCATACGCGGAGGCGCGCCGGGCGTGGAAGAAATTTATCGACCTGAGTCCCCCATAGAGGTCGTCAGTTCGATCCTCCTCGGTCGAGCTGCGGGGCGGAGAACCGGCCCGCTAATGGGCACAGTTTTAATGAAGCAGCCTCTTGAATGGGATCGATAGCAAATTCGGATAGGGTTGCGGGGGCTGTATCGTCTCGAATTACTCATAATCTCATCCGAGAAAATCGTCAGCCGAATTCGCTCAACCTATGCTGATTTGTGTACAAAGTAAGAAAATTAGAAGCATTGGCGGAGAGGAGGCTTACCAGCTTCCGCGTTCGCCAAAGATATCGATGACGCGGCCCAGCCTCTCCGCGCCCATCGACCAATTGTTCTGCAGCCCTTTTTCTACTGCGTCAGAATCACCCTTGCGCAGGCCCTCGATGATGCGAGCGTGTTCGTCGACTGAAGTGTGCAGGTCATTAATGATGGAACTGGCGTAAAGACGCCAGTATCGCTCGGCCTGCGGCTCGATGGCGTTGTGCAGAGTGAGCAGGCGAACACCTGCGCCTGCATGAACGATAAGCCGGTGGAAGGTGCGATCCAGCTCGAAGATATCTGCGGCGTTTCCTTTGCCTCGTGCGATTGTTTGCAGGCGGGTGTTAAATTTTTCCAACTCTCCGACGATGCGCTCTCGTTCAGCTTTGGGTTTCTGGGCTACGCCGCGTCCGGCGATACCTTCAAGTCTCCCGATAATAAGGTAGAGTTCGTTCGCGTCTTCTTTTGTAAGCGGCGCGACGATCATGCGTGACTTGCTGACAGAGCGCTGTTCGAGCACGTAGCCTTCACGCTGTAGCCAATGAATAGCCGCTCGAACAGGTGTCCGGCTCATATTGAGGCGCTCGGCAAGATCTGCTTCCACGATCCAGGTGCCTGGAGACATGCGGCCATGTACGATGAGTTCGCGAATCTCCTGAAACGCAGTCAGAAGGCTACTGCCGTGCTCGGGCTTTTCCCGTCGTTTGCCTGACGGTGTGGCTCGCGTCCGCCGGCTGCTGCGATCGAGTGGCGGTTTCCCCGAAGCTGTCGTCTTCAAAATGCTGATCCTCGGTTCAAGTTTAAGACACAAAGGCACCTACTGACGAGAGAGGAAATGTACGCGTTTTTGTATTCAAACTAGTCTACAATTCTCGCCATGTCTCCTTTGTCTTCTGTGCATCGCCGCGTTTTGGTTATTGATTCTCATACTGCCGGGGAGCCGACGCGCGTGGTGATCGATGGCGGCCCCGACCTTGGCGAGGGGGACCTGGCAGGGCGAGTGGAGAGGTTTCGGGGAGGGTACGATGCATTCCGCACGGCGGTGGTGATGGAGCCCCGTGGCTCGGAGGTCGTCGTAGGCGCGCTGCTATGTAAGCCTGTCAATCCGGCTGCGGGGGCGGGAGTGATCTTCTTTAACGATGTGGGCTACCTAGGCATGTGTGGGCATGGCACCATTGGGTTGGTAACCACGCTGGCACATATGGGCAGGTTAGAACCAGGCACCCACCTGATTGAAACGCCTGTCGGAGATGTTCACGTAGAGTTGCAGGAAGATGGCTCCGTGTCCGTCCGAAACGTGCTGAGCTATCGCTATCGCAGTGGTGTAGAGGTCGACGTTCCAGGATTTGACCGGTTCACAGGCGATATCGCCTGGGGTGGGAACTGGTTCTTTCTTGTGGCCGATCACAACTACCGGTTGAATGCGGAGAACCGGTCGGAACTGGTCGTTGTGACGAGCGCCATTCGTGCGGCACTTGCGGCGAGTGGTGTGACAGGAGAGGATGGTGCGCTGATCGACCATATCGAACTGTTTGGGCCACCGGTCGATGAGGAGAACTCGAGCCGCAACTTCGTTTTGTGCCCTGGGGCATCCTTCGATCGCTCCCCCTGCGGAACGGGCACCAGTGCGAAGATGGCCTGTCTTTATGCAGATGGAAAGCTGGGGCCTGGCCAGATCTGGCGGCAGGAGGGCATCCTGGGGACCGTGTTCTCTGGCTCGGTGGTTCCGGAGGGAGATGGAGTGATTCCGACGATCAACGGACGAGCTTGGATTACGGCCGAGTCGAGCCTTCTGTTCTGCGACTCCGATCCCTTCGGCGGGGGGATTCGGTTCTGATGGCCAACTTCGACGTCCTTATCGTTGGTGCAGGCATTGTGGGTTGCGCGACAGCTTTGGAGTGCGCCGAAGCCGGAATGCGTGTCGGAGTTGTGGAGCGTGATCTAGTGGGAGGAGCGACCACGGCTGCCGGCATGGGGCATATCGTGGTGATGGACGACTCGCCTGCACAGCTGGCTTTGACAGCTTACTCACGAGAGTTGTGGAGGAAGCTACAGCCGGCATTGCCCCGCAACGCGGAGTACGACCCGCGGGGGACGGTCTGGATTGCAGGCGATGATGAGGAGATGCAGGAGGTCTTCGCGAAGCGCAGGATACTTGGCGAAGCTGGTGTCGTCTCGGAGGTCCTGGATGCGCAGGGTATCGCCGAGGCTGAACCATTCCTGCGTAAGGGGCTTGCAGGTGGGCTGCTGGTGCCGGATGATGGCGTGATCTATCCGCCTGTTGCCGCGTCTTTTTTTCTGGGCGAGGCACAGCGCAAAGGCGCGGTGCTGGTGCGGGGACGGGCTGTCGTTTCTCTGGAACGTGGCCGTGTTGTGCTGGCGGACGGATCCTCGCACGGCGCAGAGCATGTGCTGTTAGCCAGCGGAGCGGAGATTTCGCTCCTTCCGTTTCTGCCGATTCAGAAGCGTAAGGGACACCTGCTGATCACGGATCGTTATCCCGATATGGTGAGGCACCAACTGGTGGAATTAGGCTACCTGAAGAGCGCGCATTCCATTACGGATGACTCTGTTGCGTTCAACATTCAGCCGAGAAGGACAGGGCAGCTACTGATCGGTTCATCGCGGCAGTACGGTGACACTACCCGCGAGGTGAACCCGGCGATCCTGCGACGCATGCTGGACCGCGCAGTGGAGTATATGCCCTGCCTGCGGGAGGTCTCCGGCATTCGCGTCTGGACTGGCTTCCGAGCGGCAACAGCGGACAAGCTTCCGTTGATCGGACCAACGGAGAAAACTTGGCTCCACCTTGCAATGGGCTTTGAAGGGCTAGGCATTACGAATGCACCAGGAGCGGCCCGTCTGGCGGCTGATCATCTGCTAGGCAGGCCTTCCGCCATCGATGCGACACCTTATCTGCCGATGCGCATCGGAAACCCGGAGGCGATGCATGTCTAATGCCGGAGTTATCCGGATACGCGTAAACCGCGTTGCGATCGAAGTGCTTGAAGGCACCACGGTCAGCGCAGCCCTGGTGAGCGCGGGCGTGCCATGCCGGACTTCGGTTACGGGAGAGCCCCGCACGGCATTGTGCGGCATGGGGATTTGTTTTGAGTGTCGCGCGACGGTGAATGGTGTGCCACATCGGCGCACTTGTCAGATGACCTGCACGGAGGGAATGCAGGTGGAGACCGGAGAGTGATACGCGTGTTTGACATTGTGGTAGTTGGTGCTGGCCCTGCCGGTTTGGCGGGGGCTGTGGCAGCTGCGGGATGCGGTCGAACCGTTGGCGTGCTTGACGATAATCCTGAGGCTGGAGGACAGATCTGGCGAACTGGAGTTCGCGACAAGAAGGATGAGAGCGATCAGCCACGGCACAATGCGATGCGCGCCCTTGAAGCATCCGGCGCGGAGTTGCTTACAGGCCATCGAGTGATAGATGTGCCGGAGCCCGGCTTGTTGCAGGCTGCGGTGGAGAAGGATGCGCCGAAAGGAGCAGAACTCATTCGTTGGCGATCCCTGATTGTTGCTACGGGTGCGCGCGAGCGGTTCCTGCCTTTTCCGGGATGGACTCTGCCTGGGGTCTTTGGAGCGGGTGGACTACAGGCACTGGTGAAGGGCGGCCTGCCGGTTCAGGGTAAGCGCATCTTGGTTGCCGGCACCGGTCCGCTGCTGCTGGCCGTGGCGGCTCATCTGAAGCAATACGGAGGGAACATCGTCTGCGTTGCAGAGCAAGCCAGCTATGCGCAGATGATGCCGTTTCTCGTGTCACTGAGCGGCAGCCCGGGTAAGTTACTACAGGGGTTGCGCTATCGTGCGACGCTGGCAGGAACACCCTATCGCACAGGATGCTGGCCTGTGGCGGCAGAGGGGGACTCCGCATTGCGTTCAGTGCGCCTCTCGGACGGGAAGAGGATCTGGACGGAAGTATGCGACTATCTGGCCTGCGGGTTTCACCTGGTGCCTAACACCGAATTGGCCCAACTGCTGGGCTGCGGTCTTCAGAATGGCGCTGTTATTGTCGATCGGCAACAGCGCACTACGGTTCAGAATGTATTCTGCGCGGGTGAGCCAACAGGAATCGCGGGATTGGACGCTGCGCTCGTTGAGGGAGAGATTGCCGGTTACGCTGCAGCCAGTGCTCCGGAACGTACGGCATCACTGATGGAGCGCAGGGACAAGGAGAGTGCCTTTGGCGCCCGGCTGACGAATGCATTCCGTCTGCGTCCTGAGCTCCGCAGTCTTTCCGAGAGCCACACGATCGTCTGCCGGTGCGAGGACGTTCCATACGGCGAGCTTCGGGAGCGCTCGGGCTGGAGCGACGCGAAACTTCAAACACGATGTGGCATGGGGTCGTGCCAGGGACGCATCTGCGGCGCCGCCGTGGAAGCACTCTTCGGCTGGCAGCCGGGCTCGGTACGGCCACCTATCTTTCCCATTCCCATCGCCGACTGGTGCGATGGGAAAACTATTTCTAACGAATCAACCGAACCTTAGGAGATCCGATGAACTGGTCAGGAGTTATTCCCGCTACTACTACGCCGTTTGATAGCAACTTTGCCGTCGATCATAACCTTCTCTCACAACACACCAGATGGCTGCTGGAGAATGGGTGTTCTGGACTTGTGATGCTTGGCTCTCTTGGTGAGGGAGCGACGCTTGAACATGACGAGAAGATCGCCGTGCTGAAGACGGCTATCAAAGCTTCCGAGAAAGCCGGTACGCCGGTTGTTGCTGCTATCTCTGCGCTTTCTACCGCGGCGGCGGTGAAGCTGGCGAAGGAGGCGGAGGCGATTGGATGCTCGGGCCTGATGGTTCTGCCTCCGTACGTGTATACCTCTGACTGGCGCGAGATGAAGCAGCACGTGGCTGCGATCTTTGAAGCGACGAAGCTCTCATGCATGCTATACAACAACCCTGTGGCGTATACGACAGATTTCCTTCCTGTACATCTTGCGGAGCTGGCCGGGGAGTTCGGGAATCTGCAGGCTGTGAAAGAGTCGAGCTCGGATGTGCGCCGTGTGACGGCGATTCGCGAGGTGCTGGACGACCGCCTTAAGATCTTTGTGGGTGTAGACGATGCCATTGTGGAAGGAATCGCTGCCGGCGCCTGCGGATGGATTGCGGGACTGGTGAATGCATTTCCGAGGGAGTCGGTGGAGCTGTTCAATCTGGCAATCGCAGGCAAACGTCAGGAAGCGTTTCAACTGTACAAGTGGTTTCTTCCGCTGCTGCGTTTGGATACCGTTCCGAAGTTCGTGCAGTTGATCAAGTGGGTGCAAGGGCAGACAGGAACAGGAACGGAGACGGTCCGTGCGCCTCGTACGGTTCCCTATGGTGTGGCACTGGAGCATGCACAGGCTGTGCTGGAGACTGCCCTGGCGAATCGTCCGGCGATTCAGTCCACGCCATTTCCAGCGCTGCAGGGAGTTTAGTTCAGTCACGACGGAGAGGGGCGGCTGAATGAGGCAGAACCTGTTTGCAACGAGGTATGTCGTGGCAGCACTTCTTACTGCTGTTGGTCTCTGTTGCACATCTGCCGCGCAGGCGTCCACTCCGCCCATGGGATGGAATAGCTGGAAACACTTTGCGGAGAATCGAGTTCTAACCGCGTTCGTGTAGAAAACGATGGCCGGAGAGGGACTCGATCCGGCCATCGTTTTATCTCATCAACTTGTAGTCTTCACGAAGGGAAGAGCAACAGTTTATGGGGCAAGCATTGGAACAGGAGCGTGAGTCGTCGCAGGAGTTCCGCAGGGCGCTCGGTCTCTTCGATTCAGTGATGATCGTCGCCGGTGTCATGGTCGGGTCGGGCATCTTCATTGTGAGTGCCGAGATCGCGCGACAGGTGGGGTCGGCGGGCTGGCTCATCGTCGCCTGGGTTATTACCGGTCTGCTCACTGTGGCTGGAGCGCTGAGCTATGGAGAGTTGGCAGCCATGATGCCTGCGGCAGGAGGCATGTATGTTTATTTGCGAGAGGCATTTTCTCCCCTGGTGGGATTCCTTTACGGCTGGACACTGCTGACGGTCATCCAGACCGGGACAATCGCCGCCGTAGCCATCGCTTTCGCTCGTTTTGCCGGTGTCCTCTTTCCGGTCATCAGTGAGACGCACTATTTGATTCGTCCGGTTCGCGTTCTACCGGGATACGCCCTCTCTCTATCCACGGCGCAATTGCTCGCGCTTGGGATCGTGCTCCTCGTCGCTATCGTGAACAGCTGCGGTGTGCAGTGGGGCAAACTGATTCAAAATATATTTACAGTGGCGAAGCTTGTGGGAATCCTCACACTTCTGGCGTTGGGCGCTTCTGCTCTCTTTCATAATCCATCCGTGTTGCGTACGAATTTTTCTCATGCGTGGACACCGCACAATGTGACCTCCATCCATGGCCTGGACGTGAGGACGGCATTCGGGATGCTGATCGCTCTCTGTGTGTCACAGACGGGCTCTCTCTTCTCTGCGGACTCGTGGCATGACATTACGTTCGTGGCCGGTGAGGTTCGAAACCCCAGGCGTAATCTGCCGCGATCCCTTGCGTTGGGCACGTCGATAGTGATTGCGCTCTATCTGTTATGCAATCTCTGCTACCTCGCGGTACTCCCGATGGAAAAAATCCAGACGGCTCCGGGGGATCGGGTGGCGACACTGGTTGTGGATACAGTGTTGCCAGGGATCGGGAAGGCTGGCATGGCAGTGCTCATCATGGTGTCTACATTTGGAACGGTGAATGCGCTGACGCTTGCCGGAGGTCGAGCTTGTTATGCAATAGCGCAGGATGGGCTTTTTTTTCGTCGTGCAGGAGTTCTCAGCCGCGCGCAAGTACCGGGGTGGGCGTTGGGTTTGCAGTGTCTGTGGTCACTTGCGCTCGTTCTACCACGTACCTTCGACCGTGAAACAGGAATATACGGAAACCTATATAGCAATCTGCTGGACTATGTGATCTCGGCCGCGCTGCTGTTCTACATCCTGACTGTAACGGGTTTATTTCGCCTTCGCCGTACGCAACCACACACAGTTCGACCCTATCGCTGCTGGGGTTATCCGTGGCTGCCGCTGTTCTATATCTTTGGAGCCAGTGTCGTCCTTGTGGCTCTCTTCGTGTATAGGACATCAACGACTTGGCCAGGACTCATAATCGTTCTTAGCGGAGTGCCGGCCTATTTTCTTCTATGCAGCAATGAGAAAAGGAAGAGACTGAAGGCGGCCTAGCTTTCGGTTTACTGATGAGTGAACGATCTGTGCTCTTCGCTTCGACATAGAACGCGATCCTGCTTGCATGAAAGACGCTACGCGGAGCGATCGAAGGGAGGTTCTGGTAAAGACCATCCGCTCAACTTAGAGTACAAGGGCCATTCCGTTGATCATGTGCAGTCGAAGACACTCTTGTTCGCCAGATCCAGTAATATGAGCCTAGTCGAACAGGTTCATCGGACTGTCGAGCTGCTACTCAGTTCGATGGAGAATTTCGCGAGCACCTAAGTTCATTACTCGCGGCCAATTTTCGAGGATTGATATTAACTGGCTTAAAGCTCGACCGCGACCAGGTGATATTAATCTTTGCCTGGTCTCGCTGGGAAAGCCGATAAGAGAACTTCATTTTTCGCAAAGTGCGGATTCGCGAGACGCATAAGGAACTTTCCGAGCAGGCAATCTGTCGTGAGATGAATTCGCGTCACGGTCAAAAATTACTTGAGAGGATTTTATGAGCACAGTCAGGTTATGGACGGATGAGGAAGTAGCGAACAGTCCCCGTGTAAAGGCAGTCTTTGACGATATCCGTGCGACGCGCAAGTCTGAATTTGTTAATAATTTCTGGAGAGCCCTTGCCAATCAGCCAGCGCTCCTCGAACGAACATGGTCGAGCATCAAGGAAGTCATGTTCAAAGAGGGTGCGCTCGATCCACTCACGAAAGAGTTGATTTATATTGCGGTTTCTGCAACGAACGGCTGTAGCTATTGTGTGCATTCCCACACTGCCTCTGCGCGAGCCAAAGGAATTTCCGATGAGCAGTATGCGGAGCTATCTGCCATCATCGGCATGGCAAACGAAACCAACGCGCTGGCAACAGCGCTGCAGATCCCTGTTGATTTGCAGTTTATGGTCGAATAGAAAACCACGAGCCTTCCAATAGAAGCCGGACAGAGACGAACGCATTCGCTTTGATGATGGAGAATTAATTGGAACGAGCGACCGAATCGTTAAGACACGTGTAAATGAACTAGACCGTATATTCGCGACTATTCAGAATCAAATATGGCTCTTCCGCAGCCAGACCATCGGATCTCGTCAGAGACAGTCCTAGAAGCACATGGATGCATCGTGGCAGCATTGCGGAGCATGATCGATTGGCTGCGGTAGCGGCCGTCCGCGAACATATTCGACGCGTTCGTGTTCGTCGCTAAATTGCCTTGAATTTAATTTGTAAGATTTCTTTGACGGAATTCTGATATCTGATATATCTATTGCATGCTTTATCAGTGGCCCCAAGTCGATGCATTGCGCGTTGCTGCTGATACCTCCGTTTCTCCTTGTCGATGTTTCTAAGCAGAACCTTGCGTTCACTCCCCTAAATATTCCCTTCGATTGTCCACAGATTTCTATCTGTGCCCATTAGTCACTTTTTGATCGCAGCCGGGAGACCTTCATCGTGCGCCGCCATACTATTTCTGTATTCATGCTGGTTTGTCTCGCGACCGGCATAGTGTTTGCACAGAACATCACAACGCCGGAAGAAGCATTTGGTTTTAAACCAGGGACAGATCGTAAACTCGCCGACTGGACGCAGTTAACCGGTTACTTTCAGACGGTCTCTCGTCAATCAAACCGAGTCCACTATGAAGAGCTGGGGAAGACAACCGAGGGTCGTCCTTTTGTAGCACTCACCATCTCCTCCCCAGAGAAC
>Ga0268266_10006238_pt1 | contig 10947 bp, 11 predicted proteins | sample KBSS13metaG_FD_190356 | JGI IMG/M metagenome (GOLD analysis project Ga0268266, IMG submission 190356) | Switchgrass rhizosphere microbial communities from Kellogg Biological Station, Michigan, USA - KBS S1-3 metaG (SPAdes) (version 2) | ecosystem: Host-associated > Plants > Roots > Rhizosphere... | reverse complement strand
CCGATGTCATGCCGCTGGGAGCGCGGCGCTCCAGAGCCGCTCATTCTTCGGTTTGCCACAGCCCAGGAGCGGGCTATGGAGAGCCGCGCTCCCGGCGCGACCCTTGCTGAACCAAAAAAATCACAAACTCGGAGCGAAGCCGAAGGGGCTGCTTCTTCTTGCCGATATACTCGGCATCAGAATAACTCTGCTGCCTCAACATCAACCTCTGGTCCGCACACCAACTGCCATGCTACTAGTGGTGGATTCGTTTCCTTTGTCCCGAGGATCCTGGGGTGCGACAAGCCAAGTTGGTTGGGCAACCCGCCTAAGTCTGAGTTAGTTGCGCAACCCGCCTAAATCTGACAGGCTGTGTGCATTCAGTGCTTAGTGTTGCGTGTTGAAAGGTCGCGGACGGCATCGGCTGATGCTACACAACGCATCAAAGGAATGTCGGACGCTCGTGATACTTAATTTGGATATTTGGATCGGTCAGATGTGCTATTTTGGCACCAATCCTGCACAGAAGAACCGGAGAAACGCCACATTTGCTGCGGCCGCTCCATGGAGTGCAGTGTTGAGTTTACATCAACATGCTTTGCGAGCCGATCACAGTTTAAAGTTTGGCTGGGGTAAGGTTTGGCTGGGATAGGGTACCAGTCAAACGTTTTTAAGGTTTGGCTGGGGAATCGGTAATTTATTGAAATGTTGGCTGTCCGAGGGAGGGGCTCGTGTCCAACAATATTCCGCGCATGAAGAGGGCCTTTGACCTGGTCGTTGGCCTGCTTATGATATTCTTGCTGCTGCCCGTTTTGGCAGTGTCGGCGATTTGTCTGCTGATCACTGAGGGGCGGCCGGCATTTTACATATCCCGTCGTCGCATAGATCAAGGTCCCGCACGGAAGATTATAAAATTCCGCACGATGCGTCGCGATGCAGATCGGGTTGCCAATCGCGATACGGTTCCCCTCAATGGAACGCGCTTCCTGAATCTGCCGCACGACTCGCCCCTCTACACGCCGGTCGGGCGCTTTATCGAGCGCGCGATGCTTACAGAGATGCCTCAGCTTGTGCATGTGCTGCAGGGCCGGTTGAGCGTCATCGGCAATCGGCCGCTGCCCGACAACGTGGTGCTGGCGCTGACGGAGGCTTTCCCGCAGACTGAACAGCGCTTCCTCGTACGCTGCGGTCTGACCGGCCCCGTCCAGCTCGTCGGTCGGGACAATCTTTCCGACGAGGCCAGGCTGGAAATCGAGATTGCCTATTGCGAAGCTGTCCTTCGATCCTATTCGGTCAAGCTCGATCTGCTGATCCTTCTTTACACGGTCTTTGGTGGGCTGATGGGCCGGTTTCGCCTGACACACGAGGAGGTTCTGGCTCTGATTCGACGCCATAGCGGTTCGCCGGTCCCAGTGCCGACGCCGGAGCACCGGCCCCCGCCGATTGACCTTGGCGTCCCGCTTGCGGCGCCGGAGGGCCGGCACTTTGCAACCGAGCTGCCAGCCCGGCGACCGGCGTCGGTTCGCAAGAAATTGGCGGTGCGCCAGGAAGGAGCACGGTGACCACGGCCGTCGCCCTTAGGGCATTGCGCCTGAGTTGGTCATTCGCCGCATGGGCAGCGACAGTCTTTGCCTTGCTGGGCAGCGGACCTGCCATGGCTGCGGAAGATTTTATTGTGGGTCCAGGCGACAAGCTGGCCATTTCCGTGCATCGGCGCGCCGATCTATCCGGGGAATTCCGCGTGCTACCGGGCGGCGCCGTGTCCCTGCCCTTCCTCGGCAATCTGCCTGTCGCGGGAAAATCGGTGGAACAGGTGCGCGACGCCGTGGCGCAACGCCTCCGCGAGGATGCGGCGCTGTTGGATCCGCGCGTTTCCGTGGAGATCGCTGAAATGCAGCCGATCCTTGTCGCCGGTCCGGTGCGACGGCCTGGCCAATACCCGTATCAGCTCGGCATGACCGTCAGCCATGCGCTTGCGGCAGCCGGCGGCGTCCGCCGGCTGGACCCGGAAGAGGCTGGCGCGCATATCGAGGTCGTTCGGCTGCGCGAACGCCTCCGGCAAGGACAGGAGAGCTACGGTTTGGCATTGGTGCGTCATGCCCGATGGACCGCGGAAGGGCGAGACGCCGAAGATTTCGAGGTCCCCGTGGAGGCAGCACGCTACCTTTCGAGCGAGCGGCTGCAACAGACCCTCGCCAGCGAGCAGCAGATTCTCCGCGGCCGCAACTCCAACTTCCGCAGCCTGCTCGATATGCTGGCCGCGCAGACCGCGGCGCTGAACGAAGAGGTCGAGGAGCGGCAGCTCAACGCCACGGCGAAGGAGAAGGAACAGGCGCTGCTGCAGAAGGAGACCGAGTACGTGGATTCCCTCATGCAGCGAGGCCTGACTCCCCGCACAACGCGCGTAATCGAGCTCGCGCGGCTCGCGACACAGGTGGATGGCGAGCGTCGGCAGATCCTCTCCAATATCGCGCGTGCGCGGCAGGAAATCATTCGCCTGGAACATCAGCGCAGCAATGCAGGGACGCAGCGTCAACTCGAGGCCCAAATTGGTCTGAAGGAAGCCGAAGATCAGATGGCCGGCCTACGGGTGACGCTGGAAGAAGTGCGATCCGGCCTCGCGCATCTGAGCGACGCCCTGCCAACCGACGAGGCTCCGCTCGGCGCGCCCCCTAGCGCAAAGATCGAGATCCTGCGGATACGCGACGCGCCGCCGCATTGGATTGAAGCCAATGCCGATACGCCGCTGCTACCCGGCGATCTTGTTGATTTCTCTACCCGACGGGCGAGCGCCAGCGGACGCGTCGCCCTAGGCCAGCCGCGTTGACGGGCAAGGAGATGACCTACGAGGATGTTTTGGCCGGTGGCAACGCTCATCTCGAGCGGAACACGGGCGCGGCGGAGCGAATTGCGGTGATCGGCGCCTCCGGGAGGTCGGGCTCTGCTTTGTGCCGTTTGCTCACTGCTGAGGGTCATCATTTCGTCCCCGTACAGCGCCAGGCCGGCAGTGTGCCATTGCCGGGCCTTGTTGCCGAACCTCGGATCGCAGATCTCGGTGATTCAAAGGCCCTCGCGGCCGCCCTGGCTGACGCGACTGTTGTGGTCAATACGGCGCATGCGCGCTGGACACCGCAGGTGATCGCCGCCGCGCCGCGTGATGCGCGGTTGGTACTGATGGGGTCGACGCGTCGGTTCTCGCGGTGGGCGGATCCGCACGGAGACGGCGTTAGGCTCGGAGAGGCTGCCTTTCTCGCCAGCGGCCGGTCGGGTGTCATGCTGCACCCCACGCTGATCTACAGCCGATATGGCAACGGAGATGTGCAGCGCCTGGCCGCGTTACTGTCACGACTCCCGGTCGCGCCACTGCCGGGCGGCGGCCGGTCTCTGGTCCAGCCGATCCACCAGGGGGATGTGGCGCGCTGCCTGCTGGCCGCCGCGTTGCACCGTTGGGACGCGGCAGAAACCATCGTTATCGCCGGACCCGAACCGATTCCCTATCGCGATTTCCTGCGCATCGTCGCCGAGGCTGCCGGTCTGAGCGCGCCGAGGGTATTGGAAGTCCCATCCGGTCTGCTGCGCATGATGGCGCCACTCAGCGCCATCCTCCCTGGAGTGCCGCGCATCGGCAGCGCGCAGATTCGCCGACTGACGGAGGACAAGGCCTTTGACATCACTTCCATGCGGCAGCGTCTGGGCGTCGTACCGATGCCGCTGAGCGAGGGACTGGCAGAGCCCTTGTCACTTTCCTGCCCCCGCCACGGGGCCTCGACCTTCACTCTTTCAGGAACACGCAGATGAAGGTCGTCATTTTGGCCGGCGGCTCCGGCACGCGCGCTTATCCCTACACGGACTATCTGCCCAAGCCGATGATGCCGGTTGGTGGCAAGCCGATCCTGCTGCGTGTGATGAACCTATACGCCCGGCAGGGCTACACGGAATTCGTGCTCTCCGTCGGCTATCGCAAGGAGGTCATCCTAGACTATTTCGAGGGGCGTGATTTCGGTTGGCGCATAGACATAGTAGACACCGGCGCGACGACCGATACCGGCGGACGGATATGGGGCTGCCGCCACCTGCTTGGCGAGACCTTCATGGCGACCTACGCCGACGGGCTGTCCGATGTTGTGCTGGACGATCTGCTGACCTTCCATCGCCATTCCGGCCGGCTCGGCACCATCACCTCGGTGCCGTTGCGGTCGCAGTACGGGACCATCGAAGCGGATGAGTCCGGCATCATCCGTGATTTCCGCGAGAAGCCGGTGCTGCAGGATCATTGGATCAATGCAGGCTTCTTCGTGATGGAGAAGCGCATCTTCGAGCACTGGCGCGGCGAAAACCTGGAACGTGAAGTGTTCCCGAATCTTCTGTCAGGGCGCCATCTCGGCGTCTATCGGCACCACGGCTTCTTCAAGTCGCTCGACACTTACAAGGACCAGCAGGAAATCGAAGCCATGTTCGCTGCAGGCAACTTGCCCTGGATCCGCAATGGAGTCGCAGCATGAATTATCAGTCCGGCGCCGCGGCGAAGCCACAGCCCGGGTTCTGGTCGGGCAAGCGTGTCTTCGTCACCGGCGCGTCCGGATTTCTCGGGTCTTGGACGGTGAAGGAGCTCAACCTCAGAGGCGCGACCACGATCGGCTACGTGCGCGATGGTGGGCACCACCTGTCGCGCCGTGACGATCCGGAGACCGAGCCGCATTTCATCGTCAACGGGGCGCTCGAGGATTACGAGACGGTCTTGCGGGCGATTAACGAATATGAAGCCGACAGCGTGCTACATCTCGGCGCGCAGCCCATCGTCGGCATCGCGAACCGCAACCCGCGCTCCACCTTCGATGCGAATATTCGAGGCACCTGGAACGTGCTCGATGCCTGCCGAGAGCTCGCCGGCCAAGTCAAGCGTATCGTCGTGGCTTCCTCGGACAAGGCCTATGGCGTCGCGGCGAAGTTGCCATATGACGAGACCATGCCGCTGAACGGCAACCATCCTTACGACGCCTCGAAAGCTTGCACGGACATCATCGCGCAGACGTATTTCCACAGCTACGGGCTGCCGGTCTGCGTGACTCGCGCGGGCAATTTCTTCGGTGGGCGTGACCTGAATTTCAATCGCATCGTGCCAGGCGTGGCGCGCTGGGCCATCCGCGGGGAACAGCCGGTAGTGCGCTCAGACGGTTCCATGATCCGTGACTATATTTATGTCCGCGACGTCGTGCTTGGCTACCTGACCCTGGCCGAGCGAATGGAAGACCCGGCGCTGCATGGCCAAGCTTTCAACTTGTCGACCGAGCAGCCGATCTCGGTGATCACGCTGGTGCGACGCATCCTTGCCGCGGCGGGTCGAGAAGACCTGGAGCCGATCATCCAGGGCAGGGCGACCAACGAGATTCCGGAACAGCACCTCTCGGCGGCCAAGGCCCGGTCACTGCTCGGATGGTCTCCGTTGTGGACGCTGGACAAGGCGCTGGACGAGACACTGGCCTGGTATCGCGGCTGGCTCGAGGTCGCGGAACGGTTTCCGAATGACGAGACACGGCCAGTGAACTGAGCGGGTGCCTCCGCGGCATGTAGCTCTGCGGATGGGAGAGGACGAAGTGGACCTGATCGCAAAGCAAGAGCGTGAAAGCCGGTTCTGGGACGCCAAGCAATCCGCGCATGCCGGTCGGGATCCCGCGCTCTATCGCGTGATGGCAGGGGATCTCAGCGATCGCTCCGTGCCTTGGCTGCCCTATCTCGGCTTTCCGGATTATGTCCGCTGCGTGCTCGATCATCTCGGTGATCTTCGCGGTTCGCGCGTGCTGGATCTGGGCTGCGGCACGGGGTTCATGTCCTGCCTGTTCGCGGCGGCCGGTGCCCAGGTCGATGCCATCGATGTCTCGGAGTCGTCGCTCGAGGTGGCGCGTTGGCGCGCGGAGGTCAGCGGGCTCGACCACCGCATCAGCTTTCACGCCGTACCGGCTGAAGCGTTGCCCTTCGATGACGGGCAGTTTGATGCCGTCAGCGGTGTCTTCGCACTGCATCACCTCGATCTGTCTGTCGCCGGCCCGGAGCTTCGTCGTGTTCTGAAGCCGGGCGGGCGAGGGGCGTTCATCGAAACTTCTGCCAACAGCATACTGTTGATGACCGCGCGGCGCCTGCTACCGGGCCGGCTTGGCATCGAGAAGGCGAGTAGCGACGATGAGGCGCCGCTCGGACGGGCGTCGCAGAATCTGCTGGATCGAGTTTTCGATGGCACGGTGAAGTTCGAGTATCCCAACACGCTGCTTTTCCGCATGTTGAGTTACTTGCCGCCCATGCATCTTCGGCCCATGCAGTACATGCTTTCGAAGGTGGATCGTCTTGTTCATAGGGTGCCGGCTTTCAGAACGCAGTCCTATTTCGCGGTCGTGACCTTTCGGCGAAGCGGACAATGAGGCACCGAGCTGGGTTTACGAGCAGGCCATGCGGTCCTCCAGTTCGGTTTTTCGTATGCAGATAGGAAAGCGAATGCCGCCTCCTGCCGCCGCTCGACGATCCACTCAGGAAGAGCGGATCCCTCGCAAGTATACCGGCTTGTGCGTTGTAGCCCTTCGGCTCGCGTTCTTCGCGTGCCTCGTCGTGCTTGTTCTGCTTTCTTGGCTTCCAGGCGACGCGATGGTCCGAACAGGCATCGGCGGGCAAGTTGAACACACCGTGGCCTACTTCGGCACGGCAGTCATCATGGCTTTGGCATATCGAGAGAGGCCGCGCCTTCGCCTCCAAGTCCTTCTTCTTGTCGTGCTCGCGGGAATCCTCGAAGTCGGTCAGCTCTATGTGCCCGGCCGGAGCTTCGCCGTTTTTGATTTCGCGGCCAGTAGCGCCGGCGCCATCATTGGAGGCCTTCTGATGTGGTCAGTGCGGCCACGCGTACTGATTTACCTGGGCGTGTCGTCAGTTGAGCCAGAAAAGGGCGCCGCGTAGACGCGCTTCACGACCACGCCGCGCCTCCTGCACTCGCTCCGCGAGGACCCCAGAAATCATCAAGCCGACAACTGACGCCACACCCGAGGCTGGAATGCGAACTCAGCATCATACCACGAACGCAAACGTCGCGACCGACAGGATGCACACAGAAGTCCATATGACAGCAGAAGTAGGACGGGAACTGAGCGTGGCGTGAAGTCCAGGCAGTCGAGCCCAGAGCGCATAAGAGGCGATCAATAGCGGCATCAGCACGATGATCAGAGCCGCCACCGGGGTGTCGCGACAGAACATGTCGATGGCGACGAGATACGCTATTCCAGAAATCGGAACGAAAGGGACAGCCAAATAAGCCGCCCATCTTGGCATGGAGCCGAATCTCGCGCCTAGTACGAGTAGAATCGCCAAGATAGTCCAAAGTCCGGCAGTGAGGACGATCGCTTCGAAAGCGCCTGCAATTCGCGCTTCACCACCGCCGTTACGCTGATATGCGACATTGTCGAGCATAAGAAAGTACAGGATGGCCGCAGCAGCCATAGCCAGCATGAATCCAAATGGAGGGGCACGCGATGACGATGATCGTGCGGGCATAACGACTTGCTCGGTTGTCGACGCCAAATCCTACCTAACTAACTGCGGACGTGCGACTGTAGTTGGCGCCTGCGTCTCGCCGACGTTGGCAGCCGTCCCGATCACTCTGGGCACCAGCTCGCTATCGGCATCCCGGCAGATATGGGCCTTCATGCCGAAGTACCGTCGGCTGCAACGTGCTTGACCCGCGATGTCGCGCGTCGCCAGTGTGGCTAAGAAGGGCGATACCGCGACAAGCGACCGGGACGATCTGTGCTTTGGGCGGCGACGACGGCGACAGCCTCGGAGGCGAAGCGGGAGCGGACATCCTGCGGGGTGGCTTCGGAGGGGACCGGCTGAACGGTGGTGCCGACAACGACCTCCTGCAGGGCGGAGCGGACGCTGACTATCTCGACGGCGGATCGGGCGACGATCGGCTCGAGGGCGGCGACGAGGTCCCGTACGGCGGTGACGGCGATGATCTGCCGTGTGGAGGCGGCGGCGCGGACCAGCTTCACGGCGGCGACGGCAGCGATACGGTGAGCTATGACGGCGCCGACGATCGCCATCTCGACCATCTCGGCCGCACGATCCTTCGCTGGCTATCTGCCGGTGGCCGAGACATGGCCGGGCGCGCCGGCAGTGTTATAACGGGCTTGGCCGCAGAATTGCCCGTTAAGCGGCCCGTGTGGAGGTTGACAGGTAGATGAATGACAGGAAGCCGATGCCGGAGGCCACTGCAAGCGCAGAGCCCCGGGATTTCATTCGCGACATGGTCCAGGCTGACCTCGCCCGCGGCCTGGTCGAGGGCATCGTCACGCGCTTTCCACCGGAACCGAACGGCTACCTGCATCTCGGCCATGCCAAGTCGATCTGCCTGAATTTCGGACTTGGCGTCGAATTCGGCGGCCGCTGCCACCTTCGTTTCGACGACACCAATCCCGTGAAGGAGGAGCAGGAATACATCGACGCCATCAAGCGGGACGTACATTGGCTCGGCTTCGACTGGGGCGAGCATCTATACCACGCGTCTGACAATTTCCAGACGTTGTACGACTGGGCGGAGCACCTCATTCGCGCCGGCCTCGCCTATGTCGACGACACGCCCCCCGACGAGATGCGGGCGATGCGCGGCACGCTGACCGAGCCGGGCCGTGCTTCGGCCGATCGCGACCGTTCGGTGGAAACCAATCTCGGCCTGTTCCGCGACATGCGCGCCGGCAAGTTTCCGAATGGCGCCTGCGTGCTGCGGGCGAAGATCGACCTCGCTTCCGGCAACATGAACCTGCGGGACCCCGTCCTGTATCGCATCCTGCACGCGCCTCATCCGCGCACCGGCACTGAGTGGTGCATCTACCCGACCTACGATTTCGCTCATGGCCAGTCCGACGCCATAGAGCGTGTCACGCACTCGCTCTGTACGCTGGAATTCGAGGACCACCGTCCTCTTTACGACTGGTTTCTCGACCACCTTCCGGTCCCGTCGCGGCCCCGCCAGACCGAATTCGCCCGCCTCGTTCTCGGATACACCGTCCTTTCCAAGCGCTACCTGACGGATCTGGTGCGGCGCGGCATCGTGAGTGGCTGGGACGATCCGCGCATGCCGACCCTGGCAGGCCTGCGCCGCCGCGGCGTGCCGCCGGAGGCGATCCGCGACTTCGTTCGGCGCATCGGCATGTCCAAAGCCAACAGCGTCGTCGATATCGCCATGTTCGATCACGCAATTCGTGAGCGTCTCAACCAGGCGGCCCAGCGGCGCATGGCGGTCCTGCGGCCTCTCAAGCTCGTGATCGAGAATTTTCCCGAGAACCACGTCGAAGAGCTGGAGGCCGTCAACCACCCGGCGGACCCGGCCGCCGGCACGCGCACCCTTCGCTTCAGCCGGGAGATCTTCATCGAGCGCGACGACTTCATGGAGAACCCGCCGAACAAGTTCTTCCGAATGGCGGTGGGGCGAGAGGTGCGGCTGCGCTATGCCTATCTCGTCACCTGCCGCGAGGTCGTGAAGGACGCGGACGGCAACGTGGTGGAGCTGCGTTGCACCTATGATCCAGCCAGCCGCGGCGGCAATGCACCGGACGGTCGAAAGGTGAAGGCCACCCTGCACTGGGTGTCGGGCCGGGACGCACGCCCCGCCGAGGTCCGTTTGTACAGTACGCTCTTCAACCGCCCCGACCCGGGAGCCGGTGGCGATCTGGACGCCGACCTGAATCCAGGCTCGCTCGAAATCGTGTCGGGCGCGCTGCTGGAGCCTTCGTTGGCGGAGATGCCCGTGGGCGAAGCCGTGCAATTCGAGCGGCTGGGCTATTTCTGCGCGGACCCGGCGAGCGGCCCGGACACCCTAGTGTTCAACCGCACGATCGAGCTGCGCGACACCTGGGCAAAGATGCAGGTCGGTGAGTGATTTTGAAGGAGGACATCGTGGCAAAGCGAATCGTGGAGAGCCCGCAGGCGATGAAGGCGCTGGTCGGTCAGGAGCTGGGGGTCAGCGACTGGCTGGAAATAACCCAGGAGCGCATCAATACATTTGCCGAAGCAAGTGGCGACCATCAATGGATCCATGTCGATGTCGAGCGCTGCAAGACGGACATGCCGGATGGGAAGACCATCGCGCACGGCAATCTTACCTTTTCCGTGATCTCCACCTTCGGCAAGGATGTCCTCAAGATCGAGAATGTGCGGAACGGCATCAACTACGGCTCGAACAAGGTGCGCTACACCAGCCCCGTGCAGGTCGGTGCGCGCATCCGCGGCCGCCAGAAGCTGCTCGCCGCCGACGACATGCCGAACGGCGGCATTCGCATGACCTACCAATGGACCGTCGAGATCGAGGGCAAGGAGCGTCCGGCCTGCGTTGCCGAGACCATGAGCATCGCCTACGCCAAGACATAGGCGATCGCGCTTTGTGCCCGGCCCCAAGGCCGTGCACTTGGCGCAGCGTTGTCAAATCGATGTCATGCTGCTGGGAGCGCAGCTCTCTAGTGCCGCTCTTTCTTCGGTTTGCCACAGCCCATGAGCGGCTCTGGAGAGCCGCGCTCCCAGCATAACGCCCTCATCGCGCTCGCCTAACGATTGCCGCCGACAACGCCCATGATCCAACCGGCGAGTCCGTCGAGCACGTCTTCCAAGGCTTGCTCGTCCGTACGTCCCGATCGCGCGAGGACGTGGAACGCATGATCGGCACCTTTGATCGTTCGAAGGACGGCGCGGCTGCCGAGATCTCGAACCACCGGGAGCAGGAGCTTTCGGTCTGCCAGCGCGTCGCGATCGCCCTGGATGAAAAGCATCGGTATGTCGATCCGGGCGAGATGGTCGGCGCGCGTGGCGGAGGGCTTGTTCGCCGGGTGCAGCGGAAAGCCGACGAACGCGAGGCCGCGAACCTTTGGTAAAGGCGCAGCAGCCTGCGCCTGCGACGTCATGCGTCCACCAAATGACTTCCCGCCGGCGATCAAGGTCTTT
>Ga0268266_10006235_pt1 | contig 10950 bp, 10 predicted proteins | sample KBSS13metaG_FD_190356 | JGI IMG/M metagenome (GOLD analysis project Ga0268266, IMG submission 190356) | Switchgrass rhizosphere microbial communities from Kellogg Biological Station, Michigan, USA - KBS S1-3 metaG (SPAdes) (version 2) | ecosystem: Host-associated > Plants > Roots > Rhizosphere... | reverse complement strand
GATGTAAAAACATCTTATGGTGATGGTGATATGTGGCTGTTAAAGCTCAATGACACAGGTGCTATTTCATGGCAAAAAGCCTATGGAGGATCTAATACAGACTACGCAACATCCGTCCAGCAAACATTCGATGGCGGCTATGCTTTATCAGGTTACACAGCCTCTGATGACAGCGATGTCACACATCATTTTGCAGGTGGCACTTTCGGCTACGACTATTGGTTCCTCAAGCTCGACGATACCGGAGCTATTTCATGGCAGAAAAACCTGGGCGGCACGAATGACGACCTTGCCTACGCCATGCAGCAAACTGCCGACACTGGCTATATCATTGCAGGCTACACCCTTTCTGCAGATAGCAACGTAACCGGCTACCACGGCAATTCAGATTGTTGGGTAGTAAAGCTGCATGATACTACCATCGTTCGCGTAAGCGTTCCCGGCATTGCGTCAGCTCAGTCAGCAATAAAAGTATATCCCACACAAACTAGCGGCACCGTTTATATAGACCTGCCGGTGGGTTATGAAAATACCACTCTCAAATTATACAATCTATCGGGCCAGTCCATCTTATTCACAGAAGACAACACGCCTTTAAAGAGAACGGTTTACTTTGAAAATGTACCCACAGGCATGTACATTCTCCAACTCATAAACAACAATACTATTAACACGTTCAAGATACTATATCAGCCATAAAAAAATACCCGGCTGCATCAGCCGGGTATCAGTGTATATAAACCCTTTCTTATTGTTTCAGTACCTCGCGGGAGATAACAAGCTTCTGTATTTCACTTGTGCCTTCCCCTATGGTGCATAGTTTGCTGTCACGGTAGAACTTTTCAACGGGGAAGTCCTTGGTATAGCCATAGCCGCCAAATATCTGCACAGCATCAGTTGATATCTGTACGCATATTTCAGAGGCGTAGTACTTAGCCATAGCAGATTCCTTAGTCATTTTTTCGCCACGGTTCTTCTTGTCGGCAGCCTGGTATATCAGCAGTTCGGCAGCTTCTATTTTCATTGCCATATCTGCCAGCTTAAAGGCAATAGCCTGGAAGTTAGCAATTGGTTGGTCAAACTGTTGACGCTCTTTGGCATACTTCAGCGAAGCGTCATAAGCACCCTTGGCAATGCCCAATGCAAGCGCAGCTATAGAGATACGGCCGCCATCCAGCACTTTCATCGCCTGGTGAAAACCATCTCCAACTTCGCCCATGCGTTGCGTGTCAGGAATGCGACAATTATCAAATACCAGTTCTGCGGTTTCAGAGGCGCGCATACCCAGCTTGTTTTCCTTCTTTCCGGCAGCGAAACCAGGTGTGCCACGCTCTACTATAAAGGCAGTTGCGTTGTTTTTGCTGCGTGGTTCGCCGGTACGGGCCAATACTACAGCTACATTGCCACTTATGCCATGTGTTATCCAGTTCTTGGTGCCGTTCAGTACCCAGTGGTCACCATCCTTGGTAGCAGTGCAGCGCATATTGCCCGCATCACTTCCGGTATTGGCTTCTGTCAGGCCCCAGGCGCCTATCCATTCGCCGGTAGCCAGCTTAGGCAGGTACTTCTTCTTCTGCTCTTCATTACCAAAGTACAGGATATGGCCGGTGCAGAGTGAATTATGCGCAGCTACCGATAGCCCTATAGAACCGCAAACCTTAGCTATTTCACTTATTACAGTCACGTATTCAAAGTAACCCAATCCCGAACCGCCATACTCAGTAGGTACCAGTACACCCATCAACCCCAACTCGCCCATCTTATGAAACACCTCAACCGGAAATTTCTGGCTTTCATCCCATTCCATCATCTGCGGGCGTATATGCTTGTTAGCAAAATCCCGTATCATCTCAGCTATGTGTACCTGGGTATCAGTATAATTAAAATCCATAAATCGTTTTGAAATCAGCCGCAATTTTACGACAAATTTGCCATTCTTTCATTAGAAAAGACATTGAGCAGGAACGGGATAGGTCTAATCAGTCCTTTATCCTTATGTATGGCTCCAGGCGCTCATACTCTTCTGGCGTCAGGGTATATACTTTCTTCAGCTCCTCTTTTCGTCTGAATATCTTGCCCTTATTGCGCCAGTGCAGCAGTATGGCAGTGGTCTTCTCCCGCAGCCCCAGCCGCCGGAACCCTGCGCTATCCAGCGTATTAGGGTCAAAAGGGAATAGTGTGCCCTTCACTTCTTCCGCCTGAAACTTGTGAACTGGCTTATCGTCAGCTTTATAGGCTTCAGATTTTGCCACGCTTGCAGGAGACTGAGTTATAGCTTTAGTACTATCACTTTTATAGTAGTTCTTTGAAATATTGGTTTGTTCCTCGCTTTTATAGGCATTCCAGGCAGCCGCCAGCTTCTGTTGCTGCACTGCATTGGTCTCTTGCTTTACCCACAAATGCATACTAGCCTTCACTACTATCAGAATAAGAAGAATGGCCAGCAGGGCAACTAATCCCATTCGTTCAGTTCTGGTAAAGGATGTGTAGGATTTGAAAAGCTCTTTCATAGAATAGGCCTGTAAAATAAAAAAAGCTACTCTATTAAAGTAGCTTTTGTATAGTGGGATTTTACTTCTTACTAAAACTCTGCGTTCTTCGGCGTGCGCGGAAAAGGTATCACATCGCGTATGTTGCCCATGCCTGTCACAAACTGTACTATACGCTCAAAGCCCAGGCCAAAACCGGCGTGTGGCACGGTGCCGAAACGGCGGGTATCCAGGTACCAGTCCATTTCTTCGGCCGGTATGCGCATCTCTTCCATGCGTTGCATCAGCTTGTCAAGGCGTTCCTCACGTTGCGATCCGCCTACTATCTCGCCAATGCCGGGCGCCAGTATATCCATAGCTGCCACAGTCTTGCCATCCTCGTTCTGGCGCATATAGAAAGCCTTTATCTCTTTCGGGTAATCCGTTACTATTACAGGCTTTTTAAAGTGCTTTTCCACCAGGTAGCGTTCATGCTCGCTCTGCAGATCTATTCCCCATTTCACGTCATACTGGAATTTCTTCTTCTTATATGCCGGTGAATTGATTAGTATCTCTACGCCTTCTGTATAGGTAATACGTTCAAACTTATTATCCAGCACAAACTGTAGCTTTTCTATAAGTCCCATTTCGCTGCGTTCCTGCTGCGGCTTTTGCTTTTCTTCATCAGCCAGCCTTTGCGATAGGAACTCCAGATCTTCGCGATTATGTTCCAGCGCATATCTGATAATATATTGTATGAAGCGCTCTGCCAGGTCCATATTGTCCGTCAGGTCATTGAAAGCTACTTCGGGTTCTATCATCCAGAACTCTGCCAGGTGCCGGGTTGTATTAGAGTTTTCAGCGCGGAAGGTCGGCCCAAAAGTATACACTTCGCCAAACGCCATAGCACCCAGCTCCGCTTCCAGTTGCCCGCTCACAGTCAGGTTGGTTGCCTTGCCAAAGAAATCTTCCTTAAAGTCTATTTTGCCATCTTCCATACGCGGCGGATTATCAAATGGCAGGGTAGTTACTCTAAACATTTCACCGGCCCCCTCGGCATCAGAAGCAGTTACTATAGGGGTGTGCAGGTACACGAATCCGTTGTCATTAAAGAACTTGTGTATAGCATACGCCAATGTATGACGCACGCGAAACACGGCGCCAAAAGTATTGGTGCGGAAGCGCAGGTGCGCTATTTCACGCAGGTATTCTAGGCTAGGCTTGTTTTTCAGCTGCAGCGGATATTTTTCAGGGTCACATACCCCTAATAGTTCTGCTTTTTCAGCTTTTACTTCCACCCTCTGTCCCTTACCTTGCGATGCTATCACAGTTCCTTCCACACTTAGCGAGGCTCCGGGTGTTATAGCGCGCAGCAGTTCTTCATTTGTATTAAGATCTATTACTACTTGCAGATTATTCATACAAGAGCCATCATTCAGTGCTATAAATTGGTTATTGCGAAATGAGCGTACCCACCCTTTCACGGTTACCTTATAGTCTGTAGCCTCTTGCTGCAGTATGTCTTTGATCTTTGTGCGTGCCATAAAATTTGTTTGTCAATAATGGTTTTAGTGTTAAGATTTGAATTTGGCAATATAGTCATTTATACTATGCTGCAATATCTTCTTCGCCAGCCTTGCGCCTTGAAATTCTTCGATTTTTACTACTTTATTTTCCAGTTTTTTGTATTCTTCAAAAAAGTGCCTCAATTCATCGATAAAGTGTGTAGATAATTCGCTTATGTCATTTACATGCGCTACGCTCATATCATTGGCACATACAGCTATCAGCTTATCATCTGCTTCGCCCTGGTCCAGCATGCGCATTACACCTATTATCTTAGCTTCCACAAGACATAGCGGCTGCATATCTATCTGCGATAATACCAATATGTCCAGCGGATCATTATCATCACAATACGTTTGTGGCACAAAGCCATAGTTGGCAGGGTAGTACACTGATGAATATAATACACGGTCCAGCTTCAGCATGCCGGTTTCTTTATCTAATTCATATTTGGCACGCGAATTTTTGGGTATTTCTATAATTGCATTAACAACATCAGGGACATTTTTCCCATAACTTACCTCATGCCAGGGGTTGAAACTCATAATCTCGTCTTTAAATTTGGCTGCAAAGGTAAATGTTAAAATTGCTCAAACCCATTTGTCTTCTTTTTAAAAAACAATAATTTCGGAACTAATGCGTTAACGGATATAAAATTACAATCACGTAATACTCAAAACCTTGTCAGTTCAGGGCTTTGTCACAAAAATTACATTTGTGATATTTTTTTAGGCAGCAAATTGTTTTTTTCATGTGTAAACATATCTTTGCAAGCACACTATTTTAATAATAGTATTAATTTTAATATCTAATCCAAAAACATAAAAACAAAAATCAGAATTTATGGCAGAAGTAAAAACAGCCGCAGCAAGGCCTTCTACTCCTCAGGGAAGTGCAGGTAAACCAAAGAATGCAAACAATTTTGTTACAAACTTTTTGGTGGTTTTAGCATGTATTGCGGTTGGTTGGCTCGTTTGGAAATTTGTATTAGGAAGTCCAAGCAATTTCCAGGACGGTGAAACAAGAGAAAAAGCAAAAAATGGTTTAGGTACAATGTACCAGGGTGGTTTTGTGGTGCCTGTTTTGATGGCTACCTTATTAACACTCCTGTGCTTCATCATTGAGCGCGCTTTGACAATCTTCAAAGCAAAAGGTAAAGTAGCTTCCGGTGAATTTGTTCGTAAGGTGCAATATCATCTTGCAAACAAGAATGTAGATGCAGCACTTGCTGAATGCGATAAGCAAAGCGGTTCTGTAGGTAACGTAATGCGTGCAGGCCTTGTTAAATACCGCGAAATGGTGAACAACAATGAACTGGATACGGAACAGAAAGTACTGAGCATTCAGAAAGAAATAGAAGAAGCAACTGCTCTGGAATTGCCTATGCTGGAAAAGAACCTGGTGTTCCTTTCTACTATCGCATCTTGCGCTACCCTTTTGGGTCTGTTTGGTACGGTAATGGGTATGATTCGTTCATTCGCGGCTATGGCGCAGGCTGGTGCTCCCGATGCAACTGCTCTTGCCGGTGGTATCTCTGAAGCGCTTATCAACACTGCGCTTGGTATCAGCACTTCATTTATAGCAATTATTGGTTACAACTTCTTTACAACTATTATAGATGGTATTACTTTCGGTATTGACGAAAGCGGCTTTACTTTAACTCAGAGCTTCGCTGCTAACTATAAATAATAGATTAATATCCGTTAAGAAAATTGTGAAACAGGGTTTGTGGAATTTGAATGATATTGAATCTTATTAGTTAAACAGTTGAAGAAAAGATAAAACAATGCCTAAAGTAAAACTGCCACGGAAAAGCACCAACATCGACATGACAGCGATGTGTGACGTAGCTTTCCTGTTGTTGACATTCTTCATGTTGGCTACAAAGTTTAAGCCTGAAGAGCCGGTAGTTGTTAAAACTCCTGCTTCTATATCAGAGATACCTTTGCCGGATGTAGATATCATGTTGCTTACTGTTGATCCTAAAGGACGTGTGTTCTTCTCTATTGATAATAAGCCGATGCGTAAATCGCTTATTAGTGATATCAATGACGAACGCAAATTGGGTTTGACTAATGATGAGAAAAATGCTTTTGCTATTGGCCCTTCTATCGGTGTGCCGTTTAGCCAACTGAAAAGTTTCTTAGCTGCAGACCCTTTGACTCAAAAGCAAATGGTAACAAATGCTCCGGGTATACCAACTGACACGTCAGTGACCGATCCGAATAACGAACTTGCTGCATGGATACAAAATGCAAGAACTTCTAACCCTAAACTGCGTATTTGTATAAAGGCAGACGGAGAAGCATCTTATCCAAGTGTGCAAAAGATAATAAAGACACTCGAAGGTTGGAAAATCTTTAAGTTCAACCTGATAACAAACCTGAAAGCAGTACCTACAGGTACAGCGGCGTATACGCTGCAACAGCAGGCAGGTAAAGCGAAATAAAATTATTTAACAATATAAAAAGTTTAATTCCATGGCTGAATTAGATACCTCGAGTGGCGGGGGGCATAAAAAGGGCCCCGGGGTCAAAAAAGGTAAGAAGCTTTCGACGAGAATAGACCTCACGCCAATGGTGGACTTAGGATTTTTGTTGATTACATTCTTTATGTACACAACAACACTGGCAAAACCTAAGACAATGCAGATAAATATGCCTTATAAGGATCCTAACATATTGGATTCTACTAAGGTAAAGAATAGCACTGCGTTAACTATTCTTTTAAGCAAAAGTCACCGCGTATATTATTACGAAGGTATAGGTGATGATCCGACTAATCCACCTAAAGTAGAGGTTACCGGGTTTAAAGCAAAGGGCGGCATCAGGGATGAAATTATCTCTAAAATAAAAGCTGTAAATGCATTGAAACAACAAGGTGTTTTAACAGCTAAGGATGAAACCACGGTTCTTATAAAACCAGACTCTACCAGTACGTATTCGGACCTGGTAAACATACTGGATGAAATGAATATCAATGACGTAAAAACATACGCTATTGTAGATATTTCTCCTGTTGACCAGGGCTTTATACAAGCTACTGAGCAGGCCTCAGGTCTTGTAAAGTAAATCGCACTATGGAATTTTAACCTTATTGCGTCTTAATTATTAAAGGCATTATTTAAAATGGATATTAATAAAATATTAAACAGTGACTACCTCGACATTTTGTTTGAGGGCCGTAATAAAAAATACGGTGGTTACGAGTTGCGCAAAAAATATCCGAATCGCTTGCGCAATGCGACCTTAATAGGTATTGGCGCAGTGGCCCTGCTTGTAGGGGTAAATGCCATAGCTAACATGAATACTGAGAAGAGTAAGAAAATGATAGCTATGACAAAGGAGGTTAAGTTGGCTGAACCGCCGCCAATAGATCCTAAAAAGCCACCGCCACCGCCACCACCGCCACCGCCACCACCTGTAAAACCGACGGTGAAATTTACACCGCCTGTAATTAAAAAGGATGAAGAGGTGAAGGAGGAGGAAAAGCCACCTGAAGTAAAAGAGTTAGATAATAAAGCAGTAGGTCTTAAGACACAGGAAGGTGACCCTAACGGTATAGATCCGGGAATTGGTGATAAGCCAAGCACTGGCGCAGTATCAGCTCCTGCCCCACAGATATTCTCTTACGTGGAGCAGATGCCTGAGTCTTCTGTAGACTACAATGCATACATTTCAAAAAATCTACGTTATCCTGATGCTGCAAGGGAAAATAACATCGAAGGCCGTGTAGTGCTGAAATTTGTGGTAAATGAGGATGGTAGTTTAAGCGATATTAGTGTTGTAAAAGGTATTGGCGGAGGTTGTGATGAGGAAGCTAAACGTGTTGTTTCAAGCATGCCTAAATGGAAGCCGGGTAAGCAAAATGGACACGCGGTAAAAGTTTGGTTCACACTTCCTATCGTATTCAAACTACAGTAGTGAAAAAAAGATAAATAAGTAAAGGCTATCTGTAAAGGATAGCCTTTTTTAATTAAACATAACTTTAAGAAACAAACAGGTACAACGTAGCTTTTTAGATATTATTTTTGAGCGCGAATAAGCTGTTATATTTTAATCAATTCACACAATTTCTCTAGATGAAAAGTCTCTCCTCTGTTTTAAGTACACTGGCCTTTATTGGTGTAATTATTCTTTTTATACTGCATTTCTCAGGTAACAAAAAAACTGAAACTGCTGCAAATGCAGGACCAGCTTCTGCAAATACTGCCACAACAAGGATTGCTTATGTAGATATTGATTCATTGGAATCTAACTCAAACTATATAAAAGTTAAAAAAGACGAGTTCAAAAAGCATCAGGAAGCAATGAATGCAGAACTTGCACGCGCTGAGCAGCAAATGGAAGCTGATGCTGCGGACGTGCAAAGCAAGGCACAAGCAGGCACACTTACTAAGCCAGACTATGAGGCAGCGCAGAAAAGACTGGGGCAGATGCAACAGAGCTACGTAACCCGCAAACAGGCACTTACAGAACAGTTGATGAAAGAGCAGGACGATTTTAATAAAGATCTTAAGGCCCGCCTCGATAGCTTTCTAGTTGACTATAATAAAGATAAGCACTACGATTATATCCTTTCTTACGGCGCAGGTTCCGTTCTGTATGGCAACAAAGACCTGAACATTACCGCTGATGTAATAAAAGGAATGAATGAGCGGGCTAATGCGGGTAATGATATAAAGAAAAATAAATAGTACTTTTCCTGAAATAATTTTTCTTGGAAAACAATTCGTCATTTCAGCGATCGCTGACGTTGCTAGATGGAACTCTTCTTGTTATTGGTTCCATGATAGGCTCAGGTATTTTCATTGTCAGTGCTGATATTGCCAGAACCGTAGGTAGCGCCGGCTGGCTTATAGTAGTATGGCTTATCTCGGGTTTTATCACCCTGGCTGCTGCATTGAGTTATGGTGAGTTAAGTGGCATGTTTCCCAAGGCGGGAGGGCAATACGTGTACCTACGGGAGGCATTTGGCAAGCTTTATGGCTTTCTCTATGGATGGTCGTTTTTCGCCGTAATACAAACAGGTACAATAGCCGCAGTAGGGGTTGCCTTTGCTAAATTCACGGGGTATTTAGTGCCTTCCCTGGGAGAGGATAATATTCTTATAGGCCAGACGACGGGTTTCCACATCACTGCTGCACAGTTGCTTGGTATCGGCGTTATTGTATTGCTCACGTTTATCAATACTTCGGGGGTAAAGAATGGTAAGTGGATACAGTTCATTTTTACCTTCACAAAGATAGCAGCTATGGCTGCTTTAGTCATTTTTGGGTTTGTATTGGTGAAGAACAATGCAGTATGGCATGGCAACTGGGATAGTGCCTGGATGGCAAAGAAAATATCTGTGACACCGGGAATGATAACCCATGAAGGCTTGCCGGCAATGGCTTTGGTTGTTGGGCTATGTGTGGCGATGGTAGGTGCTTTGTTCTCCAGCGATGCATGGAATAATGTGACATTTATAGCCGGCGAAATAAAACGCCCCGAAAGAAATATAGGATTAAGCCTTTTTATAGGTACGCTGGTGGTGACTATACTATATGTATCGATGAACCTGATGTATCTGAATGTGATGAGCATAAGTGAGATAGCTAACGCACCCTCAGACAGAGTTGCTGTAGCCGCTTCGTTAAAGATATTCGGCTCCGTAGGTACTATACTTATTGCATTAATGATCATGGTATCAACTTTCGGGTGTAATAATGGTCTTATTTTGTCTGGCGCGCGAGTTTATTATACGATGGCAAACGATGGCTTATTCTTACCGGCGGCTAAAAAACTGAACAAAAAAGGAGTACCCGCTGCGGCCTTATGGATGCAGTGCATCTGGGCTTCAGTATTATGCCTGAGCGGCAAGTATGGTGACCTTTTGGATTTTATCATTTTCACTGTGTTAATATTTTATATTCTTACGATAGCGAGCATCTTTAAGCTTCGTAAAACGCAGCCGGATATGCCGCGCCCGTATAAAGCATTTGGATATCCTGTTATACCTTTGGTGTACATTTTATTAGCATCATTCATCTGTCTTGTACTGCTGCGTTATAAACCGGCCTATACATGGCCGGGATTGATTATTGTTTTGGCTGGCGTGCCAATATATTATTTCTTAGAAAAGAGAGGTAAAACGAATGAATAAGACAGAACTGGTACAGCTATTTGAGCGAATGAATGACCTGCATGTAGTGGTGGTGGGTGATGTGATGCTGGATAAATACTGGTGGGGTGATGTAGAGCGGATATCACCGGAAGCGCCTGTGCCTGTGGTAGCAGTAAACAAACGTGAAAGCCGCCTGGGTGGTGCTGCAAATGTGGCACTCAACTGTAAGGCACTGGGCGCAACAGTAACCATAGCTAGTGTGATAGGTGACGATGGTGATGGTGCGTTGCTGAAAAAGTTGGTAGAACAGAATGACATCAACAGTGATTTGCTGATGTTTAGTAAACAACGGCCAACTACTACAAAGACCAGAATAATGAGCCGCCAGCAGCAGATGCTGCGCATAGATGATGAGATAACTGATGAATTGTTTCTGGAAGAGGAACATGCTTTCATAGATTTAGTTTTAAGGTTTTTGCAGCGTGTAAAACCTAATGTGCTGATTTTTGAGGACTATAATAAAGGCGTGTTGAAGGAAAATGTGATCAACCGTATTACAGCCCATTGTAAAGAGATTGGCATAATAACAGCAGTAGATCCGAAGAAGAAGAATTTCCTTGCCTATAAAGAGGTGGACATATTTAAGCCAAACCTGAAGGAAGTAAGAGAAGCACTAAACATAGACCTGGAGCTGGTGAATGATGAAACGCTGAATGCAGTGCATAATAGCCTGAAGGATGTATTAGAACATAAAATAACTTTCATAACGCTTTCTGAAAAGGGGGTGTTTTATAATGATGGGGTTTCTTCG
>Ga0268266_10006231_pt1 | contig 10952 bp, 11 predicted proteins | sample KBSS13metaG_FD_190356 | JGI IMG/M metagenome (GOLD analysis project Ga0268266, IMG submission 190356) | Switchgrass rhizosphere microbial communities from Kellogg Biological Station, Michigan, USA - KBS S1-3 metaG (SPAdes) (version 2) | ecosystem: Host-associated > Plants > Roots > Rhizosphere... | reverse complement strand
GGACGAGCCGACGAGCTTGGGTTGCGGCGGCGTCTCGGCCGGCATCTGCTTGAGCGGCGAATCGACGCGCGGCGGCGCACCCTCGCGGAACGCCGGTGCCGCGGCCGCGACGACGTCGGCACCGGCCGCGAGCTCGACGCGGCTGAACAGCTGGTCGGCGTAGTTGCGCTGGCCGCGCTTGGCGGCCGTGATCGCGCCTTGCATGAGCTCGCGCGCGGTCTTGTCGGTCAGCTTGTCTGCCACCGCACGTGCTTTCGCGAGCTGTGCGTCGCTCACCGGATGAAGGCGCGATGCCGGCACGACCATGCGCGGCTCGAGCGGGCCGATCGCGCCGAGCAGCTCGGTCTTTTCCTGCTTCGGCACGCCGAACTTGTCGAGGGTAGCGACGAGGTCCTCGACGAGCGCGTTCCACTCGTCCTCGACGATCTCCATGCCGGCGTGCGACGTTTCCATGTCGCGCCCGGTGTAGTGGCAGGGGCCGCCGCTTGCCATGCACACGAACTCGACGAGCAGGCTCTTCAGCCGCGGGATGTCGGTGTTCGAGAACCGCAGGTTGATGCGCGAATCGCTGGCGACGCGGCCGATGAAGTCATCGATGACGGCGACGAGCGCGCGCTGGCCGCCGAGCCGGTCGTAGAGCTCGCGCGGAGCTGCTTTGGTGGCAGCAGGCGCGCTCGCCGGCGCTGCCGGCTTGGCGGCCGGTGCGCCGCACGCGGCGATCGCGAATGCGAAGATGACGCGCCTCACTGGAACAGGCTCCCGTAGGCGGAGCCGTTGTTGGCGCTGCCGTCCGGATCGGGCAGGTTCGCAAACGAGTCGTACGGGACCGGCGTCGGGTCGTCGGTGTGGTTCATCACCAGGTCGACCACGAAATCGGTGAAGGTCGCGGCAGTCGAGCCGCTGCCGGGACCGTCCTCGGGAACGAACGGATGATCGTCGCCGCACGCGGCCCCGAGGGCGGTGAGCGCGACGAAGAGCAGGCAAGCAAATGATTTCACGCTGGAGCTCCCTCGCATCGAGTCTCACCTCTACGACCATTGGCGCAGATCGGATCGCTGCGTTCGGCTCCGTACACGTGATCGTACGTGATTCGCGCGGTTGCGCCGACGGGCACGTTGCCGCAACCCCGTCGTAAGGGTACAGATGCTCGTGATCGCTGCGGAGCGCACGAAGGGGTTGATGCTCGGCGCCTTCGGAGTGATCGCGATCTTGCTTGGCTGTCTGCAGACGATCGAGTACTTCGAGGAGCGCGAGACCCAGAACGCGATCGAGCTGATCCGCAAGAACGTGGTGGTTAGCGTTCGGCTCGTCAGCCGGATCGCGATCGACGTCGCGCGAGAGCGCGTGATCGTGTCGCATCACATCTTCGAGACCGATCACGAGAAGATGGCTCAGCTCGAGCGCAAGCTCGCCGTGGTCCGCAACGACTACGCGAGCTCGTCTCGCGAGTACGGGCCGCTCACGATCTTGCGCGGCGAGGCCCTGATCTGGCATCAGCTCGCGAGCGACGTCGCCGCGGTGCAAGCCGAGGACGATCTCGCGATGGCGCTCTCGCGCGAGAACCGCAATACCGAGGCGTCGAGCGCGATGACCTCGACGAAGGGCTTGTTCGACCGCATCGAGAGCCGGACGTCGACGCTGATCGAGCTCAACGAGCACACCGTCGATCGGGCGGCGGCCCACGCCACGCGACGCCACGGCATCGAGGAGCTCGTACAGCTCGGCATCGTGATCGGGATCCTCGCCGCGGTGCTCATAGGTGGCTACATCGTGACGCGCGCGGTGGTGCGCGTTCAAACTCAGCTCGAGCGCGTCAACGCCGAGCTCGAGAACCGCAATCACGAGCTCGATGCGTTCGCCGGGCGCATCGCTCACGATCTGCGCAACCCGCTCAACACGATCAGCCTCGCGGCCGAGATGCTCGGCACGAAGCTGCCGGAGGCGACGGCGATGACCGCGCCGATCGGTCGAGGCGTCGGCCGGATCGCGCGCCTGATCGATGATCTGCTCGTGCTGTCGCGGATCGGCTCGATGTCGCGCGAAGCGACGCGCACCGAGCCGGTCGCCGCCTCGATCGAAGAGGATCTCGGCAAGCTCGCCCGCGATGCGAACGGCGCGCTGCGCATCGAGCTCGAGCCCGCCGAGGTCGCGTGCTCGGAGAGTCTGCTGCGCCAGGTGCTGTGGAACCTCGGCGAGAACGCGATCAAATATCGCCGGCCCGACGTCGCGCCGGAGCTCTCGATCGTCGGCCGGACGGACGCGACGCGGTACGCGATCAGCGTCTCCGACAACGGGGTCGGGATGACATCCGAAGACGCACGGCACGCGTTCGAGCCGTTCTACCGGAGCGATCGCACCAGCTCGGTGCCGGGCACGGGCCTGGGGCTCGCGATCGTGCGGCGGATCATCGAGGCGAGCGGCGGCAGCGTGTCGCTGTCATCCGAGCCCGGCTCCGGCACGACGTTCGTGATCATGCTCGCGCTGGTCCGCGAGGCGCCGGCGTTCGTGCGCCAGGCTCGCGCGCCCGGCTAGCGAAACATCACGTACGCCGCGCCGCTGTCCGTCGCGTTGTCGTCGGGCGTGCTGTCGATTCCGGTCGTCGAGCTGTCCTCGCGGTTCGCGCCCGCGGCGAAGCCGAGATCTGCGAGCGTGACCGACGTGCCGTAGTCGTCGCCCGCGCCGGGGTTCGTCGCCTTGACGTACGCGGCTTGCGCCCAGGTCCCGCCGGTGCGCTCGAACACGTATGCGGCGCCGGAGTCGACGCTCGAGTTGTCGGCCGCGTCGCCGGTGAACCCGCTGCCGCCGCCGTCCTCTTGCGGCGATCCCGACATCAGCAGGCCGTCGCCGAGCGCGACCGACGCGCCGAACTGATCGTCCGCATCCTCGTTCGACGCGACGACCGTCGCCTGCTCGCTCCACGTGGTCCCGGTGCGCGCGAACACGAACACCGCGCCGGCGTTGGGGGCGGCGGAGTCGTCACCCGGCGCGCCGCCGGCGAGCGTGTTGCCGTCGGGGGACAGCGCGACGCTCTCGCCAAGGAAGTTACCGGACGTGGTCTCCGAGCCCTTCACGTACGCCTGCTGGCTCCACGCCGTGTCCGCGCGAGCGAACACGTAGATCGCGCCCGCCTGCGGGGCCGAGTTGTCGGCCTGGCTGCCGCCGATGCCGATCGCCGCGCTCGCTTCGCCCTCGGCGCCGACGGCCAGCGTGTTGCCGTCGTTCGAGAGCGCGACCGCGAACCCGAACGCGTCGTTGCTGTCGGTGTTCGATGCCTTGAGGTACGCCTGCTGCACCCACGTCGCGCCGTTGCGCACGAACACGTAGACGGCGCCGGCCGCCGGCTGGGAGTTGTCGCCCTGATCGCCGTCGATGCCGGTCGACGCGCTCGCCTCGGAGATCGCGCCGATCGCGATCGTGCTGCCGTCGCCCGAGATCGCGACGCTCGTCCCGAACTGATCGCCGGCGTTGGTGTTCGACGCCTTGACGTATGCGGTCTCTGCCCACGTCGTGCCGGTGCGCTCGAACACGTACGCGGCACCGGCATCGATCGCCGCATTGTCGTCGACGCTGTTCACGCCGGTCGTGCCACCGTCTTCTTGCGATGCGCCGACCACGAGCGTCGAGCCGTCGCCCGACAGCGCGATCGCGTTGCCGAGCTCGTCGAGCGCCTGGGCGCCTTGCGCGGTCAGCTTGGCTTGCTGCGCCCAGGTCGCGCCGCTGCGCACGTACACGTAGGCTGCGCCGGTGTGCGACGCGGCGCCGTTCACGTCGATCGCGCCGGTCGCGAACGTCTGCGCGTCGCCCGAGATCGCGACGGAGATGCCGAGCTCGGCGAACGCGGTCGTATCCGACGCCTTGACGTAGGCGATGTCGACCGGGCCAAGCGCGTCGGGCGCGATGGCGGCATCGCCGCGCGCATCTGCGGGACCGTCCAGCGGATCGAAATGGAAGCGCCCGCAGCCGCACGCGAGGATCACGAGCGCGAGTCGGCCGCGGACCACGCGTCGATCGTAGCAGTGTACCGTCGGGCGTGGCCAAATCGGATCCGGGCATCACGACCCAGCGCGCGACCGCCGCGTTCGTCGCCCGGGTCGGCATCGCGCTGCGCTACGGCCCGAGCAAGTCGCTGCCGCTCGCGAGCATGTACGAGGCGGTGCGCCGCGAGCGCGAGCCCGAACGCGATGCCGAGCGGCGCGCGACCGTGCTCACCAACGCGCTGATCGAGGCGGGCGCGATCGCCGAAGTCAACGCGATCGCCGAGCGCGTGTGCGTGGTGGACGCTTCGCTCCTCGCGCCGTTGATCGCGCTCTGCCGCCGCGGCCGTAGCGTCGACGAGCTCGAGCTGTCCGACACCGCGCGGCGGGTGCTCGCGTTCGTCGCCGACGAGCCGCGCCCGACCGCCGGCATGGTGCGCTCGTTTCTGCGCGTGCCGCCGAAAACCTGGCCCAACGCCGCCGACGACGCGCTCGCCGAGCTCCAGCGCGCGCTCGTGCTCGACCGCGGCGCGACCGAGGTGCCGAAGACCGGCGCACCGTATCTCGGCAAGGACGGGATCCCGTATCGGCTCGTCGATCGCGAGCACGCCGCGCACGTGCGCCGGGCGAAGAAGCTGTCGGTCGCGGCGGCCGCCGATGCGCTGCTCGGCGCATATCTCGCAACCGCCGGCGACGTCCCGCCGCGCAAGCTCGCGTCGATGTTCTCCGCGTGCGTCTCGCGCGACGAGCTCGACGCCTCGCTGGCGCGGCTTGCCTAGAGAATCGCGCCGAGCCCGATGCCCCAGTAGCGAATGTTCTCCATCTCGCGAACCGACGCGTAGATGAAGCCGTCGAGCTTGCCGGTGAAGCGCAGGCCCGCGCCGGCTTCGGCCTCGTCGGCGCCCCACACGGTCATCTTGGAACCGCTCTGCCGCATGTCGTTGTCGAAGATGTAGCTCTGGCGGAAGTACGCGACCGGCCGGATCTCGGGCGACAGCTCGAGCACCGCGAACACCTCGGTCGGGATCTTCCACGCGAAGCCGAGGATCCCGCCGGTGATCCCGGAGAGTCCGAACCCGACCGTCGCGCCGAGCTGCAGGTTGTCGCCGACCAGCACGCCGGGGCCGACGCCGAGCGACATGTCGTACGCGAACTCGGTCTTGCCGCCGAGCGTGAGCCCGAGCGACAGGTCCGCAGTGTCGGCGATGCCGACGACCGGCGAGCCGCTGACCGAGCGCGACGTCCCGCCGATCGTCATGAGCGCGTCGAAGCTGGTCTGCTGCTCGGGGTGCTCGACGCGCAGGCCGCCGCCGAAGCCGGCCTCGATGTCGCGATACCACGGCGAGTGGTGGTGCGAATCGTCGTCGTCATCGTCGTCGTCATCGCCGTCGCCGTGGCGGTGCACGCCGCGCGCGAGCGTGGTCTCGGACGAGCCGGGTTGCAGCGAGTCCGGATCGAACGTGATCGGGCCGACGTGATCGATCGTGATGGTCGCGACGAACGACTTGCCGGCGCGCTCGACGTGCACCGAGTAGGTCTCGTCGGGCAGCGCGAGGCTGAGGGGCTCGCCGGCATCCTTGGTGAGCTCGATCGCGACGCGTCCGGACTTGTCGACGATCGTGATGTGGCCGGCCATCGCGGCAGGCAACACGAGCGTCGACTCGGTCGACCGCAGATCGGTGATCACGACGTCGCCGGTGCCCGACAGGTGCATGTCGTAGCTCGGGTGCTGCGGGCCATGCGTCGTGTTCTGCGTGCGGCCGAGCGTGCGCTCGTACGAGTACTGATAGGCCTCGGTCAGCGTGATCTTGCCGTCGTGGTTGCGATCGGCGGCGCCGCGCAGCCCCGAGATGAAGTAGTACGTGAAGAACGACGCGCCGATTCGATCGGACTCCTGCGCGTCCTCGGTCGCCGAGCTCGACGACAGGAACGCGAAGCCCTCGACCTGGTTCGAGCTGTCGCGCAAGAACGGCGGCATCTTGTGACCGCCCTTGACGCGCGTGAAGCTGCCGGACTCGCAGCTGTCGAGGATCGCGATGCGCACGTCGGCGGGCACGGCGCGGATCCGCTCGCGCAGGCGATCGTAGTCGTAGTGCGCGCCGCCGAGCAGGATGCCGGTATCGTCGGAGTGGCCGGAGTAATACACGACGAGCTCGACGCGCTCGCCCTTCTGACGCTCGCCGCGCACGCGTGCCGACAGCGAGTCGAACGCGGAATCGAGGTCGCTCGCGGCCGGCTCGCTGAGCAGCGACAGATCGGCCTGCGCGACGCCGCCGATCTGCTGGAGCACGTCGGCCATCGTCGTGGCGTCGTGGCCGGCGTAGCGCAGCTTGTCGCGCTCGCCGCCGCCGTTGTTGCTGCCGATCACGAGCGCGAACCGGCGCAGCGGCTGGGTCGTCGGCGCGGCATGCGCGGCTCCAGCGACGACCACCGTGCAGGCGAGGCAAAGCAGCAGGCGGCTAATCATGGCGATCCTCGTGGCGGGTATCGGGTTTGCGCAGGCGCAGCGACCACTGGCGAACTCCGGGCGGCAGCTCGAGCGCTGCGTCGGCGCTGTCGCTGTGCTGCGCGAGCGCGTGCAGCGCCTGCAGGCTCTGCTGAAGATCGATCGGCTCGTTCGCGGTCAGGAAGAAGAAGCGCTCGAACCTGGGCGCGTCGTCGAGCGCGTACGAGCTCGGCAGCGCGGTGGTCTGCGGCGCGAGCTTCGTGGCCTCGGGCGGCGCGTCTTCCGTCGCCGGATAGTGCAGCGTCACGACGCCGGCGCCATCGAGCGACGCGATCATGCCGTAGCGCTTGCCGCCCGCGTTGTAGCGCAGCTGGATCACGTCGCCGGCCTGGCACAGCGCATCGGGCGCGAGCTGCTCGGCCTGATCGCCGACCTGGCGAAACGCGGTGAGCCGCGCGCGGCCTTTCACGCGCACGCCGTCGCCATCGCCATCGTCGACGTGCATCGCGACCGGCGCCGCGTGCGGCCTCGCGAAGTGCGCGACGACCAGCACGGCCGCGGCGCTCGTCGCCACGCCGAGCACGACGGCTCGCATGCGGCGGGATCTCGCGGTGCGCTGCTTGCCGGCTTCGGCGCGGATCTGCGCGACGGCAGGGCCGGGCGGATACGCCGCGAGCTCGCGCGCGTTGTCGTCGCGCAAAGCCGCGATGCGATCCGCGAGCTCTCGCGGATCGGCGGCGTCGAGGCGTGCTCGACTGCCGGCGGGGAGCTCGTCGAGCGCGGCGCGTTCGACGAGCCAGTCGGGAAGGGACGTCACGGGGAGACCTCCAAGGAGTGGAGCTTCGTGCGCAGCTTGTAGAGGCGCTTGCGCACGCCGGAGACCGACATGCCGACCTCGGCTGCAACCTCTTCGAGCGTCATCTCGTCGTGGAGGTGCAGGATCGCGATCAGCGCGGTGTCGTCGGGCTCGTGGCGGAACAGGGTGTCGAGTGCGGCGCGTGCGGCGCTGCGCGCGGCCGGATCGGTGGCTTCGGCGATCTCGACGAGCAGCGACGGATCGCCGTCCTCGGGCCGTCGCTTGCGCGAGCGGATGCGGTTCAGGCACACGTTCGTCGCGATCCGGAACAGCAGCGACGATGGGGCTCGGTCGTCGAGCTCGTCGGCGCGGGTCAGGACTTGTACGAAGACGTCGTGCATGGCATCGCGTGCGGTTTGATCGTCGCCGAGCAGCTTCCGACAGCGCCGCAGCACCATCGGTCCGTAGGTCCGGTAGTAAGTGGAAGGATCGACGGGCACGGCAGCTGGCGGACAGCGGTGTAACACCGCGGCCCACGGAAAGTGTCCCTGCGATTTTTCGTGGGGCCCCTCCCGGGCATGTGCCGTGCACCACATGTGTGCATGCTGAAAAGCCTATGTATTGCAACGGTGCTCGCCGCGGGTGCCTTCGCCGGCTGCGCGACGACATCGACGGTGAGCTCCACGGTGTCCATCCCCAGCGCCGACATCGGCAAGACCGGGCAAGTCGTCGCCGTGCGCGAGACCGTGCAGAGCATCCAAGGCAATCCCGTCGGTGGCGCGCTCGCGGGTGGCGTGATCGGCGGCCTCCTGTTCCAAGGGGTCGGCGGTGCGGCCGTCGGTGCGGCCACCGGTGCGATCGTCAGCAGCGGCTATGCGGAGCGCCGCACGTACGAGGTTCACGTCCGGTTCGACGACGGTACCGCGGGTCACTTCGACTACGTCGACTACGCCCCATTCGGGCCGGGCGAGCGCGTCGTGATCACGCCGAACGGGCTCGAGCGCGGCTAAGCGTGCGGCAGCAGGCCGAGCTCGACGTAGCGCGGCTTGCTGATCTCGACGAGCCGGGGCAGGGCACGGCGAAACGCCACCGCGGCGGCGAGGCAGCCGGCGCCGGCGATCGCGAACGTGTGGATCGGGCCGATCACCGACGCGAGCGAGCCCTCGAGCAGCGCGCCGACCGGCGCACCGGCGAAGAACGACACCGCGTACAGGCTCATCACGCGGCCGAGCTTGTCGTCGTGGACGAGCGTCTGGACCAGCGTGTTGCTCGCGGCCCATTGCACGATCAACGCGGCGCCGACGACGAAGAACATCGGCACCGCGAGCCAGATCGTGTTCGCCACTTCGAGCGCGATGAGGCCGACGCCGAGCGCGAGGCCGCAGCCGACGACCACGCGTTCGAGCCCGATCACGCGCTCGCGCGCCGCCAGATACAGCACGCCGACCAGCGCGCCGGCACCGCCCGCGCCCATGAGCCAGCCGAGCGCGTGCGGCCCGCCGTGCAGCGTGTCTTCGGCGATCGCGGGGAGCAGCGCGGTGTACGCGCCGGCGAGCACGGCGGTCACCGCGAGCGAGAACAACAGCGCGCGCACGAGCGGCACGCCGTTGACGTAGGCCAGGCCTTCGCGCAGGTCGTCCAGCACGGCGCCGGCGCGAGGCCGGATCGGCTGTGCCGCGACGGTCATCGCGAGCAGCGACGCGATCACGGCGAGATAGCTCGCGGCATCGATCGCGAAGCACCAGCCGACGCCGACGAGATCGACGAGCACTGCCGCGACGACCGGCCCCACGAGGCGCGCCGCGTTGACTAGCGACGAGTTGAGCGCGATCGCGTTCGGCAGATCCGCGCGGTCGGTGACCATCTGGCGCACGAACGACTGGCGCGCGGGCATGTCGAACGCGTTGATCACGGCCTGCACCGCGCCGAGCACCATCAGGTGCCACACCGTCATCGTGCCGGTCAGCGCGAACAGCGCGAGCGCCGCCGATTGCAACAGCGCGAAGATCTGCGTGACGACGATCGTGCGGTGGCGGTTCCAGCGATCGACGAGCACGCCGGCGACCGGCGCGATCAGCGATGTCGGCGCCTGGCTGAAGAACGCGACGAGGCCGAGCTCGAACGTCGAGTGCGACAGCTCGTACGTCTCGTAGCCGATCGCGAACCGCGTGAGCCACGTGCCGATCAGCGAGATGCCCTGACCGGCGAAGAACAGCCGATAGTTGCGGTGGCGCAGCGCGCGTGCGAGCCGGAACGTCACAGCTTGGCGATCACGTCGGCGGTGGTGCCGGTCTCGCCGAGCTTGGGGAAGACGTTCGCGAGGCAGTGCGCGTGGACCTCGGTGCTGCGGTCGGACATCGCGTCGACGGCGAACGTCACGTTGTAGCCGTGATCGTAGGCCGCACGCGCGGTCGCTTCGACGCCGCTGCCGGTCGCGATGCCGCACAGCACGATCTGCGTGGCCTTGTGGCGGCGCAGGTGCATGTCGAGCCCGGTGCCGTAGAACGCGCCGGGCGTGTACTTGCTGACGACGATGTCGCTCGCTTGCTGATCGAGCTCGGGCGCGAGCACGGCCCAATCGGCGGGCGGATCGAACTTGAACGATTGCTCGGTGCGGCCCGGCGCACGGCCGACGACGTTGACCAGCACGACCGGCTGGCCGCGCTTGCGGAACGCCTGCGCGAGCTTGCGCGCGTTCGCGAGGATGTCGGCGATCGGATGTGCGATCGGAATCCCGACGATGCCTTTCTGGAGATCGATGACGACGAGCGCGGTGACGGGATCGAGCGTGGTGATGGGCATGACTACTCCTTGGCTTCGGCGAGCTTGCGCAACAGGTCGAGCGCGGCGACGAGCTCGCGCTGCTCGCGCGCGTCGAGCTGCGAATCGATGGCGCGGGCGAGCCAGCTCTGCCGCGCGGCCCGGCCGGCGGCGATCGCGCGGCTGCCCGCGCGCGTGAGCGAGACCAGCCGGCGGCGGCCGTCGTTGGCGTCGTCGTGGCGTGCGACCAGCTCGGCGGCCTCGAGCTCGGCGACCAGCTCGCCCATCGTCTGCGGCTTGATCCGCTCGGCGCGTGCGAGATCCGCGGTGGTCATCGGGCCTTCGCGATCGAGGCGCTTCATGACCACGAGCTGCGGCCACGAGTGTTCCTCGACCGGCGCCTCGGCGCGCAGCCGGCGCACCAGCGCGCCGACCACGGTGCGCAGCTGCTCGGCGGCCTCGTCGGATCGACTCACGAGGCCACTGTAGCGATTGGAAGGTCAACTTGCAAGGCCGACTTGCAAGGTAGACTTCCAAAATCAGCGGTGATTGCTGAACGTGCACGTGCTCGTGTCACGTGCACGTGCTCGTGCACGACCAGACGCGACCTGGATTCTGTCGTCTGGGTGCAAGCCGGGCACGTAGTGAAGCTCCAAACCGGGGAGTCTGCTCGGAGGAATCGTCGATCCTTGCAGATCCGAGATCTGGAGGTGTGCACGCCATTGAACATGCAGTCGCACCCTTCCGACGAAGCGTCCAATGACCTGAGGTTTGTGCCGTGCACGAGCACGTGACACGAGCACGTGCACGCCGGATCGACGAAGCTGCGCTATTGTGGCGAGTCTTCGAGCGGGACTTGCTTGTGCGGCGGCGCGAACTCGACGCCGAACACGTCGGGGCGATTCACCTCGGCGGGCTTGTCGTCCTGGCGACCAGGACGACAAGCCCGCCGAGGTGAATCGCCCCGACGTGTTCG
>Ga0268266_10006229_pt1 | contig 10954 bp, 9 predicted proteins | sample KBSS13metaG_FD_190356 | JGI IMG/M metagenome (GOLD analysis project Ga0268266, IMG submission 190356) | Switchgrass rhizosphere microbial communities from Kellogg Biological Station, Michigan, USA - KBS S1-3 metaG (SPAdes) (version 2) | ecosystem: Host-associated > Plants > Roots > Rhizosphere >... | reverse complement strand
ATCAGGCAGCGCGCGCTATTGAAGGCTGTCCGGAAGTCCACCAGTGGTGTAGGTCCATTCAAAATCGCGAAAGCGCTCAAAGCAAGGAAAGCAATTGCACCGAATACGACCAGAGTTCGGCTGAATTTCTTCCGCTCTTCATTTGCGCTGATGCTGTCCAAAGAGCACTCCTGCCAATCGCATTCTCAAGCAAAATTGCGGTGCCTTCAGCCCTGTCCTGCGACTGAAAGGGTCAACGCTGGAGGAGGTCGATTGGTTTTGTGTAGTCGGTGGCGCGGATGTATTTGGCGAGAGAAGGGTGCTGGCGCTGTAGGGCGAGGTACATCTCCCAGGCGACGTTGCGGTAGCTGAAGTGGCCAGCGGGGCCGGAACGGAGTTCGCTGATGTACTGGGCTTCGGCGAAGTCCATTTTGAAGAGGCAGCGGACGCGGGTGGCGAGTGGTAGCAGATAGAGTGCGGATTGCGCGGCTTCGGGGGCGGAGCCGGCGGCGATTTTGGCGCTGGCGGCGTGTGCGGAATCGATTGCGTGCTGGTACTCGGCGAGGACGCCGGCTTCTTCAAGTCCGGCGATGTCCCCAGAGTGTGGGGTGTCGTAGCCGTGACGAGCGGTGAATCCCTGTTTGATTTGCGTGACGCGGCGATGGCGGTGCATGTCGCGGAACCCGCCGATGTCCATGAGGATGTCGAAGCGTAGAGCGGCTCCTGCATGGAAAACGCGAAGAGCTTCGTCGTGCTTGCCGCGGTGTCTCAATCCGACCTCGATGATCTCTGAAACGCGAGAGGCAGGAAGGCCGGCGACGATGTCGCGAATCTGGCGGTAGGGGTGGTCGCTGCCCCAGTAGATCAGGGTTGCGGCGAGTTCGACTTCGAGGGATTCTGTGCGTTCGACCAGATCGACCACAGGGGCGGGGACGAGGTCGATGTCTTTGAGAAGATCGGCGGCGACGTGTTCGATTTCTGCGCGGGTCTGGGTGAGGTAGGTGTTGGGCTCGGCGTATTTGACGAGCGTGGGGGCGGTGCGGACTTCGCGGGTAAGGAGGGATGCGGCTTCGGTGGCGAGGTCGGGATTGGAGGCAAGCTTCTCCACGAAGGTCGCTCCAGCTTTGGCGTTGACGTTCCAGGCCGGGCCGGTCGCGGCGTCTCGGAGCTTCTTGCCGAGGTCGCGGACTTCGGCGATGGGGTGGGACAGGAGGCGAGATACCTGGGTTTCCAGGGTGCGGGCGTTGACGATCTGGCCGAGGGAAGTGTTGGTGGCAAGGGGCAGCAGGTAGCGGGCTACGTCGAATGCGCGGGCCTTGAGGGTGCGGTCGTAGGCCTCGGGCTTCATGGATTCGGGGCAGGCAACGCGCTGCTTCAGGGCATCGTGAACGGCGGCCGTAACGCGCTGGTAGGTGGAGAAGAGCTTGTCGATTGTCTCTGTGTAGAGGCTGGCAGAGTCGGAATCGGAGCCGAAAACGGGGAAATACCAGCCGGATTTCTGGAAATTCTGGTAGCGGGTGGAACGTTCCTGCCCATCCCAACGCTGTTCGTCGACAAGGACGATGGCGGCGAGGAGGCTGAGGCGCTCGACGGCGAAGGCGATGTGGGCCAGGTCGGCGATGGAACGATGGCCGTATTGGAAATAGAATGTATTCAGGAATTGCTCGGCGCGCTGGGCACTGATTTCGGTGAGTGATTCACGCATGGAGAGGGATGAACGAGAGTACTTGGCCATGGCATAGGCCAATACCTCGGGATCGGCTCCGTGAACGGCATAGACATCAGTCTGATTGTGGGCGCCGGCGGGCAGGAAAGATTCACTGGACATTAAGGTGGGCTCGCGAACAGAATACGGCATCTGCGAGACCGGGCTGTGAATCGCAAGGGAACCAGGTCGAGCAACGGGCAAGCAGCCCGGAGCAAGCGGAATGCGGGAGTTTAAGTTGCGCACATCGCAAAGGCCCCGGCCATTGCCAACCGGGCGCTGGACCATGAGCCAGCGCTGGAATGACATTCTGTTTGCGCATTGGCGTGTGCCGGCGTCAACCATAGCGCCGTTTCTGCCGGATGGACTGCAACCGGACCTGTTTCAGGGATCGGCATGGCTGGGTGTGGTCCCGTTGTGGATGGATCGATTCAACCTGCGAGGGGTTCCATCGATTCCGGGTACAAGCAGCTTTCCCGAGCTGCATTTTCGGACTTACGTCAGCGACCAGGTGGGAACGCCGGGAATTTTTAATTTGACAGTGGATATCGGCAGCCTGCTGGCAACGGCGGCGGCCAGGTTTGCGTTCAGGATTCCGTGCAACTGGGCTGAGATGCGGTTGAATCAGAGAACCGAGCGGGAGTTCTCGTTCTACAGCCGCAGAATGATCGTGAACAACCCGGTGTTATTCAGCGCGCGGTATCGGGGGCTTGGGCCCACGCGCCGGCTGGCGGAGATCAGATCAGGGACCCTGGAGTACTTCTTCACCGAGCGGTACTGCATGTTTCGTCGAAATCACGCGGGTCAGCCGGTCAGAGCGAACATTCACACGGTGGCTTCGCCGCTGGAAGATGCCGAGGCGGAGATCGAACACAATGACCTGCCTTCCTCAGTAGGCATCCTGGTCGAAGATCAGGAACCGGTGCTGCACTACTCGCGACGGCTGGCAGTGTACATCTGGCCTGCGGAGTTGATTGAGCTGGCTAGGCGCCGGGCGCGCATTCCGGCGCAGGCTGTGCCTACGGGTTAGGTTTCAGCTGTAAAACCTGTCCCTCAGGGGCTAAACACCTGCATTCATTTTGGGGCAGCTTAGCGGCAGGGATAAATCCGTGTCCTTTCAAACCATGGATGGGCCGAGCAGTCAGCAGCTTGAAGGCTGCTGCTCCTTCCGATTCGTTTGGGGGGGGGGAATCAAGTTCTCACCCCAGGGCTAAAGCCCCGCGGTTTGATTGGCCCTTGTGGCACGACTGAAGTGGTGCCCTTTCAAAACCATGCTGAAGCTCAAATTTTCAGGAAGCTGTGAAAGCAATGGCTTGTTGCGTAACGTGATCCGCCATCTCTGACAGCTTCCCTATAATTGGCACTGGAAATGAGAGGCGCAACTGGGTTTACGTGCGCTGGGAACGAGGAGTGATGGCGGAGCTTTCAGGAAAGATTGCGCTGGTGACGGGGGCGTCGCAAGGGATTGGGCGCGCCTGCGCGCTGGAACTGGCTAAGGCGGGAGCGGCGGTGGCCCTGGCTGCGCGAAATGAGGCGAAGCTTGCCGAGGTGGCGGCCGAGATCGAGGCTGCGGGCGGACAGGCTGCCGCGTTTGGGCTGGATGTGGCGAGCGAAGAGTCGATCAGGAACGGCGCGAAGGCGGTGATGGATCGGTTTGGCAAGGTTGAGATTCTTGTGAACAATGCGGGAATCACTCGCGACGACCTGATGATGCGCATGAAGCGAGCGGACTGGGACGATGTGCTGTCGACAAACCTTACCGGGACGTTTCTGCTGACGCAGGTTCTGCTGCGGCAGATGATGAGGAGCCGCTGGGGACGGATTGTGAACATCACGAGCGTGGTGGGGCGGACCGGGCAGGAAGGCCAGGTGAATTACGCTGCGTCGAAGTCGGGGCTGATTGGGTTTACTCGATCGCTGGCGCGAGAAGTGGCATCGCGCGGGATTACGGTAAACGCAGTTGCACCGGGTTACGTTGAGACGCCGATGACGGCGGTGCTGGATGAGAAGCTGCGGGCGAAGATGGTGGAGCAGATTCCGGTGGGCCGTCCGGGAACGGATACGGAGATCGCGTATTCGGTAGCGTTCCTGGCGTCGGAGAGGGCGGCATATATTACCGGACACGTGCTCGACGTAAACGGCGGAATGTTCATGGGGTAGTAGAAGACAGTAAGTAGGGAGTAACAATCCTTGGTTTGCCTGCGGACGATATTGGCTGACCAAAAGAGTTGGCGTGGTTGAGCCGCGCTATTGCGGGTTGCCGGTCCGGTCGGGGCGGGGGCCCATCACGGAGACTGCGGTGGCGACGAAGGCGTTGCTTTTGACAGCGCCTTCAACGCGGACCGTATCGCCGAGCTGAATGTCGGCTAGTGTGATGGGGTCGCGGCGTTTTCTAAAGGTGGTGTTTTCATCGGCGGAGAAGGTGTGGGTCGCATTGTCAGGGCCGCCTTGGATGGTGACCTGCGTTTCGTTGATGGCGGTGACGCGACCGATGAGCCACGTCTTGCCGTAGTTAGCCTGCATCTCCCGCATGCGCCTGGCGGTGTCGGGATCGATCTGAAAAATCACAACGGCGCCGACGGATTTCGCGGCTGCATCCACTTCGCCCGCGGAGCCAATGGCGTCGCCGACTTTGATGTCGGTGGGTTTGATGGATGTGGGGGGCGTGAAGGGGGCGTCGTTGTCACCCTGCTGGCGACGAAATCCTCCACCTCCGCCGCCCTTCATGATGCGGGTGTTCACACTGAAGTGGATGGTGTATGTCTCGCCGGACTCGGTTTTAACGGTGAAGTGGTCGGAGGCGACTTCGGTGACAGTGCCCATGACCCCTCGGCCCATCATGCCGCCGAAACCTCCCGTGGCGCGTTCGCCACGCTGGCCGGACTGGGGAGACTGAGCTCGAAGGAAGAGCGTTGCGGAGGCGAGAAGCAGTGCGAGCGCGAGGGTGCTGCGGGAGACAGTCATGGGGTTCCAAGGAGATAGACGGATTTGAGGTGCGGGAAGACGAAGCAGGGGCTGAAGCCCACGTTCATAAGAGAACTGATTGCGCGACTAAGAGTCCTGCCTGACGCTTCTCGCCTACTGTAGCCTTCCAGTGGACCCTGCCCGCTCGTTATTGGCGCTTCTGAGTTTGCGCAGCCAGGAGCTCCTCGAAGGCAGGGACGCCACGAAGAACGGCGAACTCGTCGTCGGCGATGATCTTCTTCGGATTCGTATATCCCTCGTTCAGAGCCATACGGAGATATTGGATTGCACGCTCGGGCATTCCGGCGCGTACGCAGCCGCGAGCCATGTAGTAGTTCATGGCGCCCCGATCGGAAACGGAGGCGGGGTTCTCTACGCGCGGTCGGGTCGTGTCCTGGAAGATGTTGGGATCGTACTTTATGGCGGCCTGATACTGCTGCCAGCCTTTTTCATATTTGTGCTGGGCCAGGAGATTCGTGCCGAGATTCTTGAGAATGAGTGCGGAGTGCGGGTCGATTTTGAGGGCCTTGCGGTACATCTTTTCAGCGCCGCGATATTGTTTGAGGGCGTCGTAAACCGTACCCAGATTGTTAAGGACGTTCGGGTTTTTCGGATCGAGCTTGTAAGAAACCTGATAAGCGTGCATCGCGTCATTGAGGTTAAACATCAACTGGTAGGCGATGCCGAGCTTGTTCCAGACGCCGGGATTGTCGGTTGGGCCTTTCTTGTATGCCTCAATCGCAGCCTGATAGCGTTGGTGGGCCATGTAGGCGTCCCCGAGCTGCTCAGGAGTCGCTTGAATTTTCGGAGACTGATCCGTGACAGTTGGCTTTGCCGCAGGTTGAGCAGCGGCAGGCGATTGAGGAGTAGATGTTGCAGCGGGAGAGACTGGATTGACGGTGGGAGTTTGGGAGACGCCTAGAGTGCAGCTTGCCGCGATGGACGCAGTGAGAATCGAGGCCCGGAGGGAGCGGGTAGAGAAGCCAATCATTTTTCCTCCTTGCGAAGGAACTGAGGCGCTGGAACTCATCGTCTCGCAACAGAATTAGAGCACCGTTCTGGTAAGCATCGTCAAGCTCATTAGTCACAGAGATGTGAGCCGGACAGAGAAGTGCATCAAACGGAAGAGTTTCGAATCTCAGTGAATGACGTCCAATGAGCGAGGTAGCGCAGCGTGAGCACGACGGTATCGTTGAAGTCGCAATGTGATGTAGCCGAGAGGTTCAGGAGTGTTCGCCGGCGGACGATGGAGCTATGTAAGCCTCTGACTCCCGAGGACATGATGGTGCAATCGTGCCCGGAGGCTTCGCCGGCGAAATGGCACCTGGCGCACACTGCCTGGTTCTTTGAGTCCTTCATCCTCAACGTGTTTAAGCCTGGATACCGGCTGTTCAACGAGGACTTTCCCTGGCTGTTCAATAGCTATTACCGGAGTTTCGCGGATTTTCCCGAGAAAAAACTCAGAGCCTCCTTTTCAAGGCCGGGGCTGGACGAGATCCTGCGGTATCGATGTTACGTGGATGAGCATCTGGAACGGCTGCTGGAAGTGAATCCGGAGCCGGAACTGCTGAGTCGAGTTGAGCTGGGAGCAAATCACGAGGAACAGCACCAGGAGTTGCTGCTGACGGATATGCTGCACGCGTTCTACACGAACCCGTTGCGGCCGGCGTATCGCGAGGAAGGCGATTGGACCGGGAAGGGCATTGCGGCACCTCTTCAGTTCGTGAAATTTGAGGGCGGGTTGGTCGAGGTGGGTTGTGGCGCCGGACGCTTTTGCTACGACAACGAATTGCCGCGACACCGGGTATGGCTGGAGCCCTTTTCCCTGGCGAACCGCTTGGTGACGAACGGGGAGTACGCGGAGTTCATCGCAGACGACGGATACGCGCGATCGGAGTTGTGGCTCTCAGCCGGATGGGACGCGATCGAGCCGAATGGATGGAAAGCGCCGCTTTACTGGAGCAAGGATGATGAGGGGTGGCGAATCTTTACCTTGCGTGGCGAGAAGAGTCTTGAGGAATTGAAAGATGCTCCGGTGAGCCAGTTGAGTTATTTCGAGGCCGACGCCTACGCGCATTGGGCAGGCAAAAGGTTGCCAACCGAGCTGGAGTGGGAGGTTGCTGCAGAAGACCGACCGGTGGAAGGAAATCTAATGGACTCGGGAAGGCTCAGGCCCGTGAGCGCCGGGAATCCGGGAGAGCAGATATCTCAGTTGTGGGGCGACTGCTGGGAGTGGACCGCGAGCGCCTATCTTGGCTATCCGGGATTCGAGCCGCTGGCTGGATCGCTTGGGGAATATAACGGAAAGTTCATGAGCGGACAGATGGTGCTTCGGGGTGGTTCGTGCGCTACTCCGCAAGCGCATATCCGGGCGAGCTATCGCAATTTCTTTCAGCCGGAGACGAGATGGCAGTTTTCCGGGATCCGACTAGCCGATAAGTAAACTCTCACAGGGTAGGAGCGCATCTTAGTAGCTTGCATGACGACCATCCCGATCTCTCCAGCTAAGATTCACATTTCAGACAAGATCGCTTCGGCGGTTTACGAGGGACTCCTGTCCCGCCCAAAGTGGCTGCCGTCGTGGTTATTTTATGACGCGGCTGGGTCAAAGTTGTTTGACGAGATTACGCGGATTTCCGAGTACTACGTAACGCGGACTGAGCGCGCAATCCTGGCAGAACACGCGGCGGAGATCGTCACTAGAGCCGCGGGCGGGAATGTTCTTCGAGTTGTGGAATTGGGAGCGGGTTCGGCGGATAAGACCCGGCTGCTGCTAACCGCGGCCGCGGAGCGGCAGGATACCGTGTTCTACGAGCCGGTGGATGTATCGGCGAGCGCGCTGGTGGAAGCGCAGCTGCGCATCGAGGATGAACTGCCGGGCGTGATCGTGTGCCCCAGGGTGCAGGACTACACGCAGGATCTTGAAGTGGACTCGACGCTGCCGAATGAACGACGTCTGCTGATGTACATCGGATCGAGTATCGGGAATTTTGAACCGGGCGAGGCTCTGATGCTGCTGGAGCGCGTGCGTGCGGCAATGGATCCGGGAGATTGTTTCCTGCTCGGCGTGGACCTGGTAAAGGACGAGTCAGTGCTGAAGGACGCATACGACGATCCGGGCGGCGTGACGGCGGCCTTCAATCGAAACGTACTGACGCGTCTGAATCGCGAGCTGGATGCGGATTTCAACCCGGCAACATTCGGGCATCGAGCGGTTTGGAATGCGACGGAGGGCCGGATGGAGATGCACCTGGTGAGCGCGAAGGATCAGGAAGTTTGGCTGCCGGGGATCGATCTGCGCGTTCAGTTCGATGTGGGCGAAAGCATCCACACAGAAAACAGCTACAAGTACAAGCCGGGCGCTGCTGAGGCGTTGGTTTCAAGGGCCGGCTTCTGGCCTGAGGTTACATGGACAGATGAGCGGGGATGGTTTGCGGTGAGCCTGGCGCGCGCGGTCTAGCTTCCAGGGAGCGAGCTGGACTCGACTTTGAATATCTGACCCCGGGTCCCCAAGAGCGAGGGAGCCCTTCGACTTCGCTCAGGGCAGGCTTGGGGGCACCCGGCACGCTAAAGGCACCCGGCATTGTCCTACGGAACTGGGATTTTGTGGATTGTGTTCCCTCGCTGAAGCGCGGGGCTACTGAATGTCGCGCCTACGGCGCGAGTCCGCGAGTTTTCCGGGTGATCTGGTTTCCCATTCTAACCACGATGAATCTGTGGTTAGAATGGGCTCCCGCTTTGCTTGCTATTGCAGATTTTCCTTATTGGACGATGCGGAAGGGCGTGGAAGCGGCTTGGGGCGATGAGGGAGAGAGGCTTTCCCGGAAGCTGTTCCAGCGTTTCCCGATCCTATCCGAGAGGAAGAAGAGATCGCCTGCCGTTACGTTCCCCGCCACGCGGTGGTGGCCTACCGCAGCCAGAGCCATGGAAGCAATGCATCCGCACTGCGAGCAGTCTGGATCGCCACCGAACTGGCACGGAGTGACTCGCGTTTTGAGATCCGCAGAGATGGTGCGCGTGGTGCGCGCGAAGATGCATTGATCAGGGCTGGATGGGGGATTTCCGAGTTCGCGAAGGAGAGAGTCGGGCATTTCGAGTTTAGGGAAGTGCGGACGCAGTCGCTTTAATTCGGCGATGACGTTAGCTCGCTGGGATGTGGAGAGGATCTCAACATCGGTTGCGCCGCGTTGCGGAGTGAAGATACTGAACCAGACCTTCACGCACTCGGGACGATTGCACCAGAAGTTCAGGAATTCTTCGAGATAGCCGGGACGGTCGGCGATCTGCGAGGTGATGGTGCAGTGGACGTTGATATGCGCGTCGACGATGTTCTTGAGGATTCGCTCGTATGTGGCCGGCTTGCGGCGTACGTCGTGGTCGGGAGCGAGTCCGTCGATAGAGACGACGATGTTGAGGCGCTTGTACTGTGCCCACGCTGCAGGAATGACGCGGAACGCGCTGGTCACGACCTGGGTGTGGATGCCGCGCGCGTCGATGAGGGGGATCAGCTGATCGAGTTCCCGGTAACGAACGAGGGGATCGCCGCCGACGATGGAGACGTGGAGCGGCTTGTATTGATCGATGACGGCGAGGGTCTTAGAGACGAGCTCATCTCCGCGGAAGTCGGAGAGCTCGCGAAGCTGCGATTCACCGCCGAGGTGCGCGGGATCGAAGGCGTAGCAGCCTGGGCAGCGCAGGGGGCACTCTTTTGTGATTTCGATCGATAGATTAGGTGCGTGGCCGGTGAGGATTCTGGACCAGGCGTGCAGGACTTCCGATGTCTTCATGCGAACTCCGCCGAGCAACTACGGTTGGTCTTTCCGGGGGGAAGAGATAGCGAGTCCGCTACCTGAGAGGAATGAGCCGAGACCCTGCGACGGTATCAGACCAATAGGGGAACATTGAAACCCGCCGGACCGTAAGGCGAAGGAATCTGGGACCGATGTTCGAAGGTCCGGGCGCCTTGAAAATGAGCGGCGGCTGGTTGCTTTTGACTCCGCACGACTAATGTACTCGTGACAGCGAACAAAATGCTGTTGCGATCGGATTGTTGCGCACGCAGGAGTACGAAACAGATGCAGGTGAGGATGATGAGGAGCCCGAGTTCAAAATCTTGGCCGCCGCGAAGAAATTTGTCCCACGACCAGATACCCTGAGTGACGGGCATGGAGATGGATTCGACGGCGATCAAGAGGAGCAGGACTCGACTGCAGCACACTGCAGAGCGCGCAATTTCGAAGATCGCGCTGAAGTGTGCCCAAGCGAAGATAGGAAGAAGATCACTCACGCAGTACAGGTTTGATTCTACAACGCGGGGAGCGGTGGCCTGAGACTTCAGCCGAAGAGGTGGCGGCGCGGCCGCCGGTCCCCAAATGCGAGGGCCCCCTTCGACTTCGCTCAGGGCAGGCTGAGCGCACCCGCATAAAACGATATCCCCACGGAAGACCATGGGGATATTGAATATGCCGAGCCTGTTGGTTCTATTTTGCAGAGTCGATGCGGAGGAGGCGGACGTCGTGGCTGTCGATTTCCATCTCCATGTTGTCGGTCAGCTGTAGATCCTTGCCGGTCCAAAGTTCCTTAGCGGTCTGAGTGCCGTTGAGGCCGAGTTGCTTCAGGTCGAGATGGAAGGGATGGGTTGAGATGCGATCGCTGCCGATGTTGATGATGGCGATGGCTTTTGCGCCGTCCTTGAGGTCACGCGTCCAGACTTCGACCTGGCCGCCGCTGTAGACGTAGCGAGCCTGGTGGCCGAGCGGGTCCTGATTGATGGCGATGACGTCTTTGTTAGTGAGGATTGCCTTGATCTCGGGCTTCATGTGAGGCAGGTCGTTGCCGGCGAGCAGCGGTGAGGCAAGCATTGCCCACATGGAAAAGTGAGTGCGGTTTTCTGCGAGAGAGAGCTTGCCGTTTCCAACTTCGAGCATGTCGGGATCGTTCCAGTGACCGGGGCCCGCGTATGAGTAGAGGCCTTTCTGCTGTCCGAGAATGTCGTAGATGCTCTCCCACGTGGCTTCGATGTCGCCCGTGGTGCGCCACGAGTTGCCGCCGAGTTCTGGAGCCCATTCCCACGGGGAGTCCCAGCCGTATTGGCAGAGCGAGAGAACGATGGGACGTCCGGTAGCTTTGAGGGCCTTCGACATCTTGTCGTACGAGGCGATCATAAGGCGCATCTGCGCGGCTTTGTCGTCGTGAGCCTGCTTTTGCATGACCGCAGGTATGAAGGAGCAGAGATCGTATTTCAGGTAGTCGATGCCCCACTCCGCGTAGGTCTTGGCGTCCTGCTCTTCGTGGCCAAGGGAGCCC
>Ga0268266_10006227_pt1 | contig 10954 bp, 12 predicted proteins | sample KBSS13metaG_FD_190356 | JGI IMG/M metagenome (GOLD analysis project Ga0268266, IMG submission 190356) | Switchgrass rhizosphere microbial communities from Kellogg Biological Station, Michigan, USA - KBS S1-3 metaG (SPAdes) (version 2) | ecosystem: Host-associated > Plants > Roots > Rhizosphere... | reverse complement strand
CAACGCACGTCTTACCTGCAGATCTGGATGTCACGCCCGTTCTGCAGGCTGCCTTGATTCTCTTATCGCCAGTCGTCGCGGGCCTCTTGCTGGTCCGCGACGACCTGGTCAAAGTTATCCGTCTTCTTGATCAGAATATCGCCCTGGTTAACCGGCTGATGCAGAAGCACGGCTTGCAGGCGCACCAGCTCAAGCATCGCCAGAAACATGCAGATGAGGGCTCGCTCGGTGTGGGTGTTGTGCAGCAGGCGGCGCAGCGAGACGGGTTTATCCTCCATCACCAGGCGGCGCTTCACGTATTCGATCATCTGCGCTACGGTGACCGACTCCTCATCGACATCGAGAACCGGCCGTTTTCGCAAGCGGCTGAGGATGTCCTGAAAGACGCGGACAAGATCGACGGTATCGGCAGCAATCTCTCGGTCAGCGGCTGCTTCTTCACGAAACTCTCGAATGCCAGGATTGGACCACGTAGCCTCTTCGATCTGCTGCTTCTGCAGAAGCATCTGCGCGGCGGCTTTGAAGCGCTCGTGCTCGAGCAGACGTTCGACCAGCTCGCGCCGTGGATCTTCCGCATCGCCGCCGGCAACATCGGATGGGTCGCGCGGGAGCAGCATCTTCGACTTGATGTGGATCAGGAGCGAGGCTGTGTAGATGAATTCGCCTGCGGCATCGACATCGGTCTGCTGGAGCTTGTGGGTGTACTCCAGAAACTGCTCCGTGATGCGCGCAATGGGAATGTCGTAGATATCGATGTTCTGCTTGCGGATCAGGTCGAGCAGAAGGTCGAGGGGACCGTCATAGATGTGCCCCACGAAAACGGAGAAGGGAGACTGCGAGGCCTCTTCTTTGTCTTTGTCCCTCTCCTTGACCGCACGCTTTGGCTCGGGTGTGGGTGCAGGGACAGGATGCTTGAGGGCAAAGGGCTCCTGCGGTGTTTCGGCCGCGGCTTCAGCAGCGGGAGTCTCCTCAGGCTGGCTGGCTGGCTCGAGATTGGGATCGCGTGTCTCTTCCGGCATATCTATTCGAGTCCTACGGTAGCGCGCACTTCGCGCATGGTCTGGTTAGCGCGGACGTTAGCGCGAGCATTACCGTCTTCGAGGATGGCGTCGAGCTCGGAGGGATGCTGCTCGAAGTACGTGCGCCGCTCGCGGATAGGGGCCAGTTCCCGAACAAGATTGTCGGCGAGCCAGCTCTTACATTCGATGCAGCCGATACCGGCTGTCGTACAGCCCTCACGGGCATTCTGCTGAGTCTCAATGGGCGAGAAGACTTTGTGCAGGTCGAAGACGGGGCACACATCGGGGTTGCCGGGATCCTCACGGCGAATGCGCGCCGGGTCGGTCACCATGGTCTTCAGTTTAGCTCGCACCACAGGCTCGGGGTCGGAGAGCAGAATGGTATTGCCGTAGCTTTTGGACATCTTGCGGCCATCGGTGCCGGGTAGCTTCGGCGAAGGAGTCAGCAAAACCTGCGGCTCAGGCAGGACCTCACAGCGTCCGAAACCGGTGAGCTTCTTGGTCTGCTTGGCAGCCTCATATAGCTCGTGCGCAGAAAAGACGGACTTCGTCTTGTCGTTTGCCAGCTTGCGAGCCTTTTCCTGAATGGCTCCCATCTCCCAGGGCGCCGCGTCCGGGCTGAGGTAGAACTCTCCGGGGAAGAACTGGTTGAAGCGCCGAGCGACCTCGCGCGTCAGCTCAACGTGCGCCACCTGATCCTGCCCAACGGGAACATACGACGCCTGATAGATGAGAATGTCGGCGGACTGCAACAGAGGATAGCCGAGGAAACCGAACGTCGCGAGATCCTTCTCCTTCAACTGCTCCTGTTGATCCTTGTAGGTGGGAACGCGCTCAAGCAGGCTGAGTGGAGTAATCATGGAGAGCAGATCGTTGAGCTCGAAGTGCGCAGGAACTTTGCTCTGCACGAAGATCGCACACAGTTTGGGATCAAGGCCGGCCGCGAGAAAGTCGAGAGCGACCTCGCGAATGTTCTCCTTGAGCTTGCTGGTATTTGCGTAATCGGTCGTCAACGCATGATAGTCCGCGATGAAGAAGTAGCACTCATATTCGTGCTGCAGCTTTACCCAGTTGTAGAGCGCACCCATGTAGTTGCCCAGGTGCAACTTTCCAGTGGGCCGCATTCCGCTGAGAATGCGCGGGCGTGAGATAAGGGGGGTGGAATCGGTCATGATGCTCAAATAGAGATGATACGGGAAACCTCTGCTCTAAAGCGCTGCCAGAATGCGATCGAAGGTGGACTGCAGAGGGTAAAGAAAGACCCGGAAGATAAAACCGCCGGCTACCAGCATGAAGATCCACAGCGCCAGCATTCCCATGCGGTCATAGATCTGCAAAGCGTTATAAGGCAGAAAGTGGCGGAGGATGCGGCTGCCGTCGAGCGGAGGGAACGGTATCAGGTTGAAGACGAACAACAGAAGGTTGATCAGGATGATGAAGTAGAGCAGAAGCGCGATGGGGAACAGTGTGGGTAAATTTTCCGTGGAGACGCCGGGATAATGCATGGCCAAAGCCATCGCCGTGAAGACTGCCACGGTTCCACCCGGAATCGCATGCTTGATGATCAGAAGCAGAATTAAGGCTGCGGTTGCCAGAATGAGATTGCTCGCCGGGCCGGCCAAAGTAACCAGGATGTCGTCGCGCCTGTAATTCTTGAAGTTGCGGCCTGTAACTGGAGTCGGTTTGGCCCAGCCGATCAGAGGCCAGTGGTAGACCAGCGCAATCAGCGGCATCAGTACCGACCCGAATAGGTCGAGGTGCTTGATGGGATTCAGCGTCACCCGGCCCAACATCTTGGCTGTGGGATCGCCCAGCCGCCACGCCGTCCAGGCATGAGCGCATTCGTGAACACTGAACGCAAGAATGAGCGCAACCACCTGGAAGAGGATAAGAACTAGGTCCTGATTCATTCCTTTAGCTTAAAGGAAGAAAGGCCGGAGAGGAGAAAAGGTCGCTTGGGGTTTCGCGAACTTTTTGTCTCTATAACCGGCCTCTGGATCCTACTGGGTAACTGATCAGCCTGCCTTCGGAGGGTTCTTTTCTCGCTTCACCTTTGCCGGAATCCCCACAGACACCACTCCTGCGGGAATGGGCTTGGTCGCCAGTGCCATCGCGCCCAGCATAGCGTTCTCTCCAACATTTGCCCCGGCCAGCACTGTCGAGTGGTACGTAAGCCGTGCCCGAGGTCCGATCTCCGTCGGCTTGTTGGTCACGTCCGCCTGCACGTTGATGTCGTGGGTGTGTGAGTATACGTTCGCGTAGTCTGAAACGCTCGTGCCCTGGCGCAGAATCAGCCCGCCGCGATCGTCCAGCAACACGTTGCGGTGGATCGTGCAGTTGTCTTCAATCACGAGGTTGTAGCCGTAGCTGAACTCGACGTTGTGAAAGATCTTTACGCCTTTGCCCAGGGACTTGAAGATGTGATGCCCCAGCATGCAGCGAAAGCGAAAGCCGAGCCAGTGATTCAGCCCCAGAGGTGACCGATCGAACATCTGCCAGAACCAGATGAGCGGCTTGCGGACAGCAAACTTCTCAGCGTCGATATCGCCGTAGTACTCCGGCTCCAGCGTTACATTGCGCGGATCGAAGGACTCCGTCAGCGCATGACCTCCAAGCTCGCTATTTAGCAGGACTGGGGTGCGGCCTCCGTGGGGTTTGCCAAGGTAGATCTGGTAAAGCTCGTCGCGCACGATCTCCGCACGGCGATCGACCGACTGGTGCCGTGTGAACTCGTCATTCAGTTGCGTCAGCCAACGGCGAAACGTGGATTCGGCTTCCGTGGTCGGCTTCAGTTCGCGATAGGTGTACTGGGGCATACGTTCTCTCTTTCAAGCTCTTTGACTCGGGTGTCGCATTATTCGATGGCGAACACTGCATAAACGGTCGCTGATTTTTCCACCTCGCGAGGATTGATGGCAAGGGGCTGCACCTTATCCATCGCCGGGGCGGCTGCCATTGCACGGAACATCGGCCGTGGGCCGCTGGGTTGGACCTCGTTGCTGGCGTAGAGCAGGGATCCAAGCTTTGCACTGAGGCTGGTCGCCATCTGCTCGGCCTGGGAGCGCGCGCGCTTGAGGGCTTTCGCTGCAGCCTCGGCTTCAGGAGCGTTCTCATCTTTGAATCCCCAATCGATCTGGCCAGACTGATTTGCCCCGGCTTTCACCGCTACATCCAGAGCTTTGGCCGCACTGTCTGCAGCCATCTTTATCGTCCAGCTCTGGTTCACCTGGAACTGGCGTTGTGCTTTCTGGGCCTCGGTGAGCTTGTCCAGCTGGTAGTTCTGTACCGGCGTAATCTGCTGGTTTTCGCTCTGAATCGTGTCCTTTGGAACCCCTGCGTCGGTCAGCGCTTTCACAATCGCATTTGAGAGCTTCGATCCGTTGGCATACGCGGTGTTGCTGTCGGGTCCATACGCAAGAAAGCCGACGTGCAGGGTCGCCTGGTCCGCAATCGCAGTGACCTTGTCGGTCGCGGTAATCGCGATGGTGCGGTTCTCCTTATTGACTTGAATCGTCTGAGCCTGGCTCACAACGGCTACTCCGGCGACAGTCAATGCCAGTGCGGCGATACGAAATCCGTTCATGCTTCTTCTCCTGTCTTATTGATCAGATCGGCGAGGGTCTCTTTGTGCTTCGGCATCCGGGTACGTTTCTCCTTCGGATCGGGCAGAACACGTTCTGGCGGAGGCGTACCTACACGGTCACGAGCATTGGATTTGACGGCCTCTACGGCAGAAAAGACCTTTTTCTTTGCTTTGCTCATTCCGTACTCCATGGGCATCTCCAATATGGCCTGCGATGCCCTCTGAGATTATGCAATACTCTTGTTCTTGTGGTCTGCTAACCGCCAGACCGGACGAAGGATGCGGCGAAAAAAACAGCCGCAGACGTGAGGTGCAGGATGGAAGAACGGGATTTTTTCGAGGAGCGCTCAGAACAACGAAGCCACACGATGACCTGCCCGCACTGCGGACAGCAAGCCGACTATGAACTGAACTGGATCATTCGGCGGAAGAAAAATCAGCTCCCCCGCGGAGCCGATGATCGGGATCGCGCTCGCTTTGCCAAGGCACAGAGCTATATGGTTCGGCGCGACGACATGGTCGGTTGCAAGAACGTCCGTTGCCGCAAACGATTCGACGTCGCCGGTATCCAGTCCGTAGCTTTTCTGTAGAAGAGCTTCGGCTTACGCAGGCTGCTGCAGAAAGCATGAAATTCATCCTGTGGGACTTTACGGGTGAATGATCATTCAATTATGCTTCGGCTGCTGGACGGATTCCTGGTCGATCTGTGTCAATGCGGACCCGAGAGTTTAGGAAAGCTATGTTTTAATAGATCCAGAAGCATCTGCCGCTGGCGGGGCTTCGCTCGAACCGCAAGAATACGCAGGGAGACGAAAGAGACTCATGGCAAACACGTTGGTGCCCATCGAAGAACGTAACCTGACCCCCGATGAGGTCGAACTTCTGGACAGACGCCGCCGTCGCGGTCAGCTCTTTCTGGTGGTCGGCGTTCAGTGCCTGATCGTCTTCACTCTGGTGACGCTCTGGGCTGGGCAGGACTTTACGCTCTCGCCGGGCTGGGCGCACCCCATGGTCTATTGGGACGCCATTACGGGTACCCTCGCCTTGATCTTCCTTCTTACCGGAATTCGTCTGCGCCGCGGCTCCACCGAATTCATTAGCTACTGAGAATTTCAGTAGGCTCCGGCATTCGGGCGCCTCGGAAGATTGTTCGAAAGAGCGAGCGGTGCGTCTTTGCGTCCCGCTTGTGGACAGGTTCGAATGGTTGATGGGACGCTTTCGGCGCCGGCATATTCCCGTTCTTTTGCGGGCACGATCTTCTTTCTACAGAACCAGGACGCTGCGCCCTCATGGACTCTCGCCGAGCCGGGACACTTCCCTGCATTCGAGAGTGTTGTCCTCATCCTCCTTCTTCTGGGCTCGGCCGGGCTCTTTTTCTGGCGGTTCGGGCCGATCCTGAGAACCATTCTCCGCTCGAAGAAGGACGCGGACTTCTCTCTTCAACCTATCGGGCGTCGGGTGTGGGACTTCTTCTGGGAGGTTCTTTGCCAGGGGAAGGTCATCCGCCAGCGTCCCCTTCCCGGACTCGCGCACGCCTTCGTATTCTGGGGATTCCTCGCCTTTGCACTGGTCAGCCTGAACCACATTGCCAACGGGTTGGGGCTCGGCTTTCTTTCCCCTGAAAGTGTCGTCGGACGTTTCTATTTCCTTTTTGCCGCGGTATGGGCTCTGCTGGTTGCCGTCTCGATCGCGGGACTCTTCATCCGCCGATTCTTCGTACGTCCCATCTGGCTCGGGCGCAAGGTCTCCTACGAGTCCGGGTTCATTGCCCTGCTGATCTTTCTTTTGATGGTGACCTATCTCGCCGCATTCTTCGTGAAGGATGGCGGATCCACGGTCAAGACGCTCTGGTGGGTCCATACTCTGGCGCTTCTGGTCTTTCTCCCGCTCATTCCCCACACGAAGCATCTTCACCTCGTGATCAGCCCTCTGACAGTGTTTCTCAAGCGGGATGACTTCTCGAAGATTCCGCCGCTGGAGGGAGACGAAGACTTCGGCTTGGTTGCGGGCAAGGACGTGACGCAACTGATCTCGCTGCAAACCTATAGCTGCGTCGAATGTGGCCGCTGCACGGAACATTGTCCCGCCGCGACTACAGGCAAGATCCTTAACCCCAAGGAGATTGTTCTTGGTCTTCGCAGCTACCTCAATGAGTTCGGTCCCGCATCCGACACCCCGCTTCTGACGGAGCAACGCATCGCATCGCCTGATAACCCGCCAGCTAAATACCTCAGCATGGAAGCCGCCTTCCAGTGCACCACCTGTGGGAGCTGCGAGTATCAGTGCCCTGTCGGCATCCAGCACCTTCCGGTGATCGTCGGCCTGCGACGGGGCGCGACGAATACGGGAGCGTGGGAGGATGACTACGGCACCAAGCTTTTCCTCGCGCTCGAAAAGAACGGCAACGCCCTCGGCCTCTCCACCACGGAGCGCGACAAATTCATTCAGAAGCAGCAATTCCCTGTCTTCGACGGTACGCAGGAGTACTGCCTCTGGCTCGGCTGCATGGGAGGCTATGACCCTAAGGGCCGCGAGATCATCGCCGACTTCGCTCGCGTGATGCATCATCTAGGAACCACCTTCGGTGTGCTCAAGAAGGAAAAGTGCACAGGCGACCCTGCGCGCCGCCTCGGCAATGATCTCGTCTTCCAAACGCTTGCGGAATCCGGCCTCAAATCGTTCGAGACCGCCAAGGTGCAGAAGATCGTCGCCATCTGCCCCCATTGCGTCCGCACCATCGCCACCGACTGGCGCGAGTTTGGAATTGCACCCGAGATAGAGCATCACTCCGAGTTCATGTCCCGCCACCGCGACCGTCTTCCCAAACAATCCGGCGACAGCATCGTCTATCACGACCCCTGCTACCTCGGACGCTATCAGGATGTTTACGAAGAGCCGCGCTCCGTCGTCGCACAGGCAGGCACGCTGGTCGAAGCTCCACGTTCCCACGAGCGCAGCTTCTGCTGCGGGGCTGGCGGTGGACTCGCCTTCCTCGGCGATGAGACTGGCGAGCGCGTCAGCCACGTCCGCGCCAAAGAGCTCGCAGCTACCGGCGCACAAATCGTCGGCACCGCCTGCCCCTTCTGCAACACGATGTTCCGCGACGCTCTGACTGCGGTAAGCGAGGCTCCGCCCCAACTTCTCGATATTGCCCAACTAACCGCACGCGCGTTACCGGCATCGCAACCACAAGATTCAGGAGGAACGAATTGAAGATCGTAGTGGCTATCAAACAGGTGCCTGAGCGCGATGCACCCATCCACATCGCCTCCGATGGCAAGTGGATCGAAGAGGGAGACCGGAATTACACCATCAACGAGCCAGATGCCTATGCGCTCGAAGAGGCTCTGCAACTCAAGGAAAAGAATGGAGCGGGTGAGGTGATCGTCGTCTGCGCCGGTCCTGAGCGCGTTCAGTCCACATTGCGCGAGGCATTAGCCAAGGGCGCCGACCGCGCCATTCACATCGAAGCCGATGATCTTACTGGACTCGACACCCTCGGCGTCGCCCAGATTCTCGCCGACGCTATCAAAGGGGAATCTCCCGACCTCATCCTCACCGGACTTCAGTCCGACGATCTCGGTCTGGGGCAGACCGGCGTCGTCCTCGCCGAGTTGCTCGGCATTCCACACGGCACCATCATCATGCACGTCGAGCCCACCGGCAGCGGTCTGAAGGTCAAACGCGAGCTCGAGGATGGCTGGTTCCAGCATGTCGAGATGCCTCTGCCCGCGCTGCTCACCATCCAGTCCGGCGGCAACAAGCTTCGCTACGCCACTCTTATGGGCATCAAGAAGGCCAAGACTAAGGAGCTGAAGACCGTCGCCACCGCCGCCTCTCCCACCGCTCCTGCCATTACGCTTGAGCGCGTCTACCTTCCCGAGAAACAAAAGAAGACAGAGATGATTACCGGCAGCTCCGCAGAGATCGCTAACAAGATCGTCGAGAAACTGAAGTTCGAAGTGAGGGTGATATGAACGGCGTACTCGTGATATTGGAGCAGCGCTCCGGCAGCATCAATCGCATGAGCTTCGAGGCCCTCGCCGCCGGACAACAGCTGGCCGACAAGCTCTCAGCCACTGTTACGGTAGCTGTAGCCGCGAGCAAAGATCTCTCCGCTGATAGTTTTGAAATCCATGGTCGCGCCCCTGCTGGGGCATTTCTTGTCCAGCATGAGCTCCTCGAACCTTACACCTCCGACGCCTATGTCATCGCTCTCGAGCAACTCATCCAGAAGCTCCAGCCCGACTACGTCCTCTTCCCTCACACTTACCAGGTGCGCGACTTCGCTCCTGCACTCGCCACACGCTTCAAACAAGTGCTCATCAGCGACGTCATCAGCATCCATGATGGCCCGGTCTTTGTTCGTCAGCTCCTCCAAGGCAAGCTCAACGCCGATTACAAGCACAGCTCATCCGGCCCGTGCTTCGTCTCGATCCAGGCCGGCAGCTTCCGGGCGGACGAGGCCACCGCGACCATCAAACCCGAAGTGTTCGCCCCGGAGCTCGCGGCATCCCAGATCCGCAACAAGCCCGGCGAGCGCTTTCGAGAGTCCGGCCAGACCGTCGACCTCACCCAAGCCCCAGTCATCGTCTCCGTCGGACGCGGCATCGGCGAGCAGGACAATCTGCTCATCGTCGAGGAACTCGCCCAGGCTCTCGGAGCCGAGCTTGCCGCCTCTCGCCCCATCTGCGACAACGGCTGGCTTCCGATGGAACGCCAGGTTGGGTCTTCAGGACAAACTGTCTCGCCCAAGCTCTACCTCGCCGTCGGCATCTCGGGAGCTATCCAGCATCTGGTCGGCATGAAGGGTTCGAAGACCGTGATTGCCATCAATAAGGATGAGAATGCTCCCATCTTCGAAGTTGCTGACTACGGGATTGTGGGAGATCTCTTCGAAATCGTTCCGGAATTGACGAAGGCGGTGCAAGCCTCCAAATCCTGATATTTCACGCGGAAGCCGGTCCATACACTATTCGCTGTCCATGCCTTTAGACCCTTTCTTTTGAACGTTCGCTGCTTTCGTTTTATATCTCTGGCATTTTTTTCGCAGCCATCTATACTGAAAACCACTGTGTCACTTGCTTCGATTTTCAGCCACGCGCATCGAAATGGATGAAGAGGGCCATGGCGATCATCTCCCCCACGCTGCCAATCATCGATGAACCAGCAGGAGCGCTTCTAGGCGACCACCTGCAGGGGCGTCTGCGTGATCGCTTCGGACGCGCTATTACAGATCTTCGGCTATCCATCACTGATCGTTGCAATTACAGATGCGTTTACTGCCGGACCGGCAACGAGGGCGCACAGTACACCGAACTTGCGATGGAAGATTACCTTCGCATGGTTCGCCTCCTAGTCTCTCTTGGCATCGAGAAGGTTCGCCTCACCGGCGGAGAGCCGTTGCTGCGTTCGGGCCTGGTCGAAATGGTGCGTGAGCTCTCCACCCTGCACACGGCCTTCCTTCCGGATGGCAGTCCGACGGAAGAGGGTCTGCCGCTCGATCTCGCACTGACCACAAACGGACACCTTCTGGAGTCTCTCGCGGTACCTCTCAAGGAGGCAGGCCTCGGACGCGTAACGGTCAGCATGGATGCAGTCGAATCTGAGACCTTCTCGGCGATCACACGCGTCCCTCGCAGCTTCGATCGTGTGCTCGCAGGTATGCGCAAGGCAACGGACGTCGGCTTGGGTCCAGTGAAGGTCAACTGCGTTCTGCTTCGGGGTTTCAACGATCACCAAATCGAAGCGTTTGCTGAGTTTTCACGGCGCGAAGGCGTGGTTGTGCGCTTCATCGAATTCATGCCCCTTGAGGAAGACCGCAGCTGGAAGCCGGAAACTGTCGTTCCCATGGACGAGATCCTCGATCGGTTAAACGCGTTTCTCCCTCTAAAGGAGCTGCCGCAACACGTGGCGAGCGAGACGGCGCGGCGCTTCACCTTCGAGGATGGAATCGGAGAGATCGGCATCATCGCTCCGGTCTCGCATCCCTTCTGCGGACATTGCAGCCGCATTCGAATTACATCGGACGGGAAACTGCGAACCTGCCTGTTCTCGCAGAGCGATCACGATCTTTATGGGCGAATGCTCCGAGGTGGAACCGACGAAGAACTTCTTGCGTATATACGCAAGACCGTACTTCAAAAAGAGGAGCGTCATCACATCGGAGAACCAGGTTTCGAAAAGCCTTCACGCAACATGGTTCATATCGGCGGCTGAAAAGTATGAACGGATTGATTTTGAGGGATCTTTGCTAAGAGAACGGCGCCAGTTCGAAGTCATTGATAGCCGCCAACTGGATCACCTCCGGGTATTCCATGATGTGGCGCGTGCGCTGACGGCGAGCCTCGAA
>Ga0268266_10006226_pt1 | contig 10954 bp, 13 predicted proteins | sample KBSS13metaG_FD_190356 | JGI IMG/M metagenome (GOLD analysis project Ga0268266, IMG submission 190356) | Switchgrass rhizosphere microbial communities from Kellogg Biological Station, Michigan, USA - KBS S1-3 metaG (SPAdes) (version 2) | ecosystem: Host-associated > Plants > Roots > Rhizosphere... | reverse complement strand
GTGGGGCAGCGGAATATGCTATTCACAGCGCTGCCGGCGATCCTGGCGCCGCACTCTATGCATCGGAGCTGATGTGTCGCGACTTTCATGGTTTCAGTTAGGGTATCGTACTCGGCGTAGACAGCCAAAGGCTGGCCTCTGGCTTATGGCGGCAATCTGCGGCTGGGTTGCAGTTTCCACCGCTCTGGCTCAGGGAAAAAAGGAGTTGCGAGTGGCGGCGGCGGCTGATTTGCAGCCGGTGTTGCCGGTCCTGGCGGCGCAGTATGAGAAGGCGACCGGGGTCAAGCTGGCGATAAGTTTTGGCTCTTCGGGGAATCTGGCCACCCAGATCATCAACGGAGCCCCCATGGATCTGTTTCTGGGAGCCGACTTCGTGTATCCGGAGAAGATCGTTGCCGCCGGGCTGGCCGATGGCACCGCACCGACTCAATATGCGCGGGGAACTCTGGTGCTGTGGGCGCGGAAGGACTCTCCCCTGCAGCCGATCACTCTCGATTCGCTGGTCGATAAGCGCGTGACTACTGTGGCGATCGCGAACGATCTGCATGCTCCTTATGGACAGGCGGCGGTGGCGGCGCTGAAGCGGATGAAGATGTACGACACCGTCAAGCCGCACCTCGTCATCGCAGAGAACATTGCTCAAGCGGCACAGTTTGTGGAGTCGGGCAATGCCCAGCTCGGATTGATCTCGCTGACAGCTGCGAGCGCTCCTCGGTTTCAGTCGGAGGGAACCTTCCTACGGGTTCCACGATCGTCTTACGCGCCGATCATGCAGTGTGCAGTGGTGATCGCGAAATCAGACCGAAGAGCTGAGGCGCACGCCTTTCTGGATTGGCTGCTGAAACCGGAGGTGCAGGCCACGCTGGTCCCCATGGGACTGGAGCCGGTGAAGTAGGATCGACCGCTGCCTCTCTGTGTAGACTTGCGCTGTATGGATCTTGAAGCCCTTTGGCTGACACTGCGGCTTGCAGCGAGTACCACGGTGATTTTGCTGCTGGTCGCGCTTCCGCTGGCTTGGTGGATCGCTTCAGGCCGTGGACCAGCGCGGGCTCTGGTGCAGGCTCTCGTGGCATTACCCCTGGTGCTTCCACCGACGGTTCTGGGGTTCTATCTGCTAGTGGCGATGGGACCGCTGACACCACCGGGAAGATTGTTGATACGCCTCGTTGGGCATCCGCTAGCTTTCAGCTTTGAAGGACTTTTGATCGGGTCGATTCTGTATAGCCTGCCTTTTGCGGTGCAACCGCTGGTAGCCGGATTCGAAGCTGTGGACCGCGGGTACATAGAAGCTGCAGCCGGGTTGGGAGCTTCACCAAAACGTGTGTTCTTTTCCGTCGTGCTTCCGATGGCACGGGCTTCCCTGCTGACGAGCGCGGTGCTCACGTTTACTCACACAGTGGGCGAGTTTGGTGTCGTGCTGATGTTGGGAGGAAATATTCCCGGCGCGACGCGTACGCTTTCAATCTCACTCTACGACCTGGTACAGGACGGGAACTATGCCGCTGCAAACACAACCGCGCTGGCGCTGGTGGGATTTGCAATGGTGGCGCTCGTGGTGATCTATCTCTTACCGAGTGTTCGCAGAAGCGACGGAAGGCAGGCCGACGTTGTCCGATAGCCTGCTAGACGTAAGGATGAAGCATCGTGTGGGCGGAGTCGCGCTCGATGTGGAGTTTCGCCTGACCTCGCCGTGGACGGTGCTCTTCGGCCCCTCTGGGAGTGGGAAGACCACTGTGCTGCGGGCGATCTCGGGATTGGTGCGCCCGGAAGAAGGACGAATCGTAAAAGACGGCCAGATACTGATGGACAGTTCCACAGGAAAGTTCATCCCTCCTCATCAACGGCCAGTGCGTAGCGCTGCCCAGGCGGCATGGCTATTCCCTCACAAAAGCGTGCGCCAGAATCTGATGTACGGCAGCGGGTGGCCGACACGCCCCGTTCAGGCCATGGAAATTGCAGAGGAGACGATGTCTCTGTTCCGGCTTGGTGAGCTTGCGGATCGGAATCCTGTGGAGTTGAGTGGCGGCGAAAGACAGCGGGCTTCGGTGGCTCGAGCTGTTATATCCGCTGTGACATTCGAGGGGCCAGGACAAGCGTTGTTGCTGCTGGATGAACCTTTCACGGGCCTCGATGCCGCGCTTCGCGACGAGCTTCTAACCGGTCTGCGCGATTGGCTCACACGATGGAAGATTCCTGTACTCTCGGTGACCCACACCTTAGGCGAGGCCTTTCAGCTGCAGGCCGAGGTGATCAAGATAGCGGATGGCAGAGTTGTCGAACAGGGACCGGTAGAGACGGTGCTGGCAAAAGAGCGCCAGCGACTGCTAATGCAGCTTCGTGCAGAGTAATCAGCTTCCGAGTTGAACCGGCTCCTGCTCGAGCGAGATCCCGAAGAGCTCTTTCACCGTGTATTGAATGGCATTGCGCAGGGCAAAGATATCGCCGGCACTCGCATTGCCGCGATTGATGAGTGCAAGCGTGTGGCGGGAGGAGATTCCGGCATTGCCCATGGCGAAGCCTTTGACGAATCCCGCTCTCTCCAGCAGCCACGCCGCTGGAAGCTTGATCTGGCCCTCTTCCGCGGGCCAGTGAGGAATCTGGTCTGGGACGAGGCGAAGACCAGAAGCAATGCCGTCGAAGATCTCGCGCTCGACGATGGGGTTTTTGAAGAATGACCCTGCACTGCGGCAATCGGGTTCACCTTCAACAAGAAGCATGCCCTTGCGATGACGGATCTCGCGCACGGCGTGATAGATCTCAAGCGGAGTGGGCTCGGTCTCGCCGAAGTGCCGCGTCAGGTCGGCATAGGTCAGATGTGGCTTACGGCCAGGATCGAATCGAAACGTGACAGCCGTTACGATGTAGCGTCCACGATGCGTTGTGTTGAAGATGCTGCGCCGATAGGCAAAGCCGCACTCGGCATTCGAGAGTTCGACAAAGCGGTTGTTTTCGAGATCGAGTGCGCGGACAGAAGCGATGGTTTCGGCCACCTCCTGTCCGTAGGCGCCGACGTTCTGAACGGGAGTTCCGCCGACAGTTCCAGGGATACCGGCGAGACACTCGATACCGCTGACTCCCTGCTCGCAGACAGAGAGGACGAATCGGTCCCACTCGACCCCTGCTGGAACGATGTAGGTGACATGCTCTCCCTCCCGCCATGGAACGATGGCCCCGTCGAGAGCGATGTGAATCACAAGACCATCAAAACCGGAGTCGGGGACGACAAGGTTGCTCCCCCCACCGAGCACAAAGACAGGAAGAGAGTTCTCTCGCGCGAAAGCGAGGGATTCCAGCAGCTCGGCTTCGGTACGGATGTCGCAGAAAAAGCGTGCAGGGCCGCCGATCCGAAGGGTCGTGAACGGAGCCAGAGAGATGTTCTGCCGAATGTCGATCGCGGTAGGCGGCACGGGTTTGAGAGTACATCAGGCTCCCGGGAAAGACGAAGAGCGGGCGCGGCGGATGACGCTGTCTGGACACTCCCGGTACAATAGAGGGGTAGAAGTAATACGTGCCGGAATCGCCGGCCTCGAGTTCTTCTCAAGGGGGAAAAGGGACTATGTATCCAGAGATTATGGTAATTCCGATGCGCGAAGAGTTGACTCGCGCCGGACTGAATGAGGTCCGAACAGCAGATGAGGTCGATGCAGCTCTGGCACAACCCGGAACCACAATGGTCGTTGTGAACTCGATCTGCGGCTGCGCGGCGGGTAAGATGCGCCCTGGTGTCCGGTTGGCGATGCAACACACGGCGAAGCCGGATCACTCCGTAACCGTCTTCGCGGGTCAGGACCGCGACGCGACTGAGCGTGCCCGCAGCTACTTCGGCGGACATCCGCCAACGTCGCCTGCCATCGCGATTCTCCGCGACGGCCAGCTGGTCTACCTGATGCAGCGGTCGGCGATCGAGACCTCGACGGCACCGGCAATCGCCCAGGAGCTCACTCGCGCCTTCGATACCTACTGCGCGACGACGCCTGCATAAGTTTTTCATTTGAGCGCTCGGGCCGGAGATGGGTACATACCCGCTCCGGCCTTTTCTATTCTGCGAACCTCAACTTCAACCCAAAATCTGCCGATAGAAGAAGTGAACCATGACTATGTCCAGTTCCTTCTCTTCCGGCCTGTTTTCGGTCAGCCCTGCCGCCCCGGGCGGTCCATCGGCAAAGACCGCGGACCCTCCGTCGCTGGTCGGCGAAGGTCCGGCGATGCAGCGGCTGATGTTGCAGATCGAACGCATAGGCCCGCACTTTCGCACGGTTCTGGTGCGAGGAGAGGTCGGCACGGGAAAAGAACTGGTTGCTCGTGCATTGCATGCAAAGAGCGACCGTGCAGCAGCCCTCTTCTTTGTCTGTCATGCCGCGAGACTCGCAGGTGCGGACCGTGACGACCAGCATCTTGAGATAGCTGAGGCAGCGGATCAAGGGACATTATTTCTCGATGGAATCGACGAGATTCCAGCCGAAGCGCAGCAGCACCTGCTACGTCTTCTGAACCAGAAGAAGGCAAGAATCATTACTTCAAGCAGCCAGGATCTGCGTGTTATGGCCGCAGCCGGCATTCTTCGCCAAGACATCTATCACCGGCTCGCGATGGTCGAGATTGCGCTGGAACCTCTGCGAAGGCGAGTAGAGGATATTCCTTCGTTGGTCATGCACTTCCTGGAGAGGTTTGCGACCCGGTACGAAAAACGGATCGAGACAATTGCTCCAGAGGCAATGGAAAGCCTTCTGCTGCACGAGTGGCCTGGAAATATCCGCGAGCTGGAAAATGTTCTGCACAATGGAGTGCTGCAGTGCGAAGAAAGCGTGCTTAGCATTCGGGATCTGCCTCCTCTCCTTGCTGGAGCGGGTGCGGCTCATCCTGTGGAGCTGCGACAGAGCGAAACACCTCTGCGGCTGCAGGAAGTAATCGAGCGGCATGTGCTTCGCGTGCTGAAGGACTGTTCCGGGAACAAGGTGCGAGCCGCAGAGGTACTCGGCATCAGCCGGTCGACTCTGTACCGGATGCTGGAAGGGAGAGCGGAGCAAACCTCAGGATCTACAGTGTAGAAGCATCCCGCGATACACTGACCGATGAAGTTTGAGGTGTGCATGGACAGGTTTTCGTTGGTTGGGCTCCGCGTAGTAGCGGGCGTTCTGGTATTTTCCTGCGGTGGGATGACACCGCGCATCGCGCAGGCCCAGGCAGGCCCTCTCGGCCCCCCGACTGCGACGGCGCAGAGCGCTCCACGGACCGCCGAGGAGCGCAGCAAGGTCTTAGCGGCTCTGCTCGAGGAGATCTGGCAGGACCGGCTGAAGCACTCTCCCGAGTTTGCCTCTTTCCTTGGAGACAAGCGCTACAACGACCAGTGGAGTGATTATTCGGTCAAAGCGGTGAATGACTCGCTCGAGCGTGGACGCGTCTTTCTGGATCGGCTCAGTGCAATCGACACGACTGGGCTCAAGCCGCAGGAGATTCTATCGCGTGACCTCATGGTCCGCGATCTCACCGATGCCCAGGAGGGAGCGCCATTCAAGGAGTGGGAGATGCCGGTGAACCAGATGGACGGCTTCCACACGGATATTGTGCAACTGGTCGCTAATCTTTCGTTCGAGACAACCAAGGACTATGACGACTACATTGCGCGCCTGAAGAAGATTCCCACGGTCTTTTCGCAGAACATGACAAATATGCAGTTAGGTATGGATGAGGGACGGGTTCCCCCTGCCTATCTGCTGGAAAAAGCCGTAACCCAAACCGAGACCCTTGCCGCGCAGAAGCCTGCTGAGAGTCCCTTTGCCCAGCCGCTCAAGAAGTTTCCAGCCTCCATCAGCGAAGCCGATCGCAAACGCATCACCGAAGAGATGACCGAGGCGATCACCACCAGCGTTCTGCCCACCTACCAGCGCTTCGCACGCTTTTTGAAGGCCCAGTATGTTCCCGCAGGACGCAAGGATCCTGGTGTGTGGGCCATGCCTGACGGAGACGCCTACTACGCCTACCGTGTTCGTCAGAGCACGACGATGGACAAGAGCCCCGAGGAGATTCACCAGATCGGGCTCGAAGAAGTTAAGCGCGACGAGGCCGAGATGCTGGCCATCGTGAAGAAGCTCGGCTTTCAGGATCTAAAGAGCTTCAATGCAGCCATGAAGACGAACCCGAAGCTTCATCCGGCATCCAAAGAAGCTCTGCTCGGCGCTTACAAGGGATACATTGCGCAGATGCAGCCCAAGCTGCCACGACTCTTCGGGACCCTGCCGAAGGCGCAGGTTGAGGTCGTTCCTGTACCTGCTTACATCGAGAAAGATCAGGCTCCCGCCTATTACTATCCCGCGAGTCAGGATGGAAAGCGCCCCGGGCGTGTCTATGTGAACACCTACAACTTTGCCGATCGCTCCCTGTCTTCGGTAGAGGCTGTGTCCTATCACGAAGGAATCCCGGGTCACCATCTGCAGACCTCGATCGCCCAGGAACTGACCGGACTTCCCGAGTTTCGCAAGCAGGAGTCCTTTACGGCCTACACCGAAGGCTGGGGTCTCTACAGCGAGCGGCTCGGTAAGGACATCGGCTTCTATCAGGATCCCTATAACGACTATGGCCGGCTGGAGGCCGACATCTGGCGTGCGATTCGGCTGGTCGTCGACACCGGTGTCCACTACAAGCACTGGACCCGCCAGCAGATGGTGGACTTCTTCCACGACCACTCCACCATCGATGAGACGAGCATTCAAGCAGAGACAGACCGGTACATCGCGTGGCCGGGACAGGCGTTGGGTTACAAGATGGGTCAGCTGAAGCTCCTTGAACTTCGTCAGAAGGCACAGACCGCTCTCGGGCCGAAGTTCGATCTTAAGGCGTTCCATGATGTTGTGCTCGATTCAGGTGCCCTGCCGATGGATCTGCTGGAGAAGCAGGTGGATGCCTGGATCGCGACGCAGAAGAAGTAAGGCATCCATCTCTGATAGCCTTTTGAGATGAGCGAAGAAACGTATGAAGTGGAAGCGCCGGCACCGGCGATGCCCCATCTGCGCGTGGCAATTCTAGGCACCGGGAAGATGGGCGGGATTCTTCTGCAGGCTTTTCTGAAGAACAACCTGCTGGGACCGGACCAGATCTTTGCCACAGTGCAACATCCGGAGCGAGCACAGGCGCTTTCGGTGCAGTACGGCATCGAGATGTCGACCGACAATCTGGCAGCCGCCAGCCAGGCGGATGTCATTCTCCTGGGCGTAAAGCCTGCGCAGGTTCCCGCGCTGGTTGAAAAGATTCGCCCCGCTCTTTCGCCTGAGAAGCTGATCCTTTCGATCGCCGCTTCTGTAAAGACTCACAGCATCGAAGAGGCTGCGGGCTGCGATCTCGCCGTGGTTCGCGCGATGCCGAATACCCCTTCCATGCTCGCGGCCGGAGTTACGGCCTTGTGTGCTGGGCGATTCGTGTCTGCTGAGCAGATGGTCATCGCACAAAAGGTCTTTCAGACGGTTGGCCGTAGCGTTGTGGTCGACGAAAAACACATGGACGCGGTGACGGGATTATCCGGCTCGGGACCTGCCTACATCTACATCATCATCGAAGCTCTGGCTGAGGCTGGCGTGAATGTGGGTCTTCCGCGCGATGTGGCAACGCTGTTGGCTGCTCAGACAACGCTGGGCTCGGCAAGAATGGTGCTCGAGACGGGCTATCATCCTGCGCTGCTGAAGGATGCAGTGACCACCCCCGCAGGGTGCACCGTCGATGGCATTCTGGAGCTGGAAGAGGGTGGCCTGCGCGTGACGCTGATCAAGGCAGTTAAGCGCGCGACGCAGAGAGCCAAGGAACTGGCAAACGGCTAACTCCAAACGCTCGTAGAATAGTTCTATGGCTACGACGACAGCGATGACCGCGAAGCAGGTTCCCAGCGCTCTGGTGCGGTATGCATGGGTTGTCGTCGCTTACAACATCCTCGTGATCCTGTGGGGTGCTCTCGTACGCGCCACAGGATCCGGCGCCGGATGCGGCAATCACTGGCCCCTCTGTAACGGACAGGTCGTTCCACTGTCGCCACGTGTCGACACCATCATCGAGTTCACCCATCGCTGTATGACGGGCGGAGCGATCTTCTTCGTTCCTGCATTGCTGATCTGGACGTTCCGCAAGACCATCAAGGGTCAAGCGGCACGTTTGATGGCCGTGGCCTCCACGGTTCTGCTGGTCAACGAAGCCATCCTTGGAGCATTGCTGGTCAAGCTGGGTTACGTGACCGGCAACCAGTCCGTCGGCCGTGTCGTTATGCTGTCGATCCATCTGAGCAACACGCTGCTGCTGCTGGGCGCTCTTACTTTGACCGCGGTGATGCTCGAAACCGGTCAGAGGACCCGGGAGCTGCGATTGCGCGGAGCCAAAGCTCTATGGAGCATCCTAGGACTTGCTGCCACCGTCGTCGTAGGCGTGAGCGGATCTCTGGCAGCTCTGGGCGACACTCTATTTCCCGCGTCGAGCCTTCGCTCTGCCATCGAACAGGACCTCTCCTCAAGCTCTCCTCTGCTGTTGAGGCTGCGGGGAGTGCATCCTTTGAGCGCGATCATCGCCGCCGGCTTCGTAATCTGGATCATCGCTCAGGCGAAACGCCTGCGACAAAATCGGCTGGCGAATGCCGTGCTCGTTCTGCTGTGCGTACAGTTTGGTCTGGGACTGCTGGATATCGTTTTGCTCGCTCCCGTATGGATGCAGATTGCGCACCTCTTGGGAGCAGACCTGTATTGGATCGCGCTAATCGCTTTGACCGCGAAGGTCGCATGGGATCCGCAATCGCAAAACGTCTGATCAGAACACGTACGGCGACCCTATGGGGCCGCCGTATCTCAAGTAGGACCGTGACTCCTCCTACTTCCCAGTCACCTTATCGGCAGCCTTCTTGGTTCCGTCGGCTGTCTTGTGATACGCCTTCTTGGTCCCCTCAGCCGTCTTGTCGGCTGCCTTCTCTGTGCCTTCCTTGGTCTTGTCGTACGCCTTCTCGGTGCCGTCCTTGGTCTTGTCGTAGGCCTTAGTCGTTCCCTTCTTTATGCCGTGACCGGTGTCCTTTGCTGCGGACTTGGTCTCGCTGCCGGCCTTCTTCATATCCTGCGATGCATCCTGAGCGGCGGCGCTAAGGGAAAGGGACGTTGCCAGTGCAAGTGCAAGGATTCCAAACCTAACAGTTTTCATGTTTTATCTCCTGCCGTACCGGACTTCAGACACGGTTTACTAAATATAGCCGGATTGGGCACGGACGGCTATGGAAGCGACCGGTAACGAACTTAGCCCTCCGGCCGACGAAGCTGTTGATTTTTAAGAAGCAGCTCCGCCACGAGCTTCTGCAACCTTGTATTTTCCACCTCAAGCTGGGCGATCCTGGCATCGATCGAGCCACCACCGCCAGCGCGATCTGTGCCGGCAAGCGTAGCTGGAGGAATCGCAGCGGTATGGCCGTGCATCATCTTCAGGGTCTCTTCCTTGTTCATCAGACGAATCTCCAAACGGACGGGGTTCACCAGGCTATACCTCCATCAGGGCTGAACCGTGCGATCAAACGGGCGTCGGCCGCAACGCATTCCCTGACGAAATCGCTCGCGCTCTTCCGGGCTCATGAGCTCCCAACGCTCTTTCATACGCCTCTTCCAGCGGGAGTTGCGACCGGAGTGGCGATGGAAACCTCCAAAGAAGATCTTGGAGAGAATAAGCAGGCCAAGAGCCTGCCAGAAAGTAAGCGTGTGCCATCCGAACAGCTGGGGCATAAGCGCATTCCACAGCCCTTTCACGACAAACCCCAACACTGTAGCTGCAACGACTGCAAAGAGCAGCACTTTGATAACTCTGACCGCTTTGTTACGCATCTGTATCTCCTTACTGGTAGATCCGATAGCCGATGGATTCATCCTTCTCCTCCAACAAAGTCGTCATATACCGTCTGCAATCGGCGGCGCAGATGCTTAACGGCGTATCGCTTGCGGGAGAGAAGGGTGTTGATACTAATGCCGGTTTCGGCGGCATACTCCTTGAAAGAAGTCCCCATAACCTCGTTGGCCAGAAAGACCTCTCGCTGCTCCTGCGGCAGCTCTTCGATTGCATCTTGAAGAGTCTCGAGCAGGATCCTGCGCGCATAGATGGCGTCAGGGCCATCTTCGGCAGAGGGCAGAAGGTCTTCCAGCGTCAGCGATCGATCGTTCTCCCCTTCATCCCCGAGAGGATCGCTCAGAGAGCTTTGCTTGCGGCGCCGGAAGAGATCGACGATCCTGTTACGCGCTACGCGAAGCAGCCAGCCGCTCACATGCTCGATGGGCTTCATCATTCGGTAGGCTTCCAGAAGCTCATAGAACACGTCCTGAAGAATGTCCTCGGCCTCCCCGGTATCTCCCACATAACGCCGGATGAAGCTGCGCAACCTTGGCTGGTCACGCTTCATGGCCTCGGAAAAGAGCCGGTCCTGCTCAGCAAACCGCAAACCGTCAGTGGGAGTCTGGGACATCTGATGAAAAGACGTTTTAGGGTTGCGATTTATTGTGTAATCCCAAAAGAATCTCGGATTAAGAGACATTTGCCGGATTATTCATATTCCGATATACCGGGTACGGTAAGCTCTAGACCTCTATGAGTGCTGAAAAGAGAACCACTACCGCCAAAAGCGAAAGCGCAGCGAAGAAAAAGGCATCCGCCGTCTCGGCGCCGGTAGAGACTCACTTCTTCGATCGCGATGATTCCTGGATGAGGTTCAACCAGCGGGTATTGGAAGAGGCACAGGATCCGGAAAACCCTCTGCTCGAACGTGTCAAATTTCTTGCGATCACTGCAAGCAATCTGGACGAGTTCTTCGAGATTCGCGTAGCCGGATCTCTCCAGCGCATCGAAGACGGCTACAGCCAGACCTCTCTTCCCGACGAAGGAAGCCTGACTCCGCAGGAGAGGCTGGATCAGCTGGGCAAGCGAATCGTCGATTTCGTGGCAGCGCAGTATCGTTGCTGGA
>Ga0268266_10006224_pt1 | contig 10959 bp, 8 predicted proteins | sample KBSS13metaG_FD_190356 | JGI IMG/M metagenome (GOLD analysis project Ga0268266, IMG submission 190356) | Switchgrass rhizosphere microbial communities from Kellogg Biological Station, Michigan, USA - KBS S1-3 metaG (SPAdes) (version 2) | ecosystem: Host-associated > Plants > Roots > Rhizosphere >... | reverse complement strand
TGTGCGCCTTTGCCGGTGCGCGCGCGTCCGACGAGCGCGCCGAGGATCGCGGTCGCGCCCCACAGCGCGCCGCCGGCGAGATCGGCGATCTGCACGCCGGGAACCTGCGGCGCCTCGCCGGCCTGGCCGGTCATCGCGAGCGCGCCCGCGAGCGCGATGTAGTTCAGATCGTGGCCGGCGCGATCGACGTACGGACCGGTCTGGCCGTAACCGCTGATCGAGCACACGATGATCTCGGGCCGTCGCGCGGCGAGCGCGGCGTAGCCGATGCCGAGCTTGTCCATCACGCCGGGCCGAAAGCTCTCGACCACGACGTCCGCTCGCTCGACGAGCGAGAGGAACGTCGCCTTGCCTTCGGCGGTCTTGAGATCGATCGCGATCGATCGCTTGCCGCGATTGACCGCGAGAAAGCGCCCGCCGACGCCAGCCTTCGTCGGCGGGAACACGCGCAGATAATCTCCGACGTGCGGGTCCTCGACTTTGACGACGTCCGCGCCCATGTCGGCGAGAATCATCGTCAGAAACGGACCCGGTAAGAGCCGCGACAGATCGAGAACACGAATGCCGCCGAGCGCATCGGCGAGCGGTGAAGCCATCATCCGCGCTCGAGCATATCGGGTGTAAGGTGGCCGTGGATGACTCAGGGCCCGCCGTGCGCCAACTGCGGGACGCTCCTTCGGTGGTTCCCGGAGCAGCAGCAATGGGGCTGCGCGAGCTGTCGCGTGATGTATCCGGCGCAGGCGATCGCCGCGGCCGCCGCGATCCCGGCTCGCCGCGCGCGCCAGCGCATGTTCGTCATCGCCGCGGTGCTGGTGATCCTGCTCGCGGGAGCGGCGATCGCCGCCACGATCGCGTTCCGCGACACGCCGCACGTCGATGCGCCGCCCGCAACTGGCTCCGGCAGCGCGGCGATCGTCACGACGAAGCCGAAGCCGCACGCGACACCGCCGCCGCCGTCGTTCGATCCGGAGGCGCCGGCCACGCTCGGCACGCCAGTGCCAGCGCCGATCGGAGATTTTTGGAGCTGGCCGCGCTCCGACGGCAGCGTGCTCGTGACGTCGCCGCTCGTCGATGCGGTGTTCCCGTCGGCGCCGACGTTCGAGCTCAAGCCGGGCGCGAAGACGAAAGATGGCCGCCCGACCGAGGTCTACAACATCTCGGTCCAGGACAAGGCGCACATCCTGAACCTCCAGATCGTCGCGCTTGGCCGCGGCGCGCGCGACGACGGCGCGGTGCCCGCGATGGAAGCCGCGATGAAGAAGATCGGCGCGGTCACCGCGACGACGTACATCGACAACTCGGCCACGTCGCTCGAGGTCACGCGGCTCACCGCGATCGAGCCGGCCACCGCGACGAGCGAAGACTCGCGCATGCTCGTCGACGCGCGCATCGACACGGCGCGCGGCCTGTTCGTCTACGCGACCGCCGACACCGTGCCGAGCTACAACGCGCTCGGCGAAGCATTCCTCGCGCACGTCCACGTTCGCCAGCTCGGCGACGCGACGAGCGATCCCTCGACGTTGACCGGCGTGCGCATCAGAAAGCCGGCCAAGCTGTACGAAGCGCACGACAAGGGAGACAGCTTCGTCGTCGAGCTGCCGTGGATGGCGAAGGTCGCGCGCAACGTCGATCCCGCGAACAACGTCGTGCACGTGACCATCACCTCGACCAAGGGCAAGGAGAAGATCGTCCTCGGCATCGACGAGAAAGCCGCGTGGGACGCGCTCGGCATCACGCCCGATGTGGTCGCCGGGCTCGAGCGCGACGACCAGAAGTGGGCGTCGTCGCAAAAGCACGTGACCACGCAGCTGCAGTGGAACCGATTTCAACATCGGCTCTATCGCCTGAGCTGCACGAACACGTCGTGCGAGACGGTGGCGAAGTCCCTCCACTTCGCCGATCCGATCCCTACGAAGTAATCACTTCGGGCGAGCGATCTCGAACAGCTGCTGGAGCTTCATCGCGAGCATCGGGTCGCCCGACACGCGCAGCTTGCCCTGGAAGTACAGCTGCATGCCGGCGTTGGGATCCGAGAGCATCGTCTTGAAGTCGTCGTGCGCGACCTCGATCGTGCACTGCGCCTTGCCGGAATCGCCGCGCGTGCAGCTCGGCGGATCGATCGTCGTGTCGACCGTCCACTCGCCGCCGCCGTCGCCGGTCACCTTGAAGCAGTAGATCGCGTTGAGCTCGCGCGCCTTGTCAGGGAACTGCTTGAGGCCCTCGGGAACGAGGGTGTCGAACAGCTCCGCGGCGTCTTTGGGCATCTGGGCCATATGCGCGCGGTGTTACCACAATTCAGGGCAGGTCGACGGTCGTGTAGGCGCACTGCGTGGGGTCACCGTCGGTCGGCAGGAAGTTCACGTTGTCCGTGTAGAAGACCTCCTTGAAGGAGGTGTCCCAGCACTGCGAGACCTGCGCTTCGGCGCTGCCGAGATCGCCGCCGTCGATGCGCGCGTCGCTGCGGCCGGCGCCGGTCGGCAGCCAGCGCGAGCGGATCACGAGGTTCTCGAGCGCCGGGCCACCGCCGGCGTCGGTCTGCGCCGAGAACGACATGTCACCCGACTGGTCGGCGGCCTGATCGTAGGTGTAGTCGGCGGTCACCGGCGTGCCGGCGTCGTTCGTCGACATGATGTGCAGGCCGAGGTGGCGCGCTGCGAGATCGTACGTCGCGTCGATCTTGCCCTTGTTGTTCGCGTTGTCGATCGGATCGACCTGCTTGCTCGCGTCGAAGTCGAGCGTGAACGAGCCGTTGCCGAGATCCGGGCTGACGCCAGGAGCCGCGTGGCCGGTGACCACCGCCAAGAACTGCGCGTTCGCCGCCGTCTTGTTCTTGCCCGAGAGCACGTAGTCGTACGTGCCGTCGGCGTTCGCCGTCACGTCGAGCCGGTAGTCGGCGGGATCGAGCGCCTGGCTGCCCGGTCCCCACGTGTACACGTTGCCGCTGACCGACGTGACCGGCAGCTGCACGATCGAGTGGATCAGCGTGAGCACCCACGCGGCGCCGCCGTTGAACATCGTCGTCGCGTCGTGCGTGATCACGTAGTACTGCGCGAGATCGCCGACGGCGCGCGTGCCCTGCGCGGGCATCTTGATCTGCACTTGATCGGAGGTCGGAAGCGCTTCGTCGATCGCGCCGTTGTCCGGACCCGTCTTGAGGACGCAGCCGGTTCCAGCGAGCGAGAGGACAGCGGTGGTGGCGAGGAGGCTCTTGAAGAGGTTGGTCATGGCGAACGCATAGAGCAGCCGCCGTGCCGAATTGACATCGAGGATCCGCGCGGACTTACGGTGTCGGATTTTCCGACGGCGGTCCGGTCGCGCCCGGCGCCGTAGGAGGTGCCGACAGCTCGGGCAACACCGTTAACGTGTCGCCGTCGTGGAACGCCAAAACGGCATCGGGTGCGATCGCGAGACCGATCGGATCGGGGCGCTCCATCAACGGCAGCGGGTAGACCCACATCAGAAAGCCGTTCGCGGCGTAGCCGACAATGAAGTGATGATCGAGCGACGTGTCGAGCTGCACCGCGAGCGCGACGTCGCCGACCGAATCGATCGCGTGGCCGACCAGGCCGAGGCCCGGCACCGGGAACGACACCTGGCCGTGACGCGAGCCGGTCGCGTCCATGTCCATGAGCATGAGCTCGGGGTGGCCGCGGTAGCGCCCGCGATTCGACAGCCGAACCATCGGGCCCTGCTCGGGCAGGTACACGGCGCCGAGCAACGTCGTGTACGGCTGCTCGGTGCGCCACGACGGCTTGCCGTGCTCGGTCGCGACCAGGTGGCCAGCGTCGTCGTGCACGATCGACCACGTGCGATCCTTGTGCTTCACGATCAGCGGCGGGTCCGCGGCGGGCGCGGGCTTCGCGACGCCGGAGATCGGATCGACGATCACCGCCTGCTCGCCGCGGCGCCACAGCACTTCGTGCTCGCCGAGCCACCACGTCTGCTGTACGCCGGGCTCGTTCGCGAACGCTTCGACGGCCTTCGCGTCGCCGTGGATCGCGATGTAGCCCTGATCGGCGCCAGCTGGCGTGACCGCGCGCGCACAGCCGAGCAGCGTGCGGCCGGCCGGCACGATCGGTGGGTCCAGGCACTCGCCGATCAGCAAGAAGCCCTCCGAGCCGACGAGCGGCGGCGCGACGTGGATCCCGGCGGGCTTGGTCCAGGCGATCTGGCCGGCGTTGTAGTCGACCGCGACGAACCCGAACTGCGACGACGCGACGACCGCGATGCCCTTCGACACGGCCGGCCCGCCGACGTCGAAGCGCGGGATGCTCGTGCGCGTCGGCAGCGCGATCACGCGCTCGGGCTGGATCGTCGTGAACGTCGCGAGCTCCGGCCATCCCGACCCTGAGCCCGAGCCCGAGCCCGAGCCCGAGCCCGAGCCCGATCCTGCGAACGCGGCGAGCGCGTCGTGACTGCCGCGATGCGACGAGCCTCGACATGCCACCAGCGCGATCGCGAGCGCGGCTACTTGCGACCGAACAAGCGGCGTAAGAAACCCTTCTTCTTCTCGGCCGGCGCTTCCGGCGAGGTCTCGGCGCGCTTGGTCTGTGGCGCCGCTTCGCGATCTTCATCCCCGGGGCCGCGCACGTAGCCGGCGACGCGGCCATCGGAGACCAGCACGACCGCCGGCGAGATCGATCGGCCGCCGGCTTCGTCGTAGCGCGTGCGCGCCAGGCCCGAGAACCGCGCGATCGCCGCGGGCTCGTCGACGAGCGCGGCGACGAGCAAGCAGCCGCGCGCCGGCGTGGCGGCGGCGAGCAGATCGGCCGCCAGCGCGCGATGCAGCGAGCGCATGAACGCGCGGTCGAGCAGCTTCTCGGCCGCATAGAAGCTTCCCGACACGACGACGATCGGCGTGTCGCCGATCTCGATCTCGTCGCACTGCACGTTCTCGGACTCGAGGTTCGCGATCGCCTCGTCGAGCGCGCGATCGGGCGGCTTGGGCAGCGCCTCGCGCCGCAACATGCCGTACGTGCTCTCGCCGTCGATGCCGCACACGACGATCGGCAGATCGGTCGGCGCGTCGTCGGCGATCACCGGCCGCCACACCACCTCGTCGAGCACGACGTCGCGGCGCTGGCGCAGGCTCGGCATCAGCCGGCCGGTCGCCGCATCGGTCGGCCGCTTGAGCGTCTCCTCGGCCGCGATCAGCAGCTTGAACAGGCTCTCGTCGGCGCCGTCTTCGATCACGCGCTGCGCGCGGTTGGTCGGAAACATCAGCGCCGAATCGCCGGCCGTGATCTGGAACGCGAACGGCACCATCGCGCGATCGGTCTGGATCCAGTGACCTTGATACTTGGCGCGGAGCAGCTCGCCGGTGAGCGCCGCGAGCTCGAGCACGCGCACCCAGTACGCTTCTTCATCGTCCTCGCGCTCCGGTGGATTCGCGAGCGTCTGATCCTCGAGCATGCGGAGCGCCATCGCGAGATCGCGGCTGCCGACGCGCGCGGCCGCCCGTTTCGCGAGCGCGACCATGCAGCGATCGGCGATCAGGCCGACTTCGCGCTCGTTCGCGGGCCCGAGCTTCTCGAGCGCCTGATCGCGATCGGCGCGCTCGATCGTGCCGCCCGCGGCGGAGAGTGCCTCGCGCAACAGCGCCGGCGGATCCTCGACGACGACGTAGTGCACCGAAGCCTTCGGATGGCCGTCGTCGGCGAGCTGCGCGCGCGCGTTGACGATGCGCGCCATCGCGAACAGCGCCGACAGCTCGGGCTGGGCCTCGATCTCGTCGCGCTTACGGTGATCGGCCTGGAGCGCGATCGGCTGACCGTCGACCTCGGCCGCGAGGTCGATCTTGTCGATCGAGCAATACATCCCCGAAAAGGGGTAGCACGGTCAGTGCTCGCCTTCACCGGGCTTCTTGTTGCGCTTTCCGTTCGCCTCTCGAAACTGAGCGGCCCAGCCCTCGCGCACGACCTGCTTGACACGGCTCAGCGCGAGTGCGCCGCGCGGTACATCCCGCGTCACGGTCGTACCGGAGCCAACATAAGCATCGCGCCCGACCGTCACTGGCGCGACGAGCTGGCTATCCGAGCCGATGAACGCACCGGCCTCGATCGTGGTCCGGTGCTTCTGGAAGCCGTCGTAGTTGCACGTGATCGTGCCGGCGCCGATGTTGGCCTTCTGGCCGATCGACGCGTCGCCGAGATACGACAGGTGATTGGCCTTGGCGCCGGCCATCACGTGGGTTTGCTTGGTCTCGACGAAGTTGCCGAGCCGCGCGTCCTCGTCGATGCGCGTGCCGGGTCGGCAGTGCGTGAACGGGCCGACCTCGACGCGCTCGCCGAGGGCCGCCTCGGAGATCACGGAGTACGGCTTGACGAGCGTCTCGGCGGCCACGGTCGCGTCGGTGAGCACCGCGCCGTGATCGATGCGGACCTTGTCGCCGAGCGTCGTCTTGCCGCGCAGCGCGACGTTCGCGCCGAGGATCACGTCGCGGCCGAGCGGGCCGACGTCGGCATCGATGTACGTGCTCGCCGGGTCGATCATCGTCACGCCGGCGCGCATCCAGTTCTCGTTGATTCGCTTGCGTGCGGCGGCCTCGACCTGCGCGAGATCGACGCGATCGTTGATGCCGGTCGTCTCCGCGAACGGCACGTCGATCGCGATCGCGCCGCCGCGCGCGTACGCGTGCGCGACGAGGTCGGTGAGATAGAGCTCGCCCTTCGCGTTGTCGGCGCGCAGCTCCTTGAGGTTCTTGCGCAGGTGACCGAGCCGGAGCGCGTAGAACCCGGCGTTCGTGTCCTTGATCGCGCGCTGCTCCGGCGTGGCATCGGGATACTCGACGATGCGCGCGAGCACGCCGCGCTCGTCGCGCACGAGCCGGCCGTACGGCATCTCGCGATCGGGCACCGTCGAGAGCAGCGCCATGCCACTGTCGGACTTCGCGCACGCGTCGACGAGCGCGGTGATGCGCTCCGCGGGGAGCAGCGGCGCATCGCCGGTGAGGATCACGATGATGCGATCGTCGGGCTCGTCGGCGACGGCCGGCAGCGCGCATTGCACGGCATGACCGGTGCCGCGCTGCTCGGGCTGGAGCGCGGCGACGACGTCGCTGCCGAACGCGCGCTCGAGCGACTGCCGCACGATCTCGTACTGGTGACCGAGGATCGCGACGACCTTGGTCGCACCGGCGGACTTGGCGGCACCGACGACCCAGTGCACCATCGGTCGCCCTGCGACGCGATGGAGGACCTTGGCCATGTCGCTCTTCATGCGGGTGCCGAGCCCGGCGGCCATGATGAAGGCGATCGGAGCTTGACGACTACTCATGTTAGGGAACCGTACACGAACTTGGGGTGATCGACGACGCGCCGCCGCTCGTACTATCGGCATGCTCCGCTACATCTGCGTTTTACTCGCGGGCTGTGGCAGCTCCGCGCGCGTGGCCGAGTCGAGCGCGCCCGCCGAGGGTGCGCCCGTGGCGCTGGCGCTCGTCGGCGATCGCATCGCGAGCGTGGCGCCCATCGGCAGCGCGACGCTATGGCCGCCGATCGTCGACAGTCACGTGCATCTCTCGTACTGGGCGGTCGGCGACCAGCTCGCGGCGAACGGCGTCGGCGTCGCGGTGGATCTCGCGGCACCCGAGCGGACATTGGGTCGGCCCGAGCCGCTCGACGTGCTCGAGGCCGGGCCGATGCTCACGCATCCGAACGGCTATCCGCTCGATGCGTGGGGACGCGACGGCTTCGGCATCGGCTGCAGCGATGCCGCGTGCGTGACGGCCGCCGTCGATCGGCTGGCCGCGCACGGTGCGCGCGTGATCAAGCTCGCCGGCGACGACGACGGGCTCGCGCCCGCGCTGATGCCGGCCGCAGTCGCCGCCGCGCACGCGCATCATCTGAAGGTCGCCGTGCATGCGCTGTCGAACGCGGGCGCGCTCGCCGCGGCGCAGGCCGGCGCTGATGTGCTCGCGCACACGCCGGTCGAGCCGCTCGACGAGGCAACGGTCGCCGCATGGCGCGGACGCGCCGTGATCTCGACGCTCGCTGCATTCGGCGGCAGCGAATCTGCGGTGGAGAATCTCGCAAAGCTGCGCGCGGCAGGCGTGACCGTTCTCTACGGCACCGATCTCGGCAACTCGCGCGACCCGGGCCCGAGCGCCGACGAGGTGAAGCTCTTGCGCGCGGCCGGGCTCGACGATGCGGCGATCACCGATGCGATGACCACCGCGCCAGTCGCGTTCTGGAGCTTGCCCGTCGGGCCCGAGCCGGGACGCGAAGCCACGTTCGTCGTGCTCGATGGCGATCCGCGCCGCGATGCCGGCGTGCTCCTGCATCCGCACGCGGCGTACGTCCGCGGCAAGCGCATGCGGTAGAACACGGCCGTGCGCACGCTGCTGGTCGTCGTCGTCTGGCTCGCCTTGGGGGCGACGGCATACGCGCACCAGACGTCGATCAAGTACGTCGACCTCACGATCGATCAATCGCGCGCCGACGTCGCGTTCAAAGTCGCGCCGAGCGACGTCAACGAGCCGATGCATCTGGGCTCGGATGCGACGCCGACCGCGGCTGCCGCTGCCGCCGCGCCGGCCGCGCCGGCGTACGTCGCGCACTGGCTCCAGCTCGCGATCCCGACGAACGCCGGCCCGCTCGCGTGCACGCCGAGCGAGGCAACCGCGGCCGCCGATGCCGACGGGTTCGTCGTCGTATCGTGGTCGGTCGCGTGCCCGCGCGCGATCGATTCGTTGCGTCTGGATCTCGGCGCGTTCTTCGCCGTCGATCCCAAGATGGAGGCGATCGTGCGCGTCGGCCGCCGCGGCTCGCCCGACGTCACCGCCAATGTCATCCGCGCGAGCGATTCGCCGGCGACGCTGCGCGCCGGAGATATCTCGCTCTTGCGCTGGGTCCGCTACGGCATGAACCACATCTACGGCGGGATCGATCACATCAGCTTCGTGCTCGCGCTGCTGCTCGTCGTGATGTTGCGCCGCGATCCGAAGTGGTCGGTGAAACCGTTCGGCGCGACGCTGCGCGCGACCGCGACCGTGATCACCGCGTTCACGCTCGCGCACAGCATCACGTTGATCTCGGCGGCGCTCGGCTGGGTGTCGCTGCCGTCGCGCTTGGTAGAGAGCTTGATCGCCGCGTCGATCGCGTACACCGCCGCGGAGAACATCGTGAAGCCGGACGTGCGCTGGCGCTACGCTCTGACGTTCGGCTTCGGGCTCGCGCACGGCCTCGGCTTCGCGTCCGCGCTGGCGAAAGATCTGCCGCCGAGCGGGGTGGTGCCGCCGCTGCTCTGTTTCAACGTCGGAGTCGAGCTGGGACAGCTGACCATCGTCGCGGTCGCACTCCCGATCGCTTATGTAATCGCCCGCCAGATCGGCGCGGAGCGCTACCGGCGCCAGGTCATGCCCGCGTTGTCGTCGGTGATCATGGTGTTCGGCGCGATCTGGTTCGTGCAGCGCGCGTTCGGCATGTAGGCATTGGTGGGCAGCGACACTGCCCCTTCATGGTTCAAACCACGAGCGTGACCTGTCTATACTTGAGCCACGTTGGCAGTCGACACTCCTCAGAAGCTGGAGGGGGTGGAGTCGGGGGCCGGAGGCGCGCCGGTCGTCATTTGCGTCGATGACGATCGCGGAAATTTGAACGCGCTGGGCCGCGTCTTGCGTCCGCGCTTCACCGTGCTTCTCGCCGCCAATGGTGAAGAAGCTCTCGCGTTGCTCGATGACACGCCGGACGTCGCGGCCGTGCTCGCCGATCTGCGCATGCCCGGCTTGCCCGGTGGGGCACTGCTCGCGCGTGTAGCGGAGCGCCGCCCCGAGTGCCGGCGTGCGGTCGTCACGGCATATCCGGACTCCGATGATCTGATCGCGGCAATCAACGCAGGCGTTTTGCACTACGTCATCACGAAGCCGTGGAAGCTCGACGAGCTCGAGCAGGTCGTCGACGCGCTCGTGCAGTCGTACAAGCTCGAGCGCGGCAACGCGCGCCTGATGGACGAGCTGCGTGCGGCGAACGAGCGGCTCCGCGAGCAAGAGCGCCGGCTCCAGCTCCAGCTCACCGATCGCGGGCGCGAGATCACGCAAGCGACCGAGCAGCTCGCGCAGATGGGCTCGCAGCTCGACGCGCTCACGCTGCGCGATCCGCTGACCGGCCTGTACACGCACCGCGCGTTCCAGGAGCGACTGCGCGAAGAGGTCGCGCGCGCGCTGCGCGGCAGCCAGCCGATGTCGCTCTTGATCGCCGATCTCGATCAGTTCGCGAGCGTGAACTACGCGCTCGGCTATCAAGCCGGCGACGACATCCTGCGCCGCGTCGCGCGCGTGCTGCAGGACGATCGGGCGTCCGACGTCGTCGCGCGCTATTCGGGCGAGGAGTTCGTGATGCTCCTGCCCGAGACCACGAAGACCGGCGCGCTGTCGAAGGCATCGCGGATCGGCGGCGCGCTCGCCGAGATCGAGCTGCCGGGCGGCCGCTGCCTGACGATGTCGGTCGGCGTCGCGTGCCTATCCGACGATGCCGCCGATCCAGAAGGCCTGCTCACCGCGGCCGAAGCCGCGCTGCGCGGCGCCAAGCGCGGCGGGCCTGGCCGCGTCCACTACTTCTCGTCCGGCGACAACACCGACCGGAGCCAGCCGTTCCGCCGCATGCGCGAGCCCGAGCTCGATCGGTTCAGGCCGTATCAGGAGCGCATGAACGAGGTCACCGCGATCTTGAATCGCGAACGCTCGCTGTCGTGCCTGCTCGTCGATCTGTCGCGCCTGCACCGGGTCGAGCTCGATCTCGGCGTCGCCCACCACAGCGAGATCTACGATCACGCCGCCGCCGTGCTCGATCGGCTGCGCGGCGCCGTGCTCGATCCGGCCGACATCATCTGTCGCAGCGGCGACGGCGACGGCTACTTCATCATCCTCGCGCCGCGTGGCGCGCACCGCATCGATCTCGAGGCGCTCGCACAGACCGTCGAACGCGCCGTCGAGGAAGCGCTGGCGCCGATGGTCACCAAGGT
>Ga0268266_10006218_pt1 | contig 10968 bp, 8 predicted proteins | sample KBSS13metaG_FD_190356 | JGI IMG/M metagenome (GOLD analysis project Ga0268266, IMG submission 190356) | Switchgrass rhizosphere microbial communities from Kellogg Biological Station, Michigan, USA - KBS S1-3 metaG (SPAdes) (version 2) | ecosystem: Host-associated > Plants > Roots > Rhizosphere >... | reverse complement strand
CGATTCGCTGAGCCGTTTCCTGCAGGCTTACACTCGGCTGACAAAGCTCCCGCCGCCCCAAAAACAAGACATCGATCTTGCCCCGTTAATACAACGTGTCGTGGATTTGGAACCCAGGCTCGCGGTCCAAGTCCGGCCGGGTCCGAAGGCGACTATTCGCGTGGATGCGGCGCAGATTGAACAATTACTGATCAATCTGGTGCACAACGCTGTTGACGCCGCGCTTGAAACACATGGAAACGTTACGCTTGGCTGGCGCGAGAAAGGAAATTGCGTTGAGATCCTTGTCGAAGACGAAGGTCCCGGCATCATGAACCCCGCCAATCTCTTCGTTCCCTTCTTTACCACAAAACCTGAGGGCTCGGGAATTGGTCTCCCATTGAGCCGTCAAATTGCCGAAGCGCATGACGGCACGTTGGTCCTCATGAATCGAGAAGATCGCCAGGGAGTGCAAGCTTTGCTGCGTCTGCCGCGCTAGTTTGGGTGCGGCGACATGTCGCCGCTTTTAAAGCGCGGACATGTCCGCGCACTCCAAATCAGAAATCGTCTGGCACGTTAACTTGGTCGATCTTAAAACTGTTCACAGTGTTGACTAAGGCGGCCGGCGCCGTTTGTGCAAACCAGGCGGCAGAACACCATTTGTAATTTTCCGCCACGGGAACAACACCGTGCGCTGCTGGGTTATGATGCACGTACTTCAGCCGCGCCAGATACGATCGCCCAAAAGTGATGTGACTGTCCCAAAACTGGAACCAGACCTTCCGCCCGTCCGTTTTGTCCCAGCGATTAAGCTGCCTAGCGGTTTGGCCGTGAAGTTTGCCGAGGAATTTGCGCAGCGTCGCGGCATCCGCAGGTGATGCGGCGATGAAGTGGTAATGGTTAGATAGCACCGCCCACGCTCGTAAGTTCCAGCCGAATTCGCTCGCGTATCGGAATAACGAGTCTTGAAAGAAGTCCAGCCGTTCTGGTGAACTTAGATGTGGCAATCTCTTGTACGTACCCGTGGTAATCATATAAAGGCCGGGTTCAAATAGCCAGTGCGCGGGCCCATGGGGCTAATTCATGGCTGAGTGTTGGCGAAGCCAGATTCTTCAGCAATACCATTTTGAGTGCGGCGACATGTCGCCGCTTTCGAAAGCGCGGACATGTCCGCGCACTCCAAACTTTTTCCCGAACTTGGGACGATACAGTCCCGGAAGCGGATACTTCAAAAGAGCGCGCCGAAACGGTCCAAAAGCTTTAACTGCTGAGCATCAGCAGTTTACGACTTTATTTTTTGGGTTGGCATGGCCATTGCAATACACCGGGGAAGTTACAGGAAAATGTTGAATCCAATGAATGTGCCTAACACCTCTAACTAATAGGAGCTGAAAGAAAATGAAATCATTGCCAAATACCCAACCCAACGCGCGGAAGTTTCCGCTCGTCGATTATCATTATCACGCATCGATACTCAACAGTTCGAGCGCGCCATGCCTTCAGACATCGAAATCATTGCGCGACATCACCCGCGATTACTTCGACGCTGAAGCGAACCGCGAATTCCTCTGCGAAGCGGCTGTGTTCACCGCGCTCATTGGCATGGCCATCCTGCCGATTGCGACCGGCGTATCCGCAGTGCTCCACCTCCTTAACGTTCTTCCTCTGTTCTGATCTTAACGAACCGTGATTCCAGACCGAAAACCAACAGATCAAACCATTGTGCGTCCGGCCGGCTTTGCGCCGAATCTTTCAAAGATGGATGTGCCGCGCACGGGCGTCGCTGCGAAAAAACGCAAGCGGCGCATCATGATCATCGCTGCCTCCGTATTGGGCTTGATTCTCGCCACGGTTGCAATTTCGCGTTTGAAACCAGCAGTGCCAAGCGTCGATCGGTCGACTGTCTGGGTTGATACCGTTAAGCGCGGTCCAATGGTGCGACAGGTGCGCGGCCTCGGCACCCTTATTCCGGAAGACATTCGCTGGATTGCGGCAAACACTGAAGGGCGGGTCGACAAAATAAATATCTGGCCCGGGACGCACGTGGAACCAGACTCGGTGATTCTGGAAATGAGCAGTCCCGAACTCGAACAAGCTGCTCACGACGCTCAATCCAAAGCCACTGCTGCAGAAGCGGAGCTGACCACCTTGCGCGCGACACTGCAACGCGAGCTGCTCGATCAGGAAGCAACCACGGCGAAAGTTAAATCAGATTACGAGCAGGCGAAGATGGAGCGCGAGACTAACGACCAATTGGCGAAAAACGGTCTCGTCGCCGTACTGCAATACAAGACATCAAAAGTAAAAGAGGCCGAACTGGCGAATCGCAATGAAATCGAATTAAAGCGGCTGCAGTTTGCGCACGAATCCATCGATCCACAGTTAGCGTCCAAGCAGGCCGCGGTCGATCAGGCCAAACAACTTGCCAAGTTGAAGACTGACCAGGTGGAAGCCTTGCATGTGCGCGCCGGCATGTCGGGCGTCCTGCAACAGTTGCCTGTGCAAATCGGCCAGCGCGTGAAGATCGGTGATAATCTCGCGCGCGTCGCGGACCCGACGAAGCTGAAAGCGCAGGTCAAGATCGCTGAGACCCAGGCAAAGGACATTCAGATTGGGCAGAAAGCTGTGATCGACACTCGCAACGGCGTCGCGAATGGCCACGTCACGCGCGTCGATCCTGCAGTAGAGCAGGGGACTGTGAATGTTGAAGTTGCCTTTAATGAAGCGCTGCCGAAAGGCGCGCGACCCGATCTCAGCGTTGACGGAACAATCGAGCTCGAACATCTCGACGACGTTATTTACGTGGGGCGTCCGGCGTTCGGGCAGGAAAACAACACCGTCGGAATGTTCAAAATCGTCAGCGGCACTTCCGAAGCTGTGCGCACTCCGGTGAAGCTGGGCAAAAGTTCAGTGAATACGATTCAAATCGTAGATGGTCTGCAACCAGGGGATCAGGTGATCCTTTCTGACACCAGTGCGTGGGACTCACACGACAGGATCAGGCTGAATTGATGATTGCTGATTGCTAATTTCTGATTGGTGACTTTTCAGATGAACGCTCACGAACTTAAGGAACGGACAAAACAATTCGCATTGCGTGTCATGCGGTTGGTTGATGTGTTGCCGAATACGCCAAAGGGCCGTGCCATCGCGAGTCAGCTCGTGCGCAGCGGAACCAGCGTGGCTGCTAATTATCGCGCCGCATGTCGCGGACGATCAAAGGCGGAATTTATCGCAAAGATAGGCATCGCCGAGGAAGAAGCCGATGAAACCACGCTTTGGCTTGAGTTGCTCATCGCCGACAAACTTTTGCCGGAGAAGAAAGTTGCTCCTCTGTTGAAGGAAGCAAATGAGCTCACCGCTATCATGGCGGCTTCGTACATCTCGGCGTCGCGCGGTAATCGCAACGGCGCGGAAAAATCAGCAATCAGCAATCACAAATCAGCAATACGAACAACATGAAATCGACTGAACTAACTGCAGAGGAATCAACCACCGAGTTTGATGGAAACGGCTACGCGCCGTTGATCCGACTCGCCAGTGTAACCAAGGTGTTTCTCACCGATGAAGTGGAGACGCACGCCCTTTCGGGCATTCACCTCGACATTCGCGAGGGCGAATATTGTTCCATTGCGGGACCATCAGGTTGCGGCAAAACAACGCTGCTTTCGATTCTCGGTCTGCTGGATACTCCATCCGATGGGAGCTACGCACTCAAAGGTCACGAGGTCGCGAATCTTTCCTTCGCGGAGCGGGCGCGCGTTCGCAATCGCGAAATCGGTTTCATCTTTCAAAGTTTTAATTTGATTGGCGACCTCACCGTTTTTGAGAACGTCGAATTACCGCTCACGTATCGCGGCACCAGTGCCAGCGACCGTAAGGCGCTGGTCACAGAAGCGCTGGAGCGCGTCGGCATGGCGCATCGGGCGAAACACCTGCCGAGCCAGCTCTCCGGCGGCCAACAGCAACGCGTCGCAGTGGCTCGCGCGCTTGCTGGCAGACCTGCGATTCTCCTGGCGGACGAGCCGACCGGTAACCTGGATTCACACAACGGCGAAGCTGTCATGCACCTGCTTCGCGAATTGCATCAAGGCGGTGCCACGATTTGTATGGTTACTCACGACGAGCGTTTCGCTCAGCACGCAGATCGCACCGTGCACTTGTTCGATGGGCGGATCGTCGAGGACCGCATGGCCGCATAAAACTCAAACCCTTAAACGAAGCGAAAATGCAGACGTTTTTTCAGGATCTTCGCTTCGGTTTTCGGATGCTTCGACGCAGTCCTGGATTTTCAATCCTTGCACTGCTTTGCCTCACACTCGGCATCGGGACAAACGCCGCAGTGCTCAGTTGGATCGAAGGAATTCTGATTCGGCCGTATCCGCTCGTGCCACATCAGGACCGGATGTTCGCGCTTGTTGGCATGACGCGCGGCGTACCTGGACACAATGGACTCTCTTATCCCGACTTCATGGACTTGGAAAATAACGCAACGCTCTTTGAGTCGTTCATCATCGATCGGATCACCGGTACGACCCTCAGCGTCGGCGACCGCGGCGAACGCGCATCGGTGGGAATAGTGTCGGCGAATTATTTCGATGCACTCGGAGTAAAACCGATCCTCGGTCGCGGATTTAGACCCGAAGAAGGAACTGGACGCAATGCGCATGCCGTCACGGTGATTGGTTATCGGACTTGGAAAGATCGCTACAATCTCGATCCGACTATTATCGGGCGAACTCAATTACTGAACGGCGTTCAGCATACGATCATCGGCGTCGCACCTGAAAGGTTCCACGGCACGTTCGTGGGGTACTCATTCAGTTTCTGGGTGCCGACATCGATGCAGGAAACGTTCGACACTACCGGCTACAAATTGGAAGACCGCGGCGCGCGCTGGATCGAGGCGTACGCAATTCTGAAACCTGGCGTCTCACGCCAGCAAGGACAGGCCGAGCTAAATTCCATCTCGCAACGCTTGGAAAAAGATTTTCCGGATACAGATCGCGGGCACGAAAACCAGCTCGTCCCATTGTGGAAAACGCCTTTCAACGGCGCTGGAAATATGACGCCTACGCTCGCTATCACAATGGCGGTGGTGTTTTTGGTTTTGCTGATCGCGTGCGCCAACGTCAGTAATCTTTTGCTCGCCCGGTCGCTGTTGCGCCGGCACGAGATAGCGATGCGCCTCGCGCTCGGGGCTGGCCGATTCCGTCTCGTTAGGCAATTAGTGACCGAAGGATTGTTGCTTTCGCTGATCGCAGCGGTCGGCGGAATTGCGGTCGCATATTGGTGTCGTAATGCGCTGGTGCTTGCCTTTCCTCCACCGTTGCCTGGAACCGTGATCGATTACCCTGGCCAAATCGATTGGCGCGTGCTCGCTGCGAGCGCCGGAATTTGCATGGCGTCGACTCTTTTATTTGCGCTCGTGCCCGCGATTCGCGCGAGCGATGTCGATCTTTCAAACGCTCTCAAAGCCGAAGCGGGCGGTGTTCTCGGCGGCAGCAGTCGCTCCGGATTGCGTTCTGCGCTCGTAATCGTGCAGGTTTCGCTCAGTTTCATTTTACTCGCAGGCACCGGATTGCTTTTACAAAGCCTGATTAAAATGCGAACCGCGAGTCCTGGCTTTAATACGGGCGTCGTTTCCTCGGTGGTCGATCTTTTTTCGGCCGGCTACAATCCCGATCGCGCCAAAACTTTTCACACGCAGTTACTGGACCGCGTGCGGACACTGCCCGGCGTTGAATCGGCCGCACTTACGCGGGTGATTCCGTTTAGTTACAACGTCTTTTCTTCGGCACCCATTGAGGTCGACGGGTACCAGCCGCCGCCTAACGAACAACCGACTGCGGAGTATGTCGAAGTCACCGAAGATTACTTCACGACGCTCGGAATCCCGATTGTTACCGGCCGCGAGTTTATGCGCACCGATGACGAGAACGCGCCGGCGCTGGCGATCGTTAACGAAACGATGGCCGCGAAATATTGGCCAGGAAAGGATGCGGTCGGCCAGCGTCTCAAGGCCAAGGATCGTTGGCTGCAGATCGTGGGCGTGGCCAAAGATTCCAATTACCACAATAAAACTGAGACGCCGATCCCATTCTTTTACGTACCGCTCCGGCAGAATTTCCGCGTTCAAAACAGTTTAGTCATTCGGACGCGTGAAACTCCGGGAGCGATGATGACGGCGCTTGCGCGCGAGGTCCACGCTCTCGACCCGAATCTGGCGCCGCTGATCACGGACCGGCTCCAGGACCAAATTGATCTAATCAGTTACAGTGAACGATTGGCAGTCAGCCTGGTTGCGCTTTTCGGTGGGATGGCGCTGTTCCTCGCTGCGATCGGCCTTTACGCGGTGGTGTCGTACACCGTTTCTCAGGGGACGCGAGAGCTTGGTTTACGCATGGCTCTTGGCGCAGGCACAAAAGATCTCATGCGCCTGGTGATGTCCCGCGGCCTGTTCCTGACTGCTTCAGGCGTAGCCTTCGGCGTCCTCGCAGCGTTCATGCTTACGCGTTTGATGAGCAACATGCTTTATAAAATAAGTCCACACGATCCGCTCGCGTTCGGATCGGCAATCGCGGTGATCACAATTGCGTCGCTGGCTGCTTGTTTTTTCCCCGCCTGGCGCGCGACTCGCATCGATCCAATTCAGGCTCTGCGCAAACAATGATGAATTAACAGCGACTCTTTTATGCTCAAAGACATTCGTTTCGCTTTTCGGCAGCTACTGAAACAACCGGCGTTTACAGCTATTGCCATTGTCACCGTTGCGCTCGCCATCGGCGCGAACACGGCAGTCCTCAGCCTGGTGAATGCGCTATTGATCCGTCCACTTCCTTACAAGGCGCCCAATCAACTCGTCTTGTTATGGGAGCGTTTTCCACCGCAGGGGCTGGAGCGCATTCCGGTGTCAGCGCCGGAGTATCTCGATTATGAAAAACAGCTCACGACCGTCGAAAAAATTGGCGCCTTTAACTATGCCGCGTACAACCTAACGACTGGTGATGTTCCCGAACGCATTGCCGGCGCGCTGGTGTCGCCGAGCGTTTTCCCGTTACTCGGTGTGGATCCAATCAAAGGTCGCGTTTTCACCAAAGATGAAGGCACGGAAGGTCGCGACGATGTCATTGTTATCAGCGCCCGATTGTGGCATCGGCGGTTCAACTCTGATCCGACGATCGTCGGTAACAAAATCTCGCTCAACGGCCGAACGTGCACCGTAGTTGGAATCATGCCGGAGCAGTTCGATTTTCCGCTGCCACTGTTTAACGTTCAGGGAGCGCGTTTCGCCAGTCGCGCCGATATTTGGAAGCCGATCGTTTTTACTAAAGATGAATTGGCGGCGCGCTATTCGCGCAGCTACAGCGTGATCGCACGCCTGCGTCCGGGGGTTTCGGTAACGCAAGCTCAAGCTGAAATCGACACTGTCATAGCAAACTTCCGGAAAACCTATCCCAAGAATTATCCGGGAAAGACGACGGCGTTCGGGGCCAGGCTTTACCCGCTGCAGGAGCAGATCGTCGGACCGATGCGCACCGGCCTTTGGATTCTGGTTTGCGCGGTGACCCTCGTTTTGCTTATCGCCTGCGCGAACCTCACCACGATGTTGCTTGCGCGTGCCGCTTCACGAGAGCGAGAGATGGCAATCCGCGTGGCGCTTGGCGCGGGCTTGAAGCGCATGCTGCGACAATTGCTCACCGAGAGCGTGGTGTTGTCCATCCTGGGCGGAATCGCGGGAGTGTTGCTCGCAGTAGGGGCACTCGATCTGCTGCGCGTGATCGGCGCGCAAACGGTGCCGCGGCTTCATGAAGTCGATCTCGATCTGAGTGTGCTCGCGATCACGTTTGTGATCGCGGTTGGCACCGGAATTCTTTTTGGCCTTGTGCCTGCGCTCGTTAGCGCGAAGCCGGAATTAACCGAAGCGTTGAAGGAAGGCGGACGCGGTGCGACGGAAGGGCTGCATCGCAACAGGTTGCGCAATGGCCTCATCATCGCCGAGACCGCTCTGGCTCTTGTCCTGCTTATCGGCGCCGGGTTGCTCGTCAAAAGTTTTGTCCAACTGCAGAATGTCTCTCCGGGATTCAATCCGCACAATGTTTTGACCGCGGAGATTTCCCTGCCGGTGGAAAAGTATTCGCGCGGTTTACCGGTTAGTAATTTTTACGCTGAAGCGGAGCGACGGATCAAAAATATTCCCGGCGTCCAGTATTCCGCGTTCACGGTAATGCTGCCGTTGAGCGGCTCGAACACGGACAGCTCTTTTATTATCGAGGGGCAGGACCCAAAGGCGAGCGGCGCATTCCCAGATGAGGAGATCCGGGACATCACGCCGGATTTTTTTCGTGTGCTACAGACGCCGTTGTTGAAAGGGCGTTTCTTTAGCGAAGCCGACACCGCCGATTCGATTCCGGTGGTGATCGTCAACCAGGCGTTCGCGAAAAAGTATTTTCCGAGTGGCGAAGCGCTCGGGAAACGCATATCGAGGGACGATACAAATCCTAAGTGGGCGACGATTGTCGGAGTTGTAGCAGACATAAAACACCGCGCCCTGGATACGCCAGCGCAGCCAGAGTACTACCTCCCGCACACGCAGGCGCCGGATCGTGATTTGGTGTTGGCGGTGCGCAGTTCGCAGGACGCGCGCACAGTCGTCCGAGCCATTCGGGAGGAATTGCGCAATATCGATCCCGATATCCCGCTTGCGAATGTGCGCACGCTCGATGCCGTTGTAGCCGATTCGATCGCGCCTCGCCGCCTTTCGGTTGTCCTGCTCAGTGCATTTTCCGGCATCGCGTTGCTGCTGGCATCGGTTGGCATGTACGGCGTCATTTCGTTTTTGGTGGTTCAGCGCACACACGAGATCGGCGTGCGCATGGCTCTCGGCGCGCAGCGTTCGGATGTTTTGAAAATGGTGATTGGACACGCGTCGAAGCTGTTCCTAATTGCCGCCGCAATCGGTTTACCTCTCGCATTCATTACCAACTCAGCCCTGAGGTCATTGCTTTATCAGGTGAGTCCGTTCGACATTTCGATCTTCCTCGTCGTCACCGTGGTCCTCGCGGGTGTCGGTCTGCTCGCCAGTTATCTCCCGGCTCTTCGCGCGACAAAGTCAGATCCAATGATCGCGCTCGGGCACAACACTTGACGCTTATGATTAAACTCCGTCGACTCGAACGCAGATACTCGTTAGGCAAGGAGAAGTTTTTCTATGTCCTTCGCGATATCAATTTGGATATCGCCGAAGGCGAGTTTGTGTCGATCATGGGTCCGTCTGGGGCAGGTAAATCGACGCTCCTGCACATTCTCGGGATGCACGACCACGGCTGGGAGGGCGAATACTTCCTGAACGAAACGGCCGTTCATCATCTAAAGCCGAAAGAACGCGCCACACTCAGGAACGAGCAGGTCGGTTTTGTGTTCCAGCAGTACCATTTGCTCGATGATCTCACGGTTTACGAAAACCTGGAGATCCCGCTGTCGTATCGCCGTTATAGCAGAAGCGAGCGCGCCGCTCTGGTAGCGGACACGCTCGACAAGTTTCAGATCGTTGGGAAGAAGGATTTATATCCGCGTCAGCTATCCGGCGGACAACAACAACTCGTAGGCGTCGCCCGGGCGATCATCGCTGAGCCCAAGCTTTTGCTCGCTGATGAGCCTACGGGAAACCTGCACTCGAGTCAGGGCGAAGAAATCATGGAGCTGTTTCGCAAGCTCAATGATGAAGGCGTGACCATCGTGCAGGTCACACACTCGGACAAAAACGCTTCGTATGGGAAACGAGTCATTCAATTGCGCGATGGTTGGATCGTTAACGAATAGCGGGACAAATTTGCCATGATTCTAGATTCATTTCGGCAGGACGTTCGAGTCGGGCTGCGTGTTTTATTCAAAGACAAAACTTTTTGTTTTCTAGCTGTGCTCGTTCTCGGCCTCGGTATCGGCGGCGCGGCCACTCAATTTGCCGTCGTCAACGGAGTCGTATTGCGCGGGCTTTCTTTTCCGCATCCGGAGCAGTTGGTGACTGTTGGGTTAATCGATCCAAAAGCATCCGATCAAAACAACAACTTCGGGTTCGGCGTGATTCCGACAGCACAGGATTACGAAGATTTGAAAGCCAGGCAGAAGTCGTGCTCCTTGATGGCCGGCTATCTCAGTGGGTCGACAATAAACGTTACCTACAAGAACAACCCGCAACGTTATACCGGTGGTTACGTCACCGAGGATTTTTTTAAGATCACTGGGGTATCGCCAATTCTTGGACGCGATTTTACCGCCGACGATAACAAACCGGGCGCGGAAAGAGTCGTCATTCTCGGTTACGAAATTTGGAAACGGGATTTCAACGGCGATCCAAAAGTGGTTGGACAAAACGTTCGAGTTAATAGCAAGCCTGCAACGATCATCGGCGTTATGCCGCAGAATTTTAAGTTCCCAAATTTCGAGGAACTCTGGATGCCGCTTTACAATCAATTTCCAGCGACACCGCGCGGCCAGTTAGTAATAGGTGCTAACAACGCTGCACCGGCGGTCATGGGTCGGCTCAAAGCGGGGGTTACTCTCGATCAGGCGAACGCAGAATTTATCAATGTGGCTCGGCAGTTGGCGCGGGAATATCCAAAAACGAACCAAAATTTCACATCGGCGACCGTGCAGCCGCTCGCGAATTCGCTCATCGGCGTGCAATTCCGGCAGACCGTTTGGGCCATGTTGGCCGCGGTAATCCTCGTTTTGCTGATTGCGTGTGTGAACGTGATGAACATGCAGTTCGGCCGGGCTGCGTTGCGAGCAAAAGAACTGGCGATTCGAGGCGCGCTGGGGGCGACACGTTGGCGACTCGTTAGGCAGATGCTCACCGAAACTTTGGTGGTCGCAGTATTCGGAGCAGTGGCTGGAGTTCTTTTGGCCTATTGGAGCGTCGACTTACTGACCCGGGCCATGGACGGTCTGCCATCTGGGGCCGGGTTGCCGTATTGGGTTCGATTTACA
>Ga0268266_10006217_pt1 | contig 10968 bp, 14 predicted proteins | sample KBSS13metaG_FD_190356 | JGI IMG/M metagenome (GOLD analysis project Ga0268266, IMG submission 190356) | Switchgrass rhizosphere microbial communities from Kellogg Biological Station, Michigan, USA - KBS S1-3 metaG (SPAdes) (version 2) | ecosystem: Host-associated > Plants > Roots > Rhizosphere... | reverse complement strand
TGGCTGGCGCCTCCTCCCGAGTGGGGCGGATCACGCGCGTGGAGCTGGGACTACTGGGAAGAATTGCCGCCGATGTAGCCGGACATTAATCGGACGCTCAGGGCGGGTTTCCGCCCTGAACGTCAACTTTTTGCGCGACCAATTGTTGCTGGCACCAAAGCTGCGTGTTCGACCCCGGGGGCGGCTTAGAAGCCAGTGCTACGTATCAGGGTCCTACAAACGCCGCCACTCTCTGACGTGGATGGAATCAGGTTGGACCGGTTCCGTCCGGGTCGGCAGTACGTGCTCGGCAACAGCCTGGGGGCGCTTTTCCTCGCCGAAGGATGGGCTGAACCGGTTGGCGACGAGGAGCCGACGCCCGCGATCCCCCCAACGAAATACTTAGACGAGAAGCATGCAGACGAGCTGCGGCTTCCAAATCTGATTCGAGACATCTACCCGCCGTACTACAACGGCTCTCTCACGCAGGCTGCGGATCGCCGGCGAGCATCGCGAATCGCGCGTTCTCGCTCTCGATCGCGATCGTCGCGCCCTCGAGCCGGCCACCCGACACTCAAGAAAAACTAGGCGATCGCATCAAGGCTGACCTGCGCGGTGCGGTTATAGCCCAGCCATGCTTGAATTCTGGACGTAAATCACGTGAATCAAGAGATACCCGACAATAACTTCAATTAAGTTAATTTCTGTATTGACTTTATTAAACAGTGGAGGCATAAATGTCCTCCATGGCCGCGGTTCATGACTGGCTGTCGCTGACCCGCCTGACCGGGGGCGCCCCGTTCGAGGTCGAGCGGGTTCGCCTGACCGGCCAGGACATCGCCATCGAAGGGCGATTCGCGCTCCCGGCGCTCGCGCAGCTTCCCGCGGAAGATCAGACCTTCGTTGCCGCGTTCATCCGATGCCACGGCTCCATCAAGCAGATGGAGAAATTCTTCGGCGTCAGCTACCCCACCATCAAGAACCGCTTGAACCGGATCGGCGCGCTGCTGCCGTTCGCCGAAGTCGATCCGGAGCCCGAACCCGATCGGCCGTCGACCGACGCGCTGCTCACACAACTGGAGCGCGGTGAATTGACCGTCGACGAAGTCGTCCGTCAACTGCGGAGAGAGGACAAGAAATGACTACCGAACACGCGGATGATACGCGGCGCATTCTCGATCTGCTCGCGCAGGGAAAGATGACGGTCGACGAAGCCGATCGTCTGCTGAAGGCGCTCGGCGGCGCGCAGACGAAAGCGGAGCCCGCGGCGGCCGACGACACGCCACGGCCGAAAACGAACTGGTTCCGCATCAACATCCACAAGCCGGCCAACGATCAGCGCGAGGCGAAGGACGTCAACATACGCGTCCCGGTGTCGGTGATGCGCGGCGGCATGCGGCTCGGCGCGATCATCGGATCGTTCGCCGGCGAGCGAGCGGCCCGCCGCATGCGCGAACGCGGCATCGACCTCGACCTCTCTGCGATCAACGGCGACCTGTCGAGGCTCAACGGCCCTGAGTTCGAGCAGTTCCTCAAGTCGCTCGACGATGTGTGCTTTGAGATGGACGATGGCAAGTCGCAGGTGCGCATCACCTGCGAGTGAATGTTGACGCTCGGCTGAAGCGTTCGCCGTACGAACGCCATGCAGGGCGAAGGCTGCAGCCGAGCCGCACGGCGACGGCGCCTCCCTTGCACATGGGAACGAGCGAGGAGGCGCCATGAAAACGTTCGTACTCTGCGGTATCGCAGCGATGATGGCCGCTCCCGCGCTCGCACAGACCAGCGCGGATGCAGCGAACAAGACAGTCACGATGACCGGTTGTGTCGGCAGCGGCTCGCCAGGCTTCACGCTCGGCAACGCAATGGTGATTCCAGGCTCGGCTCAGCCTGGAGGAGCCACGTCCGTCGTTCCAGCGCCGACAACCAGCGTGACGCCGGCGCCAGCTGCAACCGCCGGCGCGGTGCCGTCACCGGCGAGTCCGGCCGCTGTGCCGCCGGCAGCCAGTCCGGCCGCCGTACCGCCTCCAGCGACAGCAACCGCGCCGCCGCCGACAGCAACGCCGGCGCCGTCGCCCACAACACCCACGGCGAGTTCAGCGCAGGCGGTGCCGCCGGCAAGTCCGGCTCAGACCGTCCCGCCGCCAGCGACGAGCGCCGTTGGAACAACCGGTACGACACCGACCAGCGTCACCGGCACGAGCGGCGTGGCTACCGGCGGAGCGCCCAATGTGTCGTCGGGCCTCAACGGTTATCGCTTGTCTGGAACGGACATGGCGCCGTGGCTCGGACAACGTGTCCAGGTGATCGGCACGTTCACGCCATCCGCTCCCACTGCCGCGGGATCGACAGCAAGCGGACAGCCCGGATCGCCCACGGCGCCGGCGCTGGAATTCCGCGTGCAAACCGTGCAGGCGATACCGGGACCCTGTCCGCGATAGGAACAACGACGCCGCAGGCTTCAGACTTCGTGATTGACGCCCTTGCTTCGGGCCTTCACGTCGTCTGAAGTCAATCCGTAGAGAGGCGGCGTCGGCACGTTCAGGATGCTGAGCATGGTGTAGAGCTGCCCGCGGTGGTGGATCTCGTGCTCGGGCATCATCCTCAACCACTTCCATGTCGTCAGCGGCGTGCCGGCCGGCGTGAGGCACTTGCCTTCGAGCATCGCCGGGGTGAGCGCACGAAATTGCGCCAGCGATTCCTCGTGCAGGCGATCGAAGAACGACAGGATTGCATCGCGGCCGTCGGCGAGCTCGCGACCGTGTGAGACATACGCCACCTGCCGGTTGTGCACGGTCTCGGCCCAGATGTACCGCTCGGTGACGGCGATGTGCCGCACGAGATCGCCGAGCGTGAAGGCTCCCGTCTTGTACGTCCATTCCACCTGCTCCGGCGGAATGCACGCGGCGAGGCGTCGCGTACGGTCACGCACGCGAGAGGAGTAGTGAAGGAATTCATCCAGATCGAACATGGCGGCTCCCGGGCGTGTGCTAGCGTACCAGCTTCCATGACCACGATTCTGGAAAACGCGCGGAAAATGATCGCCGGCGACGCGCCGCCGGCCCCGGTGGCCAGGCTGATTGGATTTCAGCTCGTCGAAGTGGAGCACGGACGCGCCCGGTTCGCCCTCGACGCCGACGAGCGTCATCACAATCCGATGGGGACGCTGCACGGCGGCGTGCTCTGCGACATCGCGGACGTCGCGATGGGACTCGCCTACGGGTCGATGCTGGAAGAGGGCGAGACATTCACGACGCTTGAATTGAAGATCAATTTCCTGCGGCCTGTGAGAAGTGCTCGCTTGATCGCCGACGGCGTCGTCGTCCAGAAGGGCAAAACCGTGGGGCTCGCCGAATGCTCGGTGACCGACGAGCGCGGACGCCTGATCGCGAAGGCGACGAGCACGTGCCTCACCCTGCGCGGTGAACAGGCGCGCGGACGATAGGCGGCGCTCGATCTATTTCGACGCGCCGCAGCGAGTCCCCGTACCGGCCGAGAAGCGCTGGTACGGATAATCCTCGGCGAACGCCTTGCCGTTGTTCTCGCCTTCGATTCTGGCGGTCAATCGTCCGTCCGCTTCGCGCCGGTAGATCACCTTCTTCAGGCGATCGGCGTGTCCCGGGTTGACGAAGATCAGCTCTGTCGGAGATTCCGAGTCGAGCTTGAAGTCGACCGGCGGGCGCCCGGCGGGCTGCGCCACGTAGAAGATGCCGTCGGCACGCGCTTCGATCCGCATGAATTCGAAGCTCGTTGTCCGGCCGCCGGCGACGGTGCGGCTCATGCCGACGAGCATGTTGCTCGACGGAGCGGTCCACTGTTCCTCCACGCACTGCCCTGCCGACGCGATTTGCCATTCTCCCGCCAGCCACGAAATATCGTGGAGGGTCACCGCCAGCGCGATCTCGAGAATCATGCGTCCTCCTGCGGGAAAGCGTACCAAGGTCAGCCGTTGACGCCATGGTAGGAATGCGGCGCGATCTTGTATAGTGTCGGCCTTCCTACCGACGCGACTCGATCCGGAACCCGTCGTCCCGAAGTGGGGGACATATGCGCTGGCTGCTCACGACAGTCTGCTTGCTGGTGTCGGTGACGCCGGCTCTGGCCCAGGACCGCCTTCCCGCCGCGCCGATCGACGTACCGCCGGCCATCGTCCCCGACCACGGACCCTGGAGTTTCGATCTGATCGACTTCCGCGAAGAGGAGCGGCTGGCGCGCGCGCATAACGCGCCGAAGGTCGACGTCAACCCGCATACGTTCTTCATCATCAAGCAGCATCTCGGCGTCGCGGGAGGATACGACAACGGCATCGCGCACGGAAGCGTCGGGTATTACGTCACCGTCGCCGAGTGGGGCCGGTGGAACTTCGGCATCCCGGCGGTCGAAATCGGGATGGGCCGATACCCGGCCTTCGACCGTCTGTCACAGCAGGCGATCATGAAAGATCAGTTGACGTTCATGCTGAGCATCACGTCGGCGCACTACCGCGTCGGATACGTGAAGGCATGGGGCGTGAACTGCTATCTCAATCTCGAGCAGGTGTTCGATCTTCACGCCAACCGCACGGGATCGCAGTTCGGGCTCTCCTTCAGCCGGAAGTAACCGCGCCTGACGCGGATTCGTGAATCGAACGGCGCCTTACCGTCCTGACGCGGCGCGGCCCAGATCGACGGCCTTGAAGCCGGCGTCGCCCCAATTCATCACGAACACGCTGAACCCCTGCTTCATCCGCATTTCGATGTCAGCGGGCGTCGCCGGGAAGCCGCAGGGGACGTGGAATTCCTTGCAGGCGGCGAGCACCGTCTGGATGGCGTTCTCCCAGCCGGCTTGATCGAGCACGCGTTCGCCGGCGGCGTTGGTGGTGGAGAACACGCCGCGCAGAGTGCCGGCGCCCGGCCACAGCACGCCGATGCCCTTGACCTGCGCGATCTCGCGCACATGGGCGAGGCCCTCCTTACTCTCGACGATCGTCCAGTTCACGAGCTCGCCGTCGGGATTGAGCGGCCACAGGTCCGCCTTCTTCTTGTATTCCTGCTCGGACATGCCCCAGATCGACGGCGCCATGCCGACGTCGTCGGAGCGCGTCCCTCCGTTGGACTTGAAGCGCATCGCCGCGATGCCGGCGCGCACTTCTTCGGCGCTTTCCGTCTCGACGAACATGATGCCGCTGACGCCGAGATTCAGCTCGCGGCTGATGTTCTTGACCGCGGTCGCGGTGTCGGGCGCGATCTTCGGTGTCTTCACCATCAGCGGGTGGGGGAAACGTGGAAACGGCGTCTTCGTCAGCGCGCCGGCGTCGGCGGTCGCCTTCACGAAGTCGGTGACGCCGCCGATCGCTCGATCGACGCCGCCTTCCATGCTCCCGTTGAACAGGAAGTCAGCGTTGCGATACGCGAGCGCTTCCTTCGCCCACTCCGATGCGGGCTTCATCACCGCGTCAGCCGGCGGCGGTCCTCCGCGGCGTCCTTGCGGATTGCCGGGCCAGTAGACGCCGAACATCGGCTTGTTCTGCTCGAGGAGGTCGATCATCGGGTTCAACCGGTGGCGGGTCTGCGCCTTACCAGCGATACAGAAACTGCCAACGGCCAACAGCACAACAAAGAAAAAACTGCGACGCATCAGGCCTCCCACACAATCAAACACCTCTGAGACCAAATCTCTGAGACCAAATCTCTGAGACGAAACCTCTGAGACGAAACCTCTGAGGTCAGCTAAACCCAGTCGCCGCGGCGCATGACCGGCTCGACGCTGCCGTCTGACAGCACTCCGTCAACGTCGAGGTCCGGCGAGCCGATCATGAAATCGACGTGAGCGGCGCTCCGGTTCCCGCCGGCGCCCTCGAACTCCTCATCTGTCATCGTCTCGCCGCCACGAAGCGTGAACTTATACGCGGCACCGAGCGCGACGTGACTGGCGGCATTCTCGTCGAAGAGCGTGTTGTAGAACAGCACCCCGGTCTGGGCGACGGGCGAATTGTGCGGCACCAGGGCAAGCTCGCCCAGGCGCGCGGCGCCGGCATCCATCTTCACCAGACGACGCAGCACGTCTTCCCCCTTGTCGGCCTTCACGTCGACGACGCACCCTTTTTCGAACGTGAGGCTGAATCCTTCAATCAGCGTCCCGCCATAACTGAGCGGCTTCGTCGACCAGACCGTGCCGTCAACGCGATCCTTATGCGGCATCGTGAACACTTCTTCGGTCGGCAGATTCGGCGCGAACCTGATCCCCGACACGCTCGTCGATCGCCCGCCGACCCAGATGTGCCCCGGCGGCAGACCGATCGTGAGCGATGTGCCAGGACCGCTGTATCGGAGTGCCGTGTACTGTTTCGCGTTCAGTCGATCCGTTCGCGCCGCGAGCTCCGCGAGATGCGCTTCCCACGCCGCAACGGGATCGGAACGATCGAGCCGGCACAACCGCTCGATCGCGCTCCACAGCGCAGGCACCTGTGCACCGGGCTCCAGCGCGGGATACACGCGCGCTGCCCACGACGACGCGGCAGCGGCCACAACGCTCCAGTTCGTCTGATTGCGGGAAATGTGCTCGCGAAACGGACGGACGCCGCGCGCCGTCGCCTGTTGCACGGCGGCGACGAGCTCCGGCTGATATCCCTTCAGCTGATCCGGATCGTTGGCGTAAATCGAGAGCACGGCGTGACCGGATTCGACGTGCCCGACGAGCGCCGACGGCAGCCACGCGGAGAACTCGTCGAACGAGTCGCGCGGAGCATGCTGCAGGCGCGCACCGAGCAGCGCCTCATCGCCCCACAAGGTTTCCACGAGCCGCGCGCCGGCGTCGTACGCCGCGGCGGTGATCTGACGGACGAGAGGCGCCGATTCCAGCGAGCATCCGCCGTTGGCAACCGGACCGATGATGAGCAGGCGTTGGTGCGGCTGGAGATTCAGGCCGACTCTTACCGTCAGTTCGGCGTAGGCTCGCAGCATGCGATCGAAGTCGATGAGCATTCAAAAAGAATTGTACATGCGCTCGGCGCTTCCCCCTGCGCGGAGTTGCTACACTACACAATCGTGCACCGTGCTGCCCATGCTGGAGCTGGCGCACATGCAGACCGAGCTCGTCATGATGTCCGACTTCGTCGATCGACGTGTCACGAGACGTCGCTTCGGTATGACCGCAAGCGGCGCGCTGATCTCGTCGCTGTTCAGCAGCGCCTGCTCCGCCCAGAGCAAATCGGGCGCGGGCAGAGACGGCCGGCTCGGATCTCGTCCCGGCACCGGCGTGACCACTGCGGCCGTGAGTGGCGTTCTGGGCCTCTCTACCGGACGGGATGCGACGCTGCAGTTGCCGTCCAATCCGCCATCCGGACCGATGCCGCTGCTGCTTCTGCTGCACGGCGCCGGACAGAGCGGCGCGACCATGCTTCGACGGATGGGCGCGGCAGCCGACGAGGCGGGCGTTGCGGTCCTCGCACCTGACTCGCGCGGCGCAACCTGGGACGCGATCCGCGGCGAGTTCGGCGAGGACGTCACGTTCATCGACCGCGCGCTCCAGCACGTCTTCGCGCGGGTGACTGTCGACCCCGCGCGCGTCATCGTCGGCGGGTTCTCCGACGGCGCGTCGTACGCGCTGTCTCTGGGCCTTGCCAACGGCGATCTGTTTCCACGCGTCGCAGCATTTTCACCAGGCTTCGTCATCAGCGCGGCCGTTCACGGCCGGCCGCGTTTCTTCGTCTCTCACGGCACAGCCGATCCGATCCTTCCCATCGATCAGTGCAGCCGCGTCATCGTCCCAAGGCTGAGGTCGATGGGTTATGAGGTCACGTTCCGGGAGTTCGATGGCAGACATGAAGTGCCTCCGGACGTGGCGCGCGAGGGGATGCGCTGGATGGCGGCGACGACGGCCTGAGCGAATCCTTCACCCTGCGTGCATTGAGACGGACAGCAGGCGTGTATGCGCGGGCCGTTGACCTCGGGACGGATTCGTCAACTCAGGTCCGAATCCGTCGCATTCCGGGTGCAGTTTTGCACCGCTTGGCGCGGTTTCCCGGGCTGCACGTTCTGGCGCGCGCTTTGCCCCGATCTCCATCGTGGCTCACACGCGGCGCTGCACCCTCGTACTGACCCTTCTGGCCATCGTCGTCGCCGGTGCATGGATGCGCGCGGCGAGCACGAGTGGAGGGCCGTTGCCGCCGCTGTTTCCCTCGAGCAACTGGTGGAACCTGGACGTGTCGACGGCGCCGGTCGATCCGGCCTCGGCGGCGTACATCTCGTTCATCGGCACGACGCGCAAGCTGCATCCGGACTTCGGCGGCAATGTCTCGACCGGCAGCGTACAGGTCTACGGTTTCCCGTACGCCGTCGTCGATGGGACGTTGACAAAGCGAGCGGTCCAGTTTCAGTACGCCGATGAGAGCGACGGGGTCAATCACACCACCGGCGCAAGCATCCCGTTCTATCCGATCCCCGACGAAGCCATCTCGCAGGCGCATTGGATTGAAGGCGGCGATCCCGGCTCGGTCGATCTCCGGAGCAGCGAAGATCGGCATCTGCTGATCGTCGATCGCGACAACCAGTACCTCTACGAGCTCTACAACGTGTTCTACGATGGCAGCCAGTGGCATGCGGGCTCGGGCGCGTTCTTCGATCTTCGATTGAACGCGCGGCGGCCGAACGGATGGACGTCCGCGGATGCCGCGGGTCTTGCGATTCTCTCCGGGCTCATCCGCTACGACGAGGCGTTCGGCACCGCGGAAATCACGCACGCGTTCCGCGTGACCGTCCGCGCCACGAACGGCGCTGTGTATCCGGCGTCGCATGTCGCAGGCTCGACGACGGGCGCGCTGCCGATGGGGGCGCGGCTGAGACTGAAGTCGACCAAGAATCTGTCGACATTCACGCCGGAGGTCCAGCGCATTTTCCGCGCGATGCAGCGCTACGGGCTGATCGTCGCGGACAACGGCTCGGACATGTACATCAGCGGCACGTACGACACGCGCTGGAACAACGACGTGCTGAACCCGGCCTTTGCCGCGCTCACCGCGTCGGATTTCGAAGTGATCACGCTTGGGTACGCGCCGCCGAGCGCGCCAACCAACCTACAGGTCAAGTAGCGATCGCTAGCTTTCGTGGTCGGTCGGCGGCGGCTCGCTCGTCTCGTCGAATACCAGCTGGCTGACGTGGCGATCCCATTGCCGGCGTCCGCCGCGTGGGCGGCCGCGGCGATCGGCGACGGCCGGCGCACGCCGATCCGTCACCGGCAACGACGCGTCGATGTACGCCGGGAGCGAGACCGACAGGCGCTGGGCGATCTCGTAGAACGCGCGCGCCCGCAGGACTTCCGCGGCATATCCGGGATCGACCTGCTCGTTGTAGACGATCGCGTTGGTCGGCTGGTGCACGTTTCTCGCGAGGTACACCAGGTGGAGACCGTTGTATTCCCTTAGTCGCGCGGCCGTTACGATCAGATCGTAAGCTGTCGCATTGAGCCGCGCCCGCGCGGAATGAAACGAAGAACAGGCGTCGACACGCGCAGAACGACCGCCGGCGGCGCCGAGAGCGGCGCGCGTGAGCGGATCCGGTTCCACCAGGAGCAGACGTGTCGTACGCAGCGGACCTGTCAGGTTGCGCACGTGCGCGAATGGTATGTCGAAACGCGATCGCCGTTTCACACTATCTTGCGAGCGGGGGGTACAGATTGGTTGCGATCGCGTACACTCGGCCCGTTTGTCGTCGTACCGTCTGACTTTAGTTTTCCGGAGTGACTATGCTGACCGACTCCGCAATCATCCGGCGGGAGCAATTGGCGCTGCCAGGCTTTCGGGTGGAACCCCCAGAAGACTGGCGCTCGCTGCTGCGCACGCGCGCCCACGTGCTCGTCACGGGTTCGCGAAACGCGCTGACCGCATTCACTCGCTCGGCCCGCGCCGAGTTGAGGGAGCCGGTCGTCACCATCGCGAGCGGCGGTCCGTTGTATTTCGACGACGCCCGCACGGTTATCCTGAGCGACGTCAACACGCTGGATACGATCAACCAGCGGCGGCTGCTGGCGTGGCTGAATGAGACCCGCAACGCCAATATCCAGATCCTGTCGTTGACATCCGCCCCGGTGTTCGCCTTCGTCGAAAAGGGCTTCGACGCGAACCTGTACTACCGGCTGAACACGATTTACCTGGAGCTTCAGGAGACGTAGCGTCGGTTCGTTTTCAGTGCAGTTCCGGGAAACGCCGTCCCGGATTGGTCCCACACCACGCCCGTCGTTGAATCCTCGACCGGTTCAACGACTCGTCTTCGTCGGCCGCGCCGCGGTGCTCATCGAAAAGATCGATTCGATCGTGATCCGGACGGGCACCGCCACACCGTCCTTCTCCCCCGGCTCGAACGTCCACAGTTTCAGCGCACGCACGGCTTCGTCGTCCAGCCCGTGATGGGTGTCTAGCGATCGGACGATGCGCACGTCGCTGACCGTTCCGTCGACGCCGACCGTGCACACGAGGCGAACGACGCCGTGGATCTGTGCGTGCATCGCCTCGGACGTGTAATTGGCCTGAACCTGTCGGACGACGCGCGGCATTGACACGCCGTCCCCCGCGCGGTACACGCCGGGGGGCAGCGGAATCGACTCCTCGGACTCCTGATCCTCGGCCGCCTGGACGGCGGCAGGATCGACCGGTTTCGCGACAACGGATTGTTTACGGTCAGTTGAAGGCGCGGCCTGCGCGAACGGCACTGCAACGGCGCATAAAGCGAACGCAAGAGCCCACGCCCTCGCGGATCGAACGGTCACCATACTAGTTGTGACGCCTGCGGAGGCCGGTTGGTTCGGGGATGTCGCGTTACACTACAGATGCGTCACGTCACGTGCGCCCGTAGCTCAGTTGGATAGAGCACCGGCCTTCTAAGCCGGGGGTCGCAGGTTCGAGTCCTGCCGGGCGCGCTTCTCGCTTTGCGAGAAGCGAGCCATACAGTCCTCAGGCACATCGCGTCTCGCCTTCGGCTCGCAACGAATGGGCTCGAGTCCTGCCGGGCGCCAATCTCC
>Ga0268266_10006216_pt1 | contig 10970 bp, 10 predicted proteins | sample KBSS13metaG_FD_190356 | JGI IMG/M metagenome (GOLD analysis project Ga0268266, IMG submission 190356) | Switchgrass rhizosphere microbial communities from Kellogg Biological Station, Michigan, USA - KBS S1-3 metaG (SPAdes) (version 2) | ecosystem: Host-associated > Plants > Roots > Rhizosphere... | reverse complement strand
CGCCCTATTCGATCTGGCGCAAGATGCAGCGCAAGAACGTGTCGTTCGAGCAGCTCGCCGACATCATGGCCTTCCGCATCATCGTCGCCGATACCGCGCAGTGCTACCAGGCGCTCGGCCTGCTGCACGGCCGCTACCAGATGCTGCCGCAGCGCTTCAAGGACTACATCTCGGTGCCCAAGCCGAACGGCTACCGTTCGCTCCATACCGGCGTGATCGGTCCGCACGGCCAGCGCATCGAGATCCAGATCCGCACCGCCGAGATGCAGGAGCAGGCCGAGCGCGGCGTGGCGGCGCACTGGATCTACAAGCAGAGCGGGCCGTCGACCGATGCGCCTCAATATGCCTGGCTGCGCAGCCTGATCGACATCCTCGACAAGTCGTCGAACGCCGAGGATTTCCTCGAGCACACCAAGCTCGAGATGTTCCAGGACCAGGTATTCTGCTTCACCCCCAAGGGCAAGCTGATCTCGCTGCCGCGCGGCGCGACGCCGATCGACTTCGCCTACGCGGTGCACAGCCAAGTCGGCGATACCTGCGTCGGCGCCAAGATCAACGGCCGCATGCTGCCGCTGCGCACCCAGCTCGCCAACGGCGACCAGATCGAGATCGTGACCTCCAAGGCGCAGACGCCGTCGCCGACCTGGGAGCGCTTCGCCGTCACCGGCAAGGCGAGGGCTGCGATCCGCCGCTTCGTCCGCGTGCGCCAGCGCGAGCAATATCTCCAGCTCGGCCGCTCGCTGCTCGAGAAGATCTTCCACGAGGAGGGCTACGAGGTCACCGAGAAGGGACTCGATGGCGTGAAGGCCAACTTCAAGCAGGCCAGCACCGACGACCTGGTCGCCAACGTCGGCGCCGGCCTGACCGGCGCGCGCGAAGTGCTGATGGCCGTCTATCCCGGGCTCAAGCAGCAGCGCAAGCCGGCGATCGGCAGCGGCGGCGCCGACGTAGTGCCGATCTCGCGCGCGCGCGGCAAAGGGGCCAAGGCGCGCGACGCGGGAGCCAAGGAGAACGGCCAGATCGCCATCACCGGGCTGATCCCCGGCATGGCGGTGCATTTCGCGCGGTGCTGCCATCCGCTGCCGGGCGACCGCATCGTCGGCATCATCACCACCGGCAAGGGCGTCACCATCCACACCATCGACTGCGCCACGCTCGAGAGCTTCTCCGACACGCCCGAGCGCTGGATCGATGTCGGCTGGGAAGCGGTGGGCGACGGCGGCGCGGCCTATACCGGCCGGCTCAAGATCACGGTCGCCAACCAGCCGGGCAGCCTGTCGAGCCTGTCGACCGTCATCGCCCGGCACGAGGGGAACATCTCCAACCTGCGCATCGTCAACCGCTCGATGGATTTCTTCGACATGGTGATCGACGTCGAGGTCGCCGACGTGAAGCATCTCGCCGACATCACCGCGGCGCTGCGCGCGACGCCGGCGATCAACGCCGTCGAACGCGCGCGCAACTAGCGTCGTCCGAGTGGTTGAACTGCACACGAATCTGGCAAGTCTTTCTCGATGACCGAGGCGAATTCCCCGTCAGCTTTTGCTGGGGGCGCGCCACTGGAGTGGCGCGCCCCCAGCGGAATGCTCTCTACAATCTCGCTCGCTCTCCACATCAACAAGGCCCTGTAATGTCCCAACCCCTGCGTCTCGGCGTGAACATCGATCACGTCGCCACCGTCCGCAATGCGCGCGGCGGGCGCCTGCCCGATCCGTTGCGCGCCGCCGCGATCGCGACGGCCGCCGGCGCCGACGGCATCACCGCGCACCTGCGCGAGGATCGCCGCCACATCGTCGATGCCGACATCGACGGGCTGATGCGCGAGCTGAAGATCCCGCTCAACTTCGAGATGGCGGCGACCGCGGAGATGGTCGGCATCGCGCTGAAGCATCGCCCGCATGCCGCCTGCGTCGTGCCGGAGAAGCGCGAGGAGCGGACCACCGAGGGCGGGCTCGATGCCGCGGGCCAGCACAACCACCTGAAGCCGATGGTCGCCCGCTTGCGCGACGCCGGCATCCGGGTGTCGCTGTTCATCGAGGCCGATCCGCGCCAGCTCGAAGCGGCGGTCACCCTGGGCGCGCCGGTCGTCGAATTGCACACCGGCCGCTATTGCGAGCTGGAGGGGGAGGCGCAGAAGGCCGAGCTCGCCCGCCTGCAGAAGGGCGCCGCGCTGTGCGCCAGGCTCGGGCTGGAGTGCCACATGGGCCATGGCCTGAGCTACGCCGACGTCGCACCGATCGCGGCGATTCCCGAAGTGCGCGAGCTCAACATCGGCCATTTCCTGGTCGGCGAAGCGATCTTCGTCGGTCTCGATGTTGCGATCCGCGAGATGCGCCGCATCATGGACGCCGCGCGCGCCGGAGGGGCTGCGGCGTGATCCTGGGCATCGGCAACGATCTCTGCGACATCCGCCGCATCGAGAAATCGCTGGAGCGCTTCGGCGACCGCTTCGTGCAGCGTATCTTCACCGAGGTCGAGCAGAAGCGCTCCGAGGGTCGCGCGACGCGGGCGGCGAGCTATGCCAAGCGCTTCGCCGCCAAGGAGGCCTGCGCCAAGGCGCTCGGCACCGGCCTGCGCCGCGGCGTGTTCTGGCGTGACATGGGGGTGATCAACCTGAGGAGCGGCAAGCCGACCGTGGCCCTGACCAACGGCGCGCTGGCCCGACTGCAGGAGATCACGCCGGCGGGGTTCTCGGCGCAGATCGACCTGACCCTGACCGACGAGTATCCACTGGCCCAGGCCATCGTCATCATTTCCGGCGTTCCCGCGCCATGAGGCCCGCCGGGCGGGCGAAAACCGCAGTTGGCCGCGTTCGAGCGCATTGGTCGCAGTGGCGTGGCCATGAAATGATCTATTTGCACCTCTTTCATGCAGCGCGTGGGCGGGAGACATTGGTAGTCTGCCCTGCTACACACGCGGCTCTTGCAAACTGGTAACGGCGATGACGGACGTGATTGAACGTCGCAAGCGGGGACAGGACAAGGCCGGCGGCTGGGCGGAGACCGTCCGGACGGTGGTCTATGCCGTCCTGATTGCACTCGTGGTGAGGACGTTTGCCATCGAGCCGTTCAACATTCCCTCGGGCTCGATGATCCCGACCCTGCTGGTCGGCGACTACCTGTTCGTCTCGAAATACTCCTACGGGTACAGCAAGCATTCATTCCCTTTTTCGCTGGGCTTCTTTTCAGGCCGGATCTTCGGCCAGACGCCGGAGCGCGGTGACGTGGCGGTGTTCAAGTATCCAGGCGACCAGGGCCAGGGCATGAACCGGACCGACTACATCAAGCGCATCATCGGTCTGCCGGGCGATCGCATCCAGGTCATCAACGGCATCCTGCACATCAACGGCAAGCCGGTCGAACGCACGCGGATCAGCGACTATGTGCAGGGCGGCGGCGGATACAGGACCGGCACGCTCTACCGCGAGGTGCTGCCCAACGGCCGGGCGCACGAGATCATCGAGACCAGCGACAACGGCCCGTCCGACAACACGCCGGAGTTCCTGGTTCCCGCCGACAGCTACTTCATGATGGGCGACAACCGCGACGATTCGCTCGACAGCCGCACCAAGCTGATGGTGCGCGACCTGAGCGGCGCGACCGGCGAGCGGGCGCAGCACGGCTGGTACGTGCCGGCCGAGAACCTGGTCGGCCGGGCGGAGTTCATCTTCTTCTCGCACGATCCGTCGGCCGCCGGCTGGCTGGAGCCGTGGAAATGGCCGCAGGCGGTCGGAAGCCGCATCGGCCGCTTCTTCATGGCGATCCACTGAAACTGGATCATACCTTCGCGCGGCCCGAGCTTCTTGCCGAGGCGCTGACCCACCGCAGCGCGCTGGACCGACAGCCCGACCTCAAGGCCGCCTTCCCGCACGGCAACGAACGGCTCGAGTTCCTCGGCGACCGCGTCCTGTCGCTGGCCATGGCGGATCTGCTGCTGCGCCGCTTCCCGCATGAGCGCGAGGGCGACCTGGCGCGCCGCTACAGCGCGCTGGTGCAGGCACAGACCCTGGCCGAGATCGCCCGCGCGATCGATCTCGGGCAGGACATGCGGCTGGGCGATTCGGAAGTGCAGAGCGGCGGCGTCCGGCCGACCATTTTGGCCGACGGGCTCGAAGCGCTGCTGGGCGCGATCTTCCTCGATGCCGGCTTTACGGTGGTCGCTGCCTGTGTCGAGCGGCTGTGGGGCGAGCGGCTGAGCGATACGCTGGCGGCCCCGCGCGATCCCAAGACGGCGCTGCAGGAGTGGGCGCAGGCCCGCCGCCTGCCGCTGCCCGACTATCGCGAAGTCGGTCGCGAGGGGCCGGCGCATGCGCCGGTCTTCGTCGTCGATGTCTCGATCAGGGGACACGAGCCAGGCCAGGCCAGAGCCGGCAGCAAGCGCGAGGCCGAGCGTCTGGCGGCGGCGGCGCTGCTCGAACGGCTGCAAGCACCATGAACGCGCCCACATCATGAGCACTCCCACGACGCGCGCCGGCTTCGTCGCCATCGTCGGCGCGCCCAACGCGGGCAAGTCGACGCTGGTCAATGCGCTGGTCGGCTCGAAGGTCAGCATCGTCTCGCCCAAGGTGCAGACCACCCGCATGCGCGTGATTGGCATTGCCATGACCGACCTGCCGGACGACAGCCGCGCGCAGGTCGTGCTGGTCGACACCCCGGGCATCTTCCGCGTGGCCAAGCGGCGGCTCGAGCGGGCGATGGTCGCCGCCGCCTGGCAGGGGGCGGAAGATGCCGACGTGGTCGCGCTCATGGTCGACGCCGAGCGCGGCATCGGCCAGGAAACCCGCGCCATCATCGAGCGGCTGAAGGAGAGCAGGGCGCCGCGCCTGCTGATCCTGAACAAGATCGACCTGGTGCCGCGCGAGGCGCTGCTGGCGCTGACCGCCGACCTGAACGCACTGCTGCCGTTCGAGCACACCTTCATGGTGAGCGCGCTGAAGCAGGACGGCATCGCCGACGTGCTCGTCGCCTGCGCCGCGCGCCTGCCGGTCAGTCCCTTCCTCTATCCCGAGGACCAGGCCGCCGACCTGCCGCTGCGCCTGCTGGCGGCCGAGGTGACGCGCGAGCAGGTCTTCCTGCAGCTTCACCAGGAGCTGCCCTACGAGGCCGCGGTCGAGACCGAGAAGTGGGAAGAGCGCAAGGACGGCAGCGTGCGCATCGAGCAGACGATCCACGTCCAGCGCGACGGCCAGCGCGCGATCTTCCTCGGCAAGGGCGGCGCCCGCATCAAGCAGATCGGCGCCCGCGCCCGCCACGAGCTCGGCCAGATGCTCGAGCGGCCGGTGCACCTGTTCCTGCATGTAAAGGTGAGCGAGCGCTGGGCCGAGGACCCGTCGCACTACCGCGCCATCGGCCTGGATTACGACCCGAAGTCGTAGCTCATGTTCCTCCCCTTCGCGGAATCCGCGAAGGGGAGGTGCCCTCGTCCTACGAGGGCGGAGGGGTCATGGGCGACAACACCGATGCAGCCCATGAACCCTCTGCCCCTGCGGGGCACCTCCCCGCGCTTTGCGCAGGGAGGAACCGTATCGCAGCGTGGCGCGTCTCGCCGAAACGCGTCATACCCGCGCGCATGGAGTGGAGCGATCGCGGCATCGTGCTATCCAGACGGCCACACGGCGAGACCGGCCTGGTGACGACGCTGCTGACACGCCAGCATGGCCGCCACGCGGGTTTCGTTGCCGGCGGCATCTCGCGCAAGGCGCGACCGACCCGGCAGTCCGGCAACGTCGCTGGCGTCAGTCGGCTTGCCGTAACGTCGATTTAGTTCGCCCGCTTCACCGGCGGCGGTGCCCAGGTGCCGTTGGCCGCTTCGACCTTGGGCCAATAGAGGCGCAGGTTCATGGTGAAGTGACCGCTCTTCGGTGCGGGCAGCCAGTTGGATTCCTTGTCCTTGCCCGGCGATTCCCGCTGAATATAGAGATCGAGTGAACCGTCCGCATTGAAGGCGAGCTTGTCGCGATCACCGAGAGCATAACGATCGATCGGGTTTGGTGCGAAGAGCTGGCGTTCGTCATACATGGTGAGCGACCAGAAGCCCCGGACTGGCGGAATCTGATCCTTGGCGAAGTGCAGGATATAGCGTTTGTCACTGTTAAACGGTTGTCCTTCGGCGTCGGCGAAGGCGGTCGGATAAAGGGCGTCCTCAATAACGTTCGCGCCATATCCGCCATAGGCCACCCCGGCTCTGTGCAGATAGTCGGCACCGTATGTACCAATGGCGCTTACATTGATCCGCCAGCCGTTCACGAGCAGGCCGGCCTTGCTCCAGGCTTCCTTGATCTGCAGGAGGGCCACGGCAGGCCCTGCATTCAACGCGTCGCGCATATCCTTCGGCGCGGCGGCAGGATCGAAGCTCTTGCCCGGCTCGATGCCGATGCGCCGCATACGGTCGAAGATCGGATAATCGTTGGCGTGCGGCGGGTTGGCCTTCATCAACTCGGCGAACATGCTGAAGAATGCAGCCGCCTCCATCTTGTCGATCTGGTCTGCCGGCGCGCTCATGTCCTGCTTCGGATCTACTGTGCCTTTAGGCGGCGTGTAGGATTTGCCATAGGCGCTTAGGGGCACGGCCGTCATGCCATTCTGGAACTTGCGGACGGCCTCATAGTCGGCTTTGCCATTGGTCTGGGTACGACCAATGAGCAGGCCCATTCCGGTTGGGCTCCGGTATTCCCGGACGCCAGCCGGAAGTTGTCCCTTCCAGTTCGGGCCGACGATCGCAAAGGCTTGCGCGCCATTTCCCGTGGTGCGTGTCCCGGGTACGGTGAACACGTCACTCCAGAAGTCGAGAAAAGGCAGCAGGTAATAGCGATCTCCCGACGCCGGGACGTTGATGATCAGAGGCTCCTCCGAAACGTCATATCCAAGGGAGGAATAGAGTGTGTCGGCATTCGGCCGCACTACAATCGTGAAGGAGGGGTCCGGGAACTCCCGCATGTGGCCGAATTGGTTGATCGGCGCGCTGGTCCCGACTGGAACCTCGACATTCTTGCCGACGCGGAATGTGACTTCCGACAAGACGAGAGGATAGGCATAGATGAAAACCTCCCGTGCAATCTCTCTCGCTTCGTCCACCGACACTGACTGCTGTGCAAACGTCGCTGGCGCTCCCGACAGCGCAAGCGCGCACGCCGCAGACAATAGAGTTCTCAGCATTCGTCGCTCCTCTCAAAATTCTGCTTTGCCGAGGGCGGGGAGGGCAAGAAGTCCCCGCCAGGACCTTCCTCAATCGACCCGTTGGAAAGGCGGCGGACTCCATCGTCCGTCAAGAACCTCGAGCCGCGGAGAGTAGATGCGCATCGTCGGCTGGAATTCGCCCTTCGGTGCGGGAAGCCAATTCGACTCTTTGTCTGATCCGGGTGAAGCCGCCTGTACGTAAATGTCGAGTGAGCCGTCGGCGTTGAACTTGAGTTTGTCGCGATCGCCAACTGCGAACCGGTCAATCGGGTTTGGGACCTGGAAGCCGTTCTTGTCGTACATCGTGATCGACCAGAAAGCTTCGGATGGCGGCATCTGCCCTTTGGCGAAGTGAAGAACGTACTTGCTGTCGCCGCTGAGCGGCTTTCCGGCGCCGTCGGTGAAGGCCGTCGGATAGACGGCGTCCTCGGGAAGATTGGCGCCGAGTCCTCCCAGCGCGATCAGCGCCCGCCATTGGTAGGCCGTCCCATATGTGCCCATGTGTTCGCGGCCGATGTTCCAGCCGTTCTCGGCGGGCGTCATGCTGCGCATCCGCTCCGGCATTGCCACAAGCGTTTCCTTTGCCGCCATGTTCACGATATCCCTGGTCATGGGATCGAGCTTCGCGGCGTTGAATGGCTGGCCCACCTCCAGCCCGAGCTGACGAAGGCGGAGCAGGATAGGATAGTCGTTGGGATGAGGTGGATGCTTGACCATGAGATCGGCCAGTCGCGTCAGCATGGCGACGCCGTCCAGATTGTTCACCTGGACCAGGGGTGGGGTGACGTTGTCGACGGAAGGATCGACGGCGCCTTTCGCGGGCGGTGTGTGGTCCTTGCCCCATTGCGACAGCAGAGTCAGCTTGTAGCCATCTTGGATCTTGTGGACTGACGGGTAGTCGGACGGACCGTTTGTCTGGGTGCGACCGAGGATCCAGACCGACGAAGTCGGCGCAACGATTTTTGCGATGCCCGTCGGCAACGCACCTTTCCAGTCCGGAGCAACAATGGCGTATGTGCCGGCCTTGTCGCCTGTCGTACGGGTTCCTATGACGGCGAAGACGTCGGTCCACATGTCAAGCAACGGAAGAAGGAAATAGCGCCCGTTCGTGTCCGGGGTCGAGAGGATCACGGGCTCACGCGACAGATCCAGCCACGCGAACGAATAGAGCGTGTCGAAATTGAAACGCACGACGTCCTTTTCATCAGCCTTTGGGTAGGCCCTCGCGTGGGCGAACTCGTTGATGGGCGCCCGCATGTTGGTCGTAGCGGCATCCGGAACGTTGGTTGCCTGACGCATGGTCACATCCATGCTGACGATAGGATAGGCGTAAAGGTAGGCTTCGCGTGCGATGGCATATGTCTGTTCGGCCATCGGGGAGGCAAGTCGCGGATTTTGAGCCTCGGCAATCTCGGCGAAGCCGACGAAAAGCCCAAGTGTAATCAGCGCATTTGGCAGCGTGGTTTGAATGATGGAACGGCGCACCGCACTCTCTCCGAAATCAGTGGTTCAGGTCATTGCAGGGTGGTGCCAAAAGCAGGCCGCAATGCTCAAGCAAGTAAAATAATGCAAATGTTCAATCGAAGTGTCTGTCCCAAATAGGACAATCTGGAGCTTCTTGTGAGTAGGATCGGCAGGACCCGCGCCAAGCAGATCATCAGCGAGCGCGGCTGGCTGCCGCTCTTGCCGGAAGCTTTTCGAGCCGAGGTGCTGCGCCGCTCGATTCTCGTACGCTTCTCGCCGGGCGAACCGATATTCCGTACTGGAGATCCGATAGGTGGAATATACGGACTGGTCGCGGGGACCGTCAGCATCAGCTTGGCTCCATCCGGAGAGACGCCGCGCCTTATCCTCCTAGGAAATCCGGGTTACTGGACTGGCGAGGGCTGCTTCCTCACCCGAAAACCACGCCGCGGCGAGCTGAGGGCTGCCGTCGAGACGACGATGCTACATCTCCCGCTCGACGTGATGGATCAGATGGCCGCGCAAGATCCCGAGGTAGCGCGCCATGTAGCGCTTATCCTGATGATGAGCGTCGAAATCCTGTTTCGAGTGATCCACGACCTGCAGAAGCCGGAGGCCGCCCGACGGATCGCCTCTGTGCTCGTGCGCACGACATGGATAGGGGAGGCGCCGATCCCGTTGAGCCAGAGCGAGGTCGGCATTATGGCCAATGCATCTCGTAAGCAGGTCAACGCTGCCATCAAGCGGTTCTCCGACGCCGGGTGGCTGACCAACACGTATCGGTCCATCACTATCACCGATCCGCGAGCGCTGCGGCGCTTCGCCGGGGAAGGGAGTGCCGATTGATTGCCATGGCGGCGGCGGCGACAGGCACCCGGAGCGACGCCCAATCTTGCCGCGCGAATGGGTTTCTGGCGTAGTTCGCCGAAACGCGTCATACCCGCGCGCATGGAGTGGAGCGATCGCGGCATCGTGCTGTCGAGCCGGCCACACGGCGAGACCGGGCTGGTGACGACGCTGCTCACGCGCCGGCACGGCCGCCACGCGGGCTTCGTCGCCGGCGGCATCTCGCGCAGGTCACGGCCGACCTGGCAGCCCGGCAACATCGTCGAGGTCGAATGGCGCGCCAAGCAGCTCGACCAGCTCGGCCACTACACGGGTGAAATACGCGAGGCCCACGCGGCCCGCGTGATGGACGATGCCGTCGAGCTGGCCGGCCTGGCCGCGGCCTGCGCCGTCATCGATGCGGCGCTGCCCGACCGCGAACCGCACGCTGCCATCTTCGACGGCTGCCAGGCCCTGCTGACCGCGATCGGCCACCCGGGCTGGCCGATGATCTACGTCCGGCTCGAGCTCGGCCTCCTGCAGGAGCTGGGGTTCGGGCTCGATCTCGACAAATGCGCGGTCACCGGCGCCGTGGAGGATCTGGCCTTCGTCTCCCCCAGGACCGGGCGGGCGGTGTCCCGCACGGCCGCCGAACCTTATCGCGACAGGCTGATCGCCTTGCCGGCCTTTCTATCCACCGGCGGCCTGCCGGCCGACGAGGCGGAGCTGCGGCTGGGCCTCGATTTGACGGGTTTTTTCCTCGAGCGGCACGTCTTCTGGCCGCACAACAAGCCCTTGCCTGCCGCGCGGGCGAGATTTATGGAGACGCTCAGCCGCCCATAACAACATCCATGGTCGCGACCCGAATCGCGGCCGCTTCCCCCTCTCACGTCCCGGTCGATGGCCAAACGCACCACCAACGTCGTTCCGCTCGCGGCCGTGAGGCCAGTGCAATTCGGGCAGGCGCTCCAGGAGCGCTACCTGTCCTATGCGCTGTCCACCATCATGGCGCGCTCGCTGCCGGACGTGCGCGACGGCCTCAAGCCGGTCCATCGCCGCCTGATGTATGCGATGCGCCAGCTTCGCCTCGACCCCAACAGCGCGTTCAAGAAGAGCGCCCGCGTGGTCGGCGACGTGATCGGCCAGTATCACCCGCACGGCGACCAGTCGATCTACGACGCGCTGGTCCGTCTCGCCCAGGAATTCGCCGCCCGCTACCCGCTGATCGAGGGGCAGGGCAACTTCGGCAACATCGACGGCGATAACCCCGCCGCCATGCGCTACACCGAGGCGCGGCTCACGGCCGTCGCCGAGGCGCTGCTCGACGGCATCGACGAGAACGCGGTCGATTTCCGGCCCAACTACGACGGCTCGACCGAGGAGCCGGTCGTGCTACCCGGCGGCTTTCCCAACCTGCTGGCCAACGGCGCGGCCGGCATCGCCGTCGGCATGGCGTGCTCGATCCCGCCGCACAATGCCGGCGAGCTGTGCGACGCGCTGCTGCAC
>Ga0268266_10006214_pt1 | contig 10971 bp, 9 predicted proteins | sample KBSS13metaG_FD_190356 | JGI IMG/M metagenome (GOLD analysis project Ga0268266, IMG submission 190356) | Switchgrass rhizosphere microbial communities from Kellogg Biological Station, Michigan, USA - KBS S1-3 metaG (SPAdes) (version 2) | ecosystem: Host-associated > Plants > Roots > Rhizosphere >... | reverse complement strand
AGATGATCAAGGAAAGGCGGGGGCGGAGCAGTGCCCCCGTTGGAGTGGCTCGATCCGGGGAGCACCCGCGGACTCACGCGCGGCCGCCGGCTGGGCGATTAGTGGTTGCAGGAGCCAGCGCCGGCGTCGGTGTAGGTCAACGCCGATGCGTCAAAGCCGGGATCATCGAGAGCCCGGACAGGCCGCAACCTCGCCTTCGGCGGTGACGACCGGGTCAGCTGGTCGGCGTGGGACGGCCGGGCTGCTCGCCACCCCGGGCGTCCAGGTAACTCTGCTTGGGCACCATCACCTTCCGCCGAAAGATGCACACCACGGTGCCGTCCTGCTTGTAACCCACGGTCTGGACGTGCACAACGCCTCGATCGTTCTTGGACGCGGATTCGCGTTTGTCCAAGACCGTCGTCTCGCCATAGATCGTGTCGCCATGGAAGGTCGGAGCGACATGCCGCAACGACTCGATCTCCAGATTGGCGATGGCCATGCCCGACACATCCGGCACCGACATGCCCAGTAGGACGGAGTAGATGAGGTTGCCCACCACCACGTTCTTGCCGAACTCCGTGGTCTCGGCCGCGAAGTTCGCGTCCAGGTGCAACGGATGATGGTTCATGGTGATCAGGCAGAACAGGTGATCATCGGACTCGGTGATGGTCTTGCCCGGCCAATGCTTATAAACGGCACCGACCTCGAACTCCTCATAGGTTCTACCGAACTGCACAGTGGGTCCTCTCTCGCAACGAAATCCGGTCAGTCGACGGACGGCCGAACGGGTCGCCAGAACGTAACCAGCAAACCGATCCCTCCACCAAATCCAGCGATCACCGCAATTAGAAAACCCGTCCATCCGGGCGGATCGAACCAACCGAGACCATGATCGACCGACCACCGGCCGCTGCCGACACCGGCCAGGCCAACCGCGGCGAACGTCAGGGTCATGACGTATTCGTAGCCCTCCCCCGGCCGGAAGATGAAGAACCCGTTCCTTCGGTGATTGGTTATCCAGGCCACGACCATGGTGCCGATGACGCCCGCGCAGGCCAACGGCGTGAGCAGCCCGAGAACCAGCAAAACACCGGCGCCCAACTCGGTCAGGCTGGCCGTCCACGCGTGAAGTTGCCCCGGACGCATGCCGAGGCTGGCGAACCAGCGCGCCGTACCGGCAATTTTGCCGCCGCCGAAAATGTGGTTGTAGCCGTGGGCGAGAAACACCACACCCAGAGCGATACGAAAAATCAGCAGTGACAGATCGGCCGCGTGCTCGCCGCTCATGTCGCCTCCGGAATAGGACAGGTAGTTGATCGCTGGTCACCGTATGGGATTGCGGCCTCACCCGGGGACAGTTGTGATCGGTCTGACTGCCTGGCGCAGGTGGACCTAGACGGCCTTGCCCTCCAAATCATCCTCGGCCCGCAGATAGGCCTCGCGGAGCGCGTCGATCATGGACTCGTCCGGGTGCTGCCACATTCCCCGCTCCGCGGCTTCCAGCAGGCGTTCACTGATCCCATGCAGGGCCCACGGGTTGGACTCGGCGAAGAATTTCTGCATCACCGGATCGAGGACGTACTCCTCGGTCAATTTCTCATACATCCAGTCGGCTACGACGCCGGCGGTGGCGTCGTAGCCGAAGAGGTAATCAACCGTCGCGGCCAGCTCGAACGCGCCCTTGTACCCATGCCGCTGCATCGCGGAGATCCAGCGTGGATTCACGACTCGAGCCCGAAAGATCCGGGCCGTTTCCTCGCTCAAAGTCCTCGTGCGAACCGCATCGGGCATCGTGCTGTCGCCGATGTAGGCAGCCGGGGCCGCACCGGTCAAAACACGCGTGAAGGCGATCATGCCGCCGTGGTACTGGAAGTAGTCGTCGGAATCGGCAATGTCGTGCTCGCGACTGTCCACATTCTTGGCCGCCACGTTGATCCGCCGATAGGCCGATTCCATGTCCGCCCGCGCCGGCACACCGTCTACTCCGCGACCGTAGGCGAAGCCACCCCAGGCCGCATAGACCTCGGCCAGATCGGAGTCGTCGCGCCAGTTTTTGCTGTCCAGCAAGGGCAACAGACCAGCTCCATAGGCGCCGGGCTTGGAACCGAATACCCGCAACGTAGCTCGACGTTGATCGCCGTGACCAGCGAGGTCGCGTTGTACGTGGGCCCGGACGAAGTTCGATTCTTCCGGCTCGTCCAGGCCCGCGACCAGTCGGACCGCGTCATCAAGCATCGCCACCACATGCGGGAACGCGTCGCGGAAGAATCCCGATATCCGCACGGTGACATCGATACGCGGCCGGCCGAGTTCCGCCAGCTCGATTGCCTCGATTCCCGATACCCGCCGAGATGCCTCGTCCCAGATCGGACGAACGCCGAGCAGGCTGAACACCTCGGCGATATCGTCACCGGCGGTGCGCATCGCGCTGGTCCCCCACACCGACAGCCCGACCGAACGGGGCCAGTCCCCGGTGTCCTGGCGGTAGCGGGCCAGCAGCGAGTCGGCCATCGCCTGACCCGTCTCCCAGGCCAGTCGACTGGGGATGGCCTTCGGATCGACCGAGTAGAAATTGCGACCGGTCGGAAGCACATTGATCAGCCCGCGCAACGGCGATCCGCTGGGACCGGCTGGAACATAGCCACCGTCCAGGGCATGCAGCACGTTGGTCATCTCGTCGGTGGTGGCCGCCAACCTTGGCACCACCTCGTGGGCCGCGAACCGCAGGATCCGGGCCACCAGGCCAGCGTCAAGGGAGCTTGGAAGCTGAGCTACGGCCGCGTCGGCCGCCCGCGGATCCCAGTCGTGATCGGCCATGAACTGAACCAGCGAACGGGCCAGCTCCTCGCTCTGATCGACGTCGCCGCGAGCGGAATCACCCTGTTCGCTCAGGCCAAGAGCCTCCCGCAATCCCGGTAGGGCGCCGGCCTGACCACCCCACATCTGTTTGGCTCGCAGCATCGCCAGCACCAGATTCACCTGGGCCGCGCCCGCCGGGGGCTGCCCGAGAATGTGTAAGCCGTCCCGGATCTGGACGTCCTTGATCTCGCACAACCAGCCGTCCACGTGCAGGATGAAGTCGTCGAACTCCGCATCGTGCGGACGGTCGGCGATGCCAAGATCATGATCAAGTTTTGCGGCCTGCAACAGCGTCCAGATCTGCGAGCGGATCGCCGGCAGCTTGGCCGGGTCCAACGCCGCGATCGAAGCGTGCTCGTCGAGCAGCTGTTCCAGGCGTGCGATGTCGCCATAGCTTTCGGCTCGAGCCATCGGAGGGATCAGGTGATCGACGAGCGTGGCGTGCACCCGGCGTTTGGCCTGAGTGCCTTCTCCCGGATCGTTGACCAGGAAGGGATAAATCAACGGCAGGTCTCCGATCGCGGCATCCGGCGCGCAGGAAGCCGACAATCCCGAGCCCTTACCGGGAAGCCACTCCAGGTTGCCGTGCTTGCCGACGTGAATCATGGCGTCGGCCCGGAATTCCTCGGCCAGCCACCGGTAGGCGGCCAGGTAGTGATGGCTGGGCGGCAGGTCGGGATCGTGATAGATCGCAACCGGGTTCTCGCCGAATCCACGGGGTGGCTGAACCATCACCACGACGTTGCCGGCCCGCAACGCGGCGAGCACGATCTCGCCTTCGGGGTCCTGGGAACGGTCGACGAACAGAGCGCCCGGGGCCGGCCCCCAGTGCTGGTTCACCGCGTCCCGGAGATCGGCGGGCAACGACTCGAACCAACGACCGTAGGTGGCGGCCGATATCCGGATCGGATTGCCCGATAGCTGCTCAGCCGTCAGCCAATCGAGGTCCTGGCCACCGGCTGCGATCAGCGCGTGGATCAGCGCATCACCGTCCAGGCTGGCCACGCCGGGCAAAGCGTCCGGTCCCTCGACCGGCCCGATGTCGTAGCCCGCCTGACGCAGTCGGGCCAGCAACCGCACGACACTGGCCGGGGTGTCAAGACCGACCGCGTTTCCGATGCGCGAATGCTTGGTGGGGTAAGCCGAAAGCATGATCACGACCCGTCGGTCGGCTGCGGCGATATGGCGCAGCCGGGCGTGCCGCACGGCGATGCCGGCCACCCGCGCGCTGCGTTCGACGTCGGCCACGTACACCGTCAGCCCGTCGCCGTCGATCTCCTTGAAGGAGAACGGAACCGTGATCAGGCGGCCGTCGAATTCCGGGACTGCCACCTGCGTGGCCGCGTCCAACGGTGACAGGCCGTCATCGTTGGCCAGCCAGCTGTCCCTGGAGCTGGTGAGGCAAAGGCCCTGCAATATTGGGATATCCAGGCCGGCCAGCGCGCCGACATCCCAGGCCTCGTCATCGCCGCCGGCCGTGGCATCGGCGGGGCGGGTACCGCCGGCCGCGAGCACCGTCACGACCATCGCATCAGCCTGGCGCAAGTAGTCCAGCAGCCCCGAATCAGCTGAACGAAGGGATGCGCAGTAGACCGGCAAGGCCCGGGCACCGTGGGCTTCAATCGCTTGGCACAGAGTCTCGACGAAGGCGGTGTTGCCGGCTACATGATGGGCTCGGTAGTACAACACGGCTACCGCTGGACCGGCCGCGAGCGCGCTCGAGCGTTCCAGAACCCCCCAAGTCGGCAAGGCAACCGGCGCCTGGAAGCCACTACCGGTCAAGAGAATGGTGTCGGACAGGAACCGATACAGCTCGCGCAGATTGTCACCGCCGCCTTGGGCCAGATAGGCGTGGGCGTCCGCGGCGATGCCGGCCGGAACGGTGGAGTGGGTCATCAGCTCCGCGTCAGGTACCTGCTCGCCGCCGAGGATCACCACCGGCTTACCGCTGGCGATAAGGGCGCTCAGGCCCGCCTCCCAGTCGCGGAAGCCACCCAGGATCCGAGCCACGATCAGGTCCACGCCGTCAAGCAGCGCCGGGATCTCATCGAGAAGGATCCGGTTGGGATTGGCCAGTCGATAGTCCGAGCCGCTACTTCGGGCGCTGAGCAGGTCGGTGTCGGACGTCGACAGCAGCAAGATCACGTGGAGGTCCTCCCCGATTGCACCGGCTTCCTCCAGCTATCGCCGCTAGTGGCAGGCTCACTCTAGTGCGGACGTAGCATCACCGGTTGTGGCCACCCATCCCAACGGCATGAGCAGCGCCCGTACGGGGGCTGGACTAGCCGCCAGATCAAGTGCCATGGACGCCTGCCCTGGAGTCATCGAACTGCACCAGGCGGCCGATGGCGGGTTGGCCCGGGTCCGAATTCCAGGCGGTCGGGTGAGTTCGGCTCAGTGGGCCGAGCTGATCTCAGTCTCCTCGGAACTCGGCGACGGTGCACTGGATCTGACATCTCGGGGCAATATCCAGATCCGCGGGATTCCGGCGGGCCAGGAAAGCGCCCTGTCGGCCCGTTTGTGGCGGGCGGGATTGGTCCCTTCCTGGACCCACGAACGAGCTCGCAACATCGTGGCTTCGCCGTTCAACGGCCTGGACGACCTGGGCGAGGCACCGATCGATCACCTCGTGGCGATGGTCGACGAGGCTCTGTGCGCAACGCCGGCCCTGACCCAGCTGTCCGGTCGCTTTCTATTCGGGATCGACGATGGTCGTGGTGACATCGTGGCCCTCGAGCCCGATCTGTGCCTGGTAGCGGTCAAACCCGACCAATTCCGCCTGCTGGTAGACGGCTTGTCGTGGGGCCGGGCAATGAAGGCCACCGAGGCGGTGTCGCGGATGATGATCAGGGCCGAGCGCTTCCTGCGCGAACGGGACCGCAGTGGCACGCACGCCTGGCGGCTCCGCGACCTGGGACCACGCAGCAGCCAGCGCGTGACTTTCTCGGAACCGGCGGGCGAGCCGTCCCTTCCGTTCATCGGAACGCTCGGATCGGCGGTCGTGGCCGGCGCTCCCCTGGGCCGCCTGAGCGCGGACCAGGCGCGGGCCCTTCACGAGGTGCTCGCAACCGCCCTGATAGTGACTCCCGACCGGACGATCGTCCTGCTCGATTGCCAGGCAGGTCCCGATCGCGCCTCGGCCCGCCTGGCTTCGGCCGATCTGATCGTTACCGCGGACGACCCGCGGCGGGGAGTGACCAGTTGCACGGGCCGCCCCGGGTGCGCTCGCTCGATTCGCGACGTGCGCCAGGATGCGGCAATGACATCTCGCGCAGACATGGGCTGGGCGGCGCTCCCCGTGCACTGGGTCGGCTGCGAGCGCCGCTGCGGTTCGCCGGCGGTTCCGCACATTGAGGTTCTGGCCACCGAAATCGGATACCGGGTGAGTTAATGACATCAACCGAATGGTCCTACCTCGACGACGGCCCCGAGATCTATCGACGATCCTTTGCCATGATCAGGGCTGAGGCGGACCTGAGCCGCTTTCCGTCCGACGTCGCGCGGGTTGCGGTGCGGATGATTCACGCCTGCGGCATGGTGGATCTGAGCCCCGACATCGGGTATTCCAAGGCCGTCGTCGTTGCCGCCAGGGTCGCTTTGAACAACGGAGCACCCATTCTGTGCGATGCCCAGATGGTGGCCTCGGGCGTGACTCGAAGACGGCTGCCGGCCGATAACGAGGTCATCTGCACGCTGTCTGATCCGCGCGTGGCCGAACTGGCCCAGCAACTGGGCACGACCAGGAGCGCGGCCGCATTGCAGCTGTGGCGCGGACACCTGGCCGGGGCCGTGGTGGCTATCGGCAACGCACCGACGGCCTTGTTCCGGCTGCTGGAAATGCTGGCCGCCGGGGCCCCGCGCCCCGCGGCGATCATCGGGATCCCGGTCGGGTTCATCGGTGCCGCTGAATCGAAACAGGCGCTGGCCGACTACGCCGACGGACTGGCCAGAGCCAACCAACCCGGCCTGGAATATTTGATCGTCCGCGGACGCCGAGGCGGTTCGGCGATCACCGCGGCCGCACTGAACGCGATTGCGAGCGAGCAGGAATGACGGGCCGCTTGTACGGCGTCGGGCTGGGACCGGGCGATCCGGAATTGGTCACGGTCAAGGCGGCTCGGCTGATCGGCGAGGCCGATGTGATCGCCTACCACAGCGCCCGCCATGGCCGCTCGATCGCTCGTTCGGTGGCGGCTCCCTACTTTCGAGGGGAGCCGATCGAGGAAGCCCTGATCTACCCGGTCACAACCGAGACCGTCGAGCATCCCGGTGGCTATGACGGAGCAATGGCCGAGTTCTATGCCCTGGCGACTGAGCGGCTGGCCCAGCACCTGGACGCGGGTCGCACGGTGGTGGTCATAGCGGAAGGCGATCCGCTCTTCTACGGCTCCTACATGCACTTGCACAAGCGGCTGGCTCACCGCTACCCGGCTGAAGTGATCCCAGGCGTGACGTCGATCAGCGGCGCGTCGGCCGCACTCGGACGCCCGTTGGTCGAGCACGAAGAGGTGCTCACCGTGCTTCCGGGCACGCTGGACGAGGCGAGCCTCACCACCCATCTGGCCAGCACGGACTCAGCCGTGGTCATGAAGTTGGGACGGACTTTTGCCAAGGTGCGCCGGGCATTCGCCCAGTCAGGTCGTCTGGAGGACGCCTGGTACGTCGAACGGGCTTCGACCGGCTCCCAGCGGTTGTTGCCGCTGGCCGATGTCGATCCGGAAACCGTCCCGTACTTTTCACTTGCCCTGCTGCCCAGCCCGGCGACCTCACCCATTCCGGCATCGCCCTCGAGCGATCAAGCAACCGCTGAGTCCGCGGCGATCGGACAGGTCGTCGTCGTCGGATTAGGTCCGGCCGGTCGAGACTGGCTGACGCCGGAGGTATACGCCGAACTGGCTCAGGCCGACGACCTGGTCGGCTACACCACCTACCTCGATCGGGTGCCGGTCAATCCGCGTCAGCGCCGTCACGCCTCGGACAACAAAGTGGAAGGCGAACGGGCGGCCTTTGCGCTCGACCTGGCCAAGCGGGGCTCGCGCGTAGTGGTGGTGTCTTCCGGCGACCCCGGGGTTTTCGCGATGGCCGCCGCAGTGCTGGAGGCCGCCGAGGATCCCCAGTGGTCACACGTTGCGGTGCGAGTGTGCCCGGGCGTCACCGCCGCGCAAGCCGTAGCGAGCCGGGTCGGGGCTCCCTTGGGCCATGACTATTGCGTCCTGTCGCTGTCGGACCGGCTCAAACCTTGGTCGGTCATCGAGGCCCGGCTGGCCGCCGTGGCGCAGGCCGACCTGGTGCTGGCTGTCTATAACCCAGCTTCGAAGACCCGCACCTGGCAAGTGGAAAAGCTCCGCAACCTGCTGCTGGAACACCGCTCGCCGGATACCCCGGTAGTGATCGGGCGCGACGTGGGTGGCGCACAGGAGACGGTCACCGTAGTACGGCTGGCCGACCTCGATGCCGCCACGATCGACATGCGCTGTCTGCTCATCGTCGGGTCATCCCAGACTCGTTCGGCGACGGCCGACGACGGTTCGGCCCGGGTCTTCACTCCCCGCAACTATCCCGGTTAATGTCAGCTCCTCCCAGCCGCCAACCCCTGCAACCAGTTCACAGCCAACCCCACCTCAAAGACCGTCCGGGTCGTTCCGGACGGCGGCCGATTCACCATGATGACCGGGATGTGCAGCTGACGCGCGGCCAGCAATTTCGGTGCGGTCGCCGCGCCGCCGCTGTCCTTGGTGACGAGCACGTCGATCTGCCAGCGACGCATCAGCTCCAACTCCTCGACCAGCGCGAACGGCCCTCGGGCCTGCACCAGCGTGCAGTTGCGCGGCAGCGGTGGTTCCGGCGCGTCGATGACCCGCAGCAGGAACCACACCTCGTCCAGTGCGGCAAAGGGTGCCAACTCGGTGCGTCCGGTGGTGAGAAATGCCCGGCGGCCCACCTGAGGAACCAGCCAAGCCGCGGCGTTCAGGGACTCCACCCGCCGCCAGTCATCGCCCTCGGATTCCACCCACGCGGCTCGGGTGAACCGGAGCAACGGCACGCCCACTCTTTCGCAGGCGATCTCGGCTGACCCGCTCATGCGAGCGGCAAAGGGATGCGTTGCGTCCACCACGGCCTGAATGCGGTGACGTTCGAGCCAGTCGGCTAACCCCACGGGGCCGCCGAATCCCCCGACCCGGACCTCGCCCGGAACGGTCCTCGGCTCGCGAAGCTGTCCGGCCAGCGAGGAGACAGCCGAGATGTCGGGGCTCGACAACAATGCCTGTCCGAGCCGCCGGCCTTCAGTCGTGCCGCCAAGTATCAGCACCCGCAGCATTGCCACCTCATCCGTTGTTGCATGCTGAGCAGCGATGACCACCACCGCTGGCTTGCGCTATGGCTGGACAACGGGTGCCTGCGCCACGGCCGCCACCGTGTCCGCGTACACCGCGCTGCTCACAGGCAGCTTTCCAGATCCGGTGACCATCACCCTGCCCAAGGGCCAGCGACCGGCGTTCGCCTTGACCCGGCACGAGCTCGGTGAGGACTCGGCCAGTGCCTCGATCACCAAGGACGCCGGGGATGATCCCGATGTCACGCACGGCGCGGTGATCACGGCCCGCGTTCGGTCCGCTGAACGAGGCGCCGGGGTGAGCTTCAGCGCCGGGCCGGGGGTGGGGACCGTGACCAAGCCGGGCCTGCCGCTGGCCGTGGGTGAACCGGCGATCAACCCGGTTCCGCGGTCGATGATGATCGCGGCCATTGCGGAGTTGGCCGCCGAACATGGGGCCAGGCCGGACGTCGAGATTCAGATATCGGTCGACTCCGGCGAAGAAATCGCCCTTCATACCTGGAACCCGCGGCTCGGCATCCTCGGCGGGATCTCTATCCTCGGAACGACGGGAATCGTGGTTCCCTACTCGTGCGCGGCCTGGATCGACAGCATTCGGCGCGGAGTGGACGTCGCCCGGGCCGTCGGTCACCAGCACGTCGGAGCGGCCACCGGAAGCACATCGGAAAGGGTCCTCACGCAGGTCTACGGCCTCGATGAGGAGGCTCTGCTGGACATGGGCGACTTCGCCGGTGCTGTGCTGAAGTACCTCCGGACGCACCCGGTCCCGCGGCTCACGATCGCCGGCGGGATCGGCAAGCTCGCCAAGCTCGCCGACGGCCATCTCGATCTGCACAGTGGACGATCCCAGGTCAATCTTGAGTTTCTGGCGTCCTTGGCTGGTGAAGTGTCGGCTCCGCCGAGCCTGCTCGAGCGCATTCGCGCGGCCAATTCAGCCCTGGACGTCTTGCAGGTCTGCCAAGCCGCCGGCGTGCCGATCGGTGATCTGGTCGCCTCGCGAGCTCGCCTGATGTGCGAGCAGACGCTGGGTGATGCGCCCGTGGCCGTCGACATCATCGTGATCGACCGGGCAGGCACGATCGTCGGTCGTGGCTAGCCCCACTGGTGCCGGCAGTGTGCCGCCGCGCGGTGGGGATACTGAGGCAATGATCGTTTCCCGACCGGTGGCCTGGTTCTTGTTCGGATTCGGCGTGTGGAGCTGGATCATCTGGCCGACATTCTTGAAAAACATCTGGCAGGACGATCGCTCCTTCAACCACGGCATGACCAGCTTCTTCGCCGTGCATCTGGCTTTGACGATCGCGTCCTTGGCCTTCGGAACGGCGATCGGATTCCTCGGCTTACGGGCACTCAGACGCTAGGACAGCCGCGAACGAGTGGTCGAGTAGAGGTGGCTGTCCGGAAAACCTTCGGCAGCCAGAACCTGTCCGACAACGATCACGGCGGTACGGCGGATCCCGGCCTCATCAACCTGTTGCGCGATGTCGGCCAGCGTGCCGCGCAGGATCACCTCGTCTTCACGGCTCGCCTGCGCAACGACCGCCACCGGGCAGTCAGGTCCATAGTTGCCGACCAACTCCGCTACTACCTCGCCTATCCGTTGCACGGCAAGGTGAAGCACCATCGTCGACTGAGTAGCGCCTAGCGCGCTCAGTGATTCCAGGGCCGGCATCGGCGTGGCCTGGGCCGCGGTTCGGGTCAGGATCACCGTCTGCCCGACAGTCGGCACCGTAAGCTCACGGCGTAGCGCCGCAGCCGCCGCGGCGAAGGACGGCACCCCCGGCACGATTTCGTAC
>Ga0268266_10006210_pt1 | contig 10972 bp, 8 predicted proteins | sample KBSS13metaG_FD_190356 | JGI IMG/M metagenome (GOLD analysis project Ga0268266, IMG submission 190356) | Switchgrass rhizosphere microbial communities from Kellogg Biological Station, Michigan, USA - KBS S1-3 metaG (SPAdes) (version 2) | ecosystem: Host-associated > Plants > Roots > Rhizosphere >... | reverse complement strand
ATATTTGGTCTGGGTTGCTGCTATCTGCCGGATCCGATCCAAATTCGCGTGCAGCGGTATCAGTCCCGCGCGCACTCAATAACCACGCAATGGGTCAATCAGGGGATAATATTGCTCAATCGGCGAACGCCAGGATGACCTCAAACGCCATGGTGCCTATGCCGCAGATCATCAGAGCCAGGATGATGGTGTTGAAAATGAACGACCGGCATATTGCAGAAGAGCCCGGCCAAGGGCGGCCGGACCTATCTGGTCTGGCTGCGGTCGGCCGAGTTCTTCGCCACCAGAGGGCTGGTCAAAATCCGCGAGTTGGTCGACGGCCATCCGTTGCCGAGCTCGTTCATGGCGCTCGGCAACGGCACGGACAAGCTGCCGATCCGGCGGGACCTGCTGGACGCCATCGGCAAGTCGGTCGGCGATACCGTCTCGGTTCGCCTGCTCGTGCGTCTATAAGACCGGGCGGTACCGGTGCGCAACCGTCGGCGCGACCGTGATGTCGCCCGAGATCGTGTTGCCGGCGATCTTGAAATTCCTGATCTGAACGTCGACCGCATCGACGGCCAGGGCCGCGACCTTGTTGTTGACCTTCGTTGTGATCTGCCGGTTCAGGTAGATGATGATGGAGTTGTCGCCGTTACGGAACAGCACCTGGTTCGGCTTCGGTGTCCCGCTGAACGTCTTGTTGATACCCAGCGCCGGGGCGTTGATCTTGAGGCTGACCAGGCTCGTTCCGCCCTTGACCGATGGCACGCCGGCCTTCGTCTGGGTGAAGCTGGAATGTGAGCTGATCTTGCCGGTGGTCACCGTGATCAAGGGGCCCAGCCGGCTCGACAGCGTGCCGCGGAACGAGCCGACCGTGGCGGAGGCGGTGGCGGCAATTCCGGTTGTCGCGTTGGCATGCCCGGCGGCGATACTTTGGATACTGGTCGCGGACCGCTTGAAGGTCAGGCCGCCCAGGATCTGCGTGGTTTTCGCAAAGGTCGACCGGATCGTCTTCTTGTTATAGGCCGGGGGCGCGTTGCCGGAAACAGCGACGTCATTGCCGGAATCGCCGATGACGACAAACTGCAGACCCACGATGGCGGCGGCGCTGCTAGCGGTCAGGGCCGGTGCCGCCGCCGGGACAGGATCGGCGAGCGCGGGACAGGCAACCGCCGAAAGGATCGCGGCAGCTCCGACCGGCAGCAATACAGTGCGCAACATTTCAACCTCCAGGATTCAACTCGCCGTAAGTCCCAGGCATCAATGCCGATGCGAACCTACGGAACTTTCGGATGGGGCCGTCTAAAAGACCGGGGTAAAACCGAGGCGTGAGATTGCGGTGACAGTGCATGATGTACGGCTCCCGGGGGTGTAAAGCGCCGGGAGCCGTATCGTCACTTCGTTAGCGCGGCCTTTTCAATGACCGCCGCGACTTCCTTTGCATGGACCACCAAAGAGGCATGGCTGCCGGCCACCTCGGTCGTCTGAGCCTTCATCCGGGCTGCGAACATCTTCTGGACCTCAGGCGCGATGACCCTGTCCTTCGTGGTGACCACATAGAAGGTCGGCTTGTCGTGCCAGGCGGCCGTAGTGACCGGAGCCTCGAAGGCCGTGTGACTCAGCGGCATCTGGGAGTTCGCCAGGGATTCGGCGATCTTTGGCGGGAGGTCGGCCGCAACCGCCGAGGGAAACACTTTCGGATCGATAGTGAGATTGCCCTTGTCGTCGGCGTGAATTGCCGCGGCGCCTTCGGTTGCCGGACCGCTATTGGCCAGGAATGCCAGGGATTGCCCGACATCGGGCGCGAACGCGGAGACATAGACCAGCGCCGAGACCTTCGGATCGTCACCGGCCTGGGTGATGACCACGCCGGCCCACGAATGACCGACCAGAACGGTCTTGCCGTCCTGCTTTGCCAGGGCCTGCTTGGTTGCATCGACATCCGCGGCCAGCGACGTGAGTGGGTTTTCGACCAGCGTCACATTGTAGCCTTTCTTGGTAAGAATATCGGCAACGGGCTGCCAGCTTGTCTGGTCGACGAACGCGCCATGCACGAGCACGATATTGTGCGCGGCACCCTTGGGCAGGGAAGCCGAATGGGCGGAGACGGCAAACGCCGTTCCAGCCATGAGAATGGTCATGGCCGAGAGTAGAAGATTTCGCATGGAATGTTCCTGTGGGGATATCGGACGACGGGGGCTGGGATTAGGTAGGCATGCCGGCCCGCCGCGACATGACCTAGTCCGGGGAATTCGAGGACGATAGACACCAACTGTCCGAATATTGTGTCCAACCGTCCAGGGGGTTAACGTCGGACGTATGGACATTCTGGCCGAAGTGCTCGACCGCATTCGCCTTGGCGGAAGCCTGCTGTTTCACTTCGAATTCGGTCATCCTTGGAACGTCGCGTTGCCGGAGCGCCCCTACGCCTTGTTCCACTATCTCAGTCGTGGGGCGGCAACCCTCGAGCTCGAACAGGGCGGTGAGCTACGGATGACCGCGGGTGACCTTGTCGTCATCACCCGCGGCGAGCCCCATTTGATTTATTCGGATCGCGAGGCCAAGCCGTTTCCAATTCGGGATTTCGACCGGCTGTCCGAACATCTCGGCGTCGTGCGTCACGGCGGTAGCGCTGAGCCGTCGTCAACGATGATCTGCGGCAATTTCACGGTGTCGCGGCCCTCGCGCGGCAGCGTAATGGAACTGCTGCCGCCCGTGCTGCTGCTGAAGCCGGCGGCGGACGGCGCCTGGCTCGAGGCGGTTCTACAACGCATGGTGAGCGAGGCGGCATTTGAGCGTCCCGGCCAGCGCGTCACGCTCTCCCGGTTGACGGAGGTGCTCTTTGTCGAGGTGCTGCGAAGCTGGATCACGTCTCTGGCTCCGGGGGAGGGCGGATGGCTCGGGGCAATGGCGGACCCGCATATCGGCCCGGCACTTCAGTTGATCCACGAACAACCGGATCAGCCCTGGACCCTTGGCGACCTCGGGCAGCGCGTAGGGCTCGGCCGCTCGACATTTTCGGCGCGTTTCACCAAGCTCGTCGGTCAGCCCATGCGGCGTTACCTTATCACGCGCCGAATGGCGGAGGCCGCGTTCCTGCTCGAATCGAGCGATGAGGGGATTGCTCGGATTGCGAGCCGGGTCGGCTATGAGACCACGGCCGCGTTTTCGAAGCTGTTCCATCGCCATCACGGCCAATCGCCTGGCCGTTACCGTGCAGCGCGGCGCTCAAGCGGTAGGCGAAGGAGAGGGGACGCTCGGGAAGCGGAAGTCGTCGATTGACTTCGACCTAATGGACGAGAACTAATCGCAGAAATCGCCCATGGGTTGCACCTTCCCGTACCGCAAATCACTCGCCCGCGTCTCGGGCGTCCTCGGGGCGTCGCGGAGTGTTCGAAGTCCTTTTGCTTTAGTTTTGGTCGACTTTCCGCCGAGGCCGCGAGTTTCAATTGCCTCCGGAGGTGCGATCGGAGGCGCTTTCCGGGCCGGAACGCCTGCGGCGAGTCAATGGGCCGCTCTGCTAAGCCTTGCTCAGGCTATCACCTCGACGATGCCCATCATGCCTTTATCCTCATGATCGACGGCATGGCAGTGATAGACGAATTTTCCGACAATAACCGGGTCAGTGAAGGGGATCACGACCTTGAGCGATCCGGGGCCGACCTCGGTGGCAGGCGGAATGGAGAACGTGTCGCGCAAGCTGTTCTCGGCCCGCGGCACACCATTGACTTCGGTCACCAGGAAGGCGGTCTGGTGAATATGGAAGCTATGGTATTGCTCGTCGGTGTTGATTACGGTCCATTCTTCCGTATCGCCCAGCCGTACGGTCTGGTCGACCCGGGCTTCGTCCATCACCCGCCCGTCAATCATGAACATCTTGCGGTCGGCAGTGCGTGAATAGCTCAAGGTGCGCCGGCGCGCGATCGGCGCTGCGCGAACCTCGTCGATCCAACGCGGCCCCCGCGCCTCCAATTCCAGGATACGCGAGCCGTCGGGCTGGCCTGAAAGGTGTGGGCCCAAGGCGGCGATGGTCGCGATTTGCTGGGCTGGGTCGGGCAGCTTCCAAGCCTGGTTCGTGAAGGACGCGGTGCCGAGCGGATATTCCCCGGCCGGCGGCCCGAAAACGATCGCGTCTACCCGCTCCCCGGGACCAATGAACAACTCCGTTAGTGGTTGCGGCCGGGAGAGCGGGTGGCCATCCGTGGCGATCTGGAAGGCGGTCAGCGGCCTAAGCGGAATCTTGACGAACAGCGTCGCCCCTATATTCGCGATGCGCCAGAACTGCGCTTCGCCCGGCTTGATCGTGATAACCGGATTGAGCTGTCCGTTGATGGAGATGATCTCGCGCTCATCCAACTCGGCGTGCTTGATGAACAGAAACCGCTCCGGAAGGTCAGCCACGATCGGGAAGTACTGCTCGACGCCATCAACCACCAAGCCCCCCGACAGCCCCCCGAGCATCTGCTTCGCAACGAAGCCATGCGCGTGCGGGTGATACCAGAACAGGCCGGGGCCCTGGCGGTCATTCTCCGGGATATCGACTTGGTAGGCGAAGTCCTGTCCGGGGTGGACGTGGATGAAGACATTGTCGCTGTTGCCGCGAGGCGAAACGGCGAGGCCGTGATAATGCAGATTGCTGGGATCTTCCAGCAGGTCGTTCTTGAATTGAATTCGCAGGGAATCGCCCATGCGTACTCTCAGCAGTGGCGGCAAATAGGCACCGTTGTAGAGAAAGCCCGGAAACGTCACGTCGCCGAGCCGGACGGTGCCGGGCGCGGCTGTGAGCGTAGCCTCCAGCACACCGTTCCGACTGCGCAGCTCGGTCGGCTGGACGAGTAAATCACCGGCGCGCGCGCGCGCCGGCCGCAGCCCAGCGCCGAGAGCCGCCATCCCGCCGAGACAACCGGTGGCCAGGAAATCCCGGCGGCGCATTTCCGTCCGATGAAAATTCATCGGCTAGATTCCCGACCAGATGGAGTGTGGCTCAGCATATTGGGAATTGTTTGGGATTTGCACCCGTAGGTGAGCGGCGACCAGCACCGCCGAGCGTCCTCTTCTGGGACCCCAATTGAGACCCCAAGGGGATTTCCACTCCGCTTTTCAGAACTGATAAGTGGGCTGGAGTGGCCGAGATGGGGGCGGGAGCGGTCCTCGCGTTATAAGTTCACGACCTAGTTGAGGAGGTTCGTTTCGGTTCGAGCCGACTCTGCCAAGCCGCGGCCGACAATCATGCTGCGGTACTCCTTCGGACTGACGCCGACCCAGGTCCGCACCGCGCGCACGAGGCCATTTCGTTCCGAGAAGCCAGCCCGGAGAGAGACCTCGCCGATCGGAATGTTTGGTTCGGAAAGGAGTTTCAGGATCGCTTCGCGGCGTATCTCTTCCTTGAGCTCCCGGAAGGTGATGCCTTCGTCGTCCAGGCGCCGGCGCAAGGTCTTGGAGCTCATGTTGAATTCCTGCGCGATCTCATCGATCGACAGCAGACACTCCGTATTGGCCAAGCGCTCGGTCAGCCGCTTCTTGATCACGGCCTTCCAGGACCGCCGAATACCGGGCACGTTGATCACATCGGACCTGTAGTTGAAAAGATCGGTGCGAAAATCGGTCAGCGTGCGGATGACGCGGCGCTTCAGCAGGGTGGCCGGAAACCGTATCTGCGCCAGTGGCTGCATGAAGTGACAGGGGCCCCAAAAGGCGGCGTCATATTCGCTGACCGGTCCGTTGGGCGCGTACGGCAGGCACGCGGAGATAACGGGGAACTCCTCACCGATGAGCCACCCGCAAATATGCGGCCAAATCATCAGCCACCATTCGTGGAGATAGTGGAAGGTATCGATCTCCGGATGCGACAGCTTCAGCGTGATGGTGGCGCTCTCTGTCTCCTCCTTAAGTTCGAAGGACATCTCGTTGGTGATGAAGGCGTATAGGCGGAAAGCGCCTGTCAGCGCGTCCGCGATTGTTTCTTCGCGCACCATGGCTTCACAGACGACGGCGATGCTACCGGGCTTGCAGCGGTCACCGGCAAACCCGCAGAAGTCATCGTCCAAAGCCACCTTGATCAACTGATTGAGCTGAATCATCGTGTCCGGCCCGATGTAATCGACGTCCGGACCAATGGCTTCGGGCGGTAATCCGCCGGCACGGCAGAGTTGCGCGATATCCAGTCCCTTGCGCTCGGCCGAAAAGATCATCGCGCGCGCATAGCGCGTCGTAAGGTTGGGGACTCCCATGCAACAAATATCCTTCCCAAACACCGCGCCATTCTTCTTGCTCTTGTGGGCGCGCAAATAACCTCTACTTCACCGGTTCACGATCTTGCCGGGCGCTCTGTTCCAGCGCGCCGAAGCGGGGTCTTCCGCGTTCGCGCCAAGGGGAAAAATCTACCTTAAGTGGCACGCAGGGGCAAGATTTAGAGGCCTTTCGTGCCCCGGATCATCGTCAAAGAAGCTCGGAGTTCTAATGGTTTAGGGGCGATGTCCAATTCCGATAGTAAGTTGTCCCCATTTGCGATTCCGGCGGGCCTCGATGCTGCTACCTAATACGCGATCAAAATGCAGACACCGGTATTCGCGGCAGGGGCGCCCATGGGGAATTTATCAGCAAAGAACCGCCCGGTGGAGGCTGCCGCCCCTATTCGTTTTCGAAGCGGAGGCCTGGCCATAGCCGCTGTTGACCGGCCGAATGTTAGCGACGTCACGTCAAGCGTGCAGGCCTCGAAATGACCTTCGAGGAGCGGCTGGTTGTCGTGGTGGTCGCATCAGCGGCCGCGTTTCTGGGCTTCGTGTTCGCAACGGTGTCTCCGGTTCTGCCGCTGATTGTCGAGCACTTTCAATCGTCCGCTAATGGGGACATCGTTGCCCAGTGGCTGCTGACCATGCCAAGCGTCGGAATCGCAATCGGCGGCCCGGCTTCCGGCTGGGTTGTCGGCAGGTTCGGGGCGCGCCCGGTGCTGCTGGTTTGCCTTATTCTGTTCGCGCTGATTGGCCTCAGCAGTTTCGTGATCGAGAACACGATCCTCCTGCTGGCAGCCAGACTCGCCGTCGGCATTATAGCGGCCGGGCAGGCGACGGCCTCGTCGATCGTGCTTGGCGAAACCTTCGTAGGGACCCGGCGCGGAAGCGTGATCGGCTTCCAGATCGCACTGGCGTCGGTCGCCGGCGTCGCTGCATTCTTGGCTGCTGGGATACTGGGCGAATGGGGTGGTTGGCGCGCTCCGTCTGCCCTCTATGCAGTCGCTCTCCCGGTCGCCCTCCTGGCGGCGTTGGTGGTGCCGCGCAGCGACGCTCGGCGGTCGCAGAGCCGATCGGAACCTGGCGCGTTTCGCGCGATTGTCGTTGTGCTGGCGCTCACCGCCGTCACGATGATGATTTCGTTCATCTCGGCCAGCCAGGTTCCATTGCTTCTCTCGGAGCATGGCATCTCGAGGCCGTCGATTGTCTCCGCAGTACTCGGTGGCACGACGATCGCGACTACCATTGGGGCTCTGCTCTATAATCGAATCCGAGTCAGGGTGGGCGCTAGAAGAACGAACGCGATCGGCGGCGCGCTGCAAGCGCTGGGCCTGCTTTTCTTGGGCGCCAGCACGGGACTAGGGCCGATCGCGTTTGGTGCGCTCACTCTTGCCCTGGGCAGCGGCGTTCTCACCCCCGGCTTTAGCCATGCCATCATGGAGCGCTCTTCCGAGGCAGCACGAGCCCGAGCGATCGGCATGCTTTTGACCGCCCAGTTCGCAGGGCCGTTCCTTTGTACGGCGCTCATCCTGCCCATCATCGAATCCTTCGGCCGCGTGACAACGCTCCTTTGGCTCGGAATGCTGCTCTTCATCGCTTGGTCAGTCGTTTCTATTCGAGCCCAAGGACCACTCAGGGTCGATATCGGCTCGACGCAGCCTTAGGTCTCGGCCATGGGCGGCACCCAAGCCTAGCTCTGGAGTGCCGGGCGCTGCCCTGCGATCGGAAGGCAACCGGTCGCGGCCGCGAAGTCGAGCTCTACGCCGGCCCCGAGCGACCGGTGATACGGGGGATTTGCCCTGGTGAGAAAAAGTCCCCGCCATCGGGTGCGGACCGATGGCGGGGCCAGTGGGGAAGAACCGCGCAAGGCGGTGTCCAGCGCAGGCCGAATGACTGCGCGGACCCAGGGAGGCGGGCTAACCCGCCGAAACCGGAACGGCGACCGCGGCAGAATCGGCGCGCGATCTTCAGACAGAGAGAATGATCGTCACGATTTCGGACCGTCGGCCCCAACAGGCCATTCGTGAATTGCTGCCGGAAAACCCGATGGGTGATCGCCATCGTGGCTCGAAAGAGCGACCCGAATGCCCCACGCCCGTAAAGCCGGGATCGCCGGCGATCGTTTTGATCGGAACCGCCGTGTCTCGCAGAAGCGCCTTTGCCTTTTCCAGGCAGACGTCGCGACGGTAGGAACTCACGGCAGCGCACGACAATCAGCTATTTGGCCGAGCCGGAGGCCGGCGCGCGGAGGTCTATCGGGAGGGCGGCGGTGTTTGCCGCCGCCGCACCTCGCAGGCTGGCTGCGAGCGTTTCGCTGAAGATCGGCTGTGCCGTGGAGAATGCCAGCCAGACGGCCGCGCCGATGGTGTTGACCGCGGCGATGAGCAGGAAGGAGATGGTGTAGCCGCCGGTGACGTCGACCAGCCATCCGGTGAGGACAACGGCGAAGATGCCTGGCAGCGTACCAGCGGTGTTGGTGATGCCCACCAGGATGTCGGCATAACGCGGCGCGATGTCGAGATGATTCGATCCAAAGCCGGACCATGCGAAGGCAAGGGTTCCGAGCGCCCCACAAAGCAGAAGCAACGCTCCGTCGGAAGTTGCTGCCTGGGTAGCGAGAATCAGGAAGGCCGCCGAGCCGAGAAGCGCGATGCACTGCATCCACTTACGCACGACGGTGAGGGTCGTGCCGCGCCGAACCCAGAAATCAGCCAGCCAGGCGGCGACATTGAGCATCACGAACATGATCAGCCACGGCGCCGACGAATAAAGACCGGACGACTCCAAGCTGAGGCTGTGGGCCTTCTTGAAGTAGCTGGGGAGCCAGGCCATCAGCGTGTACAGGCCCCAGTTCGTGCAGAAATGATTGATAATCAGCGCCCAGACGGCGGGCGTGGTGAAGAGTGCTTTCCACGGCACGGGCTCGGTACGGACCAAAGCCGGTCTCTGCTCGGGGAGCAGGGCCCGCTCGGCGGGCGAGACGCGGGGATCGGTCTGCGGCTTGTCGTGCACGGTAAGGAACCAGCTGCAGGCCCAGATCAGGCCGACCGTGCCGAACACATAGAACGCGCTCGGCCATCCGAACTGCGTTACGATCAGGCCGGTCGTCAGCAACGCAAACACCGTTCCGACCGGGATGCCGCTCATCTGGACGGCGATTGCCCGGGCGCGTTCGGGCGCCGGCACCCAGTGCGCATAGAGGCTGTAGGCGCCCGGGAACGTTGCGGCCTCGCCAAGACCCATGGCGATCCGGACGGCGATCAGCAGGGGCAGCGAGGCAGCTGCCGTCGGCGTTAGAAAAGTGAAGATCGACCACAAGACGACGGCGATCCCTAGGACACGCTTGCCGCCGTAGCGGTTCGCGAGATAGCCGCTGGGCACCTGAAACAGGAGGTAGCCGATGAAGAAGGACGACAGGACAAATCCCTTTGTCGTCTCGGACCAGCCGAAGCGCTCCTGCATGGCGAGAGCCGCCACGGATATGTTGACGCGGTCGATGTAACAGACGAACACCGCGAGAAAGCACATCGCTACGACGAAGTAGCGCCGCGGCAGACGCGAATAGACCGGATTGCCGGTCATTCGACTTCGACCTCGACCGGGAAACGGCTGAAATAGAAATCGAACCGCTTCCGGACCTCGGTGGGGTCGAGACCGAAGTCCCGACGTAGATTGTAGTCCAGGGCGCCATGCTGGCCGCGGGGATTGTGGCGGGTGAATGTCTCCATCCGGCTCCAGAGCATGTCGCTCATTGGGAGCCCGGCTTTCGCGTAGATGCGCCGGACGATGGTCATCGGGTCGGCCATCAGCTTGTGGAAGTAGACGTCTTCCACCTGGTCGTCGGCCAGCAGGTCGCGGTCGCGCACGCAGGCGCGCAGCAGTTTCTCATAGCGGTCGATCCAGTAGGCGGCGATGCGATCGGGATCGACCGACTTCGTCCGGATACGGGACGAGTAGGAGACGGATGTGATCGCGGATTGGATGGAGGCAACGGGATCCCGATGGTTGATCACGATGGTCGCATCCGGGAACACCCGTTTCAGCGCGACGAGCTGCTCCATGTGCTGGGGGCATTTCATCAACCACCGATTGGGGCCGCGATACCATGTCAGCACCTGCAGCACCTTCTTCATGTACCGATAGGACGACGTCTGATCCGTCGACCAGTAGTGGTCCGTCCAAACTTCGCTCGGCGCCACCCATTCGAGAAAGTACGTGGCGAAATCGAGTGCCTGAAGCTCGATGTCCTCGGAAATGTGATCGGGGTCGAACGGATGGATCGCCTTGATCAATGGAAGCATGGCGTCCATTTCGGCCCAGGACCGAGCGGCCCGTGCGTGACGCGGATCGGTGGCGGGGTTGCCGTTCTCCTCGGCGGAAGCGGGAACCGGCCAAAGAGCTTCCCAGTAGGGCAGGGCCCGCAGCTGACGGTCGGCGCTCAGGAAGTTCTGCAGATATGTCGTGCCCGACCGGGGCAGGCCGGCCACGATCAGCGGGCGATCGATCGCGATATCGAGGATTTCCGGATGGCGGCGTACCGCCTCCTCGACCCGAAGCCGGTTCCCGGCGAAGCGGACCATGTCGGCCAGGGCGCCATGGCGCGCCAACTCCGTCAGGTCGGTTGAAGTGTTGACGGAGTCGACCCAAAGGCCCAGTCGCTCCCGGAAGTCGTCGGCGCCGAAATCCGTCAGGCCGGTCTGCTCACGCGCCGTGCTCAGGATGCCTTCGACAGTCACCGTCGCCGGATGGGCTGCGGCCAT
>Ga0268266_10006208_pt1 | contig 10973 bp, 7 predicted proteins | sample KBSS13metaG_FD_190356 | JGI IMG/M metagenome (GOLD analysis project Ga0268266, IMG submission 190356) | Switchgrass rhizosphere microbial communities from Kellogg Biological Station, Michigan, USA - KBS S1-3 metaG (SPAdes) (version 2) | ecosystem: Host-associated > Plants > Roots > Rhizosphere >... | reverse complement strand
CACGCGAAATCCGCACCGCCCCCAATGGCGACCTCTTCCGCGCCGAGACCCACGCGGGCCAGATCAAAATCTTCCGCGGCCGCGACAAGAACGGCAAGCCCCAGCAGGTTTCGGTCTTCGCCAGCGGCCTGAGCCAGCCCTTCGGAATCGCCTTCTACCCGCGTGGAGCCAATCCGCAATGGGTCTACATCGGCAATACCAACGCCGTCGTGCGTTTCCCCTATCGCAATGGCGACATGAAAGCCACCGGCCCCGTGGAAGAAATCGTCGCGCACCTCCCCACCGGAGGCCACTCCACCCGCGACCTAGCCTTTTCCCTCGATAGCAAGCGCCTCTTCGTCGCCGTCGGCTCCGGGTCCAACGTGGACGATCCCGATCGCAACCCCGGCGAATTCCACCGCGCCAACATTCTCGAATACACCCCGGACGGTAAATTCACCGGCATCTACGCTTCCGGCATCCGCAATCCCGCCGGCATCGGAGTCAACCCCACCACCGGCGAAGTCTGGTGCTCCACCAACGAACGCGATTCTCTCGGCGACAACCTGGTTCCCGACTACATCACCCACGTCCAGCCAGGCGGCTTCTACGGCTGGCCTTGGTATTACATCGGAGGCCATCCCGATCCGCGCCTCGAAGGCAAACATCCCGAATTGAAGGACAAGGTGATCGTTCCCGACGTGCTCCTGCAGCCGCACAATGCCTCGCTCGCGCTGACCTTCTACGACGGCACCCAGTTCCCGCCCGAATATCGTGGAGATCTGTTCGCCGCCGAGCATGGCTCCTGGAACCGCGCCAACCGCACCGGCTATGAAGTGGTCCGCGTGCCGCTCGAGAACGGCCACGCCAGCGGAGTCTTCGAAGATTTCATCACCGGCTTCGTTACTCCGGGCGGGGAAGCGTGGGGCCGCCCCGTTGGCGTCGCCGTCGCCCAGGATGGGTCGCTTTATTTCACCGATGACGGAACCAAATCCATCTGGCGCGTCAGCTACGTCGGAAAATGACGGAGCGCTACTTCTTCACTTCGGGTGCCGGAGCGGCGGTCAGATCGGAATTGTACGTGTCCACAATGCACTTCCAGTTCCCATCCGCCTGCTTCTTCCAGATCTCGACCAGCTTGCCAGTATCGCTCACCGGCGGTCCGCCCTTCGGATCCCGGATCGTCAGCGAGTAAGTGCCGTAAAGATATCCAAGTTCACCAGACTTCGCGACCTCAACCTTCGAAACCTGCCACGCGACCGCCGTGTTAGGACCGAGCAACCCCGCCCACGATTCCCGTATCGACTTCCGGTCTCTTGCGATCGGCGCATTCGGAGGCAGCAGGACCGCGTCATCGGCATAAAACGCGACCGTCCCCTCCAGATCGTTTTTCGCAGCCGTCGCCGACCATTGCTCATCCAACGCCTGAATCGCCGCCGCCTCCGTCGCACCGCTATCACTCGTCGCAGACGGTCCGCAGGATGTGGCCACGAACGCGAACGAGATTAGTACCAGGAATACCGGGCTTCGCAAGTAAGTCAGCACAGGAACCGAGTCTACCAAATTGTTAGAATGCCCTTGAATCCCTATGCCGTTACTAACGCGATGCACTCACTGAAGTGTTGGGTTGCAGGACTCGCATTTTCCTTCATCGTTGTTGCTGGCGAAGTCTTTGCCCTCCACACGCCTTTTGGGATCGTAGCGATCGTGCTCGGCATGCCCATCTTCATACTCAATGCCATCGCGACCGGCAGCCAGAGGAACACGGATTACATAGTGTATGCGCGGCTGGTTTTTTTCGGCGGCATATTTTATGGGTTACTGTTCTACTTGATTTCAGTCCTAATCCAGCGGATCGCTTCAAGAAGGCCAAGCAGCGCGCTACACGTCAAGCGAAATTAGTTTCCGCCCGACTGTTTCGGTTGCCACTCGCGAGCAAACTTGTGGGCCTCCGCGATCTCCTGCGGAGTCATTTTCGTTGCCAGCGAATCGCGCGCTGCGGAGTACTGCTTTTCGTCGTCCCCCATCGCGCGCGACTCTGCTAAGTTGAACCACATATGCGCATAAACAAAGTCCTGTGGCACGCCATGGCCCGCGACGTATAACGCCCCGAGACTGTACTGAGCGCGCGAATCCCCCTGATCGGCAGCCTCGCGAAACCAACGCGCTGCGTCGATGTAGCTCTGCGGCACGCCTTGTCCGTTGGCATACAGGTATCCCAAGTTGTATTCCGCGCTAGCGAGGCCCTGACCCGCGGCCAAACGATACCAGCGCATCGCTTCCCCGTAATCCTGCGGAACACCTTGCCCGCCAGCGTAGATATAGCCAAGGTTATACTGCGCGTTCGCGAGCCCCTGATCCGCAGCCTTGCGATACCAGCGCACCGCCTCCGCGTAATCCTGCGGAACGCCCGGACCATTCTCGTAGATCAAACCGAGGTTGTACTGCGCGGCCGCCTCACCTTCGGTGCCAAGAGTTCGCAGCTGTTGTAGTGCCTGTGAGTCTCCGGCAACTGCCGCCCGATAAAGTTCAGCCACATCCCGCTGCGGTTTGGTTTGAGCCTCCTGCGCACCAACGCGCAGCGCCAGCGCGAAGACCAAACCCAGCAATTTAACTCTCGAAGTCATCCTCGGCCATTGTTTCACAAGGAGAGTAAGGCGGAAAAGGCTTTACCTGTGGCGTTCTGCCCCGGCAGGGCAAACTTGAATCAAGGACCCTAAACAATGACTCGTAAGTGCTCGCTCATCATCGAAGGCGACCCCATCGGCTACAGCGCCTATGTGCCGGAACTCCCCACCATTCTTGTGACCGGAGGCTCCTTCGAAGAACTGATCGACGGAGCCGTCGAAACCTTTCGCATTTACTGTGAGAGCGTGCTCCCCGACCGCTTTCCCACCTCGACCCTTCGCGAGATCGAAGTCGAACTGCCTGTCTGAGAGATTCGCCGAACTCCGCACTTCTACGGTTAGCGCGTTACACGGCCAAGTGAGTCGGGACTGGCCTTTAGAGTTGCCAACCCCACAAACGCGCAAACTATTCCGTCATCCGAATGTCGAATCCAGTTAGGTGCTCGCCGCTCCCAATCGCAACGACTACTGCACTCTCCCGCTCAATCGTACCAGGATAGAAGATCTTTGACGCCTGCAATCTCCCATTCGCCCACCGTTGCGCAGTGATCAAGTACCGCCCGGGAGGCATGTCTTTCAACTGGTAGCTGCCGTCATCCTCGGAGCATTTTGATATGAAGAAACCACGGCTGGCCTCTCCAACGGCAGGGTTGAGATGAACGCAGACGTCTTTCACCGGCATGCCCGAAGAGTCTAAGACACGACCGGCGATTTGATTGTCGACAATTAAAAGGAAACTTACATCTGCCGCAGTATTGTCGGCAATTTCTACCATCGGTTCAGTGACTCCAATATCTTCGAACCGGCTCCGCCGACCCTCGCCCCCCGCGACCATCGGAAACTTAATCCTCATCCCTTTGGGAACGTCGATCACAACGCGGTAGTGGTCGGACGGCAAGTCATAGAATTCGTAAACGCCGTTCTCATTCGTGACAGCCTCCGCCGAGTGGTTCGCAGATCGAAAGTGGACATGAATTCCGGAAAGTACGCGTGATCGCCGGAACCCCTCGCTCACGGAGTTTTCATAGAAAGTGACCTCCCCAGCAAGGCGGTTCTTCCGAACCGAGCCCGGCAAACCTCTTAGGAACTGCAAATCGTTTCCAGGGGGTTCGGCGCGCCCAAACGAATGAGTGCACCCCGACAGGCCCCAGCTCCCGGGAGTCCTACCCGGATACAGGTAAAAGACAGCGCGCTGACCAGTCCTGAACTTAGCGTCACAATCGCTCGTACCTTGATGCAGTTGGATGATTTGGTCGGCGAACACACCCTTGAACGCTTCATCGACACGGATGCGAATGGCCTGGGATTGGAACATCGTTTGGCTGTCTGGGTCAGCCATTTCGACGGTGCCTAAAAAAATCACAGGCGTTTTCTCCCATGCCCCTTTGACTGATAGCTGATTTTCACTGCACACACAGGCCCAGGCGTGCGTTGCAACCATCAGCATTAAAGCCAAACGCCAAGTCATCAACTACTATCCTATCGGCATATATCATAGAGCGTCTAGCCTACTTGGACGAGTAGTCGGCAAACCGTCGACTTGAAATGTGGCCCACCAGATCGGTGGTTTGAGCGTTATGCAGCCAAATGTCTACTTCGCCAAAGCCGGTAACGTAGTGTATGTATGCGCCGGTCCCGCGGGAATGCGAATCCCCAGCGCGGCGATTTGAGCACTCACGGGCTTAACGAACTCAATGGTGCCGCGAATCGCCGCAGTGGCCGGATACCGGTCGCTCCCCAGCGTAAAGGCATAGTGCCCGCTCGGGGCCAAGGCGATGACGTCGCCCCCGAGCAGTGTACCCGCGTCGTCCCGAACCACCACAAGAACATTCACGAGTGCCGCCGGGGATACTGCGCTCAATGCGATACCGGTGGCCGTCCCGCCAGTGTTATCGAACGCTATGACGTAGGAGTTGGCGTCCCGACTTTCCAGCGGCACGACCGCTTCCTGGCCGTTGTGGCGGAAGATTACAAAACCGCTCACGTGTCCGGTCGTGCTGAGTTGCGCTGAGCCAGTGATAAGCTGTGGCGCCCCGCTGCTAACGATGATGAGGGTCGCTCCTGGCGCCAGGGTTTGGGTGACCGAGGAAGCCGTCATGTCCGCGATGCTACCCTGCGGGAAGGTCAAGGGCAGAGCCTGAGGTAGACCAGTTTGATCGGCTAGGAAGCTGAGGGTGGCCGGCGCGGCCGTGGTTCCGGTATTGACCAGTACGAACGTGGTTTGCCAGCCGTCACCGCCCGAAGCCAGGTGCGCGATACTCCCGCCTCGTGTGCCGACGTTCGCTAACGCCGGAATCGTCGTCAGCGCATTGTTTGGCGGCGTGAAGCGGAGTCCCAGCACGCTAATCTGGCCGCCTGGCGGTGTATCGAACTCGATAGTGCCGCGTCTGTTTGCGGTGATGGGGAATCCCAGGGCCGCGTCGGACAAAACGAAGGACGTGTGGCCGTTAGCGCCCAACGAAATGGTGGTTCCAGCAGCACTGATGATCGCACCCGTATCGTCGCGAATGATTATAGGGATCACGGCGTTCTGCGCCGAAACGTTTTCTACAGCCACGCCCATCACTAGGCCGTGAGTGTTGTCGAAAGCTAGCACGTAAGAGCTGGCATTGCGCGTTTCGAGCGGCACCACCGCTTCCTGAGTAGTAACAGTCTGGTGGAATATCGCAAACCCGTCGACCGCGCCGGTAGCAGCCAACTGAGCGGATCCGACCAATACGGGCGGGGTCTGCGGACCCGCCGTTGTGATAACCAAAGAAGCGTTCGAGCTTAACGTCCTGTCGAGTGATGTAGCCAGGAGCGGGACGGACGCGGCGGCCTGCTGCGGAAACACGAGGGGCATCAGCAGGGGACCATTGCCGCCAGGGTTGAGGGCGTCGCCGAATAGACTCACCCGTGCCAGGGTTGAAGATGGAGTCTTGTTGACGAGAGTAAAGGCCGTTGTCCAGTTCTCCTCCCCTGCGAGGTGCGGCATCGAACCAATGAAACTCAGGCCGGGAATTGATGCCGCCTGCTGCTCAATCGCGAAGACTTGCCCCGCAATTGTTAAGACGCCGGAGGAGGCACCTCCACTGTTGGGGAATACCTGGTAAGAGACGGCGTTGCTGCCCGCGCCCGACAGCGGGCTAGTAAAAGTAACTCCCGCGGGAGGAGTGTCAACTGTCCACGGGCAACCCGCTCCGGTGGTGACGGCAATCGTGCCACTGCCCCCTTGCGAAGGGAATGCCTGACCACCGGCGCTCAACGAATAAGTGCATGCCGCTTGGGTGACGGTTACGAAAACTCCTGCTACCTGAATCGTCGCGCTTCGTTCTGTACCAGGATTGGCAAGAACACTTAGGTCGACGGTTGCAGGTCCGATCCCTGAGTCCTGCCCCGCAACAGCGATCCAGCTGGGTAAACCTACGACCGTCCAATGGCACGACCGATCAGCATTAATGGCAAACGTCGCATTGCTGGTGCCGCCGCTCACCGGGAATAGCGCTGGAGTTACGGTCACTAAATAATCGTTAGGGCAAACTCCACCTGCGGCCCCTGCTACTGTGGTGATGATTCCACCGGAGACTTTGCGGAGCCGGGCGGTTAATGTAGTGTTGTATGCATCCCCGATAAACAGATTTCCGGCCGTATCCGTAGTGATATCGGCCCCAGCATTGAACAGCCACGTGCTAGTGGCTGGAATGTTGTCGTTCAGGTCGCTGGGCCCACCGCCGGCGACGGTCGAAATAATTCCGTTCGAGATTCGGCGGACCCGCCCCCCGGCGGGGTTTTGTTCCATGACGTAGACGGCTCCCGCCGCGTCCAGCGTGATCGCCGCCGGCCTATAGAGAGAAGCACTGGTCGCAGAGCCACCGTCACCTGTGCTCGCAGTTGGGGCGCAAGAGAAAAAGCCTTGGGTACCGTTCCCCGCGACGGTCGTAATCGAGCCGTTCGACAGTTTGAAAACCCGAGCCGCACAAGGATCCGTAAAGTAGACGTTCCCGGCGGAATCTAAGGCAATATTGTCTGGGAATACGAGGGGCGATTGCTGGCCCCCTTGAAGCAGAGTCGTAATCAATCCATTGGAGACTTTGCGTATACGATCGAAGCTTACGACGTAGAGGTTTCCGGCCGTGTCCACGGCGATGCCTTTTCCAAAAGGGACCCCGAGACGGGCGCTGGTGGCGGAAATATTGTCAGAATAGAAATCCGACCCGCCCCCCGCTACTGTGGAGATCACTCCATTGGATACCAATCGGATCTGATTTCCGATTCTTGTACTGTCGTTTTCTACAATGTAAAGGCTTCCACCAGGACCAATCGCAACCCCGGTTGGACTATTTAGTTGAGCTATAGTTGCGGGTCCGTTGTCGCCACCAAAACCTTGCGTGCCATTTCCGGCCGCTACCGTCAAGATTCCCTGGGGGTCCAGGCGCAACACGATATTAGCGTTCGGAAGCGCCATGAAAACGTTCCCGCTCGCATCGGCAGCCACGCCACCGATGTTTCCCAGTAACCTGGCTGATAAAGCTTGAATTTGACCAAAAGCTTGGACGCTGAAAGCAATATTGATAACTGCACTAAAGATTATCCGTCGCACAATGACCTCCTCATCACCGAACCGAATCTATTTGCCATGGACCGCCCGTCCGCTTTGTCGGCCATCCTTCCCTTACCGTTTTCGAATGTTAACTTTTGCGCGCGCGGCTATTGAGGCACGGCACGACATGACCGAAACCCGATGTTATAGCCCGCGTGCGCCAGTCTCCCTGCCCAGGGAAAATAGGATCAGTTGTAAGGAATGAGCCCCACGCCACCTTTCGCAACCACAACCACCGTCAAGACGACCAGGCCTATACCGATTCCAATGACTATATTGCGTGTAGTGTGCGACTTCCTGGTCAACTATTTTACGGTAGCCACTTCGTCGAAGCTAATTTCGCGATTCGCACCGTTCGGATTGACGAGCGTAAAGCCGAAAGCTGAAATCTCTCCTCTTGTTCCTCGCAGGGTTTGTTTATTTTTGAGGCGGAGCTCGACACTCGTGCCCAACCATATTCCGGTAATCTGGCTCGTCACGCTTTCAGCGCCGAAGGATGCCGGACCAAAATGCGTCAGTAGTGCAAAGACCAGAACGAGCGATACTGTTTGTCTCAGATGCTCTCCTTACACATCGACCAAGAAGTTCCGTTGCGTTTCGTGGCCGCACTCCATACTACACGTAAGGCGGTAACCACAACGTGCTAGTGCTGGATGGCGGTGGTCAGTTAGCATCCGCGCGGTTGGGCAGTCGGAAATAATCCACTTGACGGTTAGTCGGCAAACCACCGAAGTGAAACAGGCCAGTGGTCAGCGGTGCCACATCGATGGTTTGCGCGTTTCTCGTCAAAGTGCCCCTTAGCTTCCCACAATGCTGTTTCTGGTGAAGGCCGCGTACCTTACTTTCGGTCGCGGCTTGTCCGGGACTGTGGAGAGTTACCGAAGATCCAAGCCGCGTTCAGCTCCCTTCATGTGAGAGCGGTCCTTTTCGTTTTCAGCACAGACGTTTTCCAGAATGTCCGAATCAGCCTGCAAGAGATGCGTTACCTTGATGCTGAATGGCTTGGTGTACATCTTGGGATCATCGAATGTCATTTCGGCATCGATGTGCCCGAAATCCCGCCTGCGATAGCGCTCCGTCATCCGGAGGGCTTCGCTACGGGGATGAAAGGCCCCATCCAGCCATGCTTGGTCATTGAATCCGATTGTTTCCACAACCAGCGTGTCGCCTTCCCACTTGCCTGTCGAATAGCCGAACCAGGAAGGCTGCGGATCTGTAGGCAAAGGGCGGCCGTCCGTATAGATCTGCCGGTACACATTCCCTTCTTCAAGCAACATGATTGTAATTCCCGGCGCTTGCACGATCTTAAAAACAGGTGCGAGTAGAATAGCCATGGGAAACCCGGTGGGCTTGCAGTCCTCTGAGGTAAGGCGAAGCTCCCCGCTGGACCTGCGCTCGCGAAGGAGGGCTTGAGCTTCGGGACGTAATGCCGGCTCATCCCCGGGTTTGAAATCTATGAACAGGTTGAACCCATATTTCGAGACTTCGCCGATACCCATTCCGGGCACCCGAATTCGGTCTGCGGCTTCGAATCGGTCGCCGAGAATGCGGCGCCATTCTTCAAGGGACGTGCTTTCGACGCGCCACACCCCGGACAGATCGGGCTTACCGTCATGTGTGCGCGGAGCCCGCGCCTTCAAGTCAACCTTGCCGTCGCGAGTTCGCGGCTGGCCCTTGGCCGGGTAGTTTAACCACTGCCCCCAGGCCTGTCCGCTTTGGAGTCCAAGGAGCGCCAAAAACAAAAGAATATAGCAATATCTCATAGAGGTTTGCCTCTCAGGAGGGCCAGTTTAGCAGATAAAAAAGCGGGGTGGTGCCTAGATGACGGTGCAGTCTGCCTGGTCGTCACACGTTGTCCCCGCACCAGCAAATGACCATCTCTCACCCTTTGCTAAACTGAAACCTAACCCGACCACCCCCATTCGGAAGGAGCCTTTCATGGTCACCATCACAGTCAACGGAGTCCGGCGGAAAGTCCAAGCCCCCACCGACACCCCGCTCCTGTACGTCCTGCGCAACGATCTTGAGCTGTCCGGCCCGCAATTCGGCTGCGGCCTGGCCCAGTGCGGAGCCTGCTCCGTCCTCCTCGGCGGCAAGGAAATCCGTTCCTGCGTCACGCCGCTCTCGGCCGCCACGTCCGCGGAAATCACAACTCTCGAAGGGCTCCCCGCGCGCTGGGCCAAACAGAAAGGGTTGCCCGCCGCTGACGCCGAAAAGACGCTCCACCCCGTGCAGCAGGCATGGATCGAAGAACAGACGCCCCTCTGCGGATTCTGCCAGAACGGCATGATGATCAAAGCCACCGAACTGCTGGAGAGTAACGCAACACCCACTGTCGCCCAAATCAAAGCGGCGTTCACGACCTCAGGCCCATCAGCGCATCTCTGCCGCTGCGGAAGTTACACCGCTATCATCGAGGCCGTCCAACGCGCCTCCACCGAAATGGCGAAAGGAGGCAAGGCATGAACCTACGGAAAAATAACGCACGACTGATTTCAGAAAATCGTGTCGCAACAACCCCCATCTCAGAAGGCGACGTGAACGTCTTCGGTGCCGCCCTCTCACGCCGCAACTTCGTCAAAGCCGGCGGAGCCCTGTTCGTCGGCTTCGGCGTGCTCGCTACCGACGGCGTGGAGAACGTCGCCCAGGCCGCCCCCACGCGCAACACCCTCGACGCGGCGCTCCCCGAATCCTGGATCGAAATCCATCCCGACAACACCATCCTCATCCGCACAGGCAAGAGCGACTTCGGCCAAAGCACCGCCTTCACCGCGTACCGCCAAATCGTCGCGGAAGAATTGAACACCACCTTCGAAGCCGTCACCACCGTAGTGATGGGCGACACCGATCGCACTCCCGACGGCAGCGGTGCATTCGACTTCTTAGGCAGCGGCATGCCCAATATCCGCAAAGCCGCCGCGTATACTCATCAGGCCTTGCTTGATCTAGCCTCGCAGCGCCTCGGCGTCGCCAAGTCCGACCTCTCCGTCAAGGACGGCGTTGTTACCAGTGTGGGCTCGGGCGGCGGCAAGAGCATGTCGTACGGCGACCTGGTCAAAGGCCAGCAGTTAAAGCTCACCATCCCCGTCAAAGGCGATCTCACCAGCATCATGGGACTCACCGTCGATGGCAACCCGCCCCTCAAGCCTGTGAACGAATACACGGTCATCGGCAAATCGTTCAAGAATTCCGTCACCGCCTCCAAAGTCGCCGCCAAAGAAAAGTGGGCGGTCGACGTGCGCCTGCCCGACATGCTCCACGCGCGCATGGTCCATCCGAAAACTCTCGGCTCCACGCTCATCTCCGCCGGCGCCGTCGACAAAACCAAGTTCCCCAACGCCCAAGTCATCGTGAAGGGCAATCTTGTCGGAGTCGTCGCGCCCACCGAATGGGAAGCCATCCGCGCCGCGCAGCAAGTCGCCGCCGCGACAACCTGGAAAGATTGGAAAGGCCTCCCCGGCAACGCGCGCCTTTTCGACTACTTAAAACAGGACGCCGATTGGAAAACCACTCCCGTCACCAAGAGCGACAAATCCAATGGCGACATTCCGCCCGCCATGGCCGCCGCCGCAAAGAAACTCACCGCCTCCTACCAGCTTCCTTATATGAAGCATGCGCCCATGGGACCCACCATGGCCCTTGCCGACGCCCGCAAGGACGGTACGGTTTTCATCTACACGCATAACCAGAACGCCCAAGCCCTGCGCGGCGAGATCGCGCAGATGCTCTCCACTCCCATCGACAACGTCGTCGTGCGCACCTTCGCAGGACCCGGCCACTACGGCCGA
>Ga0268266_10006207_pt1 | contig 10973 bp, 9 predicted proteins | sample KBSS13metaG_FD_190356 | JGI IMG/M metagenome (GOLD analysis project Ga0268266, IMG submission 190356) | Switchgrass rhizosphere microbial communities from Kellogg Biological Station, Michigan, USA - KBS S1-3 metaG (SPAdes) (version 2) | ecosystem: Host-associated > Plants > Roots > Rhizosphere >... | reverse complement strand
CTACGCCTCAGACAAGCGCTACATCGGCAACGCCATCCAGGTCTTCTTCAAAGACGGCAGCCAGACACCGCGCGTCCAGGTGGATTATCCGATCGGCCACCGCAAGCGCCGCGTGGAGGGCATGCCAGTCCTGGTCAAAAAATTCGAAGCCTCGGTGGAGGCGCATTTTGAGCCCAGACAGGCTGCGAAAATCACCTCGTTGTTCACGGACCCTGCCAGGCTGGATGCCATGCTGGTGAGCGACTTCATGGGGGAGCTGGTCACACATTGAGACTTCCCTGAGATGAGGAACCGCGCAGCGATGTTTTTGGCGGCTCTGGGGGATCACATATCGAAACGGCCGCGAACGCGCGGCCGAGCTTGCGAACGGGCTCCCACCAGGCTGTACCGGCTTCCCTGTTCAATGCGATGTCGCAAACGCGGCCTCGGTGAATAGTCAATGGACAGGGTCGACAGGGCATCAACAACCCGCTCTGACCCCCGGTCGCCTATGCAATGGCGCGCGCCAAAGCTCGACGATTACCTGCTGGAGCGATGAGCGCCAGGAGTGTCCATCTTCACCCGGAAGCCCGGCGTTTGCTCGACGTGTTGCAGGCCAGCGCCCTCCCCTCCTATGAGTCTTTGACGCGACCCAAGCCCGTGAGATGGCTCGAGCCTTCGCGCAGACGGACGCTGCCACACGCCCAGCAGGCGGGCGCCATCGAGGATCGCGAGAGCACCGCACCCGGTGGCCCGCTGGCCTGCAGAATTTACCGCACTGACCCACGACCGGACGCATCGACCCTCCCGTTCTTCCATCGTGGCGGCTGGGTACTCTGCGATCTCGACACCCACGACGGCATCTGCCAGCAGTTATGTTCGCAAGCGCGAGCGCAAGTCATCTCTGTGGACTACTGCCTGGCCCCAGAGCACCCCTTTCCAGCCGCAGTCGAGGATTGCAACGCGGCGCTCGCGTGGCTCAACCCGCGATCCACGGAAGTCGATCCGGCACCTAAATCCGAATCCGATATTTAGGTGCCAAAACGCTCCAGACCGAATTTGGCACCTAATAGACACTTTGCCATTTTGGTGCCGGAAGATCAGAATACCGAATGGGCACCTGAATGTCCGCAATCACCATTCAGCAATGCGAAGGTTCATCGGCCGCGAACGTGAAAGAGACGAGTTTCGCCCTTTCCTCAAGAGGAAAGCGGCTTCGTTGATCGTCTGCCAAGGCAGGCGTAGGGTGGGCAAAAGTACGTTCATCCGTGAGTGTGCCGCTGAAGCGGACCACTTCCTCTGGTTCGAAGGACTGTCCCCACGCGAGCACATTGGCAGGCGCGAGCAACTCGAAGCGTTCGCTGAGAGTCTGGCCGCACAAACCAAGGCTCCCAAGGTCAGCCTCGACTCCTGGCCGCAGGCGTTCAAACTTCTCGCCAGTCTTCTCCCCTCCTCAGGCAGCATCGTTCTGCTACTGGACGAGATTTCCTGGCTGGGCATCGGCGAGCCGGATTTCGCCGGATACATCAAGACCGCATGGGATACCCTGTTCTCGCAACATCCCCGCTTGATTGTCGTTCTCTGCGGCTCCGTTTCGTCGTGGATTCAAAAGAACATACTCAACAATACCGGCTTCGTCGGCCGCTGCTCATGGCAATTCCAACTGCAGCCCCTTCCCCTGCACGTCTGCAACGAGTTCTGGGGCGGGAAGAGCATCAGCGCCGCCGAAAAGCTCAAAATGTTGGCCGTCACCGGTGGCGTGCCGCGTTACCTGGAGGAAATTGACCCCGTCCAGACGGCGGAACAGAACATCGAGCGCCTGTGTTTCAGAAGCGGCGGACCTCTCTTCAATGAATTCGGACAGATCTTCCACGATATTTTCTCACGCAGGGCCGAGACCTACCGCGATATCGTTGCCACCCTGATCGATGGCCCGCGCTCCATTAGCGAGATCAGCAAAGGGTTACGTCGCCGCCGTGGCGGCACATTGAGCGAGGCGATGGAGGACCTGGAGTCGGCGGGCTTTCTGAGCCGGGACATCGCTTTCAATCCAATAACGGGGAAGAACCGGCCGCGAACCCTGCGCTATAGAATCTGTGACAACTATCTGCGTTTCTATCTCAAATACATCGAGCCGGTCGCCGAGCGGGTCCGGAAAGGACTCTACCGACGCACGCCGCTGGAAGCCTTTCAGGCCTGGGATTCAATCGTCGGCCTGCAATTCGAAAACCTGGTTCTTGGAAATCTGGCGCTCATTTTGGAGCGCATCGGGCTAGCCCACGTACCGGTGCTGAATGCGGGACCCTATTTTCAGACCCGCACCGCTCGACGGTCAGGATGCCAGATTGATCTTCTGCTACGTACCAAACAGTCCTTGTACGTATTCGAGGTGAAGTTTCGCGGCAGGATCGACAACTCGGTCATAGCGGAGGTCCGTAAGAAAATTGATTGCCTCGAAGGCGTGGCAGGCTTGTCGGTCCGACGCGGCCTCATATACCAGGGAGAAGTGGCGCCTGAGGTCACACGTTCCGACTATTTCGATTACCTCGTGCCGTTCGAGCGGCTGCTGACCTGACCAGCAGTTCGTGCCGCTCACGGGCGCGTTGCACCGGCAGCCGCTCGCTCGGCGCTGACCGCCATGTTCCGCGATCAGTCCAGGCGTGACAGCAGGCGGTCCCAGTCGACGTGGAGGTCGGGTATGGCGGTGAGGGAGGTTTTGCCTTTCAGATCCTGGAGGATCGGAGGGCTATAGCGGCCGTTCTGGAGCTGGTAGAGGGTGAGCGTCCGATTCATGGGGTTCACGAGCCAGACTTCGCGTACGCCGGCGCGCTCGTAGGCGGCGAGTTTTACGACGCGATCGTGGTAGGCCGTGCTGGGTGAGAGGATCTCGGCGAGCCAATCCGGGGCGCCGCGCATACCACGATCATCCAGCTTGTCGAGGTCGCGCACGATGAGGATGTCGGGCTGTACGACGGTGTCGACCTCTTCGTCCGCTTCGTCCGCCTTTGGGAGTCGGACGTCGAACGGGGCCAGATAGATGTCGTAGGGTTTGCCCGCGAGGGCTGCATCGAGCTGGGAATACAGGCAGCCCAACAATTTCTGATGGACTCGCGTGGGCGCGGGTGGCTCCTTGATGTAGGCGACGCCGTCGATCAGTTCTTCGCGGCGATCGTCAGGCCAGGTCAGATACTCGCCGTAGGTGTGGTATTGGGTGTCGCGTCGGGGGAGTGTCATGGAGTGACCTGCCTGTCACGCATGATGTTGGTCTCATTGTATTTCGGATTGGAACATATCACCACGCGTTTTTCGGTGGGTTTTGCGGCCGTGGTTTGGTGACATCACCGTGGTGAATCATCGTGCCGTGCATGACGTGATCTTTGCACGCTTAGGTAGCGTGAGATCAGCTGGGAATGCTGCAGTGCCGAAGGCGATAGGACGTGCGCGCCTCACTTCCCGAGCCGCATGGATCTCAACGCCCAGCGGAGGGCGGCACGAACGCCGAGCCCGGGGCAGCACTCTCGAACAGGCTCACGATGCTCTGATACTTTTCGATGTACCACCGGTTCTCGTTGTTGTATCTCGGGATCCTCACCGGACGGGCATCCGTGCCTTCCGCTTTCCAGACGCAGGGACAAGTCACCGAAGCTCCTGTGAGCTGCACTCCCGGCCGGCTCAGTACGTCGAGCTTGACGTTCATTCTCGTTAGAACACGGTAGAGCTTCATGACATTGCGGGATCCGCCGTTATACGCGGCGACCGGAAAGATGCCCAGCACTTCCGGGTTGGCACGATACGCGCGACGAATATCCGCCCGCATCCCCGCCAGATTGAAATCCAGCAGGCAGGCCGCCGCTTTCATGGCGTTCAGCAGATTCGTCGCGCCGCTCTCGAAGACCGGGTCGAGCTTTGCTCCGCGGCAGCGTCTGACCAGGTACGTGTACGTCCCGTGGCCCCTGCCGTTGGTGAATTGCATGGGCCCTAACGCGTTTGCGTCCGAGACGCTATACCGATAGGCCTCCTCCCGCTGTAACCCGTACTGGCTCAGCACCTCGTCGAAGGCGCGCGCCTGCTTCTGTATGTAGTCCTTGTTATCGGTTTGCTCGATGACCGCAAGTGTTGTAATGACCTGTGGAGGAATGACATCGGCGAGCAACTCTCCGCGAAAAGCCGCACTGGGCACCTTCGCAAGACGCAGCTCTTCGATCGCCTGATGCGCCGTGGTGATCAGAAATTCCTTCCCGGTGCTGACAAAACCCGGGTCGAAGGTGTCTTCGGTGAAGGGCAGATAGACGATCGGGTTCGCGGTCTGGACGACAGCGCTCCACTGCTTGCGCTTGATGAGGGTGTTGTCGAATACGGGGTACTTGCGGCCATAGACCTTCAATGGCTCCCCGTTCCGGGAGAAGGCGAACATCAGCCGCTCGGCACCGGTGCCCTTCACATGACGTGCCTCGATACCCGGCGTGAGAGTGCGAAAGGCCAGGGGCTTCCCATTGTTGGGGTTCCACTTGATCGGCGGACGCGGGAGTTCGACTTGTGCGACGGACCACTCCCGCTTCGTTTCGCTCCACAGCGCAAAGGCGACGGGGCGCCCGCGGAGCACCTGATTCTTCCCTTCTCCAGTGAAGACGTATTGAAGCTCGACGTCACTGAGAAGTGCCTGCGCTTCGGCGACGAGATCGTGGATCGCCTCACGACGGTTATGACTGCGTTCGATTACGCCCTTTTTGGAAGCCTGATCGTGTTGCTCCGATTGGGCAACGGCGAGTGGCACCTCGCCTTCTTCTTGCTTCGAACCTCCGTCCGCGATGGGACCTGTCTCCTCGATCGAAGCTGCCGCCTCGCCTGGAGTGGCGCGGCCTGTCATCGTACGTAAACCAAAGAGCAGGCACGCCAGTATGAGCAGAATCAGCGCAGCCCAGTGTCTGGCAGATGCGTTCATGGCACCGATAATACTCACGACCGGCGCGGCGCACGCGTGCTCGTATCAAGAAATTCGATGCTGTTGAGTGAATCCGCTGGCTATCGGTCCCGACATCCACTGTTGTCGCCATGCGAATACATGCGATTCTTCCCCGCTCAGGACTTGTCATATCATCGGCGCCACGCGGAACGTTGGCGGCAGGGTGTGTCGAGCCCATTCGAAGCCAGACGTCAGCGAGCCCTTGGTCTCGTCTGCAAAATCCTCCGCGCGCACCTGCGCGAGAAACGCGGGATCCGAAGTCCCGAGCTTCAAACCCGCCCGGTTAAATATCGGCGCGATGCCTGCCGTGACACGACACCTGGAATCGCGGATTCATTGTGCCGCCGACTTCGACCGAACTAATTCCTTCTCGAGCAAGTCGACTCCGTAAGGCTCCAGATGCAGCGTGCCCGACCAGCGCTTGCGAGAAAGCACGCCCGTCCGCGCTCCGTCGATCGTCACGTCCTTTGGCTCGGTGGTGGTATTGACGTACAGCACCCGGCCTTCGACGACGCGGGCGTACACGCCCTCCGGCGTCTTCGGACCTGCCTCGATGCCTAAACTCGAGTAGAGCTGTCGATACAGTGCTCTCATGATCGGACGCTGTGCAGGCGTCGCGATATAGATCGCGCGACCTTTGCCGAATCGGTTGACAGTGATCGCCGGCGGCGTGCCCTCTGCATTCGAGAAGCGCGCGATGACTTCGGCGCTCGACGGCTCCAGCACTTCGTAGAATTTGATCTGGCCCGTGACCTCCTCGTTGCCGATCTTGGTGACGACCGGCGCGTCGGCGTTGTAAAACTCGTTGGTGCGCAGCCCGAAGACATCACTGAGCCCGCCCGGCAGCGGGGTATCGAACCATTGGTTGTGTTCGTTCACCTTCGCCGAGTAGGCCGTCATGATGACAGTGCCGCCATTGGCGACGTATTTCCGCAGCGCTTCGGCACTGGCCTTGTCCATCAGATACGCGCCCGCCACCACGACGAGGCGATAGCGGCTCAAATCCTCGTGCGCGATGTTGATGACTGCGGCGTCGATGTTGTCGGTCAGAAGCGGCTCGAAGGCATCGTGCTGCTGGGTCATGTATGGGGTCGTGATGTACTGGCGCACCGTGTTCGAAGGCCCGTTCGGGTTCGACGCCAAGCGGCCCTCGAACGAGTACGCGAAGGCGACCTTCGGGTTCGGGTACCTCGGGAATCCCAGCGACTCGAGCTGGCGGAACTCGGTCGCGATCGTGCCGAACTCATTCAGCTTCCACGACGGCCTGTCGTCGTGATCGACGAGGCCGAACAGCGCCTGCTCCTCGCCACCGAGATGGCTGTTGAAGGTCCACGCCAGGATCCCTTGCGCCCCCAACAGCAACCCCATGTAAGCCCACATGCGCGAGCGCTGTTTCGTGCCGTAATAGCCTGGCCCGCCCGCGGTGAATTCGTTGAACCAGATCGGGGTCGAGAGGCCGCCTTTTGTCATGAGCGCCTCGTAGCTGGCGGACACCGGTTCGGCCGGATAGAAGCCCATGGCGCCATAGCTCGTGTACTGCCGTTGCGTCGACAGGTAGTCGAAACCCTTGCGCTCGGCGCTGTCCCAGAGGTTCGAGATCGCCGGCTTGTCGGGCGCGTTCTGTTTCCGAATCGCCTCCAGGTCTTTCAACGTGTCGATCGTGACGTCTGACCAATAGCGGTGCAGATCGAGGAAGCGCTCCGACGGCCCCGGGCCCTCAATATAGGGAATTCGAACCTCATCCCACGTGCTGAGCCGACGCGACCAGCGCTGCGTGGCCCAGGCCGCGTTCAACGCTTCGAGGGTGCCGTACTTCTGCTTCAGCCAGGTGACGAAGCGTTCGCGGTCCGCCTCGGAATAGGACATGAAGCCATTGCCAATCTCGTTGTCGTAGCCAATCGCAAATAGCGCGGGATGTTTGGCGTACCGCCTGGTCAGCGTGTCGGCGAACCGGGCCGCGAGACGCCTGTAGTCCGGGTCGCTGATGTTGTCCATGTAGCGCTCGGCCGCATGGAGGCGCTCGCCGTGCTGCGTAATGATGTCGACGCCAGGATATTTTTGATGGAGCCACAGCGGCGCCGGCAAGCCGGCGATATCGAGTATGACCTCGATGCCTGCGGCATGCATCTGGTCCATGATCCAGTCGGGCGTCTTGAAATCGAACTGGCCTTCGGCGGGCTCGAAGTAATCCCACGACAGGTCGCCCATACGCACGACTTTGAAGCCGGCATTCTTCATCAGCGCGATGTCACGTTTGATCTGCTCGCGGCTGCGGTCGACGGGCTGGTAGTTCGTTCCCACGAAAAGCTGGCCAGGGCCGGGCCAGTCCTTATGGCCTGCGGCGCTCTGACCGTACGCCACGCCATGGCCGAGCACGGCCCAGGCGAGCACGCACGCAACGATCAGCATTCCAGGTCTCGATCCTGCGGAGTGCTTCATCATGATGTTCTGAGGCTGATGTCGCCCCTGCTCTTCTCAGTTGTCCCGCAGGGCTCGAGCTGGTTGATTGCGCCTCTGCGCCACCGTAGCAACGGTAGCTCCACCATTTAGCGCCGCACCAATGAAAAGATGAACTCGGGGCATGAATTTCCGGCGGGCCCGGTGAGGCGCGCAACATAACCCCGACCACCCTTCGCTAAAGTACCGGCGATGCAGGGACTGCTGAGCCTGCACAGGGGCACTCGTCCGGGAACCCGGCGGCTGTGCTCGAGGCAGCCAATCGCGCGGCCTGACCTGCGAACCAACCGGCGCGCGGACCGCAGAGCAGATCGAGGAGGAACGCGATTGCAGGGTCAACTGCTTGCGAGCAGCCTCGCACTCAATCGCGAGCCTGCAGAGCAGTGACTACGCGCACTAAATACCTGCTGAGGCGCTGCGCATTGCCCGGATTGTATTGCTTCACGTGAGCAATTCGAAGTTCGTACTCGGCGAACACCCGCTTCACGATCTGCTTCTGGATGGCTTTGAGCTCATCGCTCGGGGCGCGAATGACACGCACCTTTGTTACACCTCCCTTTGTCGTCACTCGCTCCCATTGACGATAATGGTGCTTCGCGTTAGCGGCGATCGCGTACAACCGAGGCAGAGGAGTCCTCAAGCGCCACGCTAGATCGTTGAGTGAAAGAACGGGCATCGTCACGAGTCAAAATTCAGCGAGCGCTGCGGCTCGCTCTTCGCGCTGACCAAGACCCGAAGCAACGCTCGGGCTAAATCGGATATATCCGCGTCACGACGATTCTCAACCTCGTCGGCGCTCGATGCGAGTAAGCTTATCAACGCACTCGGGATGCCCACCGCCGCCGCGAGGCCGTCTACGACGCGCAAGCTAGGTGTTCGCTTGCCCGACTCAATCAATGAAAGCTGACTCGCTGTGACAGGCATCCGCTTGGCAAGTTCGGACTGGGTGAGTCCGAACGCCGCGCGGATGACTCGAAAGGCTCTTGCATAATTTTGCTGCATTAGATTCTGGATCACCTCAGCCTACAGCCTGCATCGTTCTTCACGATTTCGAGCAGCACCTCAGACAGCATCCGAACGGCATGCACGACGCGCCGCTCATCTAACTTGCCACTTTGTGCGATCCGCTCAAACTCCCGCTTTACGCGACGCAGTTGATCCTTTTGACCAGGCTCTACACTCGGATCCGAGAACACCTTGGTGATCAAACCAAGTGTCTCGGCCAGCTCTTTAGTCTTCATAGAGGTAAATCTCTCGTTACGGGGCAACGTTGCCCCGCGCGACGAGCACGACCCCGAGAGAGATTTGCGAGGGAACCAGTGATCCAGATCCACGAGCGCCGATACGCGCTCACGCTCTACGCGCGTCCTTGGACCGGTAGCCCTCGCGGGTGTCCCAGCCGACCGGATGTTCGAAGAGTATGCGTGCCACAACAGCACGCGGCCTCACGAGCCGCGCTCGTCGGCCATTCAGGGGGCAGAGAAGCCCCACTCCGGCCCGGGCAGATGCCCGCGCCGCTTAAGGTCGTTACCTACAATGTAAAAGAGCCAGACGCCGGGTCACCGGCGTTCGAGGAGGAGTATAGTCGTGTGGCAGCCGGAGTCAATATGTATGACTCTAGGTAATCTTAGGTAACCACTAGCAAGCCTATCTACTAGGGATAGCGACTGAGCGCCCCTGGATAGTCTAATTTCGACTATTTCTAACGCCCAAAAATCGACCGTATTGTGATAGGCTAATTTCGTCAAACCCATAGGGTGTCCCCATGGCGACCGAGATCGTGATTCCCCCGCAGGTGCGAGCCGGCCGAGCCCTCCTCGGTTGGTCGCAGGAGGACCTCGCCCGCAAGGCGGGCGTCGCCATCACGACCGTGCGCGACGTCGAAGCCGAAAAGCGTTCCGAAACGGCCGCCGCCGGTGAAGTCGTGCGGGCGCTACAAAACGGTGGCGTCGAGTTTGTCCCCGGGTCGACCACCGGCGGCCCCGGGGTGCGCCTGGCAAAGAGCCGCCCGAACGTGATCCGTAGACCTCAGGCGATGAGCGTATGGGACGGCTTGCCCGTGGACGTCGAGTTTCAGGGTCAGCGTTTCACCGCCTTCGTCACCATCGAGATCCTGGAGGATCTTGCTCAGATTGACGCCGAAAGCCATCCCTCGCTTCAGGACTATCTTCGGATCTTTGACCACTATCGCGGGACCATTCTTGACGGCATACGTGTTGCCTTTGAGCGCGGTGCGACGTGGAGTCGCGATCACCAGCAACTGCGGGTCCGCGCCATCGATGTCCGAGATCTCGTGCCCGACAATGAGTGGGGTCTGTTGGTCACCGCCAATCCCAAGGTAATGGGTGGAATGCCTGTGTTTGCCGGCTCGCGCGTACCGATCGAGATCGTGCTCTCCTCGCTCAAGGCGGGGGTGGATCTCGAGGAACTCAAGTTGTCCTATCCGTTTCTGACCCCGGCACACGTTGAAGCGGCCCGGGCCTATGAACAGGAACACCCGCGGGTCGAAACGCCCGTCCCGAGTTCCCGTACGCCGAGTGCATGGAAGACCAAGAGCCGGCGCGTAACCCGGCGTGCTCCAAAGGAATGAGCCTGCGCCTGCTGATCGACGAGTGTCTGTCACCGGATCTCGTCGACTTAGCCGTTGCCGCCGGGCATGTTGAGTCCACGTGTCTACGCGACCGCGGCCTGCTCGGTACTCGAGACTGGACCTTGATGAAACACGTTCTGGCAGAGGACTACACCCTCGTCACCGTAAACGCCCAGGATTTTCGAGGTAACGGGCAAGACTCTCCAGGAGGACTTTACGCAACGACTGAGCTGCATGCCGGCCTCGTCTGCCTCAACTCCGCTCACCACATGGATCTCAGCGCCCAGCGGGAGCTGTTCGAGATCGCGCTCAAGGAGCTTTCCGAGCTTCCTGATCTGATCAACCAGGTACTTGAGGTGAGCGAAGAAGCACCCGGGGAAGTTGTTGTCACGCTCTACGAGCTCCCTCAATGGCCGACGAGCGTCCAAAAGAGATTGAAACACCATAACCTAGTCCCGTAGGACTTCAATTCCTCGGGTTTGAGCTGTATGACGGCCGCACACCCACCATCGCTCTCCAAGCGGCCCACCTAGCTCGCGCAATATTTCCGTGGTGACCGCCCTCGCGTGCCATGTCGTTCAGTTTCATTCTGTGTAGGACGAGAGGACTACTGACAGGAACTGACAGTGGCCGACTGTATGCTGCGCTCGAGCTCTCCTGAAACGCGAGGTAGCATTGTGAAGTTCGCTTCGACACGTCTGGTTGCCAGGGATATCAAGGCTGTCGTTGGTTTCTACGAGAAGGTAACCCATAGAGCAGCGCAGTGGCTGGCGCCGGTAGATGTGGTGATGGAGCCCAAGACCATGCCCTGGGGCAATCGGGCAGCGCTGTTTCGTGATCCGGAGGGCACACTGGTGTCATTGTATACACCGGTTATGGAGGCGGCGAAGCAGCGCTTTGGTACCCGCTGATGGAAGTTGGCCGTTGGGCCGTGGCTGGACGAGCACGGCAACAACACCGGCCGGGGGCTCCTCGCTGGAGCTC
>Ga0268266_10006206_pt1 | contig 10973 bp, 6 predicted proteins | sample KBSS13metaG_FD_190356 | JGI IMG/M metagenome (GOLD analysis project Ga0268266, IMG submission 190356) | Switchgrass rhizosphere microbial communities from Kellogg Biological Station, Michigan, USA - KBS S1-3 metaG (SPAdes) (version 2) | ecosystem: Host-associated > Plants > Roots > Rhizosphere >... | reverse complement strand
GCCAGTGGCCGCCACCGCTGCCGCCGCATCCGCCATCGCCGACTCCCTGGCGCCCGCCACGGCCGCCAATCGCACCGGCGCGCCCGCCAGCGCCCCGCACGAAATCGCCTCCGTTTCCGCGGCCCCGGCCGCCCTCGCCGCCAACCAGTCATTCCCGGCGCACGCAGCCGCCTACCAAGACGCCCCGGCCCACGTCGACAACGCCCGCGTGGCCGCCGCACCAGCGGTCGAGGATGAAGCCACCAGCGACGGCGAAGAAGACGACGCTCCCCCGGTCAAACATCGCGGCTATCTATTGATAGCCATCGGCGTCGCCGCCAGCCTGCTGTTCTCCGCAGGCGCCTGGATCTACCTCCGCCGCCGCAACCACGCCCACCACATGACTCCTCGGTACCCCGTCCCGGTCGCAGCAGCAACAGCTGCAACCGAAAAGGAAGCGACTGAGGATGCATCCAGCGAAGAGGTGGGATTCAACACCCCACCCCCTCACGTGCCCCAAGCGGTCACCGCCGAAGCACCGCCAACAGAAGAGAAGAGCGCCGCGAGTTGGTTTGAAGACTCCTTCAGCACCCCCATCGCCGACCTCCTCAACGACCCTACCGTCAGCCTGGGGATCGAAGACACCGCGAAGCTGGAATTCGAAACAGTAGAGCAGACACTGCAGCTGCCGAAGCCGACACCGGAACAGGCTCCCGACACCGAAGTCCTGGTCGCACCGCAGCTCGAGTTCGCCGGCGACACCGTCGAACAGAAGTTCGGCTTCTTCAATCCCGAAGCCACGACCAACACCGAGCACGTGGTGATGGGTGATGCCCTCACCGAGCCCGAGCCCTTCGTCGAGCGTCGCAAGAACCCGGCGGATGTCCTGCGCCAGGCCATCGAGCGCGAGCCGGAGCGCAGTGACCTGCGCCTGAAGCTCCTCGAGCTGTACTACACCGCCGCGGCCGAAAACCGCCGCGCCTTCCTCGAAGCCACGCGCCAGCTCGCGAAGACCGATACGCTCGCGACGCCGGAAGACTGGTCGCGCATCGCCGACATGGGCCGCATCATTGCGCCCGATGACAAGTTGTTCTCCGGCGACAGCGAAGTCGACGACAAGCGCGTCGCTTAAATAAATAATTCACAGTCCCCCCTCGTGTTGAACATATCCCGGCACTGACCAGGAGCCGCGGGAGCCCGTCGCCGACTTTTGGCTCAGCATTGTGCACTGCGTCACAGATACCGGTGTCATACGCGTCAGCCATTGGCGACGCCTCGAGGTACATTTCCCGCCACTCGCCCACTTTCGTTCGTGTGTTGGTTTTGGGTTGTTTGTTTGCTTGCTTGATTCGTGTGTGTCGAGGCCAGTAGGGCCGCTGTCCATTCATGAAGAGGGAGACTCATTGTGCGACCGAAAGCGTTTCTGAACTTATGTATTTCACTTGCCATCCTGTCCGCGCCGTTATCCAGCGCGTTTGCGGATGACAGCAACAAGGGCCCCGGCGGCGACAATCGTCCCTTCCCGCCGCCGCTGCCGTCGTGTTGCGTTCCTGCCAGCAAGGATTTTCCGATGGTGAATGCCAACTACGGCAACACCATGTATTCGAGCCTGCCGCTCATCAACAAACAAACTATCGGCAAGCTGGGCGGCGCCTGGATGCTGCACGTCGATGGCGGCACCGTATCGGGCGCCAGCCAACAGGCAACACCTGTTGAAGTTGGCGGTGTTATCTATGTACAGAGCGCCTCGCAGAGCATCAGCGCAGTCGATGCTCGCACCGGCGTCGTAAAGTGGACGTACGCCGGCGGCGGCGCAGTCGGGATCGTACGCGGCGTTGCCGTGGCTCAGGGTCGGGTGTTCGCCTCGCTGACCGGCCGTCGCGTCGTTGCGCTCGATCAGTCAACGGGGCAACAGCTTTGGCAGATCACGCTGAATGATGCCAACTTCCCCGGCGGCACAACGCCGACGGCCCTCGTGTACTACGACGGGTTGGTTTACGTGGGAACGGGCGGTGGCGACGCTGCCTATCGCGGCCGCGCCTATGCGTTGAACGCCACTGATGGCAGCATTGCCTGGACCTTCTGGGGCACTGCTGCTCCGGGCACCTTGGGCGGCGACACCTGGACCGGCGACTCCTGGAAAACAGGCGGTGCCGCACCCTGGATGCATCCGGCCGTGGACCCCGAGCTGAACGTTGTCTACTGGACGTTCGGCAATCCGTTCCCCGTGATGGATGGATCCACACGCGGCGGCGACAATCTGTTCTCTGATTCCATCGTTGCGATGGATGCGCACACAGGCGCCTACCTCTGGCACTACCAGACCGTCAAACACGATCTCTGGGATGCTGACAACACGATGGCCCCGGTCCTGATGGACCTGAAGGTCAAGGGTAAAATGCGCAAAGCCGTGGCGGTCGCCGGCAAGACCGGCTATCTCTACATCTTCGACCGGGTCACCGGCCAGCCGTTGGTGGGCATCGACAACAAGCCGGTTCCCCAGGAGCCGCGGCAGTTGACGTCGAAGGTTCAGCCGATCCCCGTCGGCGACCCGTTTGTCCCGCTGTGCCCGGATGCGCGCGTCGAACCGACCCTGCGTCCGGTACCCAACTACGTAGTGGGCTGCTTGTTCACGCCGTTCTGGGACAAGACGACGCTCGTGACCCCGGGCAGCGCAGGAGCTGCGACCTGGAACGCCATTTCCTTCAATCCCAACACCCAGCTGGTATACTTCGGAGCCGCCCTGATCAACGGCGCCTGGACCAACACCGGCAAATACCGCCCAATCGGCGAGTACCGTAACGGCGGCCGCATCGTTGCCATGGACCCGGCGACCAATCGCATGGTCTGGCAGAAGCACACCGACTGGTCACTCTCGACCAACGGCATGCTGACGACCGCGGGCAACGTGATGTTTATCGGCCAGCCTGACGGCTATCTCGTTGGCTATGACATCAACAACGGACGCGAGCTGTGGCGCTTCCAAACCGGAGCCGGCGTGCATACCGCCCCGATCACTTACATGATCGACGGCGAGCAGTATGTGGCGGTGTTCGCTGGCGGCAACAGCGTGCCGTACGCCTCGCCGACCGGCGACAACCTGTGGGCGTTCAAGCTCGGCGGCAAGGTGCCGCAGGCTGCGATTCCCACTCCGCCGACTGACCGTCAGCCGATCACCGCAGCCGCGGTCAACGGCAGCACCGTTTCAAACACCGTGCTGTTGGGTGTGACGAGTGCAACCGGCGCCGAAGCGGTCACCAACCAGAATGCGATGTTCCCGCAGAACCTGGTGGTGCCGGTCGGCACGATCGTGACCTTCGTGAATCCGGCGACCAACGTGAACAACCACTGTGCGGACTCGTTCTTCGACCACGAGTTCGACACGGGTGTGCTCACGCCGGGACAGAAGTTCTCACACGCGTTCAACAAGGCGGGCGAGTACTTCTACAACGACTGTGTATGGCCACACATCACAGGTAAGGTTGTAGTTCAGTAACTCAACGGGGCCCCGGCGGTAGTTGCGGCCGGGGCCCTGTTTCAGCGACTGCGGTCCGATCGGGTAGAATGGACCCTCGAGCATGCTTTACGCATCGAGGGTCCGCCATGAAACGCACGCTTCCGGTCCTCTCACTCGCGCTGGTTGGCGCCATCGCCCACGGCGAATCGCCAAAGCACATGCAGCACGTCCCAACAACCGTGGCCGAATGGGCACAGGGCGCGCAGCTATACGACGGGCTCGGGGACAGTCACCGCGGCATCACAACATCCAGCCCGCAAGCCCAGAAGTACTTCGACCAGGGCTTGCGATTTGCATACGCCTTCAATCACGACGAAGCGACGCGGTCCTTCGCGAAGGCCGCCGAGCTCGACCCCCACTGCGCCTCCTGCTACTGGGGTGTTTCCCTGACCGTGGGCCCCAACTACAACCTGCCCTTCATGGTCAACGAACGGGCCAAAGTGGCTGTCGAGGCTCTGCGCAAGGCTGAAGCCAATGCGTCCAAATCGACGCCTGTTGAGCGGGCCTTGATCGGCGCTCTCGCCAAACGGTATCCAAGCGCGAAGCCGCTCGATCCCACAACCATCAGACCCGTGCTCGTGGCTTACGCCACTGCAATGAAGTCGGTGGCTCGGCAATATCCGCAGGATCTGGACGTACAGACGTTCTACGCGGAATCACTGATGACCATCAACGCGTGGAAGCTCTGGGACGCCCAGGGAAAACCGGGGCCTGACACCCCCCAGATTGTCGCAACGCTGGAGTCGGTTATCGCTCGCGACCCGCACCATGCGGGCGCCAATCACTACTATGTTCACGCGATTGAAGCATCGCCTCACCCCGAAAAGGCCCTGGAGTCAGCCGAACGCCTGAAGACCGCCATGCCAAGCGCAGGGCACCTGGTGCACATGCCGGCTCATATACTGCAGCGGGTTGGTCGTTATGAAGACGCGGCCGAAGCGAACCGGAAGGCCGCAGCAGCGGATGACGCGTATGCCGCGCGAGCGGAGCCTCCGGACTACTACCCAATGTATACAGTCCACAACTATCAGTTCCTGGCCTACTCCGCCGCAATGGCAGGCCGTCGAGCTGAGACCCTGGCAGCCACGGACCGTTCCCGCGAGTTGATTTCAGACGAGATGCTGCTGGCGATGCCAGGCGGCGACTGGTACGTCGCGGAGATGTACGCGGCACGAGTTCGGTTTGGGCTCTGGAACGAATTGCTCGCCATGCCACCCCCGAATCCAAAGTTGCCCGGCCTGACGGCTGGGTATCTGTATGGTCGGGGTGTTGCCCTCGCCTCTACAGGTAAAGTCAGCGAAGCACGCAACACCCTGGGCGAGTTACAAAAGCTCGCCGCGACCATTCCCGCGGATGCTCCGGCAGGACAGAACACACTCAAAGACGTGTTGGCAGTCGCGATCCCGGTCGTTCAGGCGCAAATCGCCGTGGCACAGCATCGCCGGCAGGAAGCCGTCGCGTTGCTTCGCAAAGCGGCAGAAGCTGAAGACCGCATCGCTTACGACGAGCCGAAGAACTGGTTCTTCCCGGCGCGCCACGTGTTGGGATCGCAATTGCTGCAGATGGGACAGGCGAGTGAGGCCGAGACCGTGTATCGGCAGGACCTGTTGCAGAATCCGGCCAATGGCTGGTCCTTGTTCGGATTGAGTGCCGCACTGAAGAGCCAGGGAAAGACGGCCGAGGCGAGCACGGTCGCGCAACAGTTCGAGACCGCCTGGAAATACGCAGACGTGAAGTTGGTCGCCTCCGCCTTCTGAGCGCCCGGAATCAGTCCTTCAGCAGGATGCTCCGCAGGCGACTCGCCAACTGCACATCGCCCATCAGGTCGGCAGCCTGAACCGCGCCCGTGAGGGCACCGCGGCGACCCGGGGCGGAAACCAACGCCGCCTGATATTCCTTCAACGCTTCCTGCGGCTGATTGAGCGAGAGCAACAGATCGGCCAACTGTTCGCGCGCCGGGACGATTGGCCCGGGTGTCAGCGGCAGTTTCTCAACAGCGTCTTCCGCGTCCGCAGCCTGACGTAGGGTTTTCACAGCCTCATCAACATGAGAGCTGGCCGCTGACTGCCAGGCCACGGCCTCCTGGGTCAACACGGCAGTTTGCGTGGCCCAGTAGGTATTACCAGCCGCCTGCAAGCGCTGCTGGCACTTCTTCAACTCAGCGATGTCTTCATCCGCATCCTTAGGATGACCACTGCGCGACTTCGCCTCGGCACGGGCCCAATAGACGAGCGCCGCAATGTTGGGAGGTGACTCCGGTAGGGGTTGTAACGTCACCGCCGCATCCCATTTGTGCTCCTCCATCGAGAGCCGGATCGGCATGGCGGTCGCCGCATAACCCACTTTGAAATCCTTCCCCATCAACGACCCCATATCCTTCAACGACGCAACAACCTGCTGCGCATCATTCGTCCGACCCCGCTGCAGGTACGCATACGTCAGGTAATCCATTGCATGCAGCTCCTCACCCACATCCCCCTGGCCGCGCGCAGCGGCCCGCGCGGCGCTGTTGGATGCGATCGAGTCGTCCCAGAGACCGAGTCGCGTGAATATGTGCGACGGCATATGCAACGCATGCGGAGCAGACGGTGCGATCTTTGAATAGGCACGCGCAGCAGCCAAACCCCGTGCTGCCATCTCAGTGCTGTCGTTCGCGTGAATCAGATAGTGAGCAACACCCGGATGGTCCGGATGAGCCTCATAAATCGGCTCCAGTATCGCTACCGCCTGCTTCTGTTTCGCGTGAGACCGATCCTCCGGAGCCGCGATCGCGATCAGTGCCAACGCATAAAACACCTGCGTCTCGGTGTCTTTGGGGTTGCTCTGCGCCGCCTTCTGCATCGCCTGCACGTACGCGTTAGCACGTACGGGGTGTGGGGTATGGTCTGAATCGTGGAAGAAAGCAGCAGCCGCCGCGATGAATTGCCGCTCGCGTTCGGACCGGACGCTGAGCTGCTGGGCGCGGGCAATTTCCTCCCGGCCATTGCTCAGATCGTCTGCGTCAGGGGGCGACCACAACTGGTGCCAATAGGCCATAGCCGCCCCCCAGTGCGCCATGGCACAGGTCGGATCGGCCTTGGCGACAGCGAGAAATCCCTTCTGCGCGGCCTCGTAGGCGAATGAATGCAACAAAGCGACCGAGCGCTCGAAGTCATGCGCCACCGCGGGCGCACACGAAGTCGCGAAACTCACCGTGCCGAGCCTTTCCGGGGGTGGATGCGAATGCTCCTGCGCGCTCACCCGCCCGCACAGACCCGCCCAAATCGCAACGCAGACAACCAGCTTCCTCATCGTTCACCCTACTCCGGACACGAGCGGGTAACCCGCTTCCCGCCACGCTTTCACCCCGCCATCCAGCGCCACCGCGCGCAGATAACCCATTTCCCGCAAGGTCGCCGTCGCCAAGGTCGAGATCCGGCCAAACTCACAACACGACACGATCCGGCGCATCGGGTCCGGCAAATCCTGATTCACCCGCAGCTCGAGCTGGCCCCGCGGCAGCAGCTTCGCACCCGGTATGTGTCCGGCCTCGTAGGCATCGCGCTCGCGTACGTCGAGTATGACGAGCTCGTCATTTCCGAGTTCACTGCGCGACTTCAACTCCGCCAGCGACATGAAAGGCACGCTCGCGGCCGCTTCTGCGAGCATCTGCGCCACGGTCCTGCCACCGCTCATGTTGGTGCGCAGCGCCTCTGTCAGATGCGTCGGCATACTGAGATTCAGGTTGCGCATCATCTCAACAAACGCCTCGCGGTCGCGAACCTGCAGGCGCGGGTTGGTGGCCATCTCCTGTTCGAGCGTCGAGTGATCCCGGCCCTTGTATTCATGGGCAGGATGCACCTTCAGGGCGGGGTCGAGGCGCAGCAGGCGGTTGAACAGGCTGTCGTACAGCGCCTCCGGATTGCCGGTCGGCAGATCCGTTCGTCCCGTTGCCCCCATCAACAGGGTATCGCCGGTAAACACTCGATCTTCGACGCACAGGCACATCGAATCCTGCGTGTGCCCGGGTGTATGCAGGACCTGCAGGCGAAGGTTGCCGACCACCAGCATCTCGCCGTCATCCAACCGCAGATCCACAAACGGCGCCGGGCTCAGGCGATGCATGGAAATAGGCACCTGGAGCCGCCGCGCAACCTCCCGCGTTGCGGAGAAATGGTCGGCGTGGGTATGGGTGTCAACCAGGTGGCGAATCCGCAGGCCGTCGCGGGCGGCCAGCGCCTGGTAACGGTCGATGAGACTCATTTCCGGATCAATCAACACCGCCGCACAACTGTCGGCGCAGCCCACCAGGTAGGACTGGCAGCCCCCGGCATGCAAATGCTCGAAGATCATGGCTCCCCCCGATTGTAAATGGGCCCACCCGGAGTGTAACACTGCATTTGTGCACAACATCGTGTTGCCGGAGTCCGGGTAGCCTGCGTACGATTGCGGCCCATCCCGGGCACTCGGACAGCAGCAATGGTCAACGGACGATTCGGCGCCAGGCACTGGCTATTTGCGGTTCTGGCGGCCCTACCGGTCATCAGCACCGCCGCAACCGCTCCCCATAACGTGATTCTCTTTGTTCCCGACGGCCTGCGCGCGGCGATCATTGATCCGCAAACGGCGCCTACGCTCGCTCGTCTTCGCGACGAGGGCGTCAATTTCGTCAACAGCCATTCCCTCTTCCCCACTTTCACGACAGCCAACGCATCCGCGTTCGCGACGGGGCATGGTCTCGGTGATACCGGCGATTTCAGCAACACGATCTACACCGGCGTGGTCTTCGGGGGCTCGGTGACACCCTTCCTGGAGAATGATCAGACTCTGCGCGAGTTGAACATGCACCTGGGTGGCAACTACCTCCACGAGACACCGATTGTTACGGCCGCACGCAATCAGGGCGGCGCCTCCACCGCATTGATCGGCAAGCTGGGTCCCGTCGCGATTTTCGACGGCGCCGCGTTGCGCGGCCAGGAAGGACTGGTGATCGATGATGCAACAGGCACACCCGGCAAAGGAGTGTTGCTCTCGCAGGAATGGCTGAAGATCATCGAGGAGGCCAAACTCCCGGCGAAGGCGCCGGGTCGCGGCGAAAACGGCAACACGGGCGATGCCCAACATCCCGGCACCTGGGTCGCCAATTTTGCGCAACAACAGTATTTCCTGGAACAGACGATCAAAGTCGTCCTGCCGAAGTTCAAGCAAGCCAACAAGCCGTTTGTGCTCGTCTACTGGTCGCGGGACCCGGATGGCTCGCAGCACAATCAGGGTGACGGCAGCATCAATGGTCCGACATCGCTATCGGCCATCCGCGCTGTTGACAGCGCGCTGGCGGCAATCGAGCAGAGCCTGAAGTCGCTCGGACTGTACGACTCCACCGATATCATCGTCTCAGCCGACCATGGCTTCTCGACGATCGACAAGAGCAGCAAGACGAGTCCGGCTGCGGCAGGGTCGTATCCCGATACCCGTGAAAAAGAGCTGCCACCCGGGTTTCTCGCGATGGATCTGGTCGCCGCGCTGCGCAAGAGCGATTCAACCTTGCAGCTGTACGATCCGGACGATGACAACAAACAGGTTGATTTGAAGACGGCCCATCCCGGCAATGGCAACGGCGTGATCGGCTCGGACCCGAAAAAGCCCCAGGTCGTCATTGCCGCCAACGGCGGCTCCGACCTGATCTACATTCCGCCGGCGGTGGTTGACAAACGAGCCCATGAGCTGGGCACTCAAATCGTGCAGGCGCTGCTCGAGCAGGACTACGTGAGCGGACTGTTTGTCAACGAAAAGCGCATCGGCAAACAGCCTGGGGCCCTGTCCATGAGCGCTATCGGCCTGATCGGCGCCGCACTCACGCCGGTGCCGACGATTGTCGTGAACTTCCGCTCGTTTGCTTCGGACTGCCAACGCACCCAGGTCCTGTGCGCCCGCGAGATCGCGGATACCCGGCTGCAGGGCGGCCAGGGCATGCACGGCAGTTTCAGCCGTGCGGATACCTGGAACTTCATGGCCGCGCGGGGGCCGGATTTTCGCCGCGGCTTCGTGGATTCCATGCCGGCCAGCAATGCTGACATCGGTATGACAATCGCGCACCTGATGGGGATCCAACTCGGCACGACGGGCAAACTGAGCGGACGGGTTCTACAGGAGAGCTTCCGCGAGGGTGGCAAGAGCGCAGATGTCTGCACACAGACCCTGAAGTCGCAGCCCGCTGCGAACGGGCTCGCGACCATCCTGAAGACCCAGCGCGTCGGCTCGAATGTTTATTTCGATGTCGCCGGATTTTCAGGTCGTACGGTAGGGCTGGAGGATTAGGCGCCTTCCACCGTGATTTCAACATCCACGTTGCCGCGGGTGGCGTGTGAGTAAGGACAGATCTTCTCATGCGCCTCTTTGGCCAACGCCTCGAGCTCGGCCTGCGGGAGGGACTTGTCGACCACGTGGAGCTTGACGGCAAGACCGAAGCCACCCGCAGTGCGGGGGCCGATTGTGACGGCAGCGGTCACAGCAGCGCCCTTTGCGTTCTTTTTCTTCTGGCTGGCGACATAGTCGACCGCTCCGCCAAAACAGGCCGCATAGCCGGCGGCAAACAGATGCTCGGGAGTCGTCGTCCCCGGCTTGCCCGGGCCGCCCATCTCCTTGGGCACCGACAAATCGACGCTCACGGAACCGTCCGCGGCTTGTGAATGACCATTGCGTCCGCCCGTGGCCGTGGCCGTCGCGGTGAACAGCGGTTTGATTTCCATCGACACTACCTCTTTGCAAAATCGGATTAACCGCCGGGGAGGCTACGCTGCCTCCATGACGGCGGAAAGTGGCCCCGGAATTGTGAACGCGAGCATCGACTGAGCCTTAACGCGCGCACAGGCCGGCGGGTGTCCAGTCTGTGGCGGGAGCCGTCATCGGGCGCGAGCTGTCGTGGAGGATCAGCGCCAGTCCCTGCCGCTTGTTGGCACCCGTCCCCCACAGAACCATCGGAGGGCCTTCGGGCACAAACCCGCCCTCGCCCGCATGCAACTCGATCTTCTTGCCGGGGGTTTCCGCGCATTGCTCGCCCGAAACCACAAACCACGCCTCAGGACCCGGGTGCCGGTGAACTCTGGATTTCATGCCGGGCAGGAAAGTCGCTTCCATGTACTCGGCGGTGTAGGTACCGGGATGGGAGACGGGAAGCGGGCCGATGCGGGAGACTCGCTGTCCACCGGTTGGACTCCAAGTTGCGTCCGCAACGGCAAACAGCCAGACTTTGCCGAACGACTCTACCACTGTACCAACAGTGCCCTTCGCGGCCTCCGCCGCAGCCTGCGATGGATACACGTACAGATGCCAGTAGATCGGCTTGTCTGCGAGACTGCCCAACTCCTTGTTGGCCAGGACATAGCAGCCGAGCTCCTTGTCACCGCGCTGGGCGGCGGGGACACAACTCACAGCGGGCTGTTGCGCCATCGACCGGGTGGCCAGCAAGAGTGTCAGTAGTGCCGGGACGAACCGCAAC
>Ga0268266_10006205_pt1 | contig 10974 bp, 4 predicted proteins | sample KBSS13metaG_FD_190356 | JGI IMG/M metagenome (GOLD analysis project Ga0268266, IMG submission 190356) | Switchgrass rhizosphere microbial communities from Kellogg Biological Station, Michigan, USA - KBS S1-3 metaG (SPAdes) (version 2) | ecosystem: Host-associated > Plants > Roots > Rhizosphere >... | reverse complement strand
TCCCGGCTTGTAGGCATCCAAACCCTGGGCCAGCTCTTTCACGGTCGTCCCTGCGCGCCGGGCTATGCTCTCGAAGATATCTCCTACAGCCGACAAGCCAGCTTCGATTCCGGTCAGCCCCGGATTGACGCTCCCCGGTACAACACCGCAGACACCCGGCACAAGCTCAGTCTTCTGCGCGATGGCAATAATGCAGGTCGACGTCCCTACGACATTCACGACGTCGCCCTCTTTGCAGCCGGCCCCAAGCGCATCCCAGTGAGCATCGAAGGCTCCCACCGGAATGGGTGTCCCCGGCTTCAGGCCCATCTGATCTGCCCACTCCTGGCTCAACCCTCCATAGATGTGGTCCGAGGTCAGGTACTCACCGCCGATCTTCTCCCGAACCCCTTTCAGCAAGGGATCAACCGCCACCAGAAACTCCTCGTCGGGTAGACCTCCCCACTTGGGATTCCACATCCACTTGTGCCCCATCGCACAGACACTGCGTTTCAGATCACCCGGTTTGCCGACACCAGTCAGGGTTGCCGCCACCATATCGCAATGTTCCAGCGCAGTGGCAAACTTCGCCCGCTTCGTCTCGTCCACGTGACGCAGCCAGTGCAGCAGCTTGGCCCAGCCCCACTCGTGCGAATAAACTCCGCCACACCAGTCGATGGCCTCAAGCTTCCTCTCCTGAGCCTTCGCTGTAATCTCCTGGGCCTCACGATGTGCCCTGTGATCGCACCACAGGTAGTAATCGTCCAAAGGTTTCAGTGCATCATCCACCATCACCACGCTGGAGCCGGTCGTATCCAGAGCCAGGGCGAGGACATCTTCGCCACGAACTCCTGTCTTCTCGAGAACCCCTCGCGTAGCCTTGACCAAAGCACTCATCTGGTCGGCATGCGACTGCGTCGCGAAGTCAGGATCTTCGCGGCGGCGATGGAGGGGATACTCCGCAATAGCCGTTCCCAGCCGGCCACGTTCTGAATCCAGAAGCGTCACACGAACACTCAGCGTCCCAAAGTCTGCACCCGCTACAACTGCCATCGTGCCCCCACCTGTGTTGTTATACCTAGCGTCCTAAGTCTCAATTGTTACCTAAATGTGTCATCCTGAGCGAAGCGCAGCGAAGTCGAAGGACCTGCATTTTGCGTCGCTTGGCATAGCTTATGAAAGCGCCGCAGACGTGCTGTGACTTCAGATTCACCACACTAGCTGCCCTGTCCGTAGGTCGCCTTCGCGCCATGTTTCCGGAAATAGTGCCTGTCCAGCAGTGCCGCTGAGACTCCGCACTGCGAATTCAACAGCACCGTCTTGAAGGCCATCTTCGCGACAGCCTCGAGAACCACTGCATTATGAGCGGCATCGTGCGGATCTTTCCCCCATGCAAACGGCGCATGTCCTGCAACAAGCACCGCAGGAATCGCGAGAGGATCGATTCCCTCAAATCGCTCGATGATCGCCTTGCCCGTATTCATAACGTAGTCGCCGTTGATCTCTTCATCTGTCAGCTCGCGCGTGCAGGGAACAGGACCATGAAAGTAATCCGCATGAGTTGTGCCCAGCGCGGGAATCTCCCTGCCAGCCTGTGCCCACGCTGTCGCATTTTCACTATGCGTATGCACTACAGCGCCAATCTTTGGAAAAGCCTTATAAAGCTCCAGATGGGTCTTCAGGTCGCTGGAAGGATTCAGCTTCCCTTCCACAATCTTGCCCGAAAGATCGGTGACCACCATGTGTTCGGGCTTCAAAGCGTCATAGTCCACGCCGCTCGGCTTAATAACAACCAGCCCATCTTCTCGGCTGATTCCGCTGGCATTGCCGAAGGTATAAAGCACCAGGCCGCGCCGAACCAGTTCAAGATTGGCTTCGAGCACAGCTTCTTTCAGTTTTTCGAGCATATTTTGCCTTCTGCTGGGTGTTACCGATTAAGTTGATTGGAGGTCCAATTTTTGTCACTTCGATTCTTCCATCGAATGCAAGCAACGGCAAATATCTGGTGCGCACGAACAATATTCCTAGGCCCCACATCTCGATTCTTCAGAAACGGGAGACTCATACGGCGCAAACCCAAACCCCCAAACCTTGTCATTTCGACCGGAGCGGCGCAGCCGCGCAGTGGAGAAATCCGCTTCTCCTCCCGTGCCCCCAAAAGCGCCATCGCCGAGGTGCCCCACATCTCGATTCTGAGATGTGGGAGACCCACGAAAACCGCAATTCGGATGCATGAGTTCCACGCACGTTAGGATAGATTCCAATCGATCTATGCCCGGTTCAATGTCAGCGGAAGTCGGATCCAGCTCCGCCGTAAGGAAGCTCCGTCTTCTTCCTTTGCTCGCGGCGACCTATTTCATGGTCTCTGGCGGTCCCTACGATCTCGAAGACATCATAGGATTCGGTGGCTATGGCCGCGCCCTTCTACTGCTCATCCTGCTGCCGTTCTTCTGGAGCTTCCCTACCTCTCTCATGCTCGGGGAGCTGGCATCCACCGTTCCCGCAGAGGGAGGTTTCTACGCCTGGGTCAAGCGCGCCATGGGACCGTTCTGGGGCTTTCAGGAAGCCTGGCTCTCCCTTACGGCCTCCGTCTTCGACATGGCCATCTATCCCACCACCTTCGTCCTTTACCTCGAGCACCTGGCTCCCGGACTCACCCATGGTCACCGCGCGATCGCTCTCGAGCTCGCCGTCGTCATCGTCGCAGTCCTCTGGAATCTTCGCGGAGCCGCCGCCGTCGGAGAAGGTTCGGTCCGTCTCTGGTTCATCGCCATCTCCCCCTTCCTGCTTCTCGTCGTCGTCGCCATCTTCATCGGACTCAAAGGGGCGAGCGGCCCGTTTGGAGGCCACGCCTCCCTTGCCGCACCCGTCGGCAAAGGCTTTTCGACCGCAATTCTGGTCGCGATGTGGAACTACATGGGCTGGGACAACGCCACCACCATCGCCAACGAAGTCGAAAATCCCCAGCGCAACTACCCGCGCGTGATGTTCCTTGCGGTCATCATGGTCATGCTCACCTACATCGTTCCTATCGCCGCCGTAGCATGGGCCGGAATTCCCGCCGAGCGCTTCTCGACCGGAGCCTGGGTCGACGCAGGCCACATCCTCGGCGGCTCCGCACTCGCCGTCGCCATCGTGCTCGCCGGATCGCTCGACGACTTCGGCAGCTTCAGCAATCTCACCCTCTCCTACACCCGGCTTCCGCATGCCATGGCGGAGGACGGCCTTCTCCCGGCCATCTTCACAAAGCGCCTGCGTAACGGCTCCCCCTGGGTCTCGGTCATCGCCTGCGGATTCTGTTGGGCCCTCGCTCTGGGCTTCTCCTTCGAGCGACTCATCACAATTGACCTCGTTCTTTGGGGCATGTCGATGATCCTCGAATTCGTCGCCTTGATCCTCCTCCGCCGCAACGAGCCCGACCTTCCCCGTCCATTCCGCATCCCCGGTCCGGACTGGGTTCCCGTCCTCCTCAGCATCAACCCCATCGCGCTCGCTCTCTATGCTCTCTATGTATCCCGCACAGAGACTGTAGTTGGCATGCCTGCCCTCACCTTCTCCCTCCTCATCGCCGTCGCCGGAGTCCCCATCTACCTCCTCGCCCGAGTGGGCCAGCGGAGACGAAAGCGCTCTCAGAATTCACCGGCATGACCAACATAAACTTCCCGTTTTTCCATATCCCTCAGCTAGATACCCATCTCTAAGTAGGACATATGCCCGATTGACATCTTCATTCCGCTGTAATGAAATCAAGCCACTCAGAAATACTGTAAAAATTGCCCTTCTTTCCTGCGATCGCTCTGGTCCCTTCGATATCTCTGTACACGGGAACAGCGAACCTCAGGTTTGCACTCGACTCACCGTGTCGTTCGCACATTAGCAAGGAGCAACATGTTTACCACCGTTTCAAAGCAGGATCCGCGTTATCAGACCCTCAGGAAAAGCCACAATCTCCGCTTCCCTGCCACTGACGCGGATGCTGTAGGTCGCATCGAGATCTGCCAGACCCCCGAAGACGTCGCCGAAGCGCTGCAGAAAGCCGTGCGCGCCGGTCTTCGTCCCACCATCCGTTCCGGCGGACATTGCTACGAAGACTTCGTCTGCAACAATCCCGGCGGCGTTCTCATCGATGTCAGCCAGATGAATGACATGAACTCATCCGGAAGCGGTCACACCTACAAGATCGGAACCGGAACCCGCCTCGGAGACGCGTACGTGCGCCTGTACAAGGAATATGGCGTAACCTTCCCCGGAGGCTCCTGCTATGGCGTAGGCGCCGGCGGACACATCTCCGGCGGAGGCTACGGTGTCCTCAGTCGTCTTCACGGCCTCACCGTCGACTGGCTCTCTGCCGTCGACATCCTCACCGTAGACGCCTCCGGCAAAGTCATCTCCCGCAAAGTCGACAAAGACCACGATCCCGATCTCTTCCGCGCCTGTCGTGGAGCCGGCGGCAACAACTTCGGCGTCATCACCGCCTACTACTTCGACAAGATGCCACAGGCCCCCAAAGAAGTCGCCAGCGTCAGCATGACCTTCCCCTGGGAGGAGATGACTCCCGAGCGCTTCGAAGCCATCCTCACCACCTACGGCCACTACTTCGAGACCCGTGGCAAGGACCCCGCCACCTGGGGCTTGTTCACCTTCCTCGGGCTCCCACATCGCTCCTCCGGCCGCGTCACCATCTCCGCCCAGTTCTGCAATCCCGACGGAACCTGCGACGATCTCACCGTCCTGAATGAGTTCATCGACCTCTTCCAGCCCTGCAAGCCGGTCGCCGTCGAGCCCAAGACCATGGACTCCCGCCACACCGAAAAAGCCGCCGAGGCGCACATCCTCACAAAGCCCGACGGAACCCCGCTACCCTGCTCCGGCCCGCACAACACCAATCGCGCCTCCTGGTACGATGTCACCGTGCGCGGCGGCGTAGGCGGCGGAACCCGCGCTAAGTACAAGTCCACCTACATGAAGCGGGCCTTCACCCCCGCCGAAGCCCGAACCATCTATAAGCATCTCCACCGCGAGATCCCCGGAGCCCAGCTCAGCGGCATCCTCGCCGTCGACTCCTACGGCGGCGCCGTCAACCGCCCCGAGCTCATCGCCGAGACCTCCGTCCCGCAACGCGCCTCAGTCCTGAAGTTACAGTTTCAGACCTACTGGCAGAACGCCGCCGACGATCAGGCACGTCTCCAATGGATGCGCGACTTCTACACCGACTTATACTCCGGCCCTGATGTAGATGCCCCCTACAAAGGAACCCCGTATCACAACCAGCAATATGAGGGCTGTTACATCAACTATCCCGACGCCGACATGATCGCTTACCCCTTCTGGCCTCAACTTTATTACGGGGATCAGGGACTATATCCCTTCCTTCAGGGGGTCAAACGGCGTTACGATCCTAATAATATCTTTCACCACTCGATGTCGATCCGCGTTTGATGCGGACTTTGGTACCGCACTTTTACCGGTACCAGCAGCTGTAAGTTTTCTGAGGTTTCGCCCGGAGGCTTCTTTGAACGGATCCTTGAACGCGATGTTGTACAGACAACTACACGACCTGACAACCACGGCGGTCCCTTCCCTGCGCCCGCGCATCGCCAGAATCTCTTCTGTAGCTCCAGGCCCAACCTCGACCTTCACCACGCTCTCAGTCGCAGCAGGATCGGAAGCCCTCCCGGCTGAAAGCAGGTTCATCGCACACAAGGAGGGACTTCTAGCGTAGTAAACCGTTGCTGGAGATATCTGCGGATGTCCATCGACGGCAACAATCAAAACCTTACGGTCGAAGACACAAAAGAACAGTTGGAACAGAGGCAGCCCGTTTACAAAGATTTGCGAGCGACTTCTCTACCCGACACGCAACCGTAAAAGCAACACCTCACGTAGCACGAAACCTTCGAGGAGACACCGATGCAACGAATATCCAAATCCCTCAGTATCCTGGCCGTTCTGCTCTTGGCCATATGTTGCGCTGTATCCAGAGCGCAAACTATCACCGGAAGTGTGAACGGTACTGTCACCGATCCATCCGGAGCCGTAGTTCCCAACGCCCGGGTTACCGCCACGAACACCGAAACCGGTGTCGCGACCGAGACCACCACCAACAACGACGGCATCTACAACATCCGCTTCCTGCAGATCGGAACCTACAAAGTCACGATCACATCTCAGGGTTTCGCTACCACGACATACGGTCCATTCGCTCTGGAAACAGGTCAGAACGCCAAGATCGACGGTAAGCTGAGCCTCGAGAATCAGCAGCAGAAGGTCTCCGTAGAAGCTGAGGTAACCCCGCTGCTGAATACCGAGAACCCAACCCTGGCCACCACGCTCGACACCCGCGCCATCGAGAACATCCCCCTTGTCGGTCGTAATCTCACCGCCATTACGATGTTCCTTCCCGGCTCGGTCAGCACCCAGCCCAACAGCTTCGTCAGCAACGCAGCCGTCTCCGGCCCGCTCAGCGGCAACAACCCCGCAGGCACGAGCAGCGGATCTTCCGTCTCCGTCAACGGGAACCGTCAGCAGGCAAACCAGTACCTCCTCGACGGTATGAATATCAACCAGACCCTCGACGATACTCCTGGCTACGTCCCAAATGTCGACGCCATCGCCCAGGTCCAGGTCATCTCCGCTAACGCCAACGCCGAGTATGGAAACGTCAACGGGGGCGACATCATCTATCAGACCAAGAGCGGAACCAACAACTGGCACGGAAGCGCCTTCTACTTCCTCAACAACTACAACCTCGATGCCAACAGCTGGGTGAACCAGCACAGCAATCCCAAGGTACCCAAAAACTCCTACACCCGTAACCTCTTCGGCGGCACCTTCGGCGGCCCCATCTTCAAAGACAAGCTCTTCTTCTTCGTCGACTATCAAGGTGGTCGCTATCACCTCGGCGGCTTGCAGACAGCAAGCGTCTATACCGCGAAGATGCGCAGAGGAGACTTCTCCGAGCTCCTGAACCCTGCCATCATGGGCGCCGGCAAGACCATTCAGCTCTACGACACGAGCAGGTTTGGTAATCCCGCCTACGCCAACAACCAGATTCCTGTCACCAATCCTGCTGCACAATACCTCTTCGCACACCCTGAGCTCTATCCGCTTCCCAACACCGCTCCATCCGCCGGTTCACCGACCCTTCGCAACTACCAGGGTCTCCAGAAAAACCGCAACTATGGCGACCAGTTCGACGTAAAGATCGACTGGAAGGCGGGCGAGAGAGACAACATGCTCTTCCGCTACACCCAGATGGATAGCGGCCAGACCACGATCAGCCCGTTGCCCACCAGCTTCAATAGCGCTCCTACCTTTCCCTTCCGCGGAGGTGCTTTCAACGAGGTTCATCAGTTCAGCTCCTCGATCATCAACGAGTTCCGTGCTGGTTATACCCGTATCCAAAACAACGGTGCAGTCACGCTCGACCCCAGCGGTGCCTTTGGCTTGAACGGCAACAGCATCCTCGGTATCCCCGGCGGTCAACCGTTTGCTGGCTTCTCCGCTCTGGCCATGCAGAACTCGGCCAGCCCCCAGGGTTTCAATGCTTCCAACGGGTCGAGCGACTTCACCATCATCGGCAACGCCAACACCGGAACCAACTACACCCTCAACACCTTCCTCTACGGAGACAACCTCACCTGGTCCAAGAACCGCCACACCTTCAAGTTCGGTGCCCAGTTCCTTCGCCAGCAGCAAAACAACTTCTACCCCGGCAACGACGGTTCCATGGGAGGCTTCTACTACCTCGGAGCCGGAACTGCCAATGGAACTTCCGGCGGATACACCGGAGCTGACTTCATCCTGAACCGCGCCGGCTTCGTAAGCAAGGGCGGCGTCTCCGGACCCGTCGGAATGCGCTCCTGGCGTAGTGCTTACTTCGCTCAGGATGACTGGAAGGTCACACCCACTCTCACCCTCAACATCGGCGTCCGCTACGAATACGTTCAGCCGATCTACGAGGTCAACAACAAGATGTCGACCATTGATCCGGCCAATCCCTCACGGATTCTGGTCGCCGGGAGTCAGGAAGCTAGGGCCGCCGGTTACAGCCGTGCCCTCGTCGACGCCTACTACGGCAGCGTGATGCCACGTATCGGCTTCTCCTGGCAGGCGGCTCCCCGTCTGGTAGTGCGCGGTGGATACGGTATCCAGAACTTCATGGAAGGAACTGGTGCGAACCTTCGTATGACCACCAACCTTCCCTTCCAGGGCTCCTATCAGGCCAGCGGGCTTCAGTCCCAGGCCAATGGAAATCCTGGTCAGTTCTTCACCACGCAGAGCGGATTCGGAACCTCGAGCGGCACGGGGGGAGCAACCGGCGTCGTCTATAACGTCTGGAACAAGAAGATCAAGCCCGCCTTCATCGGCGAGTACAGCTTGACCCTCGAGTACCAGGTTAGCAATACCGCCTCCTTCCAGATCGGCTACTTGGGCGAGTCCGGCCAACACCTCATCACCGCAAACCGGCGTAATCAGCTTGCAGCTCCATGCATCATCAATGGGCAAGTTCTTCCGTTCCCGAACGCCGGAGCGCCGCAGCCCGCGGGGTGCCCCAAGTCTCCCTTCCAGGACACTCCGGGCGTAGGCTACACCGGCAACATCCGCTACACCGACTCCAACGCCATGATGAACTACAACGCCCTCCAGGCGAGCTTCCGTCAGCGTCTGTCCCACGGCCTGCAGTACATCGCAAACTACACCTATAGCCGCGCCATGACCAACAGCATCGGCTTCTATGGCGCGCCCGGCATCAACAACCCCAGCGCTTACGCCCAAAACCCCTACAACCTCAGTACAGAGTACGGTCCCACCGGTCAGGACGTTCGCAACGCAGTCAACTTCACTATGGTCTATGATCTTCCTCTCGGTCGTGGTCGCAAGTACGGTGCGAACATGCCTCTCTTCGTGGATGAGGTCGTGGGTGGATGGAAGGTCGGCATGACCGGCGTCCTCTACTCGGGCTTCCCTGTCACCCTCACCGCGGGCAACAACTCTCAAGTCAATAGTGGAGCGCAGCGTCCCAATCAATATAAAAAGCTGAAGGTCACCAATCGTTCCATCAACAACTGGTTCGGAACCGATGATTCTGCAACTCCATGCACAGTTGCGGGCGCAAGAACCTACATACTGCCGAACGGGTCAGTGCATGAATGTGCATACGGTCAGCCAGCGATCGGGACCTTCGGTAATGCCCGCCCCGGCTCCGAGCGTGCCCCGGGCTACCAGACCTATGGAGCCTCGGTCACCAAGGACTTCAGGGTCTGGCACGAGCAACAGATCAACTTCCGCGCGGATGCCGATAACCTGTTCAACAGCGCATTTCTCGGCAATCCTCAGAACAACATCACCAACACCCAGTTCGGCAACATAGTCAATCAGAGTACGCCGATCCGGTCCAACCCAAGAACGATGCAGCTGTCCATCAAGTACCACTTCTAACTCACCTCTAACCAGAAGGCCCGACTCTCAAACAAGAGTCCGGGCCTTTTCTTTCCCCTACAGTTCGTCTCGTCCGCCAATCGCGAACTCCAACCTCCTATGACCCTCCTCTGAAAACGTCATTTCGACCGAAGGCGGGCTTTGGCCGCCGTAGCGGAGAAATCCCTGTATTTCGTCTGACATGCCACAAAATTATCACCGGATACCAGACCGGTCTCACCTCCTCATGAGCCGGATGCCCATTCACGGCGCAGTCTTATCGCGACATAAGCGGAAATCGCGCACCAGCGCAATCCCATCCCTACCACCCAAAATCTGTCATTTCGACCGAAGCCGCGTTGCGGCGCAGCGGAGAAATCTGCTTTTCTCCCCATACCGAGTGCACGCCGGGTGCCCCATTCATGCGGTTTCATCGCATGAGTGGGACATTCGAGCGAAGCTCGAACCCTGTCATGGTGCAGCATCGTCGCGCCATGAGCCGAGCGCCTGGGTGCCCCATCTTCGGCGCGGCTTTATCGCGCCGAAGGTGGGCAATCGCGCAAAGCGCGATCCGCCTTCTACTTCAGGTTTGTCAAGACCGAAACCATCGCAAATCACACAAAACAAAACGTATCGTGAGTGCCGATCAGTTTCGTCCATTTCGTTAAAATAGAAACAGAAGGACTCTCCCGGAAAATAGAAGGGACAGATTCAGGACCGAAGGTCCGATCAATACCAATCCGGGGCGTATCCCCAGATTCCGAAAAACGAAACCCAGGGCAAAAGACGCCGATTCGATCGACGGGCAGGGGACTTTCAACCTTCGAAAATGGATCGGAAACACGGAGATCCGGACCTATCCTCCATGTTTCCAAGATTTTGCACAAAACAGACGGGGGGAGGGGGTACCGGCTACATCCGCTCCGGAGCCTCGATCCCGAGGTACCCGAGCGCCCGAACCATCTCCCGCTGCGCCACCGCTGCGGTGGCCAGATAGAGTCCTCGCTTCACCGGATCGGTCTCGTTGAGAATGTGGTGCCGGTGATAGAAGTTGTTGAACTGCTGAGCCAGCTGGAAGGCATACCGGGCCAGATAGGACGGTTCAGAGGTCGCGATGCACTGCTCGATCGTCTGGGTCAGCTTCGAGGCCAGCAGCCACGTCTCCCAGACCGCAGTTCCCTCCTCGCTGTCCAGCAGGCCCCCGAGATCGAGCGAGTCGAACCCCGCAAGCGCCTCCTCAGACGTCGTCCCGGCCTTACGAAAGATATTCGCCGCACGAACGATGGCGTACTGAACGTAAGGCCCAGTCTCGCCCTCGAAGCTGAGTGCATCCTTGAAGTCGAAGGCGATGACCGTATTCCGCGTGTATCGCAGCATGAAGTACCGCAGCGCGCCCACGCCGATCTGGCGAGCGATCGTAGCCCGCTCGTCCTCTGGCAGATCAGCATGACGATTGTCGACCTCGACGCGGGCCGCCGCGATCAGCTGGTCGAGCAGGTCGTCAGCCTTGACTCCGAAGCCCTTGCGTCCGCTGACCTCGATGTATGGCTTCTTCTGATCCTCGTCGCTGATCGC